>Ga0209188_1000258_pt1 | contig 57391 bp, 105 predicted proteins | sample C_130625_EF_Meta_FD_187307 | JGI IMG/M metagenome (GOLD analysis project Ga0209188, IMG submission 187307) | Freshwater microbial communities from Lake Croche, Canada to study carbon cycling - C_130625_EF_MetaG (SPAdes) (version 2) | ecosystem: Environmental > Aquatic > Freshwater > Lake...
TAATAATTGCTTGTGTGTTCATGGTAGTCCTTAATTATAAAATATGTGACGGCCGATCTTGGCCACTGGTTTCTTGTTCCACCCGGGTTTTACATAGTCCCCATGAAAGTACAGGGCATTCTTTAGGTCTGGAAGTCTAAATCCTTCAAGTAAGACTTTCTTTGCCACTTCCATACTTTCGGTATAGATAGGTCCATTCATTGGTTTCATGGCATTTGGACTTTGGCAATACCAGCTGAACTGGCACAGCACACGTTCGTAGACTATATTCTTTTGGTAGACTACTTGGCAGATGTCAGATGGAAATGCGCCACTTTCTGTTCTGTTGATTGTTACTTGAGCCACTGCCACTTTGCCTTCAAAAGGTTCCGAGCCTGCTTCATGGTAGATATTACGAGCTAGACAATCTAATTGTGTTTGTCTCATTTGCGCTGTAATTGGGCTTGCTGTTTCACGAGCTTCTTTAAGTTTGTTGAACTTAAATTGTACTGCTTGTTGAGCGGCCAATGCCACTGCTAGTACTACTGAAATATTTAAAATTGTTTTGATAATGCGTATCATTTTTTTCTCCTTTACGCTGGATGAGGTATCGCTAGTACCATCATTGTTAATTGCTTGGCTGTTTCCGTTTCTCCTTAAAAATAGGCCGTTGCCCACTAAACCTTTAGTGGGCAATATATAGTTATCCTTTGTTGACAGCGTTAAAATACTATTATTATGAGTGACCATGCTTTATCGCCTCATACGAGCGATATCAACTGCTTCCTCATCGCTAAAAATTGGCACTGCATTGCTTTTGTGCATGGTTGCGATGCCTTTGACTTTGGTTCCTGTATAAACTTTGGCTGGAGCCAAAGTAGCGTTACCACCAGTATCTATGCTTTTCAAATGTGCGGTTGTGTTGCGACCTTCGGGGATTGTCAAACTATAGTGTCCGCTCAAGCTGGGTGCAGTCATGGCTCGGGCACGTTTCTTAGCCTCTGCTTCAACGCCCCATTTTTTCTGGAGTTCTTTCCATGACTCGTCTAGATCTCTAGCTTTTCTAGCATGTTCTGCCGAAGCGAATTTTTGTTTGCCTTTCTTTTTGCCGGTGGTACTGAGCCACGGACCTTCTAAATGCATTGACATATCAGTTCCACTCCATTAGTTGCTTGCCTGATTGTGTTTCTGTTAATTTTGAAACAAGTCCACCAATTCGATTGTGTAAAGGGTCAGTTGATTTCATCTTGGTTGCATCAAACGGAAGTTGCATTTTAGAAAGCCAATGTTTAGTCATGCGAAGCAAATCAATATCATTCTGACATTGTTGCATTGATAAAAATACGCATCGATCAACTGTATCATGAAACTCGTTACTATCATCACCGTATCTTAACTTAGCATCTTGCATTAGATTACCCAATTCATCTGCCATAGTTTTAGGATCAAATTTAAGTACATTCCAAAAATGTTGCTGTTCTGGTGTCAAGTTAAACTCCAAAAGTTATACACTACTAGTATTATACTAGAATAGTCAAACTATGTCAAATGTGTTTACACTCGAAAACTTTCACCGCAACCGCATTCGCCTTTGGAATTTGGATTGGAAAATTCAAACCCTTCATTGAGACCATTGCGGACCCAATCCATTGTCAAGCCATTCAAGTATGCTAGACTTTTGGCATCTACCAACACACAAAAATCTGGTTGGGCAAAATTGGTAACACCAACTTCAGGTTCGTACTCGTCCACATATTCCAGTGTATAAGCCAATCCACTGCAACCTGTGGTCTTTACACCGATTCGTATGCCAACACCTCGGCCTCGGCGTTTAAGCTGTTGCTGTATCTTCTTTGATGCTGTTTCGGTTACGATAATCATTTACTGCCGCCTTGATAGCATCTTCTGCTAGTATTGAACAATGTATCTTGACCGGAGGTAGAGCCAACTCTTCAGCAATGTCGCTGTTCTTGATTGAGCTTGCTTGATCCAAACTCATGCCTTTGACCAATTCAGTGATAAGAGAACTACTAGCAATGGCCGAACCACAACCGTAAGTCTTGAATTTTGCATCTGTAATGATACCATCTGCGCCTACTTTTATTTGTAGTTTCATCACATCGCCACAAGCAGGTGCACCGACCATACCTGTGCCAACTGTGGGATCATCTTTTTCAAACGATCCCACGTTGCGTGGATTTTCGTAATGATCAATTACTTTATCCGAGTATGCCATTATTGTGTACAGGTCCTGGTACGAGTAACGGTACCATCAGAGTGTTGTGTTTCTGTCCATACCGTACAACTTGGTTGCGGTGTAACTGTATATACAGGTTGCTGTTGCACAATAATCGGCTGTTGCTGTACAACTACAGGTGGTTCATAATAGCGTGGACGATTAAGTTCATAACCAATTACACCACCGATAAGTGCTGGCCCAACCCAGTTGCCTCCAGCATAGAAGCCGCCGCCCCTATAGTAAGGACCATGATGATGCCATTGTGCATTAGCAGTACCTACTACTGCTAACATTGAAAGTGCTAATAATAACTGTTTCATAATAGTCTCCGGGCTATGCATATATAACGCCTTAGGCTAGTATTTAGTTGACTTATTTTGGTTCTTTACGTGCGTTTTTAACTGCGGTGACATCGTTGCGAGTTTCTTTGCACAACTTAGCCAAATCCTGACAGTGCTTTCGAACACGGGTACCAGCGGCACCTACTTCTTTGTCATAGAACTTTTCGAAGTCTGCTTCCATTGCTTCGACGATCTTTGTGAATTCTGCAAATTTATTTGTAGCCATTTTATTTCCTTTAATGTGAGTACAGAGTACTTATACCTATTGTACAGGTGTCGAAAATAAAGGTCTAGTTAATTGACTATCACATCCGGTGATCCGGCAGTGATTGCGCCACCGTCTGTTGAATCTCCTACTCGGGCAACACCAACGCCACCAACAAATACATTGCTCGAACCTGCGTTAATAACAGCGCCATGCGGTACACAGTTTCTGCCAGATCGTATTGTATGGGCCGCAGTTGGATTGCCGATACACTCTATCGCTATGCCGTTGGCAAACACTTTGGCTCCGGCACCGGTAGGGCCAGTCACAGTGGTTGTTCCGTCACAACTGTGTCCGGTTGTTGTTGGGTCTCCGTCTCGGGCTATTGCTGGCATAAAATTATTTATGCCAATTTGATACCAGTAGTCTGCTCAGTATATCGATCAGCGGCATCTTTTACCGTAGGGGCCAGCACCATAATTGCACTTCTGTTTATATTAACTTCGCCGTCTGGATCTGTGGTAAACAGAAATGGTACTAGGCCAATACCATCTTTGGTTGCTGTCAAGCACAATGGTTTCCTTACAGTAACAGCCATTGGGTTTTCGGATACCAGTTTGGCAACAATCTCTTCACCTGCTGTAGTTTTAATTGTGACTACTTCGCCAGCGGCGATACCTTTATTAATTAACATGTTATACCTTTTCGAAATGTTTTTTGAGTTCTGTGAACCCACCTATATAATTATCGTCTAAAAATATCTGTGGTAAAGTTCTGGCTGTAGGTACAGCTTCTAATAGTTGTTCTTTAGTCCATGTTGTTTCGACATTTCTTTCTTCGTATTCAATACCTTTCATTTCAAGTAGGGCTTTGGCCTGTACACAAAATGGGCAAGAATTCTTACTCCATACTACTGCTTTCATATTGTCCTTTTTCTTAAAAATATTGTCCCAATTACTGTCAAATGTCTTGTGATCAACACTGAAAGGTCTTGGAGTACTTCCTTTTCCTGACATGTTATCTCCTTGGTTTAAAGTGGAACACGCCCCCATTAGGTGCGTTGTTAGTATTATACATACTTATTAAGTCAAGTCCATACATTCCGGCTAACATGATTAATTTAGGATCCTTGTTAACTTCAATAATATAAAGATCTGCATCATCTGTTAAATGAGCGTTTATGTTTTTATAGAATTCTCTATGGATGGCAAAATCTTGATCTACTAGTATGCGTAGCATATTTGGATCTGGATAATCCTTGCTAGTAGCAGTTTCATCAAATGTCCATGGGGGATTTGCTACAACTAGATCCCAAATTTCTTCTTGGGGAATATATTCAATTGCAGGGCTTACATAGCCTGTAATTTTATCGGTTAGGTTATTATTGTGTGCGGTGCTGTAACAGTCTTTTATAGCTACATCATAGTAATCAGAGAACACCATATGATCGCATAGACCGGCGCCTAGTACTTCAAAACCAATAACTCCAAAACCAGCACACCATTCAAATCCGCGATTGTACTTTTCTTTGCCGGAATTTCTAATTGCTTTTATAATATCATTTTTGTATCTTAGCCCACCGCCGTCTAAATGGACAGGAGACGTAATCTTGATGCCGCTATCTAGAGTAACATCAAGAGGAGTCCAATCTTTCTCATAGTCTAATGACATTAATTTCATAGTGACGGCAGTGCTTCATAATCTATGCCCTCCCCCATGATGCCAATAACATAATTTGTCGACTCATTTTCTTGTAGTGCTGTTTGCTTCTTGCTAGTATCTACGTGTTTGTTAAACCAGGGAATTGGTGTTGACTTTGGAGAACTTACTTGATACTTGATTCCGATATCTTTGAGTGCGCTTACTGCGGTATAATCAACGAAATCTTTTAGAATGTTTGCGTTGAGACCAATCACAGGACCTTTCTTAAACAGGTATACTGCCCAATCTTTTTCTTCCTGTATAACATCCAAGTACATTTGGTATACTTCGGCCTCGCAATCAAGTTTTGCGTTGGCAAATCGAGGATCTTCCTTGACCACTTGATTGATAATGTAAGCAGTCCAGCCTTTATGTAACAACTCGTCTTGTAGTATCAAACTGATAATATTACCGTTACCAATAAAGATCTTGTTCTCTACCATGGCCAAACTAGTAGCAAATGATACCATGAATCGAAATGCCTCTAGGGCATAGCTGGCGTTGAGTGCCAACCATATAGCTCGTATATGTTCAACTTCGGAAACAAATTCTCCTGTTTCTTTGCGACAGTTAATCAAATGCAAATTGTCATAATACTTGCCTACACTTGCCGCCATGCTAACAATTTCTTCAGTGTCGTGAATGGTAGCAAATACATCCTTGGGCACATTGTAGATGTTGCGAATAATGTGGCTGTAGCTCTTTGAGTGAATGTTGGTTTCAAAGAATCCCCAGTTGTACATCAGTGCTTCTAATTCGGGAATACTACATACTGGAGTAAACACTTGTGTAGGGCCACGTCCTTGCAAACTATCTAATGCTGTTTGTCGTAGTAAGTTACTGGTAAAGATATGCTTAATGGCATCACTGGCATCTTTAAAGTCATTACTGTCTTTGCTTAGGCTAATCTCTTCGGGTTGCCAGAAGAAACCACGAGCCGTGGCATCGAAGTCTGCAATCTTCTTGTATTTAACTTCTTCGAAGCGTTGGATAGTCACTGGACCTGCTGGATCCAGAAACATCTTACGGCTTAGGTAGTCAGTTTTAGTGTGTAAGTTGTATTGTGCTTTGCTCATTAATATTTTCCTGATGCAAGTTGTTCATCCAGGTAGTTCATTGGTTATTAATTTCCCTGTGCTATAGTTATCTATTGCATCTCGTATCCAATTGAAAACAATTTCATTTCGTCCTTCCCCATCTAGATGATTCCATGCTGGATCACCTATTACTCCGCCAATAGTATTACCGTTAGATATACTTATTCTATCTAATGCTGGACGAATTTCTAATCCGTTAGTCCATCGATAATGATACTCCCCAGCCCAGCACCACATCTCATGGTAAGACCATAAATGAATAATTTTTGTCGATGGTGGGAATAAAGGTAAGATTGTATTGTCAAAATAATACATAGCTGATTTCATTTGAAAATCTACTAGTTCTGTATCGTACAGATATCTATAATATTGCTCGGCCGCCTTCCATACTGGCCCGGTTTCATTTCCGTGTATAATTTTTGTAAAAACTATGTCTCGAACATTTTTATGAAACAACCGATCTTTACTAGTCCAAACGAATATACATACATCGGGTATTGTTTGCTCTTGAATAAAAGGAGTAATTTGCATTAATATTGTATCATAGATAGAACTTCCCGCAAGTCCTATGTTGACGATCTCTGCTTGATAGTGATTTTGTAATTTTTTAATGTAGGTTTCATAGGTAGGCCATACACCGTTGGTAGCAAATCCGCCATGGCGCTTGTCTAGCACTGAACAAAAACTATCCCCAAAAAATCCTATTTTCATAACTTACAACTCTCACAATCTTCTTCATTATCAAAGTCAATTGGTTCTAACATCGCAGGCGCATCTTCTTGTACTGCTTTACTGCCCGCTTTGTTGATCAAACTGTAGTAGAATGTCTTTAGTCCCCATGCATGTGCTTGCATTAAGTTCTTAATAATTAAAGTAGTCGGTACTTTACGATCCGCCCAATGCGCAGGATTATAGAATGTGTTAGTGCTGATGCTTTGATCAACATAAGCGGCTAACACACTGGCTGTTTTCAAATAGCCGTCGCAGTCTTTTTGTTCCCACATGAGTTGATACTTGTTCTTGAGTTTATGATACTCTGGAACAACTTGAATAAAACTGCCTGCTTTACTTTCTTTAACACTGATTAAACTCATGGGTAACTCAATTCCATTAGTGCTGTTTATAACAACGCTTGAGCTTTCGACTGGGGCAATGGCCATCAATGTGGCATTGCGAACACCGTACTGTTTCATGTTGACTCGCAGTGTTTCCCAATCAAGTTCTGGGGCAAAGTTTGCTAGTTCATTAGCACCCTCTGCTCGTAATTCCCAAGGGAATATGCCTTGACCATATCGTGTCTTATCACTGTGGGTGCATGGCCCACGTTCTTTAGCTAGTTCTACTGTGGCTTCAGTCAAGTAAAAGGCTTGATGCTCCATCCAGCTCTTGACATCTTGTAGTGCATCCTTTTCACCATAACGTAGTCCACGTTTGGCATGCCAATAGGCCAAATTAGTTACGCCAATACCCAAGGGTTGGATTTCATCATTACTGAGTTTGCTTTGAATACTTAAAAAATCTTGGTAGTCAAGTATGTTGCACAGACTGCGCTGTAAAATGCGGCAAGCACGGCGCATGTCTTCTGGATTGCGGAAGGCTCCCCAGTTGATACTGCCGAGTGTGCAAAGAGCAATGCGGCCGTCCACATCATCAAGACGTTTAAAAGATTTAGTAGGTAAAAGTATTTCACAGCATAAGTTACTTTGATAAATGGTATGGTACTCAGGATCAAATGGTCCTTGATTCTGTACATTGTCGATGAACACAAGATAGATCCGACCAGTGTCGGTACGTTCTTTTAGTATGCCACTCTTGAATACTTCTTCAGCACTCATAGTTTTGGTACGTAGGTCTCGACGCTTTTCGTATTTTACATACAGTTCTTCAAATTCTGCTGTGTTACGATAAAAGGCTTCATATAGGTCTGGTACCTCATTCGGGTCAAAGAAGGTGATGTTCTCTTTGTTCTTGAACCGGCGCCAAAAGAATTTGCTAAGGACAACTCCGTAGTCCATGTGTCGAACTCTAGTTTCCTCTGTGCCTTGATTGTTTTTAAGAACAATAAGGTCATCAAACTGATGATGCCAAATGGGATAAAATACAGTAGCACTTGCATTGCGAATACCTCCTTGACTGCATGAGCGTAAATCTCCAAACCACTTCTTAAGGAATGGAACCATACCTGTGTGCATAATCTCACCTCCGCGGATGGGACTGCCCAAAGGACGTAGTCGTCCAATCTCTAAACCAATGCCAGCACGTTTGCTGGCATACTTGGCCATCATCTCACCAGACGCGAAAATACTGTCCAGATCATCATCTGATCTAATAAGAACGCAACTGCTAAATTGTTTCGTAGGAGTACCAAGCCCAGCAAGAACAGGAGTAGCAAGAGTAAATAACCCGTCACTAGCCGCTTGGTAGTACTCTTTGATGTAGCGCATTCTCGCTGAGTTGGGTTCTTCTTTGTGGAAGACAGTGGCAGCGGCAATAATATATCTAATCTGTGGTGTTTCATAAGTTTGTTTTGTTGCGCGATTCTTTACTAGATATTTTTCGATTAGCTGTTCAATAGCCGCATAACCATACTGTTCATCTTTTTCATGATCCAGCATGTCATTCATCCGGTTCCAGTCGTCTTCTGAGTACCATTCTAATAGTTCTGGAGTATACAGGCCTGTGGCCACATTCTTTTGTACAATAGAGAAAAGACTTGGGACTTGGTATTGTCCGTATACATCTTTACGCAAGATGCTGAGACGCTGTTTACCTGCTACATATTGATAATTGGTGTGGCCTACATCTGGATTTGATTCTACATCGATCAAATCTACGATAGCACGTAGGGTAATGTTGTCAATTTCGCTAGTGGTAATTCCATCATAGAAGTGCGGCTGACTCTTGATTTCAATCATACTTTGACTGACGTCTGCTATGCCTTGACAGACTTTGGTTATTTGAGCTTGCCATTTCTCAACTGCTAACGGCTCCCGGCTGCCGTTTCTCTTAATTACTGTTATCTTGCTCATTATTACCTATTCTAAATTGTTTATACTTTACTTAATTTGTTTGTTTAGAAAAGTATTTAGTGATGAGACATGGCCTTCTACATCTTATTCGTTATATTAACACGAATTATATACGCATTTATAGACAATGTCTACTCAATCGGTTACAGCGCAGTGAAGTAGGTATAATTGAAATATCCAGCATCGCCGGTTAATAGATTTTGATACTTAACTGAAATAGAATAAGGCACTTGGCCGGCCCCGCCTACATAATTACCGCCAGTTTGATCTAAAAAACTAGCTGAGAATGATAATAGAATTGAATTTTGGTTATTTGGATCTGTGCCGGCAAAATCGTATTCGTCACTCAATTGGATAACTCTGCTGTCAATGTTTGCTGAGATTGTTATTATGCCGCGACGTGTAAAATTATTAGAAATACTTTGATAGAAATATTCAATTTCATAATTTATACTGCCAATCGGAGTCCCGTTTTGATCAGTTGAAACAGGTAATCTAAATGCCATAACTGGATTAATCACCTGCCCCAACAATATTTGTTGTTGCCCAAATGATTTGTAGTAAGCGTGTCCTGCAACTTCTGGAACATATGGGTGTGATAAATTACTCGTAGACAGATCACCGGCTCGATCTGATTGATCGTTTAGAGAGGAGTTACCAAATGTGTTGAACCATACCTGCGGATATTGCGAAGCTGATGCATTGCTACCACCGTTGTTGCCCACATTGATATATTTGCAATTGGTAGTTGCATTACCAGTGCCCAAGTTTATAAACACAGCTTGGCGCTTGATATTAGAAAATTTACTGTTTGAAATAGTAGTTTGTCTTGGTCCGTATTGTTGACCAACTGTACTGCCATTAGCACCAATACCTAAACCAAATCCAGTATAACAATCACTAGTGTTTATGTTGTCAAATGTGTTGTTTAAAATATCTCCCTTGGCAAATACTCCGTAACTGAATCCGTCAAGTTTGATATTTTTAAATTTATTGCTGTCTGAAGTAACAATATTACTAACTGCATTTAATGTGATCCCGCAACTCTGTGCATTGAATGAACTGAAGGCAGTAGCACCTCGGAGATTTATATTTTCAAAAACACATTCCTTGGCAGCATCGAGTTGGATACAAGTATTAAGACCTGTGGTAACACGAATACTGAGATCACTAATTGTTATGCCTTTTGGCTGAGTAGTTCCTAATGTGTTACTTATACTACTAGGATTTCCAGCAGTGCTTGCATCGTTGACTAACTGGATAGCAGGCTGTGCTGGAGTCACTGTAAATGTGTTTAGAGTTGCGCCGGATGATACTGTTGCAGTCTTATTCAGTGTTATGCTAGCACCAGCAACCACTGACGACACCACTGTGTTGGCTGGGATTCCTGTTCCTACTACTGTTGCGCCTAACAAGTAGGCAGATGCAGATGTTGTTGACAATACAGCACTGTTGTTAATTGTACTACCTTGGATTGTAATTACTGGGTTATAATATATAAATGTTTTATCGGCACCTGCCCCAACAAGGGTAGCATAGCTTGGAATGTATAATGGACTTGTTGTTAAGTAAATTCCTGGAGGGATAGTCAGCGTTACTCTAGTTTTTGCGGCAGCAATAAGCGGAGTTCCATCAAGATTCGTTGCACTTGATTTCGTTACATTTAAAAATAATTGATTAATTGCACGTTGTAATGCTACTGTATCATTAGATACACCATTACCAGTAGCTCCAAACTCCGCAGTATTGACCTGATCGTCAAACCTTGCTTGTATAGAGCGAGTTATTTGGGAGTTTACATTAGGACCTGTGACGATAGTACTGTCTGTGGCCTTGTAGGCATACTGCACTAGCCCTAATAAATTCCCCTGAGCTGTTAGATCGTTTTGTGTAACAATCTTAGTATTACCAACAGCAGGAGCACCTTCAGCAACACTTCCGTTACCAATGTATAATTCTTGGGTGTCCACGGCCCATGCCATTTCTCCGCTGGCCAGTTGCGGTAACCCTGTGCCGGTCTGTGCTTGCCCGCGACGTATTTGTATTCTTGAAATTTGGACAACAGCCATGGAAATATCCCCTATATAGGATATTTATCACATCTGTTTGTAGTATTGTTCCACCTTGTCCCACCACTTAGCTTCCCAATAGCTAAAATCTTCAGGTTTTAATATAAATTCCTGATATACAGGATCTCCCCAAATTAATGGCTTGATTTCAGGCGGCTTAATACACATTAGCACGACACCTTTGCGTATATTACTTCCGTGTACTTTATTGTGGGCTAGCGCATAGGCAGTTAATTGCAGATAATAATCTTCAATCCACTCTTCTTTTTTAGCTTTATTTGTTTGCTTGTAATCTAGGATAGCTTCGTCATTTAGATGAAGCCCGCAGCCGTCAGTAGTTCCAGCATATATTCCGGGATAGTACAAGGGAACTTCCACACCCCAGACTTCGTTGACATTAGACAACCCTTGTTCAATAACAACCTTGGCCATCTTGTGACTTTGTATACTATAAGGATTTGTTCCAGGTTCGTTGATAGAGCCCTGTTTGACATAGTCCTCTAGGAACTTGTGCATACGTGTGCCACGACCGGCCGCTTCAGTTACGATTTCTTGTGCTTTAACTTCGCCGACACGTTTTTTCCAATTAGCAAGTGCTTGCTTCTTTTCTTCGCTTTTGGTTTTGTCTAGGATTGTAGTTACACTAGGAACTTTGCTACCATCTGGTAGTGCATACAGTCTCTTACCTTCTACGCTTTCTCTATTGATAGGTTCGTAGTTATACCGTTCTTTTAATAAAGTCATCAATAATTATACAACAATTTATAGTGTAAGTCAATCTTTATTGGCGATGCTAGTACTATCTTTGATACCAAGCAATGTCCCAACCTTTATTTTTTTTCCAAACTATAGTTCGTATATAATTTTCAAATTCATCAAAATACTCTGTTGGGATTAAATCGATTACAACATGCGTTCTAGAACTAGAACCATTATTAGCACCAAAATGTGTGACCATATTGTTAAACTCATATACTGATCCAATTTCCATACACATAGACATATTGCCACAAGTCATTATAGTGTCAGCATTAGTGGTAATAGGTACATGTACCCTCTTAGTCATAGTAAACCACCATACAGATCCGTCTTCATTATCTATATGAGGCTTAATTGCTGTTCCCGGAGCCATATAGTTTATGTCTGCGATATAGATGGAAAATCCTGGATTTAATTCTTCAACTCTAGTAAATATACCCTCGCATACATCGTATATTTCTGAAATTTCCTCAAAATACTTTGTTGTTAAAGCAGGGTGAAGTTTTTTAAATTTATGCGAGTATGTGCGAAAGAAGAATGGAAACTGATGCCAGTGTATACCTTTAAACTTTTCTGGAAAATGCTGTGTGCGTTCTTCTCTTAGGTTGCCTGCCACACAGGCGGCAAGAGGCTCTAGCATAGATTTATCAATATCGCCTAGTAATATTATAGGAGTATCTGGTTTAGTGTACCAATGTGTTGAAGGTGTGAGCATAGTTTTTTAAGGATAACGGCTTTATTTTGTCCACCATGATTTTCCTTGACTATTTCCTTTCCAAAATATGTTTACTATATAATTTTCAAATTCATCAAAATATTCAGTTGGAACAAGATCTAATACTATGTGGGTTCTCGGACTGGTGCCATTGTTGGCGCCAGAATGCATTACTATATTATTAAACTCATATACTGACCCAATTTCCATACACATAGACATATTGCCACAAGTCATCATAGTTTCAGCATTGGTAGTGATTGGCACATGCACTCTGCGAGTCATGTTTATCCACCAAAATTCTCCAGTGGAATTATCTACGTGAGCTTTAATGCAAGCCGCGGGCGACATGTAATTAACTTCGGCTAGATAGATACTGAATCCAGGATTTAGCTCTTCAACTCTAGCAAATATATCTTGAGATAACTCGTTTATTTTTACTATTTGATCGTACTTATTTTCGTTCGCAGGATTATCTAATAAGTGCATGTGATCTTGATATTTTCGAAAGAAAAAAGGAAACTGCATCCAATGTATTCCATCCCACCATTCTGGATATCTTCTTACTCGTTCTGCTTTTATGTTACCTAATATATAGGTTGCAAGTGGTTCAAGTATTGACCTTTCAATACTTCCTAGTAATATTATAGGAGTGTCAGGTTTTGTATACCAATGTGTTGAAGGTATGGGCATACGTTATTTCTTTAATGCTTTGCCTGTAGCTCTTTTAGCCATTTGGCTTATTTTGCTTTTCTTGTTGCCGCCATGCTTTTCAGGTTCGGCGGCATTGGTTTTGATTACTAAACCGTGCCCGTCAAAGCGATCAACGATCTGTTTAAGCATAGGATCATTTTCCCAACGTGCGGCAAACTGATCGTAACGGATCATCGGAGCACCTTGATTTTTACTAATGGAGTTTATTGCATCCCAGGTGTAAGAACCTTGGGCATTTTTGTTATTGGCATTAGCTTGGAGACTCATTAGTGTTGCCACTAATGGGTCGCCCATACTTTCAATTACTTTTTTTTTGAGTTCAGTAACATGCCTAGTCGACGACTGTAGTCGACACTTTCACGCTTTTCACGGCCAGCGTCTGGAGCTGGCATTGCGCCTGCTTCTTCTGGAGTGCCGCCCATTTCGCCGCCTGCTTCTGGAGCACCAACTGGAGGCATACCGCCGCCTGCTGGAGCACCGCCCATTGTTGGAGCCTCACCGCCTGATACTAGTGCCAATGCGCCTGACAAGCCTTGACGGCTTGTTTCTAATGCTGTATAAATTGCTTCAAGGGCTGGTTTTACTTGTTCTGTATATTGTTGCGCAACATCGCTGCCTAGGGTTTCTCTTATAGAGTCTGTTAATTCTAGTAGTTGTTCTGCTTTCATTGCAGCCACATCTTCTAGCCAGCCTGTGATACGGTCAACCATATCTTTTGTTGCCATGATAACTTCAGCTTTGTCTTCTTCGCCTTCTGCTAGGTATACAATATGATTAGCCACTGCTTCACTTAGATCATATCGTGTTGTTAATTCTGCTGTGAGTTCTTCTTCATCTGATTCGCCTAATTCAATGCGCTCAATAGCTGAATCAATCCATGACTCAGGAACTGAATGCTCCATAGCTTTTTCTTTTAATTTATCTGCGTGTACTTTTTTACGTAGTTCTGCTTTCTTCTCAGCCTTGTGTTCATGTTCTTCTTCATCGCACTCACATGGATTCTTGTTGCATGCATCACAACAATCTTCTCTTTCTAAAATTGCCTGGTTAACACAGTCTAACATTAGTCGTGTTTTTTGATATTCAGTGCTTTCTAGCATTCCGTCATAGCTTTCATTAACTTCAAGCTGACTAATTTTAGTACGTAGCTTATTGCGAGCGTCCTCTAGTTGGACATCGCTGAATTGTTCGAAATTAATAGTATAGCCAAATTTCTTTGCCATACTTTCATTTAAACGCTTGCTAGTAACAGGTTTTGATAAGTCTCTAATTTGCATGGTGGTATCCTAAGCTTCTATTGTATGTATTTATACGAACGACCACTTAAACATCTTGGAAATCCTGTCCTTGAATTGTTCAGTTAGTAATCTGCTGTGTTCTAATCTAGTTAATAATATTTGAAATCTTTCAAAATCTTTAGCTTTTTGTATATTATGTGCGTAAATTAAGGTGTCTGAGTAGTTTGCCCAGTATTGATTGTCGAGTTCTTTAATTTCAAAGAACTTTTCTAAAAATGTCTTGCTGTATGCTCTGGCCGCTAACAGGGCACTGGTTTTTAAGAAAAACTGTTCTATCAAATCTCGAGAGTTTATATTGTATAATCCCCAGTTGCCAGTGGCTTGTTGTCTGATCACAAATGTTTTATAAACAATACTGCCGTCGGGCTGTATTGCAATAGGCAGTTTAGCATTTAAGGTTTCCTCAAAATGCTGAGCCAGCTCTTTAATCATTTTAGATTTATTTTTAAGAGCAGGAGTTTTAGGTTTTGTATTTTTAGATTGTTTTTTCATTTGCAACTACAGTAGGATCTTTCATTCCACTCTTAGTTACCAAACTCTTACGTATGAGTGTCTGAATCCTGAATTGATCATGCTCACTCAGGTTGCTTAATTTAACAGGGGTCTTTAATCTGGACAGCAACTCTGCTTCTTCATTAGTTGTCCAGATTCCAAACTCACCTACTAATTCGTTTATTTTCATCGTAGACCTGCAATTCGCAACATGTGTTCTAATTCAGATTTAGCACCGAATGTATTGGCTCTTTCATTTACATGAGCATGACCTAACTCATCTTCAGGTTGTGCTAGGATATCAGCGATGTATGCATCTCCAGCATCTCGGCCTATTTCGCCATGATTTTCTTTTGTGGGCTCATTGCGGCTTGGAAACGGACTTTGTGCTTCGTCAACTCCCCCACCGTGGAATTTGTGTGTCAAATGGTGTGCATAATTTTCGATATCGCCTGGGTGGACTTTATCCGACAAGAAGTGTAGTGCCTTATTGAATACCATGTCATGGTCCCCACTATCATCGTCGTGCGGAGCATGCTCACTATTCATCCAATCGTGAAAATGTGCATGACTTGGATGCTCATGTTCATCTTCTTCGTAGTCTTCCGATGTCTGTACTACCTTGTCGCCTACTAGGTCGGATCCCGGTGTAGCCGGTACTTGTTGAGTAGTATCATCTTTGGCAACCATGTCTTTTGCCGGCATTGTTGTTGTTTTGCCATCGGGTGTTTTCATTTGAACATTACCGTCTGGTCCTGGAGGAGCTGTGATAGTACCTAGTTCCTTATCTTCCTCGTTCATGGGAGCTTCGGGTTTCTTGGGCTCAATTGTATTGATAGGTTTTTTAGTGTAGATTTTGGCTCTACGACCTTTAGCATGTTCTACGATATCACTGATCTTCATGGTGTTCTCCCAGGCTTAATTTAGCACTTGTTAATTTGTCAATGTGTTTACGAAACTTGTCAATTTTTCCACGAGCACGTAGTAGTTTAAAAGCTAGGTTTTCTACTGAATACTCGCCACCAGCTTGAAGTCCAGTTTGGCGCAGTCTACGAATATCCGACATTGTTTCTTCAGCTGTATTTAAGTCATTTGAGCGCATTGCTTGATTGATCTTACTGGCATAATTTCGAGCTTTGCTTTTAACTTCGGCATCTCGAATGTGTGGAATTTTGTGAGTAGGTTTAACTAACCAGTGATCGTTTAGTACAGAGTATATGCCTGCTGAATGATGCGGCTGTTGCACATCTTGCACATACAATTCTACATCAATACCTTTGATGTTGATGTCATATGTAAAGTTATACTGATTCTTTTTGGCAGTGTATAGTTCAGCTAGTTCTGGTTGATCTTTGGGCATGTCAACTACTAGATGCAGATCTAGGTCACTATGCGGGCCATACCCATACGCGGCATTTGATCCACTGATCGTGATATCTCTTAAGTTTAACTTTGTAACATTTAGAAACTTGGCAAAATGCAAAGCTATTGACATCAACTTGTATCGAACTGTGGTTTCTAAATGATTATTCTCCCACAGTAGGGGATTAAGTTCGCTGTTATAGGTAACAGGGGATATTGAGATCTCTTGAAAGTTCATACTGTATTTAACAGTATTATAAGCCTAAGAACTTTAATATGTGTGGAAAGTTAACAGCATTGATCCAACCTGTGCCTGCGGCAAATGCCAGACCAACCATGGCATACGTGGTGTACTTGTTTTTGACTTTTTCTAAGTCGCCAATTTTGCCAGCTAATTCATTGTGTTGTGCAGACTGTTGTTCATTTAAATGATTGGCATGCTCATAGTACTTTTCAGCATTACTACGATATTCATTGGTCATCTTGTCCAACTGTGCCAAGACTACATCACGAGTATTGTCAAGACATTCGTGCATGTCTTTAACATCGGCCTTGAGGTCGACGATCTGTTCTTTGAGTGATTCTACTTTGGTTTCAACTATGCCTACACGCTCTGGTAACATAGCTATTTGTGCTACAGCTTCTTTCGTGGCCATTCTGGGCTCTCCAATGTTATAAGTCAAGTGCTCGCTCCGAGCCATGTGCCTAATTTATGATTGAATGCCTATGTGCCTTTGTAGTATAGTAATTACACTGATAGTATTTATTAATATATGCGAGATATTATAGCACTAGTTTATTTTTTAAAGAAACTAATATTCTTACCAGGATCGTATGTGTTGAATACTGCGTACTCCTGTTCCATATCTTCGTCTAAGTTATTTATGTAGGGAACTAAATGAAAGTCCTGTAGCAACATACCAACTGGATCACCGTCGACCTCATAGTTAAAGTCAAGATCTGTGGACCAATCAAATCTCCAAACTCGTATAATCTTATCAGTATCAAACCCAACAAGTCTTCCGCATACTTCTGTTACGTCGGGCTTGTATGTCCACACAATATTAGATCGTATACCCAGTGTTTGTATAATTGTGTTAAAGTTTTGTTCTTTTTTGTGTGCAATTTCAGATCCCGGAACAGACCTATGCTGTCCAGTATGTGTAATATCAACAAGTGTGTAGAGTTTGTATTCCATCACATATTTAACAGTCGTAAAAAAGCCCCACTATAAAAGTGAGGCTTAGTCTTCCCATCCCTGAGAAATAAAGCTATTAAGCGAAAGCAACGCCTGTGGCATCAGTAGTCACGGTTGCGATAGTGCATGTAGATGAACCACCAAATCCTAGACTAGCTACAACGGCTGCTTCTAGATCACCGTATGATCCGTCTGCTGTGTTACCAGTTGTGTCGCTGTCATTAACTGTGTCTTCTGTAACAAGAACCAAGAAACCAGTTGTACCAGGTGTGAATACTTGGTAAATTTCAGCGCCAACTTGTAGTGCGCGAACTGCTTTAGAGAATGCGCTGTTTGAAGCTTGGTAACCTGTACCAACTACTGAGTAAGCGGCGCCGCCGGATAGACCTGTATCTTTTTGGAACGCTACTGCTGTTGAACCGTCGTTTCCTGTTGCTGTTACTTTCAATACACGTAATTGACGTGTTCCAAAGTTACTGAATAGTGAACCTACACCGTAACCTTGTTGTGGGACCATACGTCCGTAATTTGTTGCTACTGTTGTACCTAATAGTGATGGCATAATTTTTCTCCTAAATGTCCATAACTGCTCGAACTCTTCGAGCGGCTTATTAAAAAGCCTTTGTAATATTATTTACCACTTTGGGCAAAAACCGGGCTCAAAGAGACATTTTTTGGCGTATAGCTTTGAACCAATCTACGGTACCTTCTTGCAGATGCGGGTACTTTTTAGCCATATCTGCACGGAATTGTTCTAAGCGTGGGCTATTGATGCCGCCCACTCGAGCAATAATACTTTCTACATTGCCTAGATCTTCAGCAGTTGCTCCAGCACCTAGCGCAATTTCAGCTACTTTGTCTATGTCACGTGTGACTACTTCGCCAGTAGCACGATCTTGTAGTGCTCCACCAAAGCCGTTGTATTGGAATGTTTTAGGAGGATGTCCTGGGATAGTATTAATCACACTGGCCATGGCAAACTGTTGATCTTGTCCACCGTAGGGACTATCTTTAACAGAATAGTCGTGCTCATGATGTTTACCTATTTCATGTGCATGTTCCATGATCATTAGATCTATCTGAAAGTATGTGGGCAATCCTTCTATTTCGTGCCCGGTAGGATAGCCTATGTGTACATTCTTACCTATTTGCAGTGTGGGATAGTGCTGAGTCATGTGCTGTGCTACTGCTTTGCGTACACCAGCATCATCTGTACCAGGGTCTAGCTGTAATTTTTGTTTAATACTGACTGCGTCCATGAACACATCTACATCGCCGCTGTCAATTTTACTAGTACCTTTGTGTGCATACCTGTGTTCCGGATCAAACGAACCAGCACCGCCACTGCGCCAGAATCCAGAGTCGCCTATACTTTCTAACACAGGCTGTAGTCCGTTCTTTATTTCCATATACTGAGTTGGTGTTAGGCGAACCAGCACACCCTTAGTTGGACCGTTGGCTAGTATATCTATGCCTAGCTTTTTAAGTGCATTACCGCTCATTCTTTTGATTCCTGGATACGTTTGATACCACGTTTGAACTTGGTAGCATCACTAGTTCTAATGCTATTGATAAATCTACGCTCTAACTCAGCGGCAGTTTCTATGTCATAGTTTTCTCGAATCATAGTCAGTAGATTGATAGCACTTTGGATAATGTTTGAGCCGCGGCTCTCTATGACTAGATCCGAATTTCGGCTTAGACCAATGTCGTTTAACTCTTGTAAAATACTTCTAGTGCTTTTTCGCATGAATTTAGTTTCCAACTGTATTTATGGTATTATACACAACAATGATAAGAACATCAATCAAGTTGATTATTTGTGCAATGCCACGTATACTTGATAAATACTCAGTAGAAACCATGAGTATCTACTAACACCCACAGGAGTCACAAAATGACAACAATATCAAATAAAATGCTTTCTATATTAGAAAGACTGGCAGAAATGTTTCCTAAAGCAGGTTATCAAACGCACTTAGAGCAGTATATTAACAGCAAAAACCCAACTAATGCGGCAGAAGTAGACTACTGGCAACGCCAATACGATTCAGAAGCCAAATACTGGAGCCGTGGACTATGAAAACCATTCTTAACTCAATTTGGACAATCTTAGTCTCAGTAGGCGAAGCTCGTCATGCGGCGTGGCTCGCACGTCAAGGCCGAGTAGAAGAAGCCAAGGCAGTATATGGCAACTAAAGTATTTGAAGCTGTTCAACACTTTGAACACAAGTACGGTGAACGAGCCGCGACATGGGCCATTGCGGCCATTGTTGTGTACTTGGTAATAGCACAGTAAACTACCGATAAATATTGGCATGAACTTAGTGTATATTCACGGGGCAAATGCCACCAGCGAGAGCTTCAACTATATTAAAAGTAAACTGGGCACAGGACTAGACATTAACTACGATAGTCGCAACGGGTTTGAAAACAACTTCAAAGATATGCAGACTGCGTTGCAGGATCATAAGGACATAGTGTTTGTTGCGCATAGTCTTGGTGGTATATACGCATTGCACTTGGCCAACAGCATGCCTAATATAGTTAAGGGTGCTGTGACACTAAGCACTCCATATGGTGGTGCTGAAGTAGCGGACTATGCTCAATACTTCTTGCCATTCAGCAGACTGATGCGTGATATTGGACCCAGTTCGTGGGTAATGAAGCAGGCTAAACGTATCAAGATACAGCATCCGTGGACCAACATTGTTACGGTGAAAGGGCAAAGCCCATTTATGCATGAGCCTAACGATGGCGTTGTAACTATTGCCAGTCAACGGCATCATGCGGATATGGAACTAGTAGAAGTGGACTGCAACCACTATGAAGTTGTGCTGAGTGATGCTGTTGTTAGACTTGTTAAAGAAAGAGTAAACAAGTTTAAAAAATAAGTCATTCAGCTTTACACACAGTCTTGTACACTGTATAATAAATACATGGACAGCAAAGTTGCTGTCAATACAGACATTAAACACACAGGAGATTATTATGTCACAATTTGAAACACCAAAACTACCAGAAGTTAAATTCAGCAAGAACGGCTACGAAATCCGTACTGACATCTTGGGCATGGCCAAAAGCCTAGTACAAGACGACTTCCACGCCAAATTCCAAGGCTGGGAAATGACCACTGCCAAAGATCCAGCTACAGGCAAGTTGGTTACCACAGTGGGTATGCCTGAGTTTCCAGGACTTGACAAAGTGTTGGAAACAGCTGAAAAGATGTATAGCTTTGTGAACCAAGGCGTTGCAAAGAAGTAATACATTAGCATAGCTAGTTCGCCAGAATAGCGTAACATTCACTAGCACCTTCGGGTGCTTTTCTTTTGGCTAAAATACTTGTCAACGGATGTGCAGGCTATGGCGTTATATATATGTAGGGGTAGAAATTCCTACTTAACCAAAAGGAAACTTCAAAATGAAAACTATCGCAACCGTAATCGCAACCTTGTTTGCCGCAACTGCTTTCGCCGCTGAGCCAGCTAAGGCTCCTGCAACACCAGCAAGTGCAACTCCTGCCGCTACAGCAAGTGCTCCAGCACCAACTGCTTCTAAGCCTGCCAAGACTGAAAAGAAAGCAAAGCCAGAGGTAGCCAAAGCTGATGCCACTAAAAGTGCAACACCAGCACCTGCCGCTAAGGATACCAAAACAGAAGCTGTTAAGAAGTAATCCACTTAGAAAAAGTTTGATACTTGGAGGGAGCGATCCTTCCAATACTATCGACGATGAAGATCTAATAACAACGTATCGTCGCAGAGATTTAGACAAGTCGGACAAACTCCAACCAGATGCTGATCTCAGTGATTATGTTTTAGTTAGATTGGCTGTGGCCAGAGCCAAAGCAATGGCTGCATATAGAGAAGCTCAAGCGTGAAAACGGTTGGGCTTTTTTATTCTACTGATTCTTTGTCAAAGTAGTTGGGATGCTGTTTACCCCAGTTACGCATGATAACTGCGGCCTGTGCATTAGCTTCATTCTCTTGTGGTGATCCAGTTGAACCAGCGGCATCGTCAGCCAGCTCGCCATTCAAGTCTTGTTTGAAGTGTACCATTTCGTGTGCTAATGTCCTGCACACATCGTTGATGTGGCGATTTTTCACAGTGATGGTGATGTGCTCAGCACCTGGCTGATATCCACCAAAGCTCTTGTTGTTTACACTTTGCTTTGAGTCAAACACAAAGTCAAACTTTGGCAATGTTTCAAGTTCCAAATGCTTGGCGGCAAAACGCACAAAGTCGTGTAGGATACCAAATGTATCCCGTTTGCTCATGCCCTCTACAAGTATTTCTTTAACTTTCATTGAGTATTTATTACCAATTAATGGTAAACTGTGTACCTTGTGGGATTACTGAAGCACCAAACCATCCGGCAAAATTATAAAAGGTAGCATCTTCTGAAGCAACTGATGTAAATCCGCTGCCGGTCTGTGTTCTCACGTTGATTTGATTAGCAGTAAATCCGCCATTGTCGAATCTTGGATCAGTCCAAGTCAGTATCCAACCAGTGTTAGTGATGGCCGAAGCCATTCCTGAATTATCTGATTTTCTAACTTTAAACGTAAATGGATTGCCTACACTACTGTCTATGGTTCCTACATAACTGGTAACAGGAGCATTAGTCCAAGGACGACCAGCTACTAAAGTTTGAGAACCCAAATATTGCCAAACAACAAAAGAATGGCCGACTATGCTGTTGCTGGTTAAAGTTAATTGCGTATCCGATTGTATTGATGCGATAGTACCAATTCCAAAGTTTCCATACGTTGATGTCATAACTGTGCCAACAGTCAACGTTGTAAAACTGGTTCCGGAACCAGTAACAATATTACTAGATGTACTGGCACTGATCAGTCCTGAGCCGGCAACTTGTACAGCACCATTGGCATTATTAGTTATAGCATTGCCTGTGTATTTTGTTGGTAATAAATTAATATCTAAAGTATTAGCGGCTCTATAATAATTCTTAGTAGAATCTATGCTTCCAGTAATCGTGCCATCACGGGCCACAACTTTGCCCTGTCGTTTGGCAGTGGCTTTGTCCAGTTTGGCTTCTTGCTTTAACTGTTTAGTTGATAGTGTTGATATTCCGTTGGCGGCCATTATATGAATCCTCTACGTGTATTTATCGATAAGTACTCCATGCTTACACATGTTCCTATAATACCTAATCTAGTGTATAAAACGCACGTTCCGCTAGATTGGGCGGCAATCAACAACAAGTGCTTTGATTTAATCGGTACTTCTTTAAAAACAGAGTATGCTAAATCTCCTACAAACGGTGGTACTTCATTCACTCAACGAGAACAACCTCACGAGTGGGACGAATTTAGTCTGTTACGATCAACAATACAAGCTAGCATTGAACAGATACGCAAAGAGTGGAAGTTAGTTCCCATTAAGTTTTGGTTAGAAAAAAGCTGGATAAGTTGGCATGATAATGGTGCCAAACTAGAAGAACACGATCACGGGCATACTATGTTTATAGCAACATACTATTTGAAAAAGCCCCCAAACAGCGGCAACATTGAATATAGAAATCCGTTAGAATATCACTGGGCTGGATACCCCATCTTACCCCCAGAACAAACACTCTGGACTGAAGTTCCTGCAGAAGCAGGAGATCTACTGTTGTTTCCCGGATGGCTCAAACATCGGGTACAACCTAACAACACCAATCAGAGGCGCATTGCCCTTACTATAAATATTAACTCACATAGGTATCAATTTAATGATTAACAAGCAACCGTTCGAGAAACTGATCGCAGAACTAAAAGACAATGGCAAGTATCGTGTGTTTAATGATATCGTACGTGAAACAGGTAAGTTTCCCAGTGCTATATGGTATGGGCCTTACAACATCAAAAACATTGTTAACTGGTGTTCGAACGACTATTTAGGCATGGGGCAGAACAAAGTAGTACTGGATGCTATGCATACAGCATTAGATATGACTGGCGCAGGATCTGGCGGCACACGTAACATTGGTGGTACTAGTCACTATCACGTGGCCTTAGAGCATGAGATAGCCACTCTACACAAGAAGGAAAAGGCAGTATTGTTTAGTTCAGCCTATGTGGCTAACGAATGGACCTTGATTGCTCTGGCCAAGATTATTCCTAATATTGAATATATCAGCGACAGCAATAATCATAACAGTATCATAGTGGGCATACAGCATAGCCGTGCTAAGAAAGTTATCTTTAATCACAACGACTTAGAAGATCTAGAACAAAAACTTAAGATTAGTTTTGCACAAGGTAATACTCCTTGTGTAGTATTTGAAAGCGTGTACTCAATGGACGGAGATGTTGGACATATTAAAGAAATATGTAAACTGGCTGAAAAATATAAAGCTATAACTTACATAGACGAAGTTCATGCAGTGGGATTATATGGTAAAACTGGCGGCGGCAAAGTTGAAGAACTTGGGCTTGAAGACAAGATTGATATAATCAACGGAACCTTGGGAAAGGCCTTTGGTGTTCAAGGCGGCTACATTGCTTGCGATAAGATTGTAGCTGATGCCATTCGAAGTGTTGCCGCTGGTTTTATCTTTACCACGTCAATGAGCCCTGTAACTTGTAGCGGAGCATTGGCTGCTATCAAATGGCTCAAGGATCATAATGAAGTACGTGAAAAGCATCAAGAACGGGCTCGTAAACTAAAACATAGATTGACTGTGGCTGGCATACCTGTAATGGAATGTTCAACTAGTCACATTGTTCCTGTGCTGGTCGGTGATGCTAAACGTGCTAAGGCTATGAGTGATGCATTGTTAGCTGACTATAGTATCTATGTACAGGCTATTAACTATCCTACAGTTGATGTGGGCACGGAGCGATTGCGATTTGCTCCCACTCCGTTTCATGATGATGGTATGATTGAAGACCTTGTTGAGGCCCTGGTCCATGTGTTTAATACAAACTGATCAACTGCGTGACGCCAAATACTAAGGCAGCACGAGCCTGTTGATCAGCGGCCGCTTCTTCCAACTTGTCTGTACTGATTAAATCTTGTAGGATCTCTTTGGCTTCACTACCACTTAGTAAGCCTGCTCCAACAGATTCGTGTACTTGTAACGCATACTGAGCACGTTCTGCGGCCCATGGATGGCCGCTGTTCATTAGTTCTGTTAATACGCTCATTTAGAATCTCCTAGTTTTCCTACTACATAGCACAATGGCTCTAACACAGCACGATATACTCGTCCTAATGTGTCTCTACGACGACCTTTTATTTCTAAATAGATGTCGCTGGTTCTATGACGGGCAATGTGTTCTAATGCTTTCTTAACCCAATGATTAGTTTGGCCTGTACCTTGAGCATAAGCAACCAATGGCAAGAACAAAGCATGATAGCCACGTTGATATACATCAGCTTCGGGCATGTTGGCACTATGACGCAACCATATGGCATTGCGATAACTTCCAAATCCATATTCATCGTTCATCATAGTACACACAATTTTCTTTCCGCCGCCACTTAATACGCTTACTACTTTACCAGCCGCATCTGTACAAGCATTGGCAATTTGTCCGCCTGTTTTGACAATACCGTTTTCAATTTGATAACCAGCATCGACAAATGTTTTTACAGCTTCTGCGGCTTTGATGCCTGTGAGATTCTCCAAGTCAGCCTGTCTCAAGTTAGATAAGGATACTGCGGCATTGTAAATATTTTTGCGATTATCATAGATATATTTGCTTGTTCGGTAAGCCTGCATGCCTTCGTTTATCAGTTGATTAAAATCAAAGGTGCCGCTAACATTGACATCTTCAAGTCCTATATACGCCGCAACACTTCCTGATACTCCCATAGTGAGTTTGCCATCTTTGTAAGTGGTCTGCTCTCCGAGATCAGCTTCAAAGTGATCGCGCCCAACTGACACACCGGCTGATGCAGTTCCACCAACTGGACCTTCTGTCACAGTAACACTGCCTTCTACACCCACGCAACTGCCAATTTCCACGCCACCTTGCATTTGTTGGCCGTTTTGGCCAACTTCAATGACCATCTCAGCTCTGGCACCTGACTGTGCAAACACACAACCTTCTGCATTGACTGTGGTGTCTGGACCGTATGGATTCACAACATGTCCTTCTACTGCGGCACCTGATTCGGCTCGTACTATACAACAGGCTCCGGCTGTGACATAAGCATTGTTGCCTGTAGTACCAACACCAGCATAGGCTTCTTCTCTCACTGTCAAATCTACCCAGGCACGCATTTGGCAACCAACATACTCGTTGCCTACTTCTGCTGTGGCTTCGGCACCCACGCTGTATGATTGTCCAACATAGACTGAAGCACCGGTCCTGCTGACTTCAGCACTGGCTGATTGATTGTATGTGGCATAGGCAGATACTTGGTAGCTGGCACTAAATCCGCCACCGGACACTGAATCAGATTTTGACACAGTTATCTCACCGCCACTATTATATGCCACTACCTGTTTATTGTCAGTGGGATCTTTGGCTCTTTCTGTAGCAGGCAAGAATCGAGTACCATGCACTGAGTATAATGCTCGTATCTGCGATGCTGTCAGTACTGAGCTGTATGCTCTAATCTGTGCCAAGTTGCCTTGGAAGTTTTCACTGGCTCCGGCGTTGTAAGCAATGCCCAATGCTGTATTGATTCTGGCACCTTTTGGAAAGTTGTTATGTGTGTTGTCTAACGCACCGTCTACAAAAATCTGTGCTTGTCCTGTGGCAATGTTACGAGTAACTGCCAATTGATGCCATCGACCGTCATTGTAAGATTTAGTAGATACAAATGTAGTATCAGGCTGACCCATGCCAAACACAATGCGTCCTTGTGCCATACCAATGCCCATGTCAGCAACATCGCCTCCCAGTTCACCGCCCACCATCATAGTAGACATATACCATGGGGCATTTGGATTACCACGAGTAGAAGTTGTGTTGAACCATATGATCCATGTCATATTGTTGACCACTGGCATGCCTATATTGGCACGACGGACATCGCCATTAAAAGAGAAATAGCCACCAGCATCAGTGCTATACCCTTGAGACCCATGTGTCAAGGTAGCATTGAATCTATTGTTACTGTCAGTCCATGTGTTGCCTGAAGTATAGTTAGCGGCATCCAGATTCATTACAAGGCTGTTGGCTGAAGCAGATTTATAGCCACCTGCGTTTGAAGTTCTAACTGAAATACTACGCACTGGCACTTGTTTCCATCTTAGCTTATCCATGTCAGCTTTGGCAGCAAGCATGTCTTTCTGCGCAGAATCGGCACTGGCCTTGGCTGAATCAGCAGGACCCTTGGCAACAAGTAAGTCTTTGATATTGCCTTCAATAATGAAAGCAGCCGCTTTGGCAAGTTTGTTATTTTTACCTTGTAAACGAACAGGTCTTCGGCCAGCACGGATAAACACGGTGCTGTTGTATTCTTTTCGCTGTCCACCAATGTCAGCTATCGGTTGATTATCTACCCAGGCTTTTCCTGAATCATCAACTGCACCTCTAAAGTTATAGTAAGCATCAACCGGGAAGTCAACCATCCAAGTATAATCAAAAAGATCTGTATTGCCAATCCAATTACAGTTGTCATTTAACAGTTGACAATAGTTGTCTTGTTTTGGTTGATTGTTTAAGGGAACTTGCTGGCCTTGCCAATCAACTGTGGCAGTTCTCATGTTCCATATACGCATTAACTGTGTGTCATCATCAATAATCATGGCACAGGACTTATCACCACCAGTGTCATTGCCCTGGCAACGGATAACATGATCGCCACCGCCAATCCACATTACTTGACTGGTCATTTGATTGTAAGGGCCGCTCTTGGGCAGGTCAACTCCGTCAATACTGAACATGGCCCAGTTGTCGGCGGCATACTTAAAATTGTAATAACCATCACCTGGAAAGTTCACAGTAGTGGTCACATCAATCTGTTGTTTTTCTGTTTTGGTTGAAGTCTTGTTGGTAAACGGTTGCTTGAATGTGGTTACTTTGTCTTGCGGCCATACGCCATTGTCACGCAACCACTGACTGTAGTCGCCGTTTTGATCGCCTTGACGCCACGACATCAAGTTGGTGTTCTTTAAGTTAAAGAGTTGATTGACTGCCATTTAGAATCTCCCTTGTACTGATCCTGTTAGGATCTCAGTTTGTTGTTTAATAATTTTTAATTTCAAATCGCAATACAAAGGACTTACGGGTCCAGTCTTCAAACGATCTTGATACTCTTTAACTGTTGTTGTTATTGTATCCGTTAGTTTAGCAATATCACGTGTTGGTTTAGTACGAGCATAGGTGTCAAACCACTCTACATTAATTGCCAATGCACTTAACTGACTGGCTTGATCAGCCTTGCAATCAAAGTGATTGGCTTGTACTTGTATGTCTGTAATAACCTTAGCTTGGTTAACATCCCAACGGCTTGGAATCATTTCCATTATGCTGGCGCAACCTGTTAAACTTAAAAATGCTAATACGACTAATAATTGTTTCATATTGGCTCCAATGCTGTGTCGTCGCCGACTTTTTGTTGTACTGCTTGAATTGTCTGTGTAGGATATTGTTGTTCAATCTTGGCAATTGCTTGATTGTACATTTGTACTTGACTTGCCATGTCTGCTATCATTAATGCTTGACCAAGGCCGGGAATAAAATATAACAAAGTGGACAAGTTAGGGAATTTTTCTTTAAGTTGGCTGAGTAGGTTACCTTCAACATCTTGGCCACCGAACTTAACTTCACTTATAAATTCCGTTGCTCTCATTTTTTCTTTCCCGATTTCATGTTAGCCATCCAATGTGCTAACTGTGCCGCACGTCCATGGTGTCCTTTGGCAAACTTACGTAAACTACTAACACTACCCTTAGTTGGTACGTGATAGCGTTTACTGTCACCTTTGTCTTCTGGATTGCGCCCATCTGCAAAGTTCTCATGCACTTTGTCTAAAAACGTATCAGCAAACGCTTCACAACGTGTGCGTAGTTCTTTGTTCTGTGTTTCAACTAGATTGTATTCACGATCATCTTCTGCACCATCGTGCTGTGTTGGATCAATGTAACCGCAATAAACTTTTTGTATGCCGTGATCATTTAATAAGTCAGCACAGCTAGGTCCATCACGTTCATCCATTGGAGTGTTACATGGACTTAGTGTTGTAATAATTACACTACCTTGTGGGATACTTCCATACTTCTTAATAAAGTCTTCAATCACAGCATGTTCTGCATGTATACGTCCATCCTTGCCTGGACGATTTAGGCGAGCCATGTACTCACCTCTGAGTGGAAGTATGCCAGCGCCAACCATACCAAAGTCTTTGCCACTAGCTTGCCCTTTTTCTACAAGATCACAAAGCTCTGACAAGTACTTGTCCAGTTTGTGATAGTTGCGTACTTCGTAATCAGTACGATCATGATCTAATGAAACGCTTTCGTTAGTTCTCTGATACTCAGTTGCTTCACCTTTCAAACTCACATGCCAAGCATAGAATTTTGTATCTGGGTATTCTTCTTTAAGGCTAACAAATGCTTCCAAATTAGGAATAGCATCATCGTACATTATGGCTTTGGAGTAAGAATCCTTGTTCAGCAAATTTCGTATAATGATCTTTTTCTTTTCTTCAGTACTAGCTTTGCCCACAAAGTTACCTGCACGATACACATGTACTTTGCTCATGTCAACACCGTACTTACGAAACGTGTCCAAGAACAGTTCTCTATCATTGAAGTCTGCACGGGCAGTGACCATAACAACTTTGTTGCCTGTGGCTATGTCATGTTTGAGTTGATCAATCATTGGAATGATTGGTTTAGCATTAGTAAAGAATTCTTTGGCGTCTCGGAACGCACCAAAGTCAAACTCTTCACCCGGTTGTAGTTTATAGTGTGTGAAGTCGTGACTGTTGAGACTTTTAATTAGTTGTCCATCACGAATGACATGAACTTTAGTTTGAGTGTGGACCAGTGTGTCATCTATATCAAAGATGACCAGCTTGCTTGGATGTATTTCATGTGCTCTCATAGCTCGTTAATTTCATCAAAGGTTAGCGGTATTCCAGCCATGCCGCAACCAAATACGGCTAATCCAATGTAAATCTGTTTAAACAGGGCTGTAAGGGTTTCTTGGTCTATCATATCCATCATCCTCTGGGTATACAGGATATTTATCTGGTTCAGTCGGCGGAAGCGTTGGCTCCGCATTTAGCACGTTTAGCATTAGTTAAAGCTCCAAAGTCTACTGGCCATTCTTGTCCAGGATTTAATTCTCTAGCATTTTTAGGAAACTTGAAATCAATACCAGATGTTTTTTCAATTTGTGCAATCGGCAATCGGAAGCGAGTTAAATCGTTACCCAAGTTAGGATATGGTGCAACGTGCGGAAAAGCCCAACCTGCGATTTCTCCTGTAGCTTGATTGGTAACAATCTTGTAAAAACCGTGTGGAACAACTACACCGGTACCGATCTTCTTGTCGGTAGCATCATAGATACCACCTGCGACGATTGTGTAAGTTTGATTACGCTGTACTGCCCACCCACGCACTGATGTTTCTAACAGTTTCCAAATACCGCGATTTAAACTACCGGCCTGTGGGCTCATGTTGGTCATAAGGAATGATTCAAACTCTACTTGTACATCCCATGATAGGTCACCATCTGGTGCCATATGTCCTTTGTCGTAGCCTGTGCCAGCATAGTCATCCGGACGAGCTCCGCCCTGGACGCTTTGATCTGCGGCAAACGCATTGGTACGAGCAACACAGCCTATGGCATTAGGGGGTGTCAAGGTGTAGGCTACGTAGTTTGGTAGTTTGGCCTGTGCATCATATGCCACTAGGTAAGCCTGACGGCAAATAGGTTGTAGTTGACGTGCTGTCTGTGCAAAGCCGTATGGTTGATGAACAGCACAGGCCTGTACTGGATTTGGAGCACGTTGATCCCATGCACTTGCTAGACTGCTAACAGCAAGTAGTAGGACAAATAGTAATTGTTTCATTAATAGCACCTTTTTAATTAAGTGCTATTATTTAGTTAGAAACTATTGTTGATCCAGCCGATCTTCTTTCCAGCGGCAATGCGTCTATCGTGCTCTTCTACACTGCCTGGCCAGCGCCATGCCCATACAGCAACACACAGCATAAAGATGCCTGTATAAACAATGCCACGAGCGGGTACGTTGGTAAAGTACATGATAGCCAAACTGGAACTCATCATGGCCAGCATAAAGAACTTCATCTTAGTGGGAAATACACGTTTCTCACACCAGTTAGTAAGGAACGGGCCAAAGATCTTATGATTATATAGCCAGCGATGCATACGTTCGTTGCCTTTGCTAAAGCAATAGGCCGCAAATACTACGAAGCAACTATAAGGAATGCCCGGGGTAATTAATCCCACATAGGCCATGCCTAAACTTAAAAATCCTAATATATTCCATAAAAACTTTTTCATGCGATCCCCCAACTGTTATTACTTTTTCTTGCTTGTTTATCAAATCCATTTTTACAAATAGATTTAGGACACACCGTGGCATCTTGATGCAATAATATAGGATTATTGTATATATTGCCAAATCCTGACCCGCTGGCATGGCACCATCCTCGGTATACATTTCCAGCATAGTCGACTACGATTTGATCGACTCCGGCCCAACATAAATGCCCTAAGTAATTATCATACAGAGTTTGCTCAGTCCACTGAATTTGGACTTCAACTGGTTGGTCTTGCGGAACTACAATCTTGGAGGATTCTACGTAATAAGTCCATTGCTCATAATTATAGTCTAGGTACTTGTTGTTACCTCGTTGATAGTTAGAAAAAAGTGTTTTGAAACTTACTGAATATGCATGCTCTTTAAACATTTCAAAAGCATCAACCGCCTGTTGCCACCGATCAACTTCAGCATCTGCGTTAACTACTATGTGGCACGGAACATTGCTGTTGTAGGCCAAATCAACAACAGATTTGAAATGGTCAGTATCTACTTTGTAATGCCATGCTAAAATTAGTTTGCTACAGTTGGCTATTGCCTGCGACCACCAGGATAGATCTGCACTAGCATTAGTGTGCAGTTGGAATTTAAGTCGAGGATCTAGAGATTCAGTTAGCAGACGTCGAATACTATCAGATACTGTAGGTTCGCCGCCCTGTAGTTCAATATGAATACAATCGTAATTTTTAGTGCTTCTAAGTAAATTATGTAGGCCGGCACTTAGTCTTTCATAAGTTGCAAACGGCCTACTTCCACTGTTAAGACTATGATGGCAATATTCGCATTTGAAATTGCAATCATTACCAGCTTGCCATTGAACTACTAATTCTTTCACTCTAAGAATTTAAGCCATTCTTTGTGTGGTACATTGAAAGAATGCTTTTTTCTTTTGTTTACCAATTCGTAGTAATCAGGCTTATAAGGTTTACGTATTGGTTTCCACCCTTTGGTCTTATCACTTTTATTAGAGTTGCAGGTTTGGCAGGCAGTAGTACAATTATCCCATGTACTCTTGCCGCCTTTGCTCACAGGCATAACGTGATCAAGAGTGGCAACCTTGCGTTCAATAGATTTGGCACAATACTGGCAAACACCTTCATCTCGTAGATATACATTGCCTCTACTGAATCGTACAGTCATTTTTGGTTTCATGTATGTACGTAGGATCATAACACTAGGTACTTGTGTTTCCCAGCTGGCACTATGCACAATCCAATTATCGTGCCACATCAATACATCGGCTTTTTCTAAAACCAAATATCTAATTGAATCTTGCCATGTGAGAGTGCTTAACGGCATATAAGCCACTGGATTACCGTCAGCGTTCAGCAGTAAAGTATCTGCCATTTTGATTACCTCTATAGTTGTGTTACAGACCCAACCGAAGTATTTATTATATACGAGATTACAAGTTATGTCAACAAGTTTTCAGCAAACTGTTGAGCACTTTGATCAATAGCGTTGCACCACTGATCTTTATTATCTGAGTCAAATACCAAATTGACAGAACTATTTGCCCAACACCAACTTGTAGTAATATTCCAAGGTGATTTACCTTGTATTTCGCCTATTAGTTGTCCCTGTGTCCACCCACACATACCAACGAATAATCTCCAACGCTCTGGAGTATCACCGGCAGCAAGTCTTGGCAATATATCGTCAGCACTACTGAGACTAAATTCGTTGTTAATCCTCATAGTATTTTTACTTTGCCAATCATTAGTGTGCAGGAAGCTGAGGCTTTTGGTATTAATAGGGCCGCCCATATAAACAAATCCCGGAACATCTACATGCATTCCTAACGATTGGGCAAACTCTACTATTGATGTTTGACTACTTCTGTTTAGTACAAGACCAACACTGCCATTTTGGTCGTGTTCGGTGACCATTATCACAGTTTTGTACCAGAAGTTTCCTTTGACAGCCGGAGGGGCGATTAATAAATTTCCTACAATATTCATGTAGGTATTTATAGCTAGTTAAGCAGTCCTGATATCTTTCAAGGTGGTCAATGCAAGATCGGCTTTGACACCTGCCCTGTTGGAACCTACTCCTTGATATGTGCTCAATCCTGTGGTGTTGGGTAGTCCAGCCCATACGTTAGAAAGTTTATTCAAGAATTCGCCGTCGGATACTTTGCCATCCAACCATCCATCCAATTTGCACTGAAAACGCATGGTATATATAGCCAGTTGATCTTGAAATTTAGGATCAAACTTCTGCTGATTCATGTCTACACCCATGCGCTTGGCATAATCTAGCAGAGTACCAGGCATGTATTGATAACGTCCAGCAGCCGCAGTCTCCCCGCCGGCGCCGCCCCTCTTTTGATATTTGTACAACTCAGCTAATGTCATATCTAGTATCTGAGGAACACGCTTCCCGCCTTGCATGACATCGTAGGCGCCACCACTTTCTGGTTTGGCTATGAGATCCAACACTTTGCCAACTTTACCTGTGGTTACCGCATCTTGCGACAGAGCCGCCATTGGTGTGTTGGTTACAGCTCTTGCTTTTACGTCTGATTTTTCAGCATGCGTCAGTCCGCTTGCAATATCAGGCTTAGAAGCCAGTAATTTATTTAAAGCTCCTACAGTTTCAGGTCCTGGATCACCATCAACGTCTACCCCCAGGCGGGCCTGCAATTTTTTCACTGCCGCACTGGTATAAGGACCACGAACACCATCTACGCCATTAGGTCCAATATCATATCCTAGTGCCACTAAGGTCTTTTGTATATCAGCTACCTCAGTGCCTACCCTACCACTAGGTACAGCAATTTCAAAACTGCTAGAAGACTTGCTAGGTGAAGCTCCTTGTTTTTTATCATCTTTAGATGATTTGCTATCTACTGAAGAAGCGGCTCCTGATGCTCCTGCTTGGAACAATTTAGAATACCCATTGAAAGGATGTATACCGTCATGCTGACTAATTGAATTATCAAAATCTTCAAGTGGTCCTAAGAATTTAGCTCCGTTGGCTGATGCAATTGAATCCAGTTGTTGATTTACGCCTGTGTAATTCACTACCCAGGACTTGCCTTTGGTAAACTGTGTAGGTTTTTGTGGTGGAGTTTGCTTACTTGCTACGCCGACAAGCACTACCTTGGCACCTGCATCTTTAAGTAATCTAATCTGGCTTGATATTGGTCCAAAGTTTTCTTGCTGTATTACGGTACCATCGTCAGTTTGTACTTTAGAACTGTTGGCAGCGCCACTGCTTAAAATTACAGTTGCGCCGTTAGCTTTTCCACTTTTAATAAAAGGTTTAACTAAATTTTGCAAAACAAAAGAAGTATTCTTTCCTGGATCAGTATATTGAGTAGTAACATGGCCCGCACCTGCAATTCCATTAGCAATACTATCTCCGATTACGTAGACATTCTTGTTGTCACTTTCTAGTATTATTTCTAAAATCTTCATGTTATGACCAATCGGGTAGTGGGCCGCCATACTTCTGGCCTTTGATACGATGTCCGCCAACCACAACTCTACTTTTAGGACTTTTTCCTAGCTTATGGCTCTTCTTACCATCTCGAGCACGTAGACCTTGGCTTTTACAGCTAGCAAGATTGCTAGCACCTAGTTGGCTATCTGGCTTTGAACTAGTACACAGCTGACGTGAAGCTTTGCCGTGCTCGTTTAAGCTGCCGCCACAATCTGGACAAAATTGTTCTGTTACTTCGTATAATCTCATACAGATATTTATGCTAATTTAACGATTCAACAAATGCGGCTAAGTTATCAAATATTATGACCTTTGGTTTAATGTCTCTATAAGCATATCTGCTGAGATCCTGCTCAGTCTTAGCACCTTGTCCAGTGCGTACTAATACAGGTCTTGCACCAATAGCAACCGCGGCTTTAAGGTCACGTATAGTGTGCCCAACGTAATACCCACCCTTAAACTGCACATCGCCACGTTCTTTTTCACAGCGTTTGAACATTTCTATATTGGGTTTTACATACGGATCTTGTTTCTGTGCGCCTGCACTGTAATATAGCCCGTCTATCTCTGCAACACCGACACCACCGAGATGTTTAAACATTTCATCATTAACTAGCTCAACATCTGCTTCTTTGTATCGACCTTGTTCAATTCCTCGTTGATCAGTGATGATACTAATTTTATAACCCTTGCGTCGCATTTCTGCGATAGCATCGATACTACCTGCGATAGGTTTAAAATCTTCGGCTCGAGCAACATAGTCGACTATTTCATTAATTACACCGTCACGCTCTAGCCCAACTACACATTTAGTCCTGTATTCGCCGCCACTCCAAATGACACTGGGTTTATTCATTTAACATTCTCTCAAAGTACTGTTTAATTTAGTTAAATCTGCACAGGTGTACTTTTGATATGACTGCTCTAATTCTTTAGGCATAGCTATTTGTTCTACGACTGAAGGATACTGTATACCAATCTCAGTAGCAACATCTAAAAAGCTCTTGGTCTTGCCGGTACCGAGATTCCACAGTCCAGAACTCTTAACGTACAGAAATTTGATGTGCGTTTTAACTACTTCGCTTACATGGATAAAATCTCTATGATAGTTTCTGCTGTTGTCGAATAGTTTTATTGTTCCTGTTGTTTTAGCCTGTTGTGTGAATTTATAGTAAGGACTAGCTTGATCGCCTTTGTGTTCCTCACCCTCGGGACCATACACATTAAAGTATCTGAATATCTGTGTAGTTGCACCCATTGGATGCTCTCTGATATATCGCTCGGCTAGATATTTAGAGAACGCATAAGGAGTACGAGGATCCACAGTTGCATCTTCTTTGAAGTCAGTGCCTAATCCATACACACTTGCACTGCTAGAAAACTGAAAGTTGACACCATATGTTTTACAAGCATTATAAAGTTGTCGAGTAAAATCATAGTTCTGTTTAAGAACTTTATCTACATCTCGTTCTGTTGTGCTACTGATAGCACCCATATGTATGACCCAGTCTTGTTCCATTACACTAGGTAGCAATTCTCCCCACTCATAGGTGCTTACACAATGTCCGTCAGCTTCTAGAGCTGTTAGCATGTGGCTACCAATAAAGCCCTTATGTCCGGTTAATAATACTCTCATTTGATTTGCTCCAGTCTAGGTGCATATACTCCCACGTGCTGTACTGTTATGCCAGCGGCTTTGTTGGCAAATACTATTGCTTTGGGCATATGGTTAGTTTCTAAAAACTTATATACCAGTGCAGATAAAAACGTGTCTCCTGCTCCACACACATCGGTTACGTCTCCAACAATTTCTGCAGAATATATCCAGTCGTTCCAATAGGCGCCATCACCGCCGTGTGTGACAATCAAATGCTCAGAGTCAGGTAAACTTGTTGCCAGACTTTTTTCTAATTTATTAATTTTTATATAACAACCTTTCAGTCTTGCCAAGTCTCGCTTCTTTGTATCAATAAAGATTGGCACAGTTACTTCTTTGATCAGCTGTTCGACAAGTTCGTAGCTCACTGAGCCTTTGTTATAATCGCTAATCACAACAGCATCGTACATATCGGGTATGGCTGTTTCAAACGTGATAGGATCGCTAATCTCATCGTGATCAATGCGTAGTAAATGTTGCTTGCTACGTTGATCAATTATGCGTTTTTTCCTGTTGGTCTTGCCGTGTAAAAATGTTACATCACATCCCAATGCTTCTAAATTCTTACGTACATTGCCGGCCATGCCGTCTAAGATTATTTCATACTTTGGTTCAAACACAGGTACTGGTGCTTCGGGACTAATGCGATCAACAGTTCCGTACACATAAGTGTCTACGCAGTCATCGCCTATCAGCAATATGTTGAATGATTTTTGTACTTGAGTATGGTTCAATTCTGTCATAATAAATTACTTCTTTACAATATTGATGTGCGGTAGATTGTGTGTCGTGTTTCCAGTCACTGCCTTTGACATACACATCAGGCCTGTACGTTTTCATTAGTTCTACTAATTCTTCTGTGCTACCAAATGTTTTAACATAGTCAACACATTTTAAACTATGTAGCATAAACATTCTATCACTTTGGTTGTTTATAGGCCGAGCAGGGCCTTTGAGTTCTGCTACTCGACTGTCGGTGTCTATGGCGACTAACAAATAATCACCCTGACTCTTTGCATAATGCAACAGTTCTAAATGCCCGCGATGCAGGATATCAAATGTGCCATTAACCATTACTCGCATTTTGACTGTCACCTTTGCCTACTCTGTAATTGTCTTCTACGCTGTCCGGAGTGCTGACTTCCACAATGATGCCTTCTTTGAGACAAATTAGCTGATGTGGCTCTAGCGGGTAGTTACGCCATGTATCACCTTCTTCCAATATCTCAGAGTGTACACTGGCATCTTTGGTGTCGATGTACTTGACTTCAAACCGTCCCTGTAGCACTAACCATGTTTCGTCCTTCTCGCTGTGGAAATGCATACTAAACTTAGCCGCATCTTTAAAGTACATGATCTTTCCACAGTACTTGTCATTGGTGGCAAAGATATATTCTCCACCCCAGCCTTTTTCTACGATGCCTTCAAGCCTCATAATCTAACCATTCATATATGTTTAACCACTGTCGTTTACCAACAGTTTCTTTTAGGTGTTTGAGATCAGCGCAGGTTTTCATTCTCATGCGCATTTGATCCTCCAATGGGATTGGAACAGTTCTAATCTCAACACCTTCTTGTTCTGCTATGTGTTCTGCGATGGCCAGGAAACTGTGTGACAGTCCAGACCCAACATTCCAAATTCCACTTCCCTTGACCGTGGTAATAAAATCTGTGTGTAACTTACAGATATCTCCGGCCCAGGTAAAGTCTCGTTTGATGTTATCAGCACCTTCCCAAACTTCTATATAGCCGTCCTTTTGTGCTTGCTTGCGCCATTTGTATATGATGTTGGCACGGCGACCACGTAGGTGCATCCATTTGCCAAACACATTGTGATAGCGGAATCCCTGTACAAATATGTTTTGCTCTTGTTGAAATACCCATCGGTCAAACAAATACTTTGAATACGCATAAGCAGTCTGCGGATAGCAAGGTGCAGTTTCGCTGGTGTCTTTGGTATTACCATATACCGAACTGGAACTTGCATACTGCAAATGAGTACCATGCTTGTTGCACTCATTGAATAGCCATTGTGAAAACTCGTAGTTTTGCTTAAAAACTTTATCTACATCTTTTTCGGTCATGTCGGCAATGGCTCCTAAATGCACTACCCAATCGTATTCAACAACGGATGGACGTTCTTTTGGATCCCATTCGTACCCATCGATCGTCCATCCGTCCTGTTGATGCAACCAAGCAGACATGTTCCTGCCAATAAATCCCTCATGTCCGGTTAGTAGTATCTTCATGATACTATTTACTTACAGTATAGTGCTCTACTAGGTCTTTTAGATTGTCTGTAGTTAATGGTAAAAACCGTTTTGGAACTTTGGTCACTTTAAACTTCCATTCTTCGATAATACTGTCAATTGCAGTTTCTAAAGCGGTGTGGGTTTGGCTGATCCATTCTGAGTGTCCGGCTCCGCTTAGATCAATATCCCAATTAAACTGTTGTTTAACAGCTTGTTCTAATCTGCTAATGACACGAGCCGGGCCGATATAGACAACATCAAAACAGGCCACATGACTTTTACGACTGTAGCTGTTTTGATATACACCAAATCGGACAGCAGGATTACCCGTGATACCTACCTTGCTATCTATAGAACCCATGGGGTCCTTAAAGATATACAGTAGTTTCTGTCCTTTCATATTAGACCTTCCATTGACAAGTAGGCGCCGGCAACATGACCTTGCCGCCTGATTGCTTGTAGAAGTTGATAATAGCATTGAGCACACGGAACTTATCGTGCTGTGGTTGCTCGCCGGCTATGGTAAGACTGTTAACAGCTGACCAATAACTTTCCTTGAGCAGTTCTTGCACTTCTTCAGCATCACCATAGGCTTTACTCAACATTTTGGCAAGTTCTGTATCAAAGCTGGCTGGGATATTGAATCCCTGTACACTTGCCCAAGCATACAAATATGCCATCGGACGATACAGTTCCAAGACTAAATGTCCCTTCTTCCAATGATTGCGTTGGAACGCAACAGCACGGCTCCAGAACGCACCGTTACTTGGCCCGGCTCCACCTTCTAGGTCATAACATTCGATGCCACTCTTAATCTGTGTCCAGGCACCGTCACAACTGGCGTGGCGCTTGGGCATACAGCCATTTGAAGCTAGTATATTGTTCATTGCAACAAACTTAGGGTCAAGTGTTTCTAGACCAATCATAAAGTCGTCATACGGTGCCAGCGGGCGTTTGTTCAACCCATTGATGCGGCGCATGTTCTTGCCAGCGATGTAACAGCCGAAACGGATACGTTCTTCGTCAGTGTCGCCAAAACCTGCGTTCTCGATTTCAGCAGTGGTAAATTGATCCAAGTCAATGATCCATGCTGGAAACTTGGTGTAGCCTTTAAGGCGGCATACTTGCACAGTATGATGACCATCCCAAACACAATAGATAGTAGCGCCTGTTATCAGGGTGATCTTGATGATACAGGGCACGATCACTGAGCTTTCATCAAAGTCGAAATAAATCTTCTTTACGTGGTTAGGTGCTACATCTCGTTGGAAGATCGTCCACAACCAAAGGTCATGCCAACTAATATAGTCGAAGTATTCTTTGGGACGCTGTCCAGAAGCATATCCCAAGAAGCCGCCGCTTGGATCGTGTCCAAATGTAATGTTGTGGAATGTTGGACCTAGTACGGTTACAATTGCCTTGTGTATTTCTTCACAAGGAATAGGACCGTCATTGAAGTTTTTAGACATCTCTCTAAGATCGATGCTGTCATCTTCCATATCAAATTCATGTTTGAAAGATTTAACAAACTGTATAATAGCTTGTTTTTTATTGTAAGGTTGCGACTTACGATTGCGGGCCTGCTTGGCCACGAGAGACATTGTTGCCATTTTGTTTCCTTTGCGCCTACTTTTATTTCGGCTGGGTTAGATCGTTTTCACCTATTTACTTCCGATCATGCAGTTATTATATATAGAATCATTTTAGTGGTCAACTAGTTTTGGCTAGATTGAAGTTGAATACCAAACTGTGTTGACTTTGTTTGCCAATGGCTGTACAATTAGGACATGCAACGATCTAAGGAAGTAATATGGATGTGACGAATGCGGCTGGTGTTCTGGCTGGAAGTATATTAACAGGGTTGGCCCTTGTAGTAATAGTAGCTACGATTGTAGCCATTAACAATATCTTTCACAGATATTGGAAACCCGTAACCTTGTGGCGATACGACTCGCTACCTGCAAGATTTGCAGATCCGACAGAATTGAAAGAGACTAATGCTAAACAAATTTAAACAGTACAGGCAATTCTTTATTGGATTCTTAATGGCCACAGCATTTTGGATGTGGGTGGCTAATGAGATTGAAATTCCCGAATACACTATAACTCGAACCACGCTCTGCACATGAAAAAGTTTACTGTGGTTCGACTAGATCGGCGACACAAAGCCCACAATCTATTCAGTCATTATATTATGCCTGTTTGGTCCAGTCAGCTTGCAGATAAGTTACAGTATTTCGAATGGCGCAATTGGTGTTGGGCTACTTGGGGACCTGGCATGGAACGTGAAGAAGCTATCGAGTGGAGTGGTCACTACTACCCTGTAGGTCGCTGGGCTTGGCATACAGGGAATGGTGCTAAACGGTTGTACTTTCAAACTGAAAAAGAATTGAATTGGTTTGTTTTAACTTGGAGTGAATAATGCATTGGTTAGTTCCTGTAGTTTTGGTGTTAACTGGTAACATCTTTTGGGCATTGTTGGTAACATTTATTTTTATATTGATGGAGTAGATCATGACAGAATGGCGATTTAGAGGTTTGATGGCTATCATGGCTGTATGGTTGACAATTTGTGTGTACAGCATTATAATATACAAGCCCCCACAGGCTATGTGCCTTAATGGTATTGTTATGGTGCCAGACAAAGGCGGAGACATGTGGGTTCAAAAGGGCCTGTGGGCCACGTACTGTATACCTGTAGATAAGGATTGATATGGCTGGTTGGAATACAATTCAAAGAATTCGCAATATCGAAGAAAAAATTGATCAACTGGGCTTTAAGTTCAGCAAGAGCAAGCACAGTGATTGGTCGGAAGATCACGGTGCTCTAAGCCTTGTGCCAAAAGATCACGAATCTCTGCCAATTTATTCACGCGATGCTGAACTGTTTGTTGGTAGTTTAGAACGACTTGAAGATTGGCTAGCCGGTGTGCGCTGGGCCCGTGAATACGACATGATGTTAAAGTTAAGCGATGAAAAGAAACGTGAAGCCGCTGAACAAAAGGAACGCAATCGCCAATTGATGCGTACACTCAAAGAAGGCAAGCGTGTGGAAGGAAGTGTAGGATGAAAAAGATCTATTACGAAAAGATTGGATGCAAATATGTGCCTGTTGCTGAGTATGACAACGACTTCATGGACGGCTTTACCAAAGGTACTCATTTGGTTATGAGCTACCCTGGTGGTACTAGTCGCAGGTATAACATCGACCCCAACTATGCCGCAATGATTGCCGCTGGGCGTGTAGCAGAAGATGCTATCTGCCGGGCTATCAGCAAGGCTAGTGAACTGCGCCCTAAGCAAACTCCTATCACCGTAGGGCAGAAGAAGGCCTGGGAAAAGTTGGCAAAAGAGTTTGGTGATGAGCTTTGTACACTGCATGGGCTCAGTGTACACGACTGTGCTGAAGCTGGAGTTAAAGCCATGATGTTGGAAGCCGACAAGCTGTTGTCTAACCCAACTGTACGTAAGGCATACGAAAAGTTTTTATTTGTAGCAGAATTAACGAGAGATCATAATGAGCAAAGCAAAACATAAGCCTTACCAATGGATTGACGGGGAGACTGCTGATCGTATCACCAGTCTTAACCTAAAAGATTATCGTGCGTATCTTAAGAAAGAACTTAAACAGTGGAAGAAGAATCCAAAAAGTGAAGGCAATCCAGATGGTGTTTGGATGCATCCAGGAGATGTAGGTCTCAACATTCAAACTATTGCGGCACTGGATTTGATTATCAGTCACTTTGTAACTACAGAGGATGAGATAAAATGAACGAACGAATTTATGAACTTGCCGAGCAAGCTGGAGCCTATTGCGAATCACTCAGAGGTGGCGATTACAAACCGCCGGTGCTGGATCTCATGAACTTGGAAAAGTTCGCTGAGTTGATTGTGAGAGAATGTGCTGAATTGGTTGAATACAATTCAAAATGGGCAGGACGAGATATTAGAGAACATTTCGGAGTTGAAGAATGAACTTAGATGAATACTTTACAGCCAACAGACCCAAACCCCAATACAAGTTTGGTGATAGAGTCGAAGGCACATACAAAGGCATCCCTTATGTAGGTACAGCCTACACTGACAACATGCGTAATGAAACAGAAGGACCTATGGTGAGCATACATTTAGACTTACCTATGAAGGTTGGGTCTGAATGGCTATATTACATTAGGGTAGGATATCACGAGATCAAAGGATTACGAACATGAACGAAAGAATTAAAGAATTGATGGACCAGGCCGACTACCCTGCTCCTGAAATGGCTGGTCGTGCTCAACGGCTGGTTGAACTACTAGTCAAAGACTTTTACGACCTGTGTAACCAGGCATGGTCGTTCAACGAACGAGAAAAGAACAAAGAAGGGCTAACTCCAGCAGAACAACTAGTATTTGCCGGTGCTATGGCACAATGTCAGAAGATGAAAGAGAACATCGAGGAACAGTTCGGAGTCAAAGAATGATTAAAGGTATTATGGGTAATAAAGGTGTTACAGTCTCCGGCGGAGATGTTAGTACACCCTATATTAACAACAACAGTAGCAACCCCATACAGGGTATGATTAGACTTTGGGGCAATGACTTTCAAGTGTTTGATGGAAGCATGTGGGTACAATTGGCCAGTAGCTATGCTACTGTAAGTTTAGATCAAGACACACAGGATTTGTTAACATGGGCACGTACACAACGCACCCTGGAACGAAATCGTGCTGTCTTAATTGAACTCAATCCTGCCCTTGAAAAAGCATACAAGGCTGTGCTACGTGCAGAAGCTAACTTTGAAATACTCAGTAAGTTTGTTGAAAATGATTTAGATGCTGAACTCAGAGAATTGGCGCCATGAACATACTAAATCTACGGTTTGAATTAACTAATCCATTTGATCGTTGGGATCACTTTCGTAATCTTGGATCCCTATTTGGCCGGATCAGTGAACACAAGGCTTGGGAACTGGAACACAGTTATTACAGTCCGTTATTGATAGATATTGACGCCAAATGGACACATAGAACAGATCATGCAGGCATAGAGATTGGCATTGGCTTGTTAGGCTACGGTGTTAGTTTTCGAATTTACGATAACCGTCATTGGAATCACACTACTAACAGTTGGGAAGAGCACGACTTCGATGAGTACTTTAAAACTAACAGTTAGCCAATGGCAACGGATCCGTGTTGACTTACACTCCCATCATTCAAAGTCAGTGTTTATGCTCAAACATAAAATGAAACAAGAGTTAGGGTTTACCGTGCGTGAACATAATGAATGGGTTATCAAACCAGACGGCGGATATGGCGATCATTCAATCCGTCTTGATTTCTACAACGAAAGAAAGTATACTATGTTTCTACTCAAATATTCGGAGTATTTAAAATGAACGATATACAACGTATTATAGACGAGAATAATAGTCTCAAAGAAGAACTCAAACGATTGTACGGGGTTGAGCGACCATTCATCTGCGGTGTTGCAGGAGATAAGGGAGCAGATGATCTGAATGAATACATTCTAGTTTGCCCAATGTACGGAGCAGATGGATTTGCTATGTATAAAAAGCACAAAGATTACTCAGCACCGGAATATTGATATGAACGAACAAATTAAAAAACTTTCTGTAGAAGCTGGATTAGATATTGCTACTAACAGCGTTGGTATGCCTATCATTGTTACCACTAAAGATGGAAAACTAACAGATCCGAATGAAGCAATACAACGATTCGCTGAGTTATTGATTAATGATTGTACCGGAGCAATAGAGCAGTTTGCAATGATGCAGGTTCCACCTGCAATGATTACAGGGTTAGTTAAAAAGAAGTATGGAGTAGTATAATGGAACAGGTACGAGTTGGCATGTGGAAGTTACCTGGAATTAAATTCCAGCCTAGTATATCAGATGAGGTAGTTGCTGAGATGGATAACTGGGCCAAAGAAAATCATTGTGGCATGTGCATGGGCCCTGGCTTCTGGTCATTTAAAAATGAAGCCCAGCGTGATTGGTTTATCTTACGATGGAGTGATGAGTTTCCAAAAGAGAAACAAGATGACTAGTCTAGTAGGAAGACAAATGGGCAAGAGTTATGTTAATAGCATAATGCAAGGATGGTATGCAAGTATGCGAGAAAAATACACACCTACAATTAAATGGCAACGTTTGCCCGGACTTAAACTGCAAGCCTATACAGATCAAGTAGGTCCACGTGGATTTGAACGTGGGCTTAATGAAACAGATATGGATCCTGTACAAGCATGGACTGATGAATGTCGTTGTGGTACACGTATGAGCTTTAATGTTTGGAAGTTTAAAAGTGAAAAGCAAATCACCATGTTCTTAATTAGGTGGGCATCATGAGACACCCTAACCTCAAACATAGAGACAACGCTGGAGACTTGGAGTATTTTATTTCCAAGTTCGAATGCCGTGTGGAAGACAGTCGCGAGTACAATCAATATGTGAGACCAGCACCTTACTATCGTGATGTTTGCTCCAGTGACGATTGGCGAATGGAAACCAAGATTACTCCCATGAAAGCCATACATTTGACTTCGGACAACTTGGCAAGGCTTGTGGCAGAACAGGAACACATACAACATCTCAGTGCCGATGCTGAGTATGGCAAGAAGTGCTGGGATCACGAACGCAGAGACCGCATAGTACGTGAATCAAATCCCGCAGTAGACAAAGCCTATCAAAAGTACGTGATGCTTTTGGAGTTGGCACGTAAATGAATTACAGTCCGGAGGTAATGGCCAATATGGGTAAATGGGTAGAAAGTCAAACTTATATATTAGAAAAAGAAATGATAGAAGCCAAGGCTAAAGAAATGTCAGATGAGATTGACAGAGAAGTGCTTTGGGGAATGTTACAAGGCATAGGATGGACCCGTGTTATGTTGCCTCGATTGATAGATAATCATCATGCTATCGATATCTCCTATTGGCTAGAGGAGAACTGTAAAAAAACCTACGAACGCAATGGCCGTGACTTTTTATTTGAGTGCGCCAAAGATTCCAATTGGTTTCGACTACGCTGGGGAACTGTATGACACATGAATACCATTGTGTGCATGTGGACAAGGTTCCTACATACATACTAGCATGGATGGTAGAAACATTTGGGCCAGCAGGCACCCGCTGGTGGCATAACAATAACAAAATCTATTTCAGAGATGAACGAGATTGGATTTGGTTTGAATTAAGGACATAATGAAAAAAATACTATTACTATTATTATTTTGTACGTCAGCACACGCTCAGCAAGGTAGTTATGCGCTATACGATTATGATAATCTTGAGTATCAAGTATCGTATAATGCAACCGAAGTAAGACCTATTGCCAGTATTACCAAACTGTTTACAGCTATTACTGTATTGAGAAGTGGTGCTGATCTCACTGAAAAGGTACGAGTTAAAGGCAAGAGCAATGGTCGCTTCCCTAATGGCATGCTGGTTCCTAGGAACGATCTAATGAAGGCCATGCTGATATCTAGTGATAATCGTGCGGCTGAAACACTGGCCAACACATATCCCGGAGGGTTTGATGTGTTCATCCGAGATGCTAATGCTTATATACGGGGGCGTGGTCTCATACAAACTTCAATAGAAGAACCTACAGGACTATCTCAAAACAATGTCAGCACAGCCGCAGAGCTGGTCAGTTTTCTTGGTTCTATAAGAAATAATGAAGCTATTCGAAATTACGCAGATGATAAAACGGCAGAGATCCTAATACCAAAAGGTAAGAAGTTTATACACATTCGATTGCATAATACTAATCCCAGTATCTTTAAATTTGATAACATCCTGATCAGCAAGACCGGATTTACCAATCCAGCAGGTCGTTGTGTAATAATGCTAGTAGAGAAGGAGCATAGATACTATGCCATAGTTGTACTGGGACAACAGACTATTAAAACTCGAAGTGAGATTGCCAATGAGTTGATCACTGCTAGTCCATTGCCACCAAAGGCAACAACCGTAGCCGATCCTATTGTATTCGAAAGTGCCATGTGAAAGATACTGTAGTACCACTACCTAACGGAGACTTTACCTCTACCCGTTGGCTCAAAGACCATTATTATAATAAAGGATATATGGGTCAAACAAAAAGAGTTAAGCTAAACAAATTTATGTTGATAGAAGATCGAGTACACGAAGTGCATAGTGTTATAGTATATAGATTCAAAATGGGTGATGTTGAAGATCCGGACCTTTATGCCGCGCAGCCACTTTGGGAATGGCAATCTAGTGAAATGGGCAAATGGGTGATGGAACGTAGTGTAGAAACACCCGTGTGGCATAGACAAACTAGTCCACATCAATATCATACCGAATATGCTGTACAAGCCTGGCTCAAGGGAGTAGATTATTCATTTTGGGTGCTAAAATGGGGTAATCAAGTTGACAAGGATACTGTTATTAGTGTATAATATGTTATGTTCAACTAGTTTGGAAAGCGTATTATGCAGGCAGTCATTGAAACCACAGGTGGATTATTTCCCGCCCACACATATCTTTTGGACAGCAACAATCTAGTTGCCTATATCAAACGAGGCGAAACTGTTCCTTTTTACTTTAAACAGCCAATCAAAGGTTTTGACCGGCGCGGTAGAACTTTTGAAAAGACAGATGACAGTTTGTTTACACAGACTCAACAACCCGCAGGTACTATCGAAGTCAAGGGTAGTAAAGGTGAAACATATACAGTTGACACAGAATCTCAAACTTGTACCTGCCCTGGATACACATTCCGTGGTGCTTGCAAACATGTAAAAGAATTGGTCTCTGCATAGAGCGTTAAATACTGTTATGCATACAGACTCATTAGAAACGTTAATAACTAACGAAAAATATCAACAAAAGTTTGGGGCACATAGCCAAGTGCCTCCTATTGACGAAAGAATGACCTACAATGGATTGATCTCTCGTCAGCTGACTAGAAAAACTTGTAGACATTTCAAACCTGATCCGATTGATAATGCAACCATAGAACTAATGGTAGCTGGATCTCAGTGTAGCCCAACCAGTGGTATGCTACAGACCTATAGTGTATTGGCATTGACGACCAAGGAAGAAAAAGACAAGCTGTTTGCACACGATTGGAATAGAGGTATTATAGGCGGTGTTGATAGCCACAATCTACGAGTTTACTATGAATGTCCAGTATTTTTAATTTGGATAGCTGATTTGCACAGAACTGAAGTGTTGCTGACAGAAGCTCTAGACAACGAACTGCATGATACCAATTGCATTGATTTTTTGTCCTCTGCTGAAATTAATCTTAAATCAGTTATTGATACGGCTATTGTGGCACAGAGTTTCTGTATGATTGCTGAAAGCTACGGATATGGTACTATGTATTGTGGGGCTATTAGACAAATTAATCCTAGACATTTTCAAGAGCAGTATGGTATGCCGCACTATTGCGTGCCTTTGTTTGGTATGGCTTTGGGAATACCGGATACGATAAATGGTGCCGGGGCGATCACTAAACCTAGAATGCCTACTGCAAACATTCTCCATTTTGGAAGTTACAATCCTATTACTGGCAAGGCCGATTTAGGTGGATATAATGAATGGCATTCCGATGGCATTAAACAAGGTGCTTATAAGAGTGGCGATCATCTTACATTTGTTCAAAGGTTAGTTGAACGATTTCATATCAGTCCCGCAAAGACTTTGATAGGTGATTTTTTTAAGAAAATGGGTTTTGAATTCAAATAAAGGAAAGAAAAATGCAAGTTAGAGTAAAAGAAAACGCAGAAGAATTTGGTAAATGTGGTTGTGGCCGCAGTCCAACAGGCAAATGTATTGGCTGGCACGGACTCACAGAAGAAATGTATCAGCATCAAAAAATGCTGTGGTTGGAAGAAGAAATGAAAAAAGATCACGAGCTTGAAGAATACAAACGTCAAGCACAAGAAACTTGGAGTGACAGTTGTACCACACCCCGAAAGGAACAAGAATGAATTGGTTAAAATTAAAATTACGTAACTGGGTAATGAGTGCCCAAGACGAACCCGAACAGATCTATTCAAATTCTAAAGTGAGCCACGGCATGAATACGGTTAGTACACGTGATGTTGGTAGTGATCCTACGCTACAGTTCAAAGTGTACAATGCCATTGGTGGCAAGGTAGTAGAGTTTAGCCGATACGACCGCATGAAAGATCGACACTTCCACGATATCTACATTATTGGCAAAAATGAAGACTTTGGTCAGAAGATTGCCAAAATTGCCATGCTTGAAGTGTTGAAAGATTGATTAAATAACTTACCTAGAGAGAACTCAAATGGAATATATTTCTTACCTTGCAGTTGCCGTTGTGGCTTTTTGGATTGGCGGGCACTGGAAGGCCTACCAGATCATGCAAAACTTGATCAGTCGCCCAGACGACATGATTAAACTGATTACCAAACTAAAAGAGCTGAATGATGAAGTCGAAGCTGACAATACCCTGCCCGATGATGCTGTAGAATTGACTTTGGAAAACGTAGGCGATCAAGTCTATGCCTACAACAAGTCCACAGGGCAGTTTTTGGCTCAAGCTGGCAGTGTTTATCAAGTGGCTATCCTAGCGGCTAAACAATGCGGCAAGACCGTTTGGCATCCTGATCTCAAGCAAGACAGCCAAACAGCTTGAGTTTGTCAGGGCATTTTGCTATACTAGATATAGCTGTTTAATTACAGCATAATCTAAAGGAAACACAAAATGAAATTCATTTCAAAAGAAACTAAGACCTACAAGTTGTTCAATGCCCTGTACAATGGCGAAAAGGTAACTGGTGCCCAAGCTGAAAAGCGTTTTGGTATCAAGAACATTGCTGCCGAAGCTTCACGTATTCGTCAATCAGGCTATGCTGTCTACAGCAAGAGCCGTGTTGCTGGTAACGGTGTTACAGTCACTGAATACGAAATGGGCAATGCCAGCCGCGAAATCATCGCACTGGGCTACAAGGCCAAAGCAATGGGTATCACTCTTTAATTAGAGCTTGCCCAAACAATCAAGGCTGGTAACAGCCTTTTTTGTTGACTTGATGTTAGCAGGACTAATTATAGTATGAATATTAAACAACTAGCACAGCCCACTATAGATTGGATACACGATGATTACAAGAGTGATAGAATACGTTTTTGTCTTGAGGTCCTTGCTTGGGCTATATCTATTGGTTGTGCTATCACTATGGCAACCACCGTACCAAACCCCCCATTACTTGTTCTCTATCCCATATGGATTTGTGGATGTGCTATATATGCTTGGTGTTCTTTTAGTCGGCGTTCCTTTGGCATGTTGGCTAATTACATACTTTTGGTCAGCATCGACTCAGTCGGCCTGATTAGAATGTTACTGAACTAACAGGCGGTAGGCTAGGGGCCTGATCCCAGGGTACACAGGCCCAGGGCAGTATGCGTATGCTGATCAATTGTGCTGGCTCAGAGCTGGCATTACATAGGCTATGCCATGTATTGATATCAGCTACAAAGGGCTGATCACACAGTCTACTTTCTACAACTTCAGCGGCATCAACGGGTAGCATGGGCACAGTATTGTACTGGCCTTGAGCATCCTGTTGGAACGTCTTAGATTCATCAGTACACCTATACCACGACCACGTTAGATGCTCACAGTTCTTAATGGGTATGATCAAGCTACGATGTACATCACCACTAAACGGACTACGATCTGAATGTATCTCTATGGGGTCCTTGCTAGGGAACCAGGCTTGAAGTACATTATAGTTACGGGTCACTGCCCAATCTGTGCCTAGACGTTCCAATATAGCTCGTTGGCTGTGAGGAGGTATACGTCCCACATACCCTCTACGTGCTTGTGGGGGTTCTACTTGATCGGCCAACCACAGGCTCAGCTGGCTAATGTTGGCTAGAGTTACAGGGTATGAGTGCTTCATGTTAATCCGCTAGGTATGCTATTAGGTGTAGTTGTGGCTCTGTGTCGTCATTGACCATCTTGTGATCTACCCTAGTGCTGAATTGGTACACACTGCCGTCGGCTGGCCAATAAGCCAAGGATCGATCAGGCCCAAACATACGACTCCGTGGTGGGGCATATATGGGTATGTGGACTCGCACACGTCCCGTGACGTCCGAACGACCCCAAAAGGTTTCTACCCCCGCGGGTAGCCAGCTTAACTGTACCCGACCCAGGCCCCGGGGGCTTTGTGCCACGAGATCCTGTGCCACACTCTTGAGATAAGTACCCTCGGCTTCTTCTAGAAACTCAGTATAATGATGCTCGGCATAGCCCCTGTGCAGGTATATCCAATCCATACTGGCATTGAGTCCCCATACTCGTTTTTCGGGATCAACTGCCCGAGGGTGAGTTAAATTGATTCCCGATAAATTATAAGAGTCTCTGTAGACCCGGGGCACACGTTCTGTTTGCACATCTATCCATCGGGTGCCCAAGCGTTCTAACAGTAGTTCAACAGAAGCTTGAAGCTGGGCAGGGTCATAAGTTTTAGATTGAATAGTGTACCACATAAGTAGAAATATTTATTCACATTCTTGACCCCAGGTGATATTTCGTGTATAATTATATGCATGACAGAAGAAGAAAAAGACGCTCGTTTAGAGCAATTAGTTGAAGCTATAGATCAAGTGATCAGCCAATACCCGGACTTTGAACCCCACAATATCGCAGGTGTACTCTTGAGCCGTATTACCTTGCTAATGAGCTCGGATACTGAAACGGGCAAGGCCTTGCTAAAGTTCGTTTGGGAAAAGCTGGACGAACTAGAACAATCAAACCCAAATCAATACCTATGACAGAAGAACAACAACTGATTGACACCTTGGCCCGAGAATATCGTGGCGGCAACGGTGATGTATACACCAATCTAAAGACCTGGTTTCCCGACAGTGAAAACGACCCTTGGATTGAATATCAACACAAGGCTACAGGACAGAAGTATTCTTGTAGATTGGCGGCATTTCTAACCCGTTTCACGCCCCACGTTAATTCTTAATCCGCGAAGCGGTAGCGGCAAAAATTTTTAGCTAGAGTGTAGACCCGACTCAAATCACGCCATTCGCAAGCCCGAACCCAGTTCAGACTTGACTCTGGGGGTCTAATCGTGTATAATACCTGTATGTACATGAAACTCGTCGTCGCCATAATACTGGCCAATTTATCGGGCTGTGCTATAGTATATACGGGCGCATCAACAGCCACCCTTGTGACCACAGGTAAGAGCATACCCGAACACGCTGCCAGCGGTGTCACAGGCAGTGACTGCAACGTGGTCAACTATGTGTTCAGGGATCGGGACTATCTGTGCGAACAACGCGACATAGCTAAAACCTACAATCGCAACCCGTTTTAGTGTAAATACTCACACAACAAAGGAATAGATATGCCACAAGGTTACGCAATCATAGCAACATCAGAAACAAATCTACGTCAAAAGAAGGTTGATTTGAACGACTCAACTCCCATTACAGACAGCCAATATGCACAACAGCTAGCTGAATCATATGCCGCAGAGCTTAATCGTCTGGGCATGGCCAACTGCACTAACTGGGTAGGTTCAATCGAATGGACAGAAACCGGTATTGCGACACTGGGTGGATTCCAAGGTTTTGCTGATCCGGGTTCAGGAAGCCAACACTAGTATGTATCAGAGCAACCCAATGGATCCTTTAAACTCCGTAAAGTACTGGTGGTATTGGGAAGCCAGCAGAGCTCAAAAACTCATGCTGACGGGGTTGGCTATATTAACTTTGGTGTTGTGTGCTCGCATGGTAACATATATGCCCGCTCTACCTGAAAGCCGTAAACCCAGATTGGATATGAACTTGTACGAACCAATCACTCATGAAGTAGACACAACTCCGCTACCCGTTGTTGAAACTCCACCTAAGTACTATAGATACGTAGAACATCAACAACCCGTGCGTCGCCTACAGCTTAAACAGATCAAGCATAAAAAGCCCAAGGATACTAAGTGATGACTATACTAGCAGTGTTAGAATGCATGGGTGTGATGACTATAACCGTACTGGCAGTTATAGCTGTTCAGTTGACCTTTAGATCAATGACCTTGGATAGATGGATGCTGGCTTCAGCTATCGTACTGGCTGTGGGTTTTCTACTGTTATAACACTAAGACCTGTAGTGAGTCCGAGTACTCTAGTAAGATAAAGTCTATGCGACTGTTAGCATCACACTCTATACTCCATGGACACGAACTAACTGAAGAGTCAAATTGCCCTATTCGATAGGTGCAGATATCAAACTGACGACAACGACTTATGATCTCGTCTACTAGACTGCTGTCACCTTGGACTATGAGTTGTACTCGCATGCTAGTATTTACTCGCTACTAGCTGTTACATAGGCCCCGCTGTACATATAAGTGCATGTGTATAGACTGCATTGGTTTGTCCTGTATAGGAACCTTACTAGCTATGAACGCACTTCGTGCTATGCCGGAACTACTGTATAACACATAGTATAGAGTCTATCGGACTACAGTGCAACAAGAATGGTTACACGCACTGACACGCTCAAACTACGCTAGGCCCCGCTGTGGGGTCACGTATACACACTATGCATATAGGATAGGCCCCGCTGTAGAGAGTGGGCATTGTGGGAGATTTGGCAGAGTTTGAGTAACCATTTAAACTATGCCTGTCTAGACCTCGAGCCTCTCAAATGGTTACTACCGTAGAGCCAGAGTGTCAACCAAGATAGTGGCTCTTTATCACATTTCTGCCACACTTTATTGCACTTTTTCACACTTTTCTTCACTTTTTTAGGTTGACACCTTGCTTAGATTGGTCTGTACGCTAGGGGCCATGATCTAGATCACACTTAGTCACACCTAATCCTATTCTAGATCACAATGTATCATATACTATACACTCTAGCTCTACTCAACTGTACGGTCCTTAACTAGTCTAACCACTAGTATATAGGATCGAACCGATAAGTATTATATAGGTGATGGGAGACCACTATGCAAGCTAGTAAGAGTTTTATACAGTTCGCTACACATGCTGTACACATAACAGTAACTGAAGATAGTCATATACGTGTATTCAAGCACTCAGATCGTTGTTGTGACTTTGGTGTGTTTACTGATCAGGATGAAGCCTGTGACTATATATTAGAACTCATGCCCACTACACACTTTCGAGTAACGTTTCCCGAGGATGATGAGTAATTAATAGAAGTTTAAGGGCCGGAAGAGTCCTGCCAAAACCTGCTTTAATCAGCAGGTTTTATTTTGGCTTTTATACTAGCGATCCAAAAGTCAAATCAAAACCTATTAACCCTAGTGTCAACCAGGTTGTTGCGTTTATGCCACAGTTGGTTGGCGCTAACTAACTTAAGAAATGCCGCCCACCCTCCACGTCCACCCCCAGTATAGCTGTTCGAACCTATTCGGTCTACCCGTTTTCTTATTATGTTATAATTATAGCTGATTTTGGGCGGGGCGTCAACTCCTTTCTTTTTGTGTGTGTTCTTCTAGCCACAGTTGACACGCTGGGCGGGGTCTGCTATAATACTCATATGAAGACAAAAAGAACTGCTCGCAAAGACTCTAATTTCGTTATCTATTGTGCATTCCACAATGGGCTAGCCTATATTGGACTCACCCGCAAGGGGTCTACTACAGTCTCTAAGGCTGTAAAAGAACGCTGGCGTAAGCATATCAGTCGCGCCCGACACGAAGACAGGGACTGGGAGCTGTATCGCTATATTAAGAAGGGCCATTGGGACGGATGGACCCACACTGTCTTAGATGTCATACGCGGGCGGGCTGAAGCTTATGCATACGAGCGTGAGCTGGTCAAGCAGATCCAACCCGAACTGAATGATCAGTACAGATAACCCTGGGGTTGACTGGTGTATTGAATCCTGCTATAATTAAGGCTAAGTTAAACAAAGGAGCGAAACTATGTTCAAGCTATTAAGTACTGCAAACCCTAAGATCCAAAAGGGCACCAAGATGGGCTATTTGAGCTTCATCCTGCACCTTGCACCTGCTGACTTGTCAGGCAAAGAAACATGCCCCAAGCGCACCGCAGGCTGTACTAGTGCATGCCTTAACACCGCAGGACGTGGTGGCATGTTCAAGCGCGGTGAAAACACTAACATGATCCAAAAGGCACGTATCCGCAAGACCCAGTACTTCTTCAACAATCGTGCAGAGTTTATGGTAGATCTAGCCAACGACATCAAGAAGGCTATACGTTTCGCAGAGCGCAAGGGCTTGACTCCTGTGTTCCGCTTAAACGGTACGAGCGATTTGAGCTGGGAGAAGTACGATGTCATCGAAGGGTTCAACATCTTTGAAATGTTCCCTACTGTACAGTTCTATGACTACACTAAGGTCTTGGGACGTAAGGTTGCGCACCTGCAGAACTATCACCTTACATTCTCTAAGGCAGACGGCAATGACGCTGATGTCGCAGAAGCATTAATGCAGGGCATGAGTGTAGTGGCTGTCTACGACAAGATCCCAGAGGGTGTTCCGAGTGCAGACGAAACTGATCTGCGCTTCCTAGACCCAAAAGGCACTATGCTAGGGCTCAAGGCCAAGGGTCGTGCTAAGAAGGACTATTCAGGCTTCGTAATCCGCTTGACAGAACAGGCTTAAGGCCTTATAATACTAACATACAGACACAAAAGGAGCGAAACTTATGATGTTTACACTAGAGATATACAAGAAGGATCGCCGCAAGAAAGAGGGCGAACGACTGATTGGCAAGTACGACTATGATCGCCCAGATCGTGAGGCCATGTTGCGTGAGAGCAATGAGCTCTATGATGCTTACCCACCACGCCTAGGCTATAGGTTTGCTATACATGAAACCTATGTAAAGAAGACCAACTTGATGGGTGGTGCAGAGTTCCTGGAGCGGTACGATACGCCCTACTTCTGCTCACCAGCATCCGAATCCTACTGGAGCATGTAGGTTGACTGGGTGCCCAAAAGGCAGTATAATAAACACTTAAACACACACAGGAGCGAAACTATGCGTACAATTACCACCCTGCGTAACGGCAACATCTATCAGATGGACATACAAGAAGCCATTGACATTGTGCAGGCCTATGCTCGTCAGAACACGGGCGGGGATCTGTTGCAAGCGGCCACTGAGATGACGGACTTGGCCACACTGGACGAGTTGCCGACTATACAAAAGATTGCCATCCGACGCTTCATGCGAGACATGGGTCGTTTGCTTGCACCGGTTGACGTTGAAACAGTTTGAGCATATAATAAACACTTAAACACACACAGGAGCGAACATGCTAACGATTCAAGAAGTTAACCGGGCTATCATGCTACAAGAGTGGACCAACACTGAGTTGAGTTCTATGATTGATGCAGTCAAGTGGAACAAAGAGCAATTGGCCAAGCGCATCAAGTACTCAATCCGCACAGGCGACAATGTTGAGTTCACTAGTTCGAAGACAGGGCGAGTGACCAGAGGCTTTGTAACCAAAGTGGCTATCAAGTATGTCACAGTGAATACAGGCATGGGCCTGTGGAGAGTTCCGGCTAATATGCTTACAGTGGTTGACAAAGAGTTGGCCTGAGAGTATAATTAACACTTAGCAACAAAGGAAGCAAAGATGGAATGTACTATATGTAGGAAGTGGCACTGGAAGGGTTTCGAGGTTTGCTTGCAGAACAAGGGACCAATTCCACACAAAGGATAGGGTTGTTGACAAGGACTAGTTCATGTGCTATAATAAGCACATGAACAGTTAGAAAAGAGTTAAAGGTTACCTACACCGTTAGGCGCCCAGGTAGAGGACAGTATCGACGGATACGCTTGAGACTGGGGCATGAAACAAGCACCTAAGACGTGTTGGAGATGCGGCGGATCATGTAGGCAGTAATGATGAAGGCAGACGATCTAGCAGACGGTGCTAGCGGCTAGTCCGGACTTCCTTTAGTCTTTTTCTAACTGACGTTTATGTCCCGGGAATCCACGCTGAGTTCGCAACTCAGGGCAGTGAGTAGGTGAAACTCCTATAGGGACGCCATTTAAGGCATTCATGCGAAAGCTGATGTAAGGCCAATCTAACATCGCTGAGGGACAAGTGCGTTCCTGTAGGGCTAGCCATAGGTTAGCGATTAACAAGAGTCCCTACGAAACCTGCTAGTCGACCCGGGTGAGACTTCCCAAAACCCTCCCGGAACTTCTTGATAAAGACCCTACTGCTTGTAGGGACTTGACAGTTTGCCCAAAATACGCTATAATTAACACATACACAAACACACAGGAGCGTATATGTTAACACAATGCATAGCAAAAGCAAAATTAGTTTATAACAAAAAATTGCAATCTTATAAACTAGTTGTCGCATTTAACACACACAAAACAATTAAAAAAATAGGTAATACAGAAGTTGTAAAATACAACTTCCCTACACAAGCAAAATGCGCTTATGTTAGCGGGGACTTACTTGCAAATAATTTGCAAAACGAGCTTGCAAATGTAATGCCAAATGTTTACAAAGCAATACGCACAAACACAGTAGAGTTTGTGGACTAAAAACAACACTACTGCGCACAGGGTTATTGACAGTGTGCGCAGTATATGCTATAATTAATTTTTAACAAGCACTAGGAGCGAAAACTATGCAAACATTTACTACACTACACACAAACGGATGCGGCTATTGGAGTAACACTGCTACAGCAGTAGCAATTACAAAATTGGACTTGCAGTACTGTACAGCAGAGAGAGATTTTGGAGAGCTGTGTGTGTACTTTAACACAAACGATTGGGACGTTAATACTAACGGACTTATATACACAGACAAATTGTTTATGCAGGAGTTGCGTACATACTTGCAAACTATTGGCTTTACGGAAGCGGAAGCTAACGACGTAAGCTACAGCGAACAGGGTATGCAAAGCAATGTATATGTTAGCTGTGACGTGGGAGCTGTGTTTATTGCAGGACTTATGCGCTTAGACAGTGCGCATGTTAACGCTGTAGTAGCAGAGTGCGCAGATGTTTAACAACATAGTGCAGTGGGCCGGAACGGCCTGCTTTCTCTGCATGTACACTATAATGTCGTTCTTCCCACAGCACAACAGCTACAGCATATTGGCTGGGTTTTGTGGGGGAACGCTGTACATGATATGGAGTTTACGTGTACGCAACTGGCCGCAGACACTAACTAACGTTGTGTCAATATCCATATGCGCTATAGGGTTATACAAAGCGTTTAGTTGACGTTTTGGCTAAAATGTGCTATAATTAGTTTTTAAGGAGCACACAATGCGTAAAGTTAAAGTTGTAAGCGTAGAGGACGGCGGCTACTATAGTAGCGCATATGCTAGCGGTAATACTGTAAACGTTACACTACAGC
>Ga0209188_1000259_pt1 | contig 57373 bp, 89 predicted proteins | sample C_130625_EF_Meta_FD_187307 | JGI IMG/M metagenome (GOLD analysis project Ga0209188, IMG submission 187307) | Freshwater microbial communities from Lake Croche, Canada to study carbon cycling - C_130625_EF_MetaG (SPAdes) (version 2) | ecosystem: Environmental > Aquatic > Freshwater > Lake...
AAGCGCGCAAGCCTGCGGCGCCATAGTGGTCAACCTAAATTTTTTGAGTGTGGCGCGCCCATTATACAGTGGCCAAGCAAACTTGTCAAGTGTATTTTCAACACAATTAGCACAACACTCAAAAAAACTCACTTGTCCAAAATTTCAAAAAGTTTTATAATTTCTTTATGAAATCAGGAAGGGGTCACACATGACAGACAGCGAATTTTTTGCCTTGGTTCAGGAGCAATGGTTTTGGGAAGTACAGGAAACAGAACTATCCAAAAAAGTTGCCCTTACCCAAGTACACAATGAAATTTTTGATCTTGAAGATGTTCCCTTTTGAGTAGTATAATATTTCTTTAAACAGCGCAGAAACCAATTGAAAGGACATATGATGACTGCAACTAACACAAACTACACACCCGAGATGACCATGGAAGTTGTTGCCAGCTACAAAGCTGGTGACACTGTGGAAATGATCGCGGAACGCACAGGTAAAAGTGTGCGAAGCATTGTTGCCAAGCTGTCACGCGAAGGCGTGTACGTGGCAAAAAGCAAAGCCAAAGGCGTTGCTGCTCCCCGCAAGGCTGAGCTGATTACCGAGATTGCTACCGCAATCGGTACTAGCGAGGAATTGATCGAGTCGCTTGAAAAAGCTACCCGCGAAGCCTTGGAACTGATCGCAAAGGCTGTTAAAGCCTGATCGGTTTAGGGTCAGAAAATTCTATCTTGAAGTTCTGACCCTTTTATTGTATAATATTTATATAAACAGTCGGGAAGGGCTTAATGAATTGGCATGAAAGTGCCGCCCGTTTGTCATCGATCTCTTTGTCTACCAACCAGTCACTGTATGTCGACACACCTGCGAAGCTAGATCAATATGGCAACGATTGTTTATTTTCTCTTGATTTTAGTCAGTTGATCGTGTTATAATATTATATAATTTAGTGAGTTGCTAGTTAACAAGAGCACTAGCGTAAAGCGTCTGAAATCATAAGCGCTTCTCTTAGATTGGGTGGAAAGCGGTCTTCAGCGCGATTGCGCTTTTGATGATACTTCCTTAATTGTGGTAAATATCCGAACCACAGCCCTTAGCCTCCATATATTAGTGACAACATTAATATATGGGTGTTATGAGTGCCACGCACATGATTTGGCTTAACAACTTAATTGCAACCGAAATCTCTAGTTGCAGCCCTCCATTTTGCTGGGTTCGTCTATCGGTTAGGACGCTGCCCTTTCAAGGCGGAAAGACGAGTTCGATTCTCGTACCCAGTACCAAACTTTTGTAGATTAGGAATTTTTTGGAGTCTATAAAATTTTGGTAGTCTGTTTTTAGTTTAGTGTTATCAGGGTATCGCTACAAGACGTTGTAGCTACGCGACAGTAAGCGTGCGAGCAACACTGTCTGATATAACCGCCATTCGCTTGTCAGTGCTAGCTACATTTTTGACAAATAGGCACGATAATGCTAAACTAAAAATAGAAGCAATCAACTTGCTTGGGTTGTGGAACCCGAAACGTTGAGGAGTTTTTGTGCGATTTGAACATCCTTAAACTAAATCACATAGCTTGACACAGCTTTACCATGTTAGTTTTAACTGTGTTCTTAGAACAGTTCGTTAATGCAAGGCTATCGATAACGGTCTGCCAGTGGCGTGTTGTGCCCCTAGCTATAGGTTAATTAGTTCCACAGTGAAAGAACACTCTAAAAATACAGCCATCATCTAAGCAAAGAGCCACGGCAGTGGTAATGTGAGTAACCAATCTCACTGGCGCACTTAGCAAAACCCCCTGCAAGGATTTACAGTCCTTGGCTTCGACCCTAGGTTGTAGCGTATGTAGACCATAGGCGGTTTGGCATTAGGTAGTCGTCAGGCTTTAAATCTCAACCTTACATGGTAGCAGAGCCTTAAAAAACTTGATCAGTTTCAAAAGCCACCCAGCCACAAGCTCGGTGGCTTTTGTTTTGCCTGAAATAAGCCACTTATAAAATTTTGCACGTGGCTGCGCCATTTTACTAGTGCCAAACTGATTTGTCAAGTGAATTTTCTTTGAAGTCTGACCCTAAGCCGCAACAAGTGTACATATCACACACGTTTCACAATTTTGTGTCGAAATTTCACCAAAATTAAAGCACGAAAAAAAGCCCACCTATTATCAAATAAGTGGGCAATTGGTCAAATTAAGTTGGATTAACTCAGTTTAGGGTCAGATTTGTTGACTAAATTTCGTTCAATCATGAGTAGCACCTGCTTGTTGACCTTTTCTAGTGATTCTAGGAGCTCAAGGTTGCAGTTGAGCAGTTGTGCAATGCGTTCAATGTGCTCGGACTTTTTCACAGGCACCTCACCACGTTTGTTCAAGTACTGCTTTTTTTGGTACACACCCAAACTTGAGAGCTTGGCGATTATGCTACGCTCTGGCACCTCGAGCTGTTGTGCAAGCTCTAAGACGGTCGCTCCCGCTTCATAGTCTTCTACTAATTTTTTGGTTGATTCTGGAGTATATTTCATGCTTATACGTTCCAAGGTAATTCATTGCTAGTATCTTCTACTTTAAGTTTTTTTGTGATTGTGGGTTTCATGTTAAAAATATCCTCTGTGATTAGTGGTGTAGGCATTTGATCCCAATTATAGGGATTTAAAACCATACTGTTTGTGCGATTACTAGGATGTGCACACCAAATTTGAGTTAACATTACTTGAGCTAAATCAGGTACTTCTTCTAGAACTGTACCCTTAGTAGACCACAATTTGTGTGTGGTCATTGGATTTCGTTTAGAACCTTCTTTTTCTCCTGACATAATAGTCAATCCTTGATTACGTGCAGCTAATAGCTCTTCTCTGGTAAATTCTTGGCGTTCTAGTGTCATTGCATCGCACAATGATTTATTTACTACCCACCTTAAGGTAGTTTTATCCCACTTGGAGTATGGAATACTTTTATATAGCTTAAAAGCATAGGGTATAAGGGGAACTAGTGAGCAATATGGCTTGCTTTCTCCCTTATACTGTGTAGATAAATACGCACTACGGGCATCTAACATTAAAAATTGATATAAACCTCTGTCCCATTCGTTGCTAAAATCAAAAATATGATTTAACATTTTTCGACCATCAATCTGACCCTCAGCTGTACAAACCTCAGCTAAAATCAGGTGTTTTTGCTGTAACCAAACTATAATCTGTGGCATTAGTGCGACTAGCACAGGTTTTAACCTGTACTTGGGAATCCATGTATCTTTGATGATTTCTTGAGTGACCTTTCGCCTGATTGCGGAAGCTTCTTCAGCGCTTAGCTGTTGCTGAGAAAATTGATCGGCAAAACTCGTTTCACTAGGAGCTTCCGAACTATTGCTGTAGTGTTGTTCTGCTTGCTCAACTTGCTGAAGGAACTTGCTCTCTAGATTCATTTCCTGCAATCGGATTTGCTCTTCTACAGCAAGCTCTACGCTTTGGTAGAGCTCTCGAAATGGTGTCTGATGTAACTGTTTTATATTAATTTTTTGTGTTAAAAAACTCATTTGGTATATACCTTGAATTGACCCTAAATTGCGGAAATCCGACTAGAGCAGGGTTACGCTAGAGTGGGACAGCTTGACCAGCCCTCTTCAGTTTAGGGTCGGGCAAAGCGAGAAAGTGCGTAGAAAACTCCAATTTACTTTAGATTACAAAAAACAAAAAAACATAGTAGTAGCCCTTTGCAACATTGTTATCAATTGTGGGAAATTTATGCATTTAACAACATTGCTCTCTGTAGCTACCTACGACGGGTACGGAGTCCCTTACGAAGTTCGCTCAGAGAGCTATTGTTAAATTAAATTTCTTTGGTTATCTGTTATAACTTTTTATATATTATAACACACGTTTTTGTATTTTGCAAGATGTATTTTTATCAATGCTCTAGATACTAGGATTGCTTTTTGCAAAAAAGTCGATTTTGTGGAATTGTTGCTGTGCGGCCAAGCTGTATTGCAGGAGTGTTAGGATTCCAAACAGCTGCAACCAGGTCAGTGGAAAACCACCCCAGTAGACTAGCAGCATCCAAGCTGGGTTTGTTAGCAGCAGGGCTATTACGATAAGCGTTAGCGCATAACGGACCAGCATGCAGGGTTTACATGGTAACATATTCAGGGACTCCATTTACAAAGTTGATTTGGGTAATACGGCGACCACCAATAGTGCTGCCTAGGCCAATGCTTAGTTGTCCTGAGTAGTTGACTACCTGACAGTTGGTGGTGTCGTTGGTGACAAGCTTGCCGCCTTTGACTACAGTGCTTAACACTGGTTGACCTTGTAGTTGCCAGTGGTTGGGTGTGACCTCTACAAATTCGTAGTTTTCACCTTGACGATTTTTCATGTGTGGGTTCCTTGGGTTCGTGAAATTTTGAGTTGACCTTGCGGTTGATACGTGCTATACTGGTACAAAAATTTTGGAGACAGCATGGCATATGGATTACAGATAAATGGTTTTGACTTTACCTATGGCGTTTATTCAGTTATACAAAAAGGCACACTATATTACACAGTTATAGTAGACAAAGCAAATCATCCAGATATTAGGGAATGGCGTACTGTTTTTGTGCCACTAGGAATTCGTGATATTAGCAAAAACGAACTCAGACCCACAGTTGTAGAAATCAATAACACCATTGTAATGACACCTCCTGCAAGTGGCGTAGAACACTTGTACTTTGTTTTAGGAAGATAGTATGGCAACACAAAGATGGGGCATTAAAACCCTGGATGATAATGGATATGTTAACCTGCACTCGGACTATAGTTCAGTTGTGTATGTGGGTGAAATGGCTCAAAGCACTGACCCAGTAAAACCCAACTACTTGGGAGATTATGCCATTGGCATACCTGAGAGCGTTAAAAACTCAAATTATCACATGGGTTATCTTATACAGTACTTGATAACTGGCATAAGCACTGATTTTTTGGTGCCCTTTTACAAACCTAATTTTAGCCTGCAACAAATTTCCATACTAGACGTAGTTAGAAAGGACAACACAACCTGGGCAGTTAACTTACTCTATAGCGGTGATATAGGCGCAGTACCCAGAGTATTTGCATTTGCTCCACTAAATGCACTGCCAATACCTGCTGCTGTAGCAGGTGAAACTGGACTACGTGTTTATGATCAGCAAGGTGGTTTAGTGTTTACTACTACCAAAAAACCACTACGAGTTGATGATGTGTTACAAATACTACACCCCAGTTCAATTAAAACCAATGGTCGTGGCGGTTGTGGTGACGATCACGGGTGTCATGTTGATTTTACACCAAACCTGAGTTCAGACTATACTGGCACAGTAACAAATACAAGCACTAAAATATATCACATTGTACCTAGTGCATATGGTGGTTTAGCCTATAGTAATAGTGGGAGCGGCACTAGAAGTTGTGGTTTTGCTGGCTGGGGTGAGCGTGAGTATGCTTGGGCATATCAAAGTTGGGCAAGTTATCGAGGTACATTGGGTCATGAGTTTGGTACACAAAAACATAAATCAGATTGGTACGGTGACTTTGCTGGAGCATATCATAGGTACCAAGAAGGTGATTGTGGAATTGGTGGTATTTTAGGTGCAATTTTAGGTGGGCTTTTAGCTGTGTTTACATTTGGTGCTAGTTTAGCACTTTTTGTAGGCGGAGCTTTAGTTGGCTGGGCAATAAGTGGAGTACCAAATGCTCCAGCATTAAAAGCATATCAAGCAGACCAAACGTTTGATACAAACAACCCAAGTAACTTAATTATTACTGATTTAAACTATTATACTAGCGAAGGTATTACTCAGCTACCACTAAGTTTTTACAATTTAATTGCTACAACCACCAGTGTAACTGAGGGCACTTCCATAACATTTGATGTAAGTGGATTTAATATTGTTAGTGGCACATACTACTGGACTATTAACAACATTGGTACCGTTAATGCAGACTTTGTTAATGCTTCAGGATTTTTTAATATTTCAGGAAACAAGGGATCATTTGCCGTTAATATCTTACAAGATAACCTTAATGAAAGTGACGAATACTTTACAGTAGAAATTCGCAGAGATAGTATTAATGGCCCAATTTTAAAAACTAGTTCAAATGTTAAAATACCTGCAAACGGTTGGATTATAACTCCTGCGGCTACAAAAATATATGAAGGTTTAACTGCAATAGTTAATGTAGATGTAGTTAATTTGGGTAGTATTAGTGGTACATACTACTGGAAAATTGAGCATATTAGTACAGCTCATTCAGACTTTACCAATAATTCAGGTACTGTTGTTATTGCAAACAGTAAAGGTAGTTTTACAATAAGTCCTATACAAGATTTTGCTAAAGAAACAGATGAAACATTTACAATATCTATTCGTAGTGGTAGTATTACTGGCCCAGTTATAACAACCAGTGATACAATTACACTTGGTGGATTCGGAGGCGATAGTTATAAATTTGCAGTATCAACAGGCAGGGCTGATGCTCAATTTTTTTATTCAGGTGGAACAACAGAATGGATACAAGAAAATATATATAATACTAATAATGGTCAAAGTTATGATAATGTTACTATTTATTATAATGGCTATGTTGGTAACTATCAAGGTGTTCCGTATAATACAACTTCACTTAATAATGGTAAAGATAATACCTATTTTCGAGGATTCCAAATGGGTGTATATACCCAAGGTGAGATAGCACCTGGTGTACTTAGAGGACTTAGTAGTTGGTCAATAGTTAGAAGTGGTGGATAATAATTAACAAGGAATTAAAGTGACAATTAAAACAGAATTTATAGTAGACTTAATAAAAAAATATGATAATTATGCAGGATTTGAAAATGTTATTGCATACATTGAAGCCCGTTGGAAAATAACAGATTCAATGTATCCAAATGGCGCTGCTTATCACGTATTTAGGTGTAAACTAGATTTAACTAATTTACAACCAGATACATATAAACCTATTAGTGAAATAACAAATGAAGAAATGGAAGTGTGGTGTACCAAAACCATATCACAAAATGAAAAGATAAATATATTAAACAATGCTATTGGCACTATTATAGAATCTCACGAAATTAACAGCATGACTGTATACTATGTAAATCCCAATCGTTAGCCGTATAAAAGCCCACAAATTTATTGTTTGTGGGCTTTTTACTTTATATTAGCTGTTGCATTTTATTGTAAATAGACTGTTGACTTGTTTGCAAGTTAATATAGCCTTTGTGTTCAAGGGCAGCAAGAATTGCAAGAAAATCTTCTAGTTCACCAACAAGCTCTTGTTTATTAGTGGTTTTCCGATCAGGGTGGTGACTATTGTCACCAAAACGATGAATTTTACTAATGGCTTGGATTACTTCAGCTGCTTCTTCCTGCAATTTGGCACCTAGTTCTCTTAACTCCACGATTGATGTACCTCATGTATGCTTTCAATACCATCATACTCATGTATGTACCAGTTTGTTCCATCAGGAATTTCTACAACTTTTAGTGATGCAAAATTACCCCAGCTTTGTTCGCCTAAAAGTTCTACTACCTGAACCAAGTCTGGATCATCACGAACAATATCGTACTGACTAATATATTCATTGTTGGGACTATAGAATTCTTGTCCAATAAAAGTGCTCTCATTGGGCACTATAACATATTCAATGTTTTTGAGTTTTAGGTAAGCTTCAAAAGCTTGTGCACTTAAACCAAAACCACCATACTCTGTGTTGATTACAATTTTCATGGTCTATGTCCTGTTGGAAAAGGCCAACTTGCCGTTGGCTTAGATTTTTTACATATCAGAGTTATCAGGCGTCGAAGCAGGTGTTTCATTGACAGTTTCCTTTTGTTTGACTGGTTTAGCAACGGGTGTCTCTGCAACTACAAGTTGTTCATAGCCATTTTCATCTACTACAATACCATACTGTTCGCCTAAGATTTCTAAGATAACTAATTCACAACCTAAACCGCAAGCAGTTGCACCCATTGTTTCTAGTGTTTCAATAAGTTGTGGACTATGACGTTCAATTTCAATATTACCACCTAAGGTAAGATAGTGTGTCATAGCAGGACCACTTAGTGAAAATGGGGCGGTTGTTTTGTTGATTACTACTTTCATGTTTTTCCTTTAGTGGGTTAGTCCCACAAGTTTTGATAATATTTTCCAAAAAGTTGGAAAGCGTTTTGTTTGCGAGCCTGGTGTGCTTTTAATCCTACTTCATCAATTTGAATTCGATTCATTTTGGATTCAAAACTTTCACCTGCGACTTCCACACCGTGATTGTAGAACTTATCTGTGCTGTTATCATCACAGTGTTGCTCAAAAGCCCAGATCATTTCATCAAGCACATATGTCCAACGATAGTGCCAGTTGTCATCAGTGTCCCAATCATTCTCGCATTTATCACGAGCACCTGGTGCTGTTGAACGCAGTGGTGCTGGCACGTCTGCATCATCTACACTAGGAGCACCATGTTGCGTTGCTTTTAGCTGACGTAACATTGGCAACACAATAAGTGCTAGTGTATGGTCTGCACTCCAAGTATCGTACTTGTCAATTTTAACATAAATTTGACGTTTGCGCTTGGACTCAATCCAATTACAAAAATTGGTTAACCAAGTGTTTGATCCATCTTTGCGTTCAGCAAGCCAAGTACCAAAATCATGTACCCAGTCCGCTTTGCTTTTAAAACCCGATTCATCTGTTTGTGGTTTAGCCCACCAACAAAGTGCATCAGCAATTTGATAAGGACCAATCCAGTTGATGTAAGGTCCAATTTTTACTTTCATTATGTATTCTCCTCTGGTCCGTAGTTGTCAAAATCTATTCGTGTTTCATTCCAGTCTATTAGACTAGTCCAGTCTAAATCAGCTACACTGGGTGCAGTAGTATTAATAGCACTCCAGTAACCTGCTGTAAATGCCTGACGCATCCAGTAGTCACGATCATCCTGTGTGGGATTATTATTCATGTTGGCAGTAAAAACTTGACTGCGATTGCTGTTTTCTAAAGGATAGTTTTCGTCATAAAACCAAGCATTAAATTTACGATTTATCATAACTTGGGTTCCTTTTGAACTGGAATTTCATGCACGGTTTTACCCTCAAGATCATAGATATTCCACTTAACTGTTTTCCAGTATTTGTGAAAAATGTTGTTTAGTGAAAGTATTAACAGTGCAAGTACAAACGCACCGCAACTAAATAAAATACTACAAACCAACCAATTAACTCCTGCATCTAGTGTCATGCTATTTCCTTTTCTTGATAATGTGTTTCACAAAGTGTACGAACCCAACCACCACTACGAGTTTCACCTGGGCTACCGCATTGTTCACAAGTCACATCACTCATAGCTTCTGCTAGTGTAACCATGCCTGTTATGCGGTCATCACCGCCGTCATAGTAAAATCGTAGCGTGCCATATTTTTCTTTGACTTGAGCGGCTACTACTTGTTGTACCAAGTCAGGTAGTTTACGAGGTTGATTGCGATCAATTTCAAATTCTACATTTTTAAGTGTTTGTTCGTCTACAACACCACCAAATGTATAATATTCAGTTAATTTAGTACGATCACCTGCTTGCGCTAGTGCTAGTGCATGGTTATAGTTTATAGCATTATTGTACTTATGCTGACGCCAGTCAATGTAATGCTGAATTTGACTGCAAAGTTGATCTAGAATATTGTACCAACCATCTCCACAGTCAAAACCCCAGCACATTGCTGTGGTTGTCATGTCTGCGTAACGGTTTGCAAAAATTTTAGGATACTTGTCACAAAGTAGTTTGTCTAGTTCGGGTTTCATGTTGTTCCAGTTATAGAATTTATACCTAAATTATTGTAGTATGTAAGTCTAGTATTAATAGTTTCCCAATTAATAATTTTCCACATATTTTTTAAATATTTAACTTTATCCCACTTGTAGTCAAGTGCCCAAGCGTGTTCCCATAAGTCAACTAAAAGAATAACATCATAGAAGGCTACTGGTAAATAGTGATTTTGAAAAATTCTAATATCACCTTCACTATCTAAGAAAACCCACCCACTGCCTTCTAGCTGTAGTGCTGTATTTTCAAACTCTGTTTGAAATTCTTCAAAAGTTTTCCACCTTTTAACAATTACTTCAGCTGAAATACCAAAAGGTTTTGCATCCAAGTATGGCTCAACAAATAAGTCATTTTGAATATCTCCAGTAATATCTGGATTAGGAGTTGGAGGCTTAAATTGTTCAAAAAACAAGTTATGTAGTGTAGCCCCAAATTTATTAAAATTTTCTCCACCTATACCATCATTATTTCTATTAACATAGCCTCTGGCAAGATTATTATAGTGATAATCAAGTGTAGCAGAACTCATAACGGGTTCTAGTGCTTGAGTTTCATAAGGCAAAACTGTTAGTGTAATTTGATCTCTCATTGATAGCCTCCACTAGCCTGTGCCATTAAGTAGTTGTATATTTCATCAACAGGCAACAGTCTTGGTATAGCATTAAAGTATTCGTTATAGCTGTCCCACCACAGTTCAGCATTAGCTTTGCCCACAAAGGCAATAACCAGTGCTTCACATCTTTGTATTTTTTGTTCTGTATTCATTATTCAACTCCAAAATGTTTCTTTAGTTGTTCGGTATCAGCATACCATCCATTGTCAATCATTTCTTCAATTTTACGAGCACATTCCTGCACAATCAACTCGGCGAGTTTTTGAGCACGTAGGGCAATCTCAGGAGCTGCATATCCTGCTTTAAGCATTAGTTCTCGAATTCGTTCGTTCATATATCATTTCCAAAGTAAGTGCTACGATTCCGTAATTGTTCATTTACACTGGATTCTTCAACTCCGAAATTTTTTAAAATCAAATCTGTGGACTTGTATGGTTCAGCACGGTCGGCAATCGCCGCACATTCCCGCACAATCAACTCGGCAAGGATTTCATCATAGATACCACGTGTTTCGCTGCATTTACGGTCAGCCTCTGCCATTAGTTCTCGAATTCGTTCGTTCATTTTAGGTTTGAGTTTGGGTGCATACGGACCTTTGCTACACACATGAGCCGCATCAAAATCTGGATAAGTGTCCCCGCAATGTGGGCAAGTAATTTGTTCATTCATACTATTTCCTTTGATTTAATTTTCATGCCAACCCAAGTTCCACAAAATGCACCCATCATGGCAGGAATCAGCAACCAGTGGTTGGTAGTATAGCTGATAACAGCAAGACTGCCCAGCAAGTAACAAGGCATTGCCCAAAAACTAGCACCTAGTGCTTCACCATTACCTACACAACGTAGATAATAAGTGTACACTACATCAAGTGCAAACACAGCGCAAAAAGTTACAATAAAGTCAATCATTAGTATGCTCCTTCATGATTATCAATAGCAGTAGACATATAAGGTTTATAACTTTCAACAACTTTTAACACATCTGCTTCAGTTCCGTGCTTTTCAGCACTACGAAGTGCCCGATACAAGTCATGAATCAAGCCATGATACTCTAGGGCATTAAGATAAATTCGCGCTTCGTCATTAGTTTCACAATTAATGGTAAGTGTAATCATAATTAAGTCCTCGCATACTTGTTGAGTTGTTTAAGCATATTAAGATCGGTAACAGGCTGATAGTTACTTTTAGCCATAGGCACAATACAATGTTTATATGCTCTGGCACGAAGCTCACCACAGTCTAAGCAAAAGTGAAAGCCTAATGCCCAGCGTGCTGGCGCTACTACCTGTCCACAACTGACGCAATGTTTTTTCATAATTTTCTCCGTTAAAGAAATATTATATAACAAAACTATTGCAAAATCAAGTGTCAATCATCAGACTTTGTTTTCTTTATCTTGTCAGTTAGTATAGTTAGACTACGTTGATAAGCACCTACAAGTGCTTTTTGACCTACTAGCCATTCTGGTTTAAGCATTAATATATCTATTTCGTCTTCACTTACTAAAATAGGTTTAAGTGTATTATCAAACCAGCGTATTTTAAAACACTCTACTTTAATAAGTCTAGACCCTAAACTGGAGCCAGGGGGCGGTTTTAATTCTATACCAATAACACCGTTTCGTTCAGCACTTTCTATTATTTCAAGTGGTAAATCGAGCACAGTTATTGGTTCAAAATCTTTTGTGTAAATAATAATATTCATAATTTTGATGGGTATAAACTAGCAGAAATTTTTCTATGTGGTTATTCTACCACACAACAAAAAAGCCAGCAAGCACAAATTCTGTGGACCTGCTGGCTTTGACTATAGCTGACTTTTGCCGTTGGAATCAATTTATATGCACACACTCACCAGGAGTACAAATTGTACATACTGGATTAAAATTTTGCATTTTTTTATTGCTTACCGACCATCTACCATCGCCTAAATCTTCCCAATATAGGGTATCCCCCGCTACCCAGCCTAATTCTGTGAGTATTTCAGGGGCAATATCAAAATATAGTCCACTGTCATCTTCTTTGACCACTACCAGTTGTTTAAATTCTTTTGTTACCATGATGCCTCCCCAGGTATTGTTTTACGAAATTGAACCCATCCACGCAAATTGCCTGACCATAGGTCACCGTTGGCATTAACGTGCGTAACTCCAGCTTGCCAAGTTTCAGGATCAAAGCAGTCCATTAGCTCCAAGCTCATTGGCGTAGCCTGATGTTCAACTGGACTAGCATGGCAAGGCTCAGATTCAATTAGTTGAGCAAATATCTTTTTGGCTTTTTCAACTGAGTAATCACTACGGCGATAGCTAACTTGTGCACAGCAGCTTGCACTTACTACTCTGGCTTCTAGGGCAGTTAGTGTTTCACCAGTTTGATCAAAATACTCAAGCCTATCGCGACTATTTCGCTTAGTGGTTATATAGGGCAAATGCCACTCACCTGGGTGCAACAGTTGTGGCACACTGTTAATGTAGGTTTCTTTCATTTTGCTTGCCAGCAACTGTATTTCAGGTTGTGCATCTGGATGTGCACGCAAGTAGAAAAAGTTATTCCACTCAGTTCCTGATATAACAGTTTTCATTGTCATCCAAGGTTCTGTAATACGATTAACTATCTGTTTGTGTACATCTAGTTCTGCAAGTTGCTGAGAGTAGTCTATGGCAGTATCCATAGCTTGTTCCCAGATTAACATAGCTTCCACAGTATCTGTAGCATCAATCTGTTCTCGGGCTTTCATGCCTGATTGATTTTTGCCCCAACTTACTGGTTGTGCAGGATTTTGTCTGATATGAGTGTGCATTGTTTGCACAGGAATAGCACGACTACTTGCACTATTTTTACTTAACATTCTGTGAGTGTTAAGTTCTGCTAAAATAAATCTTGGATACTCTATTTCCATAGTAACCATTCGATTGCCTGACATATTTACGGAATCAGCAATAATTTTAGCTGTAATCAATTCTTCTGGTGTTTTCATGCTACCCTAACTATAGTGGTTGTTAAATCAAGCCATACTCCTAGGCGGTCGGCTATGAGTACATCAATATCACGAACACTTGTGTATCTGTGAGATTCAGCATCAATAAAGTCTTTGCCCATAAACCAGTCGTTTACGGCTGCAGATTTAGTTGCATACTGTCTGCCGTATGCTGGCAACAAGATTCTGCGTTTCATAGTTATCCTTTGTGTTAAAATAATATTATACAATATTTTGAGTGTTTGTTCAAGTGTAAAATAAGTGATTGCCAATCGCAGCAACTTTAGTTTTGGTTTTAGCCCAACTGGGTTTTACAGTGCGATTGTGAAAGTATTTTGCATTAAAGTTGGGCAGTCTTAGTTCACCACCAAGTACTGCACGCGCAATAATTAAAGAATTTTTCCATTGCGTATAGTTTTTGTTACCGTTGGTATAGTCTTGGGTCCAAGAAAATTGACCTTTACTGTAGATTATACCACAAATTGTATTTTCAAATTTCCTACTGTGCAACCTATTAACAACCACTTGTGCAACTGCAATTTGCCCATGCCAAGGTTCTCCACGAGATTCCATGTAGATATTTAGTGCCAAGCACTCTACGTCGCTTTTGTTGAATTTTGTGTCTTTGATGGCGGGTGGGCGTCCTGCATTAGAAACATTGAATGTAAAAAACAGTCCTAGGGCTAGCAGTGACAGTTTAAGTTTGGTTATATGGTACATTGAGCTGCCTTTGTAGGTTACCAATAACAACATTGTTTTGTTCTAACTGTTGGCATAATGCAATTAAACTTCTAGCTGCTTGTAGGTTTAGGGCAGTAGGTGGAGTATTAACTTGATATTCTTGACCTTCTGCATTTGTGGCTGTGTAGCTATCTCCATGCTGCAATCGTTGAAGTAGTATGTTAAGATCCATGATTTATTTAGTGTATAGTTAAATGAACACAAATTATAAACCATTGTTGTTGACTTGTCAAGTGAAAAATTTTTACATCAAATTTACTGGTATAAAAAATTTCAATATTGACTAGGCCAAGGTAAAATGATATAATTGTGATTCATAAAATTTTAGGGCACAAACAATGACATTTAGTGAATTTATAAACAAATGCTCTTATAGTGATTATATTAACTACTGCAACAAACATAGTTTACAGCCTATTTTTGATATGCGATTGGAAGTGCCTAAAAAATTATGTTGGTTAGTAGAACCCAAAGAACAAACAACTATAAATCAAAACAAAAGAAAACACAATGAACACATTAATTAAAGATATACAACAGTTCATGGAACACAAAACAATGTTTGGTGATATTCCAGCAGAAATTAAACCTACAGGCACAGCACTAAAATTTGATCAAGATAAATTGCCACTGCACTTGTTAAGCACAGAAGCAATGAATCAAACAGCTGCAGTTCTTGCCTTTGGCGCACAAAAATATTCTGAACACAACTGGCGCAATGGTTTTACATGGAGCCGACCCTTAGCTGCAGCAATGCGGCATATTACAGCTTTTAACGATGGTGAAGACCGTGACCCTGAATCAGGACTGTCTCACTTAGCTCATGCAGCTTGCTGCATTATGTTTCTTTTAGAGTTTGAAAAAACTCACCCTGAATTAGATGACCGATATAAACCAACCTTACCTGCTCTTAGCAAAACACCTGAATCGTTCGAGAAAAATCCTTACACAGGTCTGTGAAGAATTAGACATTGACCCACTAGATATTGATGACGAAGTACTAGAACAACATATTCAAGAGTGTTGTAATTGCGGCATCTGGGGTACAAATCACAAACGAGACCTAGACGATTTTCCAATCTGTGATCTTTGTTTTAGACTAACAGGTGCATAAAATTAATCTTGATTTACAAAGTTTTTTTGATTATAATATATGGTTAAACTTATTATAAAAGGCTAAAAATGTTTGACCAAAATGTACATCGTGTGGGATTTGCTTGTAAAATACAAACAAGCCATGATAAAGCTGATCCAAAATTAAATACTAAATCAACTACTATTAGTTACTTAGCACGTCAAACACAAGCTAATGCCTATGGCAAATTGTGGGACTTGCTAGAACACAACATGACTACAATTCAAGCTCAACTTGTGTACCTAAGTAAACTTCCAAATAATCAACGTATGTTTAGGCTTACATCAGATGTATTGCCTGCGTACACGCATGAAGACTGGATGCCTTTTTACTTTCAAGCAGACGTTGTTGCCTACTTAGAAAAACATTTAAGTAAGATTGGTGAATATGCGCGTGCAAACGATATTAGACTATCATTTCACCCAGGTCAATACTGTGTGCTTGCATCAGAAAATCCTGGGGTAATTGAAAATTCAATCACAGAGTTTGAGTATCATGCTGACCTTATTCGCTACATGGGATATGGTCGTACATTTCAAGACTTTAAGTGCAATGTACACGTAGGTGGTAAACTAGGTCCACAAGGTATTGTTGCAGCACTCAAGCGATTGAGTCCTGAAGCACGTAATACTTTAACTATTGAAAATGCTGAGTTTACATGGGGCATTGATGCCAGTCTAGAGCTAGTAGAACACTGTGCCTTAGTACTTGACATTCACCATCACTGGATTCACTCAGGTGAGTATATTCAACCAACTGATAGTCGTTTTAAACGTGTGTGTGACTCATGGCGTGGTGTTCGTCCTGTGATACACCTATCAACTAGCCGTGAAGATGTAATTGTAGATCATGACCCTAGTGTTCGACCAGATCTAGCACAACTAAAAGCCATGGGTTTTACAAGTGCTAAACTTCGTGCACACAGCGACTACTGCTGGAATCAAGCAGTAAATAATTGGGCCTTGACATTTAGTACATATGCTGATATAATGGTTGAAGCAAAACAAAAAAATCTTGCAAGCAAACAATTGTTAGAACAAAATGTCCAATAAAATTTTATTAAACAGACAGCAAGCAGAAAAATTTATAGAAGTTTATAAATTTTTCAAAGACACAGAAGCGTTTTACTTAGATGTAAAAGACGATGGAGAAGTAATGGTAACTTTTAGTTTAGCTGATAGCAACACTAACAAGTTAAACTTTAAACCTGCAGAATATGGGCGTGTGGTGTAATTGGTAGCCACGCTGGTCTTAGAAGCCAGTGCGTAAGCGTGTCAGTTCGAGTCTGACCATGCCCACCAAATTTTAATTTAAAGGAGTAAGCCAATGGCTACAAATCCGCAACAAGTAACACTAGTTCCTCAGCCTGAGCAGTTTATAAATGACGAGACTCAAGGTGAGGTTATTAATCCACAAACAGGCATTGATGTAAGCGATGTATATCCAGGTAGCTTTGAACAAATGCCACTACAACAACGATATACTGGTAACGCTACATTTGAAGGCGACATGGGAAGATTGAGTCGTTAATATGCCTTGTATAAAATGTTCTAATGGTAAATACAAATATGGTGCACATGGTAACTGTGTTTTTGATACCTTAGAAGCCTGTCACGCAGCTGCTGCTGCAATTCATATAGAGGATAAAATGGATAATAAAATGCCCAAAAAACCAAAACCAATGGCAATTGCCAAACCCAGTGGTCCGCACCTACCTGGACCTAGTCAAGTGGGTGATTCACCTGTTGGTATGCCTGTGCCTTATAAACCCACACAAACAGAAGGGTATCACGATCCTAGCTGTATGTGTGCTAGTTGTCAAATGGCATACCCAATGGGAAGAATGTAATTTTTAACTAAAGTAAATATACTTTAGTTTTTTGAGCCCATAGCCGAAAGGTATGGGCATTTATTTGTTTCTCGCTTAATAGGAGATAATATGAGAAATTTAGAAAACCTTTTTGGTTTTACTGGAGTTGATAAACACTTTGTAGGTTTTGATACTATTGCTGATCGTTTTGCTAAAATCAATGCCGAACTTGCAAAAAATACCAGTTACCCACCCTATAATATTTGTAAGACGGGTGATACTAGTTATTTGATTGAAATGGCTGTTGCTGGTTTTAGTAAAAGTGAAATTGATATTGAAATTACTGAAGGTAAACTAGTTATCAAAGGTAACATAGATAGTGAAAAGTATTCTGAAAAAGAATACCTATTCAAGGGATTAGCTAACAGATCATTTACTAGAACTTTTGTACTAGAAGATGAAATTGAAATTAAAGGCGCAACTTTAGTAGATGGTATTCTTTCAATTGAATTAGAAAGAATTGTTCCAGATACAAAGAAACCAACAAAAATTACTGTAAAGTAATATAAGGTAAAAGTGGCTTAAATTTATTTAAGCCACCATACATAATAAAATTAATTTAGTTTTATTATCTATGCGAGGGTGGTGGAATGGTATACACAGCAGATTTAAAATCTGCCGCCGTAAGGCGTACGGGTTCGAGTCCCGTCTCTCGTACCAAATGTTGGGGGTTAGTTAAATGGTATAACCACGGATTTTGATTCCGTTATTACAAGTTCGATTCTTGTACCCTCTGCCAAACCAAGTAAAATCATGCGTAAACTTAATATAGAAGAAGTAAAAGAGTACATAAGCAATAGTTCTCCTGAAAGTAAGATTTATTTAGGAGTTGATAGTGAACGTGTAAACGTACAGGGTAAATGGTATGCAGACTATACATTGGCAATTGTAATACACATTGATGGAAAACATGGATGTAAAATTTTTGGTGAAGTTGAACGAGAGCGAGACTGGGATCAAAAAGCCAATAAACCTTCAATGAGATTAATGCAAGAAGTATATAAAGTAAGCGAATTATTTCAAAAATTAAGCAGTGTACTAGAAGACAAACACGTTGAAGTACACTTGGATATTAATCCACAAGAACGATATAAATCTTCGGCTGTAGTACAACAAGCTGTAGGTTATATAAAAGGTACTTGTAATATACAAGCACAAATAAAACCAAGGGCATTTGCTGCAAGTTATGCAGCAGATAGATTAAAATTTATATTAAGTAAACAAAAATGACTGACAGATTTGACCTAGAACAAGATATTATGAAATGCTGGAATGTTGTAGAAGATATTAAAAATCTTTATGATGTTAGTGACAGTTTAACTGAAGATCAGTTACAAAATTATTTACTTGGCTTGACTGCCATTTATGAAGTAAAATTTAATAAATTATGGGAATCATTTGAATATTGTATAAACAATAAACAAATATAAATGCAGAGCAATCTGCTTTCATCAATAACAAAAGAAGGAAATATTATGCAAGGATTTAATAACCAAGGAGTTCCTGATTACATGAATCAAACTCCAAATGCACGTATGCAACAAGTACCAGAAACTGATGATTTGCCTATGCTAACACCAGTACAAGGAGTTAACGACAATGCAAACAGCAATCATCAAGGTGATTTAGGTGGCGCTGTAATGAGCACGCAAACTATTAGTGAACCAGCAGAAACAAGTAAACTTGACACAAAAGCATAATTTATAAAGGCGGAGCCAGTTGGACGGGCACTGGATTGCAAATCCATGGAAGCAGGTTCGATTCCTGTCGCCTTTTCCAAAAACTTGAAAAGTATAACATGAAAAAACTAATTGTAGCAAGTTTAGTAGCATTGACTATTTGCACGGCAAACTCAGAAGCGTTTACTGCAGCAAAACCAATTCTTTGCGGTGAAACACAAGAAGTACTAGAATCCTTAAAAGATTTTAAGGAAACTATTGTGTATGCGGGCATTAATGGGGACAATCACTTAATAAGTGTATGGATTAATCCTTCTGCACAAACTGCTACAATTACTGAATCTAATAATCAAATAACTTGCATACTAACAATAATCAATAATTTAAAATACAAAGAAATTTTTTAAGGAACCAAAATGAAAATCGCAGTTTGCTCAGACTTGCACTTAGAGTTTGATACATTAACACTAAAAAATACTGAAAACGCACAAGTTTTAATCTTGGGCGGAGATATTTGCGTGGCTCGTGATTTACTGGACAAAGATAGCGTAGAAATATTTGACAGATTTGATCGTAGCGGTGGACTACACGAATTCTTCCAAATGTGCTGCCGTAACTTTAGTCACGTTGTGTATGTTGCTGGTAATCACGAGCACTACAACGGCGACTATGCCAAAACTTTTACAATTCTGCGTGATAGACTAGCGTACTTGCCCAACCTACACATCTTAGACAAACAAACATTTGTATTAGATGACGTTACCTTTATTGGCGGCACGCTGTGGACTGACATGAATAACGAAGACAGCATGACCTTACGTCATATCAAAGGCATGATGAATGATTTTCGTTGTGTCAATAATAGTAATAGTATAGTCAATTTCAAGACGTTTGATGAAAATGGTAATGCTGAATTCAAAACACGTGTTGCTAAATTTTTACCAGAAGATGCTGTTGCAGACCACAAACTAATGATGAGTTATGTTGCTGAAGTTATTTCAGGCAAATTTGACAAAAAGTTTGTGGTTGTTGGGCATCATGCTCCTAGTAAGGCATCAACTCATCCTCGCTATAAGTATGAAGAATTAATGAATGGTGCTTATAGCAGCGATCTAGATGACTTTATAATCGATCATCCACAAATCAAATTGTGGACTCATGGTCACACTCATGAAGACTTTGACTATCAAGTTGGCTCAACCAGAGTAGTTTGCAATCCACGTGGTTACGCAAACTATGAAGATCGTGCTGACAAGTTTCAGTTAAAGTTTGTAGAAGTATAATTTATTGTTGTATGAAGCAACGAGAACCGTGTCTTGGACGGGGGTGCGAATCCCCCCACCTCCACCATAAGGATTTTTATGTTTGATGAATGGCATTGGGTTTATCTATGGGGCATATTAATTTGGATAAATTATATGTTCTGTCTCATAAAAAGTCTTTATGATGGGGGTGACTAGTTTCGACAGGGCAAGTAGTAGCAGAGTGGACAACACATCAGAGCAGATGTTAAAACTAAACAAAAGTAAACGCAAACGACTCACAGTTCGCATTAGCAGCTTAAACACTGCTTAGGGTTTTTGGTAGGTTTCCTCGTAACAGAATAACCTACCGCTTTACTAACGGATAAATAATTATGGCAAATAAAAACACAAGCCTTTTTGACCCTAAACTGCTAGATCTTGAAGGTGGTACAAATCACTTTTGCAAATCAGCTGCAAAATTGTATGAATTTTACCTAAGTGGTGACATTGGTTCACCTGAAGAATATATTGAATGGTTTGATGTTATTCGTAATGCCACATCCAGTGATACTATTCGCATCTACATTAACAGTGCAGGCGGAGATCTTTATACAACTCTACAATTTTTGCGTGTAATGGGCGAAACTCAAGCCGAAATAATTACCAGTGTAGAAGGCGCTTGCATGAGTGCTGCTACTATGATATTTTTAAGCGGACACGTTCATGAAGTAACACCGCACTCACTATTTATGTTTCACAACTACAGTGCAGGAACATTTGGCAAAGGCGGAGAAATGTATGACCAAGTACAATTTGAACGCCGTTGGTCAGAAAACTTTATGGTAGAAGTGTACAAAGATTTTCTAACTGAAGACGAAATCAAATCTATGTTGAACAACAAAGACATTTGGTTAAGTTCTGAGGAAGTAATAAGCCGACTAGAAGTAATCTACAAAAAACTAGAAGCTAAAAGAAATGATGTTGTGGCGTCTGTGGACTAAGGCCTTAGGTGACAAATCAGGCAGTACAAATCGTGAAGCAGATTATATTGCACTAATTCGTACTGCAATAGTATTGCTTAGTATAATAGCTAACATAGTTATTATACTAGGCGTAATCAGACATTGGTGAACACATGGCTATTAGTTTTAAAAGTATAAAATCAACCAACTTAGGTATGTTGGATAAAATCACAACAGGCAAACTACAAGGTTGCCGAGTGTGTGATGTTATACCAGATCACTATGAATACCTAATCTGGGCAGAAAAATCTGGATTACTAAAGTTTAATACAGAAACAACAAAGTTTATACAGCAACAGGCAGGTTATGTTGAAAAACAACGTCACTATGACGAAGAAGTCAAGCCTTGGCTAGACGAAGACATTCCATTTTAATTATCATCCCTATCATCTAGCGGCCAAGGATAGCAGGTTTTCAGCCTGTTCACGTGGGTTCGAATCCCGCTAGGGATGCCAAAATTTGCGGGTAAGCCTAAGGTAGGACGCCAGCCTTCCAAGCTGCGCTGAGTGGAGTTCGATTCTCCCTACCCGCTCCACTTAAGGATATGCTATGAAAAAAGAAATTGCTGATTATATTAATGCGGTAGATAGTTTTATTAAAAGCATTAAAATAAAAACAGGTGATAGTGTTAGTTGGTCTAGCAGCGGAGGTTCTGCGCGTGGCAAAATAACAAAAATAATTACCAGTGGCAGTGAAAATATTCCTGGCAGTAGTTTTAAAATTACAGGTACTCCTGAAGACCCAGGTGCTCTTATTCGTGTATACAGACCTGATGCTGATGGCAAGTATAAACCCACAGATACTATTGTTGGACACAAAGTCAGCAGTCTTAATAAAATTGCAGACTTATAGTCAGTTCCTATGTGACTTTAAAAAAGGCCGCGACAACGCCAACGGTTTAGCGTAAGGTAACAGTTGGATTTGCATCCTTAGCTCAGCGGTAGAGCAGTGCTTTTACACGGCAAAGGTCGGCGGTTCGAACCCGTCAGGATGTACCAAGATAGCCTATCAGATAGAACAGAAGATAAAACACATGAATTTTTTAGGAATACATACTGGTACACATGATTCTAATTTTACCTTTACAAGCGGTAAAAATATAAGGTATTTTAAATCTGAAAGATTTAAACAGATAAAACATCACGCTTACTACGGTATTACTACTGAATTACTAAATGATTTAAAAAATTTTGGTATAGATATAAACAAACTAGACGCTGTAGCAATATCAGGTCAGTTTAATTTGACAGATGCCGAAGAAAAACAATATCACTTATTAAAACAAACAGTATTTAACTGCGCTACTTACAGCGTAAATCACCATTATAGTCACGCATTAAGTTGTTTTCCTTTAGAAAATTATAATTTAGTTACTAAAAAATTTGTATTAGATGGAGCTGGTGTAAGCTCCTCTTCTGAAAAGCAGGATTACGAAACTATTTCAGTTTTTGATAATCAGGGAATTGTATTAAAAAAATATAGATTACCAGAAGTAATGTCTTTAGGTAGGGCGCTTAGAATTCTTGGGCAACATTGGAATCTAGAGGGCCATAGAACCGACCATGCGGGCAAGTTAATGGCATATCAGTCATATGGAAAAATTGACCTCTGTCTTATAAAGCAACTTGAAAATCTAAATATAACACAAATAGAAAAATTATTTTCAAATCCCCCAACAGAACCCTGTCACGATTGGTTAAGAAATAGGCATTTTATTAGTGAAAAAATAATTAATGACTTTTTTAAGTATTTAGCTTTAAATAGTGAATATATTTCTTACTCAGGTGGAGTAGCACATAATATACTAATTAACTCTCAGTTAAAACAGTGGAATAATAATATTGTTATTCCACCTCATTGTGGAGACGACGGAATATCATTAGGTCTAGTAGAGTTACTAAGACAAATATATCAACAAGAACCTTTTATTAATACTGGATTTCCTTACTGGCAACAAGATGAAGTTAAAGAGCTGCCATCAAAAACAGTAATTAAAAAAGCAGCAGAAATGATTGCTAATGGTAAAATAATTGGTTGGTGCCAGGGTAAAGGTGAAATAGGTGCAAGAGCTTTAGGCAATCGCTCTATATTAATGAGAGCAGATCTGGTAGATGGAAAAGACATAATAAATACTAAAGTAAAACATCGAGAACACTATAGGCCTTTTGGGTGCAGCATTCTATTAGAAGATACAAATAAACACATGGACTGTAATTTTTATAGCCCATATATGTTATACAGTGTTAATGTATCTGATTCATCTCTTAAATCTATAACTCACGTAGACGGAACCACTAGGCCTCAAACAGTAGTAGATGGGTTGTTTTCAGAACTATTACTTGAAGTAAAAAAATTAACAGGTTCTTCTATAGTTTTAAATACTTCACTAAATGTTAATGGATTTCCAATAGCTACACCAGAATATGCTATAAATCTTAAACATAAACTAGATGGATTATTTATAGGCAATAGTTATATTTAATTAAGTACTAATATATGGCTTTAAAGTGTTCACGGACGCACGCCACACTGTCACTGTGGAAGAGTGGGGATCGTTACCCCCTAAAGCCGCCAATATCTCTCTAAAGTGTTATCAGGTTGCATCCGCGGTTTGGGGCCGTGTGGTCTTGGTTCAAATCCAAGTAGGGAGACCAGTTTGTTTTGGCGTGGCCATGTTGTAATGGTAGCAACCTAGACTGTGACTCTGGTAGTATGGGTTCGAAACCCATTGGTCACCCCAAAGCAAATTAAGTCTCGTAAGTGTTATGGTAGCACATTAGTCTCCAAAACTAAGGGCGGCGGTTCGACTCCGTCACGGGATACCAAATTTAAACTTGAAGTTTTTTTAAAAAAATTTTATAATATATTCTTTAAGGAAAAATATGGCTAAAGCATATACAAAAGAATTTTTAGTTGACGCTTTCTTGTCTAGATATGTGTGTTTGGGATCGGTTGTGCTTGCTTCAATGCGAGTAATGGCTGAAAACCACTACGATAGTGTAGGCAAAGAAAAGTTTCGCACAAGTGCTTCGCTAGATGCAGAAGCAATTAAAAAGTATGTCGCAGAGTATGGAAGTGGTCTATCCGTCTAGTCTCATAAGCTAGAAATCGCAGGTTCGAATCCTGCCTCTGCTACCAAATTGGAGAATGAGAAGCATTGGCGACTTCAGCAGACTGTAAATCTGTAGCCCCCAGGGGCAACGGGGTTCGAATCCCTGATTCTCCACCAAGTATATCTCGCCTTAGTATAATGGATAATACATTAGGCTTCTACCCTACGAATGTGGGTTCGATTCCTGCAGGCGAGACCAATAATATATGAATAATGAAAATTTAGTTTATCGCCTAAGAAAACGTGCTGAAATTCGCAGGCAAATACCAACACGAAAATCTGTGCAAGAAAATGCACCTGATAGAATTGCAGACTTGTTAGAAGAAGCTGCTAATATAATAGAATTGTTGGAGAGTGGGCAGGATGGTAATGCAACAGATTGCTAATCTGTCATCCAGAAATGGGTGAGTGGGTTCGACTCCCACACTCTCCGCCAATTATTGCCACGTAGCTCAGAGGCAGAGCAATCGGTTGATAACCGATAGGCCGACATTTCGAAATTGTCCGTGGCAACCAAACGCGCGCTGATAGCTCAGTTGGTCAGAGCAGGCGACTCATAATCGCTTGGTCGGGGGTTCAAGTCCCTCTCGGCGTACCACTCAACCCAGCTACCTAGCTGGGTTTTTTGATTCAAAAAAATAATCTTGAACTTTTATGCTAATTTTAGTATAATATAATCTTTCCATAACCAACCAACCAAAGGAAACAAATGAAATACTATTTCGGACAAGTAGACAGTGATGATGTAGACAATTACGGAGACGAAGGTCTTTTTGAGTATGCTGGTGACCAGTACTACAGTTCAGTTGAATTTAATGGAGAAGATGACTTTGTTATTTCTGATTCAGTGGGTCGTAGCATCCCTATGTCAGTTAATCACATTGGTTTACTTATTCAAGTTTTAGAAGGAATAAGAGATTCAATTGAAACCATTGAAAATGGTAAAGCAGAACAAGAAGCAGTCGAAGACGAAGACAATATTACTGTATTTGAGTGGTAATCCCTAGTGAAAAAAACAGTTACAGAAACAAAAGTAAATACTCAATATCAGCCAACTAGACTAAATAAGTTGAAAAAGCTTCTTGAAGATAATCCTAATAATAAACAACTTCAAGAAGCTGTAACTAAAATTGCAACAACTTTGCCTGAGGGCAAGGTTGATTTTAGTATTGCGGCTCGTGTAAATTGGAAACCTTAATGACTATATTTGAATGGTATTTATTAATTGCCTTAACAACTTCGATTTATAGTATGTTTGATGTGTATATTCCAGTAATGCAAACAGCTAAAAGTAATTCAGTAAATAATGTGTTAACCAATAACTTTTTTCTGAGTTGTTTTATATTTTTTTGCATTACCATGATTATTACACCTTTTATTATTGCTCCACTGTTAATTCCTAGTATGAACGCTAGGTTTCGTGAGAGTTTGTTAAACAACATAAGCCAAGAGTAAAAATTTAAATTTGAATATTGTGTTATTGTATTGTATAATATATCTTTATTCAAAGGAAAACATCAATGAAAATTAAAGAATTTACTTATACCAAGCCAAATGGCGATGTATCTCAACGTACTATAGTAGAGTTGGTCACTCCTACTGAACACATTGAAGGTATTGATATTAGTGAATTGAGCATGGACTCTTACGCAGAGTTTGTTCAACAACTGAGTGAACTTGAAAAAGAAATCTATAACAAGCGTACAGAGTTGTACAATCAATTTGACCTCAAACATAATTACAGAAGGTTTGTACCTAGTCGTATGACCAATGTAGTAACCGACTACGAATAAGGAAATAAAATGGCATCAGCATGGACCGATGAATTGAAAGCGTCTGTTATTGAAAAATACGAGGGCGCAGAACCAACACCAGAAACATCAACAGAAATTATCAAAGATATTGCAGAAGAAATCGAAATGTCTCCTAACGGAGTTCGTATGGTTCTTGTGCAAGCAGGTGTTTATGTTAAAAAAGAAGCAGGTACTTCTAGTACTAAAACATCAACAAAGAAAGACGGCGACAAGCCAGCTCGTGTTAGCAAAGAAGATTCAATTGCAGCATTGCGTACAGCATTGATTGACGCTAACAAACCCGTTGATGAAGATATTTTGTCTAAATTAACAGGTAAAGCAGCAGTTTACTTTTTAAGCGTACTCTAATTATTTAAGGCGGCTTTGTGCCGCCTTTTTTATTTCAAGGACTAAAATGGCAACTAAAAAACGAAGCGAATTAGAACAAGAATTGATGACTGACGCTAATATTTTGCGAGTTATTGGATTGCTTGAGCCTAAAGATACTGCTACAAAACCTATTACTAAAAAAGATGCTTGCCAAATTTTAGGCATGGCATATAATACTACACGTCTTGCTACAATTATAGAAGAATTTAAACAAAAACGTGAACGTGATCAAAAACGCAGAGCAGAACTGCGGGGTAAACCAGCCACTAAAGACGAAATTTGCTATATTATTCAAGAGTATTTAGAAGGTAAACCAATTGACTCTATTTCAAAGTCAACTTATCGTGGTACAACATTTATTAAATCAATTTTAGAAGATCACGCTGTACCAATTCGTGTGCCTGGGCATACTTACTTTAACCCTCAACTGATTCCAGATGGAGCTGTTCGTGACAGATTTCAAATTGGTGAAGTAGTTTATTCAGCACGATATGATTCTACTGCTCGTATTGATGCAGAACAAAAAACCGATAAACATGGGTATGTTTATCGTGTATGGCTGCTTGCTGACAACTGGAAACAAAGTGCCTATCAAGAAGCCACAGAACTTGCCTCGCTGCAACATTTGCGTGAAATTGGAGTACGTATATAATGGATGAAAATATTCACTATAACAAAACCATTGATGAAAACATGGACAAAGGCTTTCAGGTTCGATTAGTAGTCAATGAATTTAAAAACGTAGAATATATTCAGCTACGCAAGTATTTTTTAACCTATGAGGGTGATTGGCAAGCTAGTCGTGAAGGTATTTCAATCCCAGCAACTATTGAGAACATCTATGGATTATTAGACGGCCTTCTTGACATCTGCGCCAAAGCAGAAGGCGATGATATTATCAGACACTATGCTGCTAAAATATTGATTGAAGAAAATTAAACTTGTTTTGTTTATTTAATAATGGTATAATATTCTTTTAAAGAAAGGAATAATCATGAAACCAACAATAGCAGTTTTTATTCACGATCCTTGGTGCGAGACCGATTGCGGCTTAGCAATGGCAGATTATTTTAAAAAGTATTTTACTGTAAAAATCATAGACTTAGATCACATAAACTCAGAGTTTCTAAACACAGTAGATGTGTTAGCACTTCCTGGTGGCATGGGTGATGCGGATGATTTTCACAATGTTTTTAGTTCTGCACAAATTAAAACTGTGCAAGACTGGGTATCTAATGGCGGTAAATACTTAGGCATTTGCATGGGTGCTTACTGGGCTGGCCCAAACTACTTTAATTTGGTTGTAGATTTAGAGGTTGAGCAGTATATTGCACAACCAACCGCAGATATTACAACTGATGAACCAACATTTGCTAACATAACTTGGAATAATGTTCCATACAATATGTACTTCTATGATGGTTGTGCTATTTTAGGTAATGATATGGAAGTTGTAGCTGAGTATGCAAATGGTGATGCTATGGCTGCTATTCAGGAAAATGTAGGCATGATAGGTTGTCATCCTGAAAGTGCAGAGTGGTGGTTTACTAGTGTTGATATGGATGCCTCACTGTTTGACCCACAACATGGTGAATTAATGTGTAATTTTGTACAAAGGTTAATAAACAAATGACCAAGATTGAACAGTTTTTAGATTCCGCTTCAAAAGCTTATTATGCTGGTAGTCCTATTATTAGTGATGAACAGTTTGATAAGTTAGCGGATTCTATTGGCTATAATAAAGTAGGCTCAAAGCAGCATGAAAACAAGGAAAAACACTTATACCCAATGTACAGTCTTCAAAAATACTACGAAGACGAGGGAGTAAAACCGCTTGAAGGCATCAAAGATTTATCTTATAGTGTTAAACTTGATGGTGCTGCGGTTAGTTTACTTTACATAGATGGGCATTTAACCCGAGCACTAACTCGTGGCGATGGCACAGAAGGTCAGCTTATCACAGATAAGCTATTAGCCACTAAATTAGTGCCACTTGAAATCCCCTATAAGGGAGTAATCCAAATTACTGGAGAAATAGTAGCACCGATTAATATTGAAAATAGTCGTAACTATGCTGCTGGTTCACTAAATTTAAAAGATTTAAACGAATTTAAAACTCGTGCTCTTAGCTTTTTTGCCTATGGTGTTCAACCATGCCTACGCGATACTTTTGACCAAGACATGGCAGAATTAAAATCTTATGGTTTTGGTGTAATCAAGGAAAATGATTTAGATAAAATATTTCCTTGTGATGGTATTGTATTTCGTGTAAATAATAATAAACAATTTTACGAACTAGGATACACAGCCAAACACCCAAAAGGTGCTTTTGCTAAAAAGGAAAGAGCTGCTCATGTAGAAACTAAACTATTAGATGTTGAGTGGCAAGTAGGAAAAAGCGGAAAAGTAACCCCAGTTGCAATCTTAGAACCAGTTTATATTGGTGATGCACTTGTAAGTAGAGCTACACTAAACAACCCAGGTTTTATAGAATCACTAGACCTTCGTATAGGTGACACAGTTGCAGTGATTAGGTCTGGAGAAATTATTCCTTGTATTTTACATAAAGTAGATGCTTAAGGCATAAGAAATTTTGACTTGTTAAATGTTCCTAAAATCAGTATAATATATATTCAAATTGATGAGAAACCATGAAAATTGAAATACCTGTAAACTGTCCTTGCTGTTCGTATACACTTGAGATGATTAACGATCAACTCTTTTGTAGAAACACGGCTTGTGATGCACAGCTTACCAAAAAAGTTGAGCATTTCTGCAAGACTTTGGGTATCAAAGGCATGGGTGCTAAAACTATTGACAAATTAGGTTTGGCTGATATTACAGAGATTTTTTACTTAGATGAAGATCAAGTATCTAGTGCTCTGTCAAGTAAAGTATTAGCCACAAAATTAATCAATGAAATAGAAAAAGCCAAACAAGTTGATTTAGCCACAATTATTACATCATTTTCTATACCATTAGTAGGCAATACTGCCTCTAAAAAGATTTGTGCAGCCATCAATAATATTGATGAAATTACCTATGACAAATGTCGTGAGGCAGGTTTAGGCGATAAAGTTTCACAAAATCTAGTATCATGGTTAGAATCTGAGTTTCTAGAAGTAAGAGAATTCCTACCCTTCTCTTTTACTTCAGTAAAAGTCCAATTACAGAGTGGCGGAAAGTCCGTCTGTATTACTGGAAAACTATCTTCTTATAAGACAAAATCAGAAGCCTACAAAGCATTAGAAGAGGCAGGTTTCAAAGTTACGGAAACAGTAACGAAATCTACTGATTATCTTGTTGATGAAGATAGTAAGGGAAGCGCAAAACGTAAAAAAGCCGATGAACTCGGTATTACAATTATCCAAAACCTAAACACTTTCTTGAAAGAAAAACAAAAATGACAGAAAAAGCTAAAAAATGGAGTGACGACGCCGTTGACCAAATGTTGAAAATCGTTAATGGTGAAAGTCCCGTATCAGTTGGCAAAGTTGAAACCGTTGCAGAAATCCTTGGTTTTACAACACGATCAGTTGCCAGCAAATTGCGTCAAATGGACTTTGAAGTTGCTTCTATGGCTAAAGAAAAAACCAGCACATTTACAGCTGAAGAAGGCGAAGCTCTTGCCAAGTATGTAAAAGCTCACGCAGGCGAACTTACATACAAAGACATTGCCAGTAATTTTGCAAATGGACAATTCTCCGCAAAAGAAATCCAAGGCAAACTATTGGCTTTGGAATTGACTGGTTCAGTTAAGCCAGCCGAAAAAGTTGAAGCAGCTCGTAGCTATACAGAAGCTGAAGAAACTACATTTATCAAAATGGCTGAAAGCGGTGCTTACATTGAAGAAATCGCTGCTAAACTTGGTAAGGAAATTGCCAGTGTTCGTGGTAAAGCACTCAGTTTGACACGCAAAGGTCAAATCAGCAAGATTCCCGCACAACGTGAATCACACGCTAAAGAGTCAGTTGATCCAGTAGCCGCACTAGGCTCTGCAATTACAACTATGACTGTTGCTGAGATCGCTAAAGCTGTTGATAAAACAGAACGTGGTCTTCGTACTTTGCTTACCCGTCGTGGTATCAAAGTTGTAGACTATGATGGCGCTGCCAAAAAAGCTAAAGCAGAAGCTAAAGCCGCTGCTTAATATAGTTTAAACCATGTAGCCCAAGAGTCTATAATAACTCTTGGGCTTTTTACTTTGGAGATCAGTAAGTGAAAGTAAAAATTACATACCACGATAACGAGTCGTTTACTGTTGAAGAAGTAGTAAAACAAGCAGTCCATAATTATGGTAAAATGGCGCAAGTAGAAGTAATGCCTGAGTCAACAATGGCATACGATTACTTGTACTTTGGATTGCAACAGTTAATTACTCATGAGCAGTTGAGTATGCTTTTTGATAAAGATCCTACATATCAAAAAGAATTAAAAAAATTAAGAGAGCAAGTTCTTTATAAAGTAACTGAAATTATAGATCAAGTCATTATTGATAATGAAGCTAAGGTAAGTTAATATGGATGTTTCAGCCGTTGTTCTAAATAAGCTACTTAGCGAGCAAAGCCTAGATATATGGGCAAAGCTAAAGCTTGTGTTTTTAGACCCGGCCTACTCAAGCATATATTCGATTGTTAATAAGCATTACGAGAAGTACAATAAACTTCCTAGCTTTGATGATCTTGAGCTTACCCTTAGAGAAGGTCCGTCAGCAAAAACACTGGCAACTTTAAAGTTAACAGAAGTTCCAGAAGTATCAGCAGAAATAGCGTTAGACGCTCTCATAGACCACTATACTCAAAACGAAACAATAAAATTATTAGATAAATTTGTAGATAAGTTACCACTCTACGACTCTAATGAAATCAAAGAAAATTTATCTTCAATTGCACTAACTATTGAAGAAAAAACGCATACTAGTGAAAAAGTATTCACTATGTCAGATATGCTATTATTTCAACACCCCGAGGACCTTGCCAAAGAACGTGTGTTTTTGGGTCTTAACAATACTTTTGATGCAGTATTGGGTGGTGTTGCACGTCAAGAATTAATACTAATAGGCGGTAAGCGTGGTTCTGGTAAATCTATTACCAGTTCAAATATTTTTGTTAATCAATATGAGATGGGCAACAGTTGCCTGTACTTTAGTATTGAAATGACTGCGCAAGAAACAAACCAAAGAAACTTGGCTATCTTGGCCAACGTTGACTTACAAAATTTAAAACAAAATAAACTAACAGATGACGAAGTACTACGAATAGTAAAAGCCAGAGCAGGAATGTTTGAAAGCGCAGATGAATTAGTTTCCGATTATCTGCGCCATCGAGACAGATTTAAGTTTGAAGAAACATTAGTTAGAAACTTTGCTCTTAAACCAGAAAATCAGATGGTTATTGTTGATGACAGAGACTTAACTCTTGGAAATATTGACTTACACATAGGCAAAATGAAAGCTAGATTTGGAGATAAACTAGCGGTTGTAGTAGTAGATTATATAAATCAAATTAAAATTGAAGGTAGTTCACAGTATGATTGGCAACCACAAATTGAAGTGTCCAAAAAGCTTAAAAATCTTGCACGCAAATACGAAGTGGTCGTGGTCTCACCATATCAAATTGATGCTAGCGGTGAAGCTCGCTTTGCAAAAGGACTACTTGATGCCGCAGACATTGCACTTGTTATGGAAGCCCATGATAAAGATCAACAAGCAATATCCTTTGAAACCACTAAAATTCGTGGTGGCAAAGAAATGGCCTTTACCTGTCCCATTAATTGGGATACCTTACGCATCTCGCCACAGTCTCTTGACAAACCTGCAAGTAAAGAAATTATTAAAAAAGCTGGATCGTCTAAAAAGTCAACAGACTCCGTAAAAGATGAACAATCCAGTGACTTACCTTGGAACGCATAATGAGTGATCCAGTACTAGAACTAATACAAAAGAATAACTTAGCTTTTACAGTGAGTGGCCGAGACTACCTAATTGGTTGTTTAAATCCAGAACATCCAGATAGTAATCCTAGTTTTCGTGTAGATAGGATTAGTGGTGTAGCACACTGTTTTGCTTGTGGATTTAAAACTAACATATTTAAATATTATGGAGTTTTTACTAATCCTGTACCAATCAAGATAGCAAAACTAAAAGAAAAACTACAGGAAATAAAAGCGTATTCAGGCAACTTAGAAATACCTTCAGGCGCTACTCCCTATACTAAACCTTTTAGAGGAATATCTGTAAAAACACTACAACACTTTAATGCTTTCTACACACATCAAGTTGAAAAACTAGTAGACAGAATTATATTTCCAATTACAGATGTAACTGGTAGAACCGTAGTTTATGTTGGTAGACATACCTTAAGTAATGGTAATCCAAGGTATCTTAATTACCCTAGTGGTGTTCAGATTCCGCTATTTCCTGCACAATTACCCTCAGCTGGAAAAAGTTTAGTAATTGTAGAAGGCATATTTGATATGCTTAACTTGTACGATAAAGGTTTAACAAATGTAACTTGTGCCTTTGGTACTAACACACTACAAAATAACACAGTACAAAAACTACTGCCGTTTAAGGCTCAGGGCGTAACACACATCTATCTTATGTTTGATGGTGATGAAGCTGGAGAAAAAGCAATGTTTACTCTAAAACCCATAATAGAAGAATGTGGTTTTATAGTTGAAAATATTGTACTACCTGATGGCAGTGACCCTGGTGAACTATCTGAAGAAGATGTAAAATCCACCATAGAATATATTAAAAAATAAACTTGAATTGTTAGCCCAAATACGCTATAATAAAGTATTACAAGGAAAATTATGACAAAAATTGCACTCATTGATAAAGCACCCAATAAAACTAGATATTCAGAGTATTTTGAGTTTGAGTTTGACCACTATCATATGTCAAGCAAACCCATAACAAAACTGTTGAAAAAAGACGTAGATCTTGAAGTAGACTTAAGCGAGTACAATTTTGTTATCTTGGTAGGGTCAGAAGCTGCCAAAGAGTACGCTAAAATTACGTCGGTAACAAACATGGCTGGACAGCTTGTTAATGATAAATTTATTGCTATTTCAAATCCCAGTATGCTGTCGTTTAAACCTGAAGGTAAGCCAGACTTTCAACGTGCTTGTGATAGAATTCACAAGTACATTAAAGGCGATATTAAACCTACAGTTAGCGGAGATTATTCTGGTATTAATAGTACCAAGGAAGCCAAAGCTTATTTAGAAGAAATTATTGCTAATGCAAGTGGTTATGTGGCTTGGGACACAGAAACAACAGCACTTTATCCCAGAGATGGTTATGTTTTAGGTGTATCTTTAACCTACAAAACTCATCAAGGCAGATATATCTCCACAGATTGCCTTGATGAAGAGTGCATGGAGTTGCTGAACACTATTGCTCGTGATTTTATAACTGTGTTTCACAACATGAAATTTGACTACAAGATGATTAAGTATCATCTTGGAATTGAGTTTGATCGTAGCAGAGTTCATGACACTATGTTGTTACACTACGTACTTGATGAAAATGATACACACGGCTTAAAGCCACTAGCACTTAAGTACACAGATTATGGTGACTATGACAGTGAACTAGATTCTTTTAAAAAGGATTATTGTAACACGCACGGTATGCTACAAGATGACTTTAGCTATGACTTGATTCCTTTTGACATTATTTCACAATACGCTAGTATTGATACTGCTGTTACTTTTGACTTGTTTAACAAGTTTTGGCCTATTGTACAAAAGAATGACAAATTTAGATCAGTATATGAAAATTTACTAGTTAAAGGCACACTATTCTTAATGGACATGGAAGAAGTAGGTATTCCTATTAGCCGTGAACGCATGGAAGCTGCAAACACTTACTTAAATGAAAAGATTCAAGAAGCAAAAGAAACTATTTATACCTTTGATGAAGTAAAACAGTTTGAGCAAGACCAAGGCAAAATCTTTAACCCTAACTCTGTACTTCAACTAAGAACAATCTTATTTGACTACCTTAAATTAAAGCATACTGGTAAGAAGACTGCAACTGGTGCAATTTCCACTGATGCAGAAGTGCTTGAAGAACTTAGCGAACAACACCGCTTACCTGCAGCTATTCTAAATGTACGTAAACTGGGCAAAATTCAGAATACTTATATACAAAAAATTCTTCCAGAATTGGACAAAGATGATAGAATTCGTACTAACTTTAACCTTATTTTTACCACATCTGGCAGGTTGTCTAGTAGCGGTAAGTTTAATGCCCAGCAGATACCGCGAGATGATCCAATTATTAAAGGATGCATCCGAGCTCCACTTGGCTATAAAATTGTAAGCCAAGACTTGGCTACAGCAGAAATGTATTACGCTGCTGTGTTAAGTGGCGACACAAACTTGCAGCAAGTTTTTATTAGCAAAGGTGATTTTCACTCAACTATTGCTAAAATGGTGTTTGATTTAGTTTGTCAAGTAGAAGATGTTAAAAAACTATTTGGCGATAAGCGTCAAAGTGCTAAAGCAATTTCTTTTGGAATTTTATATGGTAGTGGACCACAAAAAGTATCAGACACGGTATCAAAAGCAACAGGAGAAACCTATGGCGTTGACAGGGCTAAAGAAGATATTAAAAGTTATTTTACAAAATTTAGTGGACTTAAAACTTGGCTTAATTCTCGCAAAGAGTTTATTCAAGAAAACGGCTATACTTATAGTTTTTTTGGTCGCAAGCGCAGGCTGCCTAATGTGTTTAGCACAGACAAAGGTATTGCCGCCCACGAAGTTAGGTCAGGCATCAATTCGGAGATCCAATCTATTGCTAGTGATATAAACTTATTGGCTGCAATAGACACTGCCAATGAAATATCTGCTAAAGGTTTAGATGCTAAAATATTTATGCTTGTACATGACTCTATTGTTGCACTAGTAAAAGACGAGTGTGTAGAAGAATACTGTGAAATCTTAAAACGTAACACACAAAAAGATCGTGGTTGCTCTATAAAAGGCTGCCCTATTGGAGTAGATCAAGATATTGGTCAAGATTACTCCTTTGATAAGTTTGAAGGATACTATGAACTTAGAGAAAATAGTTTGGCCCGTATTTAGACTAGGTGAAAAAACTCCGCAAACAGAAGACGGTGTAACGTACTATGCTACTGAGTATGAAGATTTAGATACCAATGAGCATAGTGCAGTTATGCGGATAGTTGATGATAAAAGCATAAATAAAGAAACCCTAAGTCGCAGAAGGCTACAATTATTGGTTGAAGGCGTAAAGCTTTTTCCTATTAATAAAGCAGTGTATTTTCTAGGTGATTTGCTAAAATTAGCTAAAAATACTACTTGGTTTATTGACAGCCATGGAACGGTATTTCAGTATAAAAAGACTCGGCGAGTTAAATTGTTAGTGCAAGAAATAACTAAAGTTTTACCAACTAACGGCTTAGGTGCAGTTATAGAACTTAAAAATATACCACAAAGATTTAAAACTGCTTTTAAACCAAATGATGATGATACTTACGCTGCTGTACTATATTCAAACCATTGTTATATATTATATGGTTTGTACAAAGACAAACCAAAAGAAAGTTGGAGATTAATTTAATGGCTAAGGCTATAATATCTAATCGTATATACATGGATAATCCAGGTGTAGAAGAAACCAAAGCCATACTTAAAGCATTAACTTATAAAATTAACAAAGATACTGGGTCTAAGAAATTTTCCACAGTAGAAACAATTAAAAATTATAGGTTACTACCACGCGGTATTTTATCTATTCCACAGGGCAGACATGATTTAATTCCCACAGAGTATGAAATTACAGATAAAAGAATTTTTGTACCAGCTCCTTTTCCAAACCCAAAATTCCCGCTTAGACCAGAACAGCAAATTGTTTTTGACGAAATTTCAGACACAGTTTTTATCAATGCTCTTGTTGGATGGGGAAAGACTTTTACAGCCCTACACCTTGCACACAAGTTTGGGCAAAAAACCTTGGTTATTACCCACACCGCAGCCCTCAGAGATCAGTGGGCAGAAGAAGTTGAAGTTTTATTTGGACATAAACCTGGAATCATTGGCGGTGGACAAGTTGACCACGAAGACCACTTTATAACAGTTGCCAATATTCAAACACTAGTCAAATACACTAGTCAACTTGCCAAAGAGTTTGGTACTATTATCTTGGATGAAGCCCACCACTGTCCTGCCACTACATTTGCATCAACTATTGACTGTTTTCATGCCAGATATAGAATTGCGCTAAGTGGCACAATGATTCGCAAAGATCAAAAACACATTGTATTTCGCGACTATTTTGGAGATCATGTAGTTAAACCACCTCAATCTAATACTCTTACTCCTCAGGTTAAGATTATAAAACCAGGAATTATATTAAAACCCAACGCTACTTGGGTAGAAAAAATCAATTATCTTACGCAAGACGACGACTATCGCCGCTTTATTGCAAGTATTGCATTAACTCAAATGGCTGCAGGACACAGAGTATTAGTAATTGCAGATCGTGTAGAATTCTTAGAAAAGGTTTCAGAATATGTTGGTGACGAAAGTGTGTTGGTTGTTGGTGGGTCAGAAAGTCAAGAACGACAGCTTGCCAAACGACAGCTTGCCAAAGAACAATTACTTAGTGGAGAAAAGAAGTGTGTTTGCGGCTCAAGACAAATATTCTCAGAAGGCATATCTATTAACTCGTTGTCCTGCGTTATTTTAGCAGTTCCTATGAGCAATGATAGTCTACTAGAACAAATTGTAGGGCGAATACAGCGTATTCATGAAGAAAAACTTACACCTTTAGTAATAGACATAAATTTTTCTGGATATGCTGACAAGAAGCAAAATAATGATAGGTTAGGTCTTTATATGCGTAAAGGTTGGGAAATCATTACAGTTTGATGAAAAATTCACTTGTCTAGAAATCCTTAAAGTGGTATAATATTATCTAGAGAATAGCACACAATGACTACTCTATTTTTCAACATATTAGTCCTGGAACAAGAAACTAATTGTAACCCAGACTATATGATGCGAGCTCTTTATTTTTATTGGCAAAATAAAACATTACCTAAAACAAAATATAGTGTTTATAAACCCATTACAAAATCATTAGCTGGCAGTAGTTTTCTACTAAATCCAAAAGACTTTTTTAAAGATAAAACTACAGATATTCGGTATTTAGCTCAATATCTAAGATTATGTGGTCGCAGAGACTATCAATTATATAAACTACAACACATTAAATACTTAGATCTGAGCTACTTTACTGATTTAAACTTAAATGCATTGGATACTAATCCATTGCTAGAAATAACAAACGAACAAATAAAATTCAAATACGAGGAATTAACAAATGGCAATTAGCTTTAAAAATACTAAAGGCAAAGCACAATCAAATAAGGTTGAAGCCTTTGAGTACAAAGACGGAGAAAATTCAGTACGATTAATTGGTGGTATTCTTCCACGATATATTTACTGGTTAAAAGGCACTAACAACAAAGATATTCCTATTGAGTGCTTGGCATTTAGCCGTGAAAAAGAAAAGTTTGATAATCTTGAAAAAGATCATGTTCAAGAGTTCTATCCCGAAGCTAAATGTGCTTGGAGTTATTCAATTAATTGCATTGACCCAAAAGATGGTAAAGTCAAAGCTCTTAACTTAAAGAAAAAATTATTTGAGCAAATTATGGCAGCCGCAGAAGACTTGGGTGATCCTACCGATTTTGATACAGGTTGGGATGTAGTGTTTAAACGCACTAAAACAGGTCCACTAGCGTTTAACGTTGAATATCAACTACAAGTTTTGCGCTGCAAACCACGTAAACTTTCAGAAGCAGAACGTGAATTAGCTAATGCTGAAAAAACAATTGATGAAAAATATCCACGTCCTACAGAAGCTGAAGTGCTAGCATTACTGCAAAAAATTAGTTCTGGTACTGACGATGAAGGTCAATCAGAGTCTGAAAAAGAAGCAGTAAAAGACTTAGTAGAATAAATAACACAGGCCTGGTAAACTTATAGCTTACCAGGCTTTTTTGTCTAAAAAAATAATGAAAATACTTTTCACAGCAGATGTTCACATAAAATTAGGGCAAAAGAACGTACCTATAGAGTGGGCAAAAAATCGATTTAATATGCTTTGGGAACAACTCAAACAACAACAAAAACAATGCGACTTATTTGTTGTAGGTGGTGACATATTTGATAAATTACCTAATATGGAAGAACTAGAAACTTACTTTGATTTCGTTTCTAGTTGTCAAGTGGAAACTATAATTTATCCAGGTAATCATGAAGCCGTTAAAAAAGACACAACTTTTTTATCAAATTTAAAAATTGTAACAAGTCGCCTTAATCCTTTAGTTAGAATTGTAGATGACTTTTATACGTATAAAGGCGTTGATTTCGTTCCCTACAATAAACTAAAAGAACTTGAAAAAACGGAATTTAGTTTTGCCAAAAAAGTTTTGTGTACCCACGTAAGGGGAGAAATTCCTCCTCATGTTAAACCTGAGATTGATCTTGATGTATTCAATAAATGGGAAGTGGTACTCGCTGGCGATCTACATTCTTATGATAATTGTCAGCGTAATATCTTATATCCTGGAAGTCCTATTACTACCAGTTTTCACCGTAATTTAGTAGATACTGGTACTATACTGTTTGATACAGATAGCACAGAACATCAATGGTTAAAATTAGAATTGCCACAATTAATTCGTAAAACTGTTGGTGTACATGATGAAAAGCCTGCTACTCAATTTCATCATACAATGTATGAAATTGAAGGCGATATGCAAGAATTAGCAGAGTTAGAAAACTCTGATTTAATAGATAAAAAAGTTATAAAACGAGCCACAGAGTCTGCCTTAATCCTAGACCCTACTATGAGCTTATCGGAAGAAGTTTCCGAATATTTAACATTTATTTTACAACTACCACAACCAACAGTAGAAAACGTACTAAAGGAAATGCAAAATTATGCAGACAAATTCGAACAATAATCTTACAGTAGAACTATGGTCACAGCCCAACTGCCCTGCCTGTGAACAAGCAAAAAATTTACTAGTTTCTAGGGGCATAGCATATCAAGTAAAAATGCTAAATGTAGATATTACCAAAGAAGAGTTTTATGCTCGTTTGCCCGATGCACGCTCAGTACCGCAAGTATTTATTAATAACGAACATATTGGCGGATTAGCAGAACTAACAAATGCATTAAGATGATTACATTAAAAACATTACGATGGTCTAATGCTTTTAGTTATGGCAAAGATAATAGTGTATGTTTTATTAGTGGCCCACTAACCCAATTGGTTGGAAAAAACGGTCACGGTAAATCTAGTATTGCTTTAATCCTAGAAGAAGTACTGTTTAATAAAAATAGCAAAGGCATTAAAAAAGCCGACATACTTAATCGTTATACCAAAGATAAAAGTTATACAATAGAATTAGACTTTGAAAAAGACGGAGTAGACTATCAAATTAAAACTACTCGTGGTACTACGCAAGCCGTAAAATTATTTAAATTTAACAACGATATTTCAGCACACACAGCCACAGCAACTTACAAGATGATTGAAGACATTATAGGTTTTGATCATAAAACGTTTGCACAAATTGTGTATCAATCAAATGCCAGTAGTTTAGAATTTTTAACTGCGCCAGACACGGCTAGAAAAAAGTTCCTTATAGAATTACTTAACCTAGGCAAGTATACCAAAGCGCAAGAAATATTCAAAGAAGTAGCCAGTAACCTTAACAAAGATATAGTTGCTGTTGACACACAAGTAAAAACAATAAGTAGTTGGCTAGACAAGTACAGTAGTACTAACTTAACACAAAAAACAATAATAGAAGTACCAGTATTAGATGAAACATTAATTGCCGAGCAAGCTAATATTGAAAACAAATTAAAAACTCTAGAACAAACCAATAAAAAAATTACTGCAAATAATACTTATAAACAAATACAAAACAATTTAAAAGTATTTCCAATACCAGATAAACCTGACTCTGTAGATAGCACACTAAAAGTTAGTGCTGAGGAAGCTAATACTGAACAAATAGAATTAAATAAAACTATCAGAGATTCTCAAACTTTTGTAACAAAAATGAATGGATTATCTGGTACTTGTCCTACTTGTTTACAAACTATTGATGAATCTAAAATTGCAAGTTTATTAGCAGAACAAGAAGATTTGCAACAAAAAGCTAAAATTAGAAAGCAAGAAGCTGATAAAATTATATCAGAGTATAGTACTCAACAAACAAAATATAAAAATCAACTTTTTGATTATGATAAAGCTATAAAAGCCAAAGAAGAATGGGAGAAGTATCATTCTTTGATTGATACAGAATTATCAGAAGATTTATTAGACAAGAATGAACTTGAATCTAAGTTTACAGCACTTCAAATTGCAGTAACTAATATTAAAACTGCTATTACCCAAGCAGAAAAAAATAACCGTGAAGCAGAAGCGCATAATACTAAAACTGAAATTATTTCTAAGCAGTTAATAGAAATGGGCGAAGAATTAGAAAAATATTCTGGTACTTTACATGAGCTATCTGAAAAGATGGGTATTATAAATATTCTTAATAAAACATTTTCAACAACAGGTTTAGTTGCCTACAAAATTGAGTGTTTGGTCAAAGATCTAGAAGAATTAACCAATCAGTACTTGGTAGACTTAAGTGATGGTAGATTTCAAATAGCTTTTCGTATTAGTGCCAGTGATAAATTAAATGTAGTTATCACTGACAACGGCAAAGATATTGATATTCTTGCACTTAGCGGAGGAGAACGTGCTAGAGTAAATGTAGCTACACTACTGGCTATTCGCAAATTAATGCAATCTCTGTCAAGTTCTAGAATTAACTTATTAATTCTAGATGAAACTGTAGAAACACTAGATGTTGATGGAAAAGAAAAATTAGTAGAAGTTTTATTAACCGAAGAGTACTTAAATACTTTTATTGTATCTCACGGATTTACTCATCCTCTACTAGAAAAAATAAATGTTATTAAGAAAAATAATATTTCACAAATAGAGGCATAGTATGACAGTTGATCCAAGAGCCAAAGGTGCTAGAACCGAAACAACAGTGCGAGATTTACTTCGAAAGCACACAAATTTAAATTGGGAAAAAATACCTGGATCTGGGGCGCTTGACCCTAAACATCAGCTTAAAGGCGATTTATATGTACCTGGGCGCACTAACTTGTGGTGTACTGAAGTAAAAGGGTATGCTAAGGATCACCTTACCAGCAATATTTTAACTGGTAAGAGCCCTCAGTTAATAGAATTTTGGAAACAAGCTATTCGTCAAGGTGAGCAAGTAGGCAAAAAACCTTTGCTAATATTTAAATACGATCGCAGCAAGGTATTTGTAGCCTTTAAAGAAATGCCTACAGATAATGAGTACAGATACGTATTTGTAAATTGTGATCAGCATGAATTCTATATAGCACTCTTAGAAGACTGGTTAACACATGAGCAACCAGAATTTGTCACTTGAATTTTCTAGTAAAATATTGTATAATTATGTCTTAAATCACAGAAAAGAACGCAAATGAAATCATTTCAAGAAATTAACCAAGACAATAATACATTACTTATTGTAGATTCACTAAACTTAGCCTTTCGCTATAAACACAGTGGCGCTACAGATTTTGCTGAAGACTACTTACGCACAGTAAATAGCTTAAAGAAAAGCTATAAAGCATCACACGTTATTATAGCTTGCGATCAAGGTTCTAGTACTTATAGAAAAGCACTGTACCCAGAGTATAAACAAAATCGCAAAGATAAACAAGCCGAACAAACTGATGCGGAAAACGCAGCTTTTGAGTTATTCTTCGAAGACTTCTTGGCTACACTCGAACACATTAAAACAAACACAGACTATCCTATTATTAAGTTTCAAGGTGTAGAAGCAGACGATATAGCAGCATATATTGTTTCAAAGAAAAAAACACTTCCTTTTGACGAGATATGGCTAGTGTCCTCAGACAAAGACTGGGATTTACTGGTTCAGCCCAAAGTATCAAGATTTAGCTATGTTACCAGAAAGGAAGTTACCCATGAAAATTGGGAAAATCACTATGAGTGGTCTCAAGAAGAATATATTAGTATTAAGTGTCTTATGGGGGATACTGGAGACAATATTTTTGGTGTACCTAGTGTGGGGCCAAAACGAGCCACTAGCTTGGTTAAAGAATTTGGATCTACCTGGGACATTATTGCAAGTATTCCCTTAAGTGGCAAGTACAAGTATATTCAAGAGCTAAATAAGTGCAAAGACCAACTAGTGGTAAACTACCAGTTAATGGATTTAGTTACGCACTGTGAAGAAGCAGTTGGCACAGAAAATTGTAAAACAATAGATGAAATTTTGGAAAAGTATATAAATGAGTAATTTTATAAATATTAATCAAAACTACGACCACAGCCGTGGAGTAGCCATAAAACAAGTAATTGAGTGTCTAGTAGAAGACAAAACATTTTTACCAAAACGTGCTAATCCCACAGATGCTGGTGCAGATTTAATGAGCACTGAAGCTTGTGAGATTTATCCCAACGAACAAAAAATGATTGATACAGGAGTAGCGGTAAAAATTCCAGAAGGCTACGCAGGCTTTGTTTTTAACAGAAGCAGTCAGGGAAAAAAGGGAATTACTATCCCTCACTCAGTAGGCGTTATTGACAGCGACTATCGTGGAAACATAAAAATAATTTTAAAAAACACCAGCGAAGATCGCTATGAAATTAAAGTAGGCGACAGAATTGCACAACTGGTAATTTTACCAGTTTTATTGCCTGCATTTGTAGATGCATGGAATGATACGGAACGCGGTACTGGCGGATTTGGCAGTACTGGTAAATAAAGGATAAAGATGACAATAAGCACAAGAGCTCAAGTAATTACACGCAGAACATATAATAGGCCTACAAGCGATGATGGTCAAGAGTTTGAAACGTGGCAAGAAACAGTTGCCAGAGTTATTGACCATCAAGAGTGGTTGTGGCAACGAGCAGCAAAACGTGAATTAAATGACCTAGAATACGCAGAACTTTACGACCTTGAGCAACTTATGCTAGATCGCAAAGTATTAATGAGTGGTCGTACGCTTTGGTTGGGCGGTACAAACGTAGCCAAAACACGTGAAGCATCACAATTTAATTGTAGTTTTACAAATGTAGAAACAGTGTATGATGTAGTAGACGTGTTATGGTTGCTATTACAAGGTTGTGGCGTAGGTTTCAAACCAATTGTTGGTACATTAAATGGTTTTTCAAAACCTATTAAAAATATTCGCACAATTAGATCTACTCGTACTGCCAAAGGTGGTAATGAGCACAACACAGAAACTTGGGATGCAGAAACAGCTACTTGGACACTGCAAATTGGTGATAGTGCAGAAGCTTGGGCCAAGTCTATCGGCAAGTTGTTAGCAGGTAAATACCCAGCAAATACACTGGTATTAGATTTTTCACAATTACGCCCCGCAGGGGAAAGGTTAAAAGGTTATGGTTGGATTTCTTCGGGCGATAGCGCAATTAGTACTGCTTATCTTGCTATCGCCAATATACTTAATGGCCGTGCTGATAGTTTACTGTCTAGGATGGATATTTTGGACATTGTTAATCATCTTGGCACTATTTTATCCAGTCGCCGCAGTGCTGAAATTGCCCTTTTTGACTACGGACAACCAGAATGGGAAGAATTTGCCGTAGCTAAAAAAGACTGGTGGTTACATAATAATGCACACCGCACACAGTCAAACAACAGTTTAGTATTCAAAGAAAAACCGTTGCGTTCAGATTTAGAACGCATTTTTTCAATGATGCAAGAAGCTGGTGGAAGCGAACCAGGATTTATAAATGAAGTTGAAGCCTTACGACGTGCCCCTTGGTTTAAAGGAGCAAATCCCTGTGTAGAAATCTTACTTGGAAATAAAAGTTTCTGTAACCTTACCGAAACTGACATTGCCAAGTTTAAAGGAGACACCGCTGGTTTGCACAGTGCAATTAGATTAGCTGCTCGTGCAAACTACCGACAAACTTGTGTTAATCTTCAAGACGGAATACTACAAGAAGCTTGGCACTTAAACAACTACTTTATGCGATTATGTGGTGTAGGTTTAACAGGTATTGCAATGCGACCAGACATGGGCAGTTATGATTACGAATACCTAAAGCGCACAGCAACAGGTGCTGCTATTGGCATGGCTCAAGAACTAGGATTGCCTAGTCCAAAAAATATTACTTGTGTTAAACCAAGTGGCACGCTAAGCAAAATCATGGATACTACCGAAGGCGTACACAAGCCGCTGGGCAAGTATATTTTTAATAATGTGCAATTTTCAAAACATGATCCAGTAGTAGAAAAACTGCGTGAAGCAAACTACAGAGTAATCAACCACCCTGTTGATGATTCAGGAGTGTTAGTAACTTTTCCAGTAGCTTGGGACGGTGTGCCTTTTGACAATGTTGCTGGCAAAGAAGTTAACTTAGAGTCAGCAGTAGTACAACTAGAACGATATAAATTGTTGCAAACTAGTTGGAATCAACAAAATACTAGTGTAACAATTAGTTATGATCCCACTGAAGTACCAGCAATTATTGACTGGTTGTTAGTTAACTGGGATTGTTATGTAGGCGTTAGTTTTATCTATAGAACCGATCCTACTAAAACAGCAAAAGATCTTGGTTACTTATACCTTCCACAAGAAGTCGTAACTCAACAAGATTATGAAGAATATGTAAAAACCCTATCAGTAGTTGATCTTAACAATACAAATAGTTTTGATGAGATCACAGATGCTGAATGTGCAACTGGAGCTTGTCCCGTAAAATGAACGAAGAAGCAATATTTAATATAAGATTAACTTTAACTGAAGCTAATACTATACTAGAAGCTTTACAAGAACTTCCAGCAAAGATCTGTAATCCTCTAGCTACAAGCATTAAGTCTCAAGCGGAACAACAGCTGCAAGAGATGAGTATTAAACCAGAACAAGAATAAATTTTATCCAAAAAGAAAAGCCCCGTAGATTTTGTCTACGGGGCTTTTTGTTTGCGGAACATAATTAGCAACGTTTTATTTATCCTGTTACTGGAATTAAAAAGTTGCTATACTATAATACTCCTGAAACCCTAAAAACTATCATTGACTAGAAATAATATTTATGCTATAATTATCGCAAGTCGAAAAAATTTCGACTGCGCGTGATACGCAGTATCACTATATCCAAGGAGCTGTAATTGGCAGACGATACAGTAGAAAGCGTACCAGTAGATAGTACAACAACAGGAACTACAGCTGCACAAGCAGATGTAGAAAAAGCTGTTACTAATGATCTAGTGAGTGCGCTAAATCAGCAAGCTGATCAAGCTCGTAAATACTACGAGAAATTAGCAAAACAAATTAAACAAGTTGCTAGTAATGCAACAACATCTTTAGGAGATAAAAATATGGCAGAAGTATTAAACCCAAGCGGAATGATGATGGCTGGTGGTGGAGACGGCGGTTTAGGTTTTGGAAGTGGTGGCGGATTGATTGGCGGATTGATTTTAGGTAGTTTACTACGCAACGGTCAAGGCGGATTATTTGGCGGTGGAGAAAGTGGCGGTGCAGCAGCAGCACTACGTTCACCTCCAGAACAAGCAGCAGCCAATATGTCATTGATGCAATCAATTGGTCAAGTTGACAAAGCAGTGGCTGTAGGTCAAGCAGCAATGGAAGCTTCACAAGCTCAACAAACTATTGGTATTACCAATCAATTTAATGCTACAACAGGTAGTTTAGTTAATCGTATTGATGGCGTAAAAGATGCTGTTAATGCAAATGCAGTTGCAGTAATGCAACAACTAAATCAAGTTAACACAAATATGTTAGTTGGTTTTAATAACACAGAACGTGCTATTACGGCTGATGGTACTACTACTCGTGCATTGATTGTAAGTCAATACGAACAAACATTAAATCGTCAACTAACTGATGCAAATGCAGAAATTATTGAGCTACGTGGCGACAGTCGTCTACAAGCAGCTACTAACGGTATTAATGTTACTACTACAAATAATATTAATCAAATGCAGCAACAAGCTCAGCAACAACAACAGTATGGCCAACTGGCTAATTTGATCTATGGTCTTGGTCAGTCAATTCGTTCAACTAATGAAGCAATCAATGTTGGAAGCGGCACACTAACTGCTAGCCCAGCTAATACTAATACTAACATTCGTTAATTAGTTAAGCCCCCTCAGCCACAAGCAGTGGGGGCTTTTTTACAAGGAGAAAACGAATGGCAACTTTAACAGACTTACAAGCTTGGACCAGAAAATCTTTTGCAACAACTTATGGATTTTTGTTACTGGCTCAATGTTATCACTGGAACTTTGAAAGTAACAGTAATTTAATATACTTTGACTTATTTGGTAATATTTATAAAGAAGTAGATAAAAGTCTTGAACCTTTTGCAGACCATGTAAGAAGTGTGCGAGCATATGTTCCATCAAAGTTTACAAATTTAATGGAACTATCAAGTGTAGACACAGACCCTAAGTATGCAGGAATGTGGCCTACAGCTGAAGAAATGAATTCTGCGCTTTATTTAGCTAATGGTAAAGTAAATACAGATTTAGTAACTACTTACAAAATGGCGGAAGAATTAGAAGAATTTGGTTTAGCTAATTTTTTAAGTGAACGCATGGATCAACACCGTAAACATGGATGGTTACTTTACTCAAAAATGAAAGTAGCATAGTATGTTTCAAACACAATCACAAACACAAGGAATTGCACCTTACTTGCTGGAATATAGTTAATTAGTAAAAAAGCCCCTAAGTAGCAATACTTAGGGGCTTTTTTTATCAAAACTTTTGACTGGCTTTTAACATCCAGTTGTGTGATTTGTGTGCAGTAATACGATCTGCTAAGAAATTTTGAAAACCAAATTCTGTGTATAAACCACACATATTATATGCTGAATTTAATACATCAATTACTGTACCGTTATCCATTAGTAATGTATTAACCATAGTATCCGTGTCTATGGGCGCTATGCTATCCTCAATTAGTGAATACTCAGCTAATTGCTCTAAACCTGCTGGTACAAATAAATCTAGTGTACGAACATTTTCTGCAAAACCATCAATTGATTCGTATACTTCGGTATAAATACGTTCAAATAGTAAGTGATACTCATAAAAATCACGTGACTCAACGTTCCAGTGAAAATTAGCTGCTTTTAGGTAAAAGCTAAACTCAGTAGCAAAAGCTGCTAAGATTGTTTTTTGAAATTCTGTCATTGTTTGATCCATATTTAAACTCTTATTTTCACGTTGATTCATAATATGATCACGTTTTTGTGCAGCCCAAGTTTGACCACCATCTCCGCCCCATAAGTCCCAAGCTACTCTGCCTTTACTAGGAAAACCTTCTTCACCGCTTGAAAATCCAGTAGCTTGTTTATCAACTTCATGTCGGCTAAAAAATGAGTGCATACGAAGTACAGTTGAAGCAGTTAGCGGTTCACGATTTTTTAGTTGATTAGCGCGAGCCAATCCCACTAGTGTACCGCCAGGTTTACCATCTGCGTGCCATTGTAGTGCTCGTTTGGCTGCACTTGCCATGCCCTCTGTGGGCGTATATGTTTCTGCCATAATTATAATACCTATAAAAACACTATTATACCACTTTAGGAGTAGTCACACAAGTGTAAAATTTGTTAATCTTTGTAGGCAATAATTACTTGCTTACACATTTTTGAACGTACAATATCGTCATCTAAAAATCTAATTACTTCAATTCCTGGTAGTCCCTCTAGGCGTTTAACAGCATCTAGCAGTCCTGAATCTTGAATATCACACTGATAGGGATCACCACTTAAAATCATTTTGCAGTTTTTGCCTATGCGCGATAAAAGCATTTTAAACTCAGTTTTGGTCATATTTTGCACTTCATCTACTAAGATAATGGCATCTTCAAAACTTGCACCACGCATAAATCCCAGTGGTTTAGGCTCAATTGCTTTTGCCTTTAATGAGTATTCATACAATCCTGTGCCTAGTGCACGTTTAAATACTTGAGTAAAAGGATCTAAATAAGGCGCGTATTTTTCATCTAATTCGCCAGGTAAAAATCCCAGCCCACGTCCTGTTTCTACGTTAGGTCTGGTTAAAATAATTTTATTGATTTTTTTATAGTACAACTGTTCTGCAGCATAATTAGCTGCCACAAATGTTTTACCTGTGCCTGCCGAACCAATGCCAAAAATAATATCACAACTTTTAATTGCTTCCAAATATTCGCCTTGAATAAAATTTAGTGGTCTAATTGGCACAAACTTTGTAACTGGTGGTCCGTCTGGAAATAAATCTTCTTGATATTGCTCAAATGCTTGTTGTTGTTTTTTACGAGCTTTTTTACCTGAATTTGTCATAAAATATCCTAAAAGTTATTTCTTCTTTTTCTTTACAGACTCTGGAACTTTATGCCCTTTTAACATATGGTGTGTTTTACATTTTGGTTTGCAACTGCCAGCAGGTTTAGCTAATGCTGGTGTAATTGTTAGTGCTAGTATGGCGCACAAAACTACAAATAATTTTTTCATAATTCAGGATCTTTCTTAACAGGAATAACTGATGTTGGTTTAGTTGGTGACGCAACGGTTTGAGCTTGATTTAACTTTTCTTGTGTGCGACCAAAAGCAGCAATACCAAGAACAGCACCCATTGCAATATGATATAATCCAGCACCCTGTAAGGTTAGGGGTTGCCATTGTGTTTGTACACTGCCATGGCTTATTGCTTGTAGTAAACTCCAAAGTATTGGAAATAATACAAAATCAGCTATACAAGTACCCATATAAGTCCAACCCATCATTGGACGCCACCTAGTGTTCATCCAATGTTCTTTTTGTTCTTCACTCGTTGAGGATTCTATGCCCATTAGCACTCCTTTTTATTTCTCTGTGAGGGATTATGTCTTGCCCAAATTCAGGGTATCTTTGCTGCCTATCTTGAGCTACCAACATCATTAAATACATAAATATTATGATTATCCATAAAATACTACATCCAACTACGGCTTGTTGTGTTAGTTTACGATTTCTTGCCAACCGCCTAGCTTCTTCAACACGAAAACGTTGCATTTGAATGGCAACTAAACTTTTTTGTTCTTTGCCAATTTTTATCATCATTTCATTAACTTCAGTCCAAAGTGCACCCAATTCAGGCGGACATTGATAGATCATTAATTCTTGCAGTTCAGTGCCCATTTGTTCTAGTTGTTTACGCATCAGCACACGTTGTAGTGCACGTTTGCCTAGACTTGAATCACCTTGATAAATTTCAGTACGACTACGGCGTTCTTCTTCTTCAAAAACTGCTATGCATTTATAGTAGTTGTCATAGTAAGTACCTAAATGTTCACCAATCTGTTGGTAAACATTTGTGGTATTGCCATCGTGTTTGTTTAACTCAATAACACGATTTTTTTCTTGAACATATTGATTTCGTTGTTCTGTGCTGGCTGGTTTATCTGGCGGATGTTTTTTATGAAACTGATCTTCTAGATCTTTTAAAACACTTTTGACATCACCAGCAGCACCTTTTATATCTTTGTAAAGTTTACATCCAGCTTTAACAGCACTAACAGCACCATTAGCCAAAGCAAAAAGTGTTACTGGATCAATCATAGCCGTTCCTACTTAGCAGATTCGTATATTTGTTTTTGAGTCTTATACCACTCCTGCCAAGCTTTTAATTTTTCTGCCAACTCATAATAAGTGGCATAATTAACAACTACTGTGTCAAGGAGCTCACTGGCTTTAACATTTGAGGAGGTTCCAGCAGTATCTCGGGCACTTGAGGCCACGGCATTTTGACTGGCACTGTTGTGGAGCATGACTGCAGATTCAGGCAAAACGCAGCTACTATCAAGCTCTTTGATAATTTGTGTTTTGATAATATCTCTGTTAACATATTCAATCTCTTTTACTTTTTTGATTTTGGTTACCGTTTTGGTTTGTATTTCCTGATTAACTTTAGCAGATTGTTGTTGAATTACTGCAGCCTGCTCTTTAAGCTTGGACACTTCAGTTTTCCAAGATTGTTGACTCATATTCCAACTTAAGCATCCAACACAAAAAACTACAACCAAAAAATTACCGTTGCGCCAATGTTGACTATAACTAAACCAAACAGCAAGGGTACTAAAAGTCAACAGTGTTAAATATACCCAGTAGGGAATCCACTCTAAGATCCACATAGTATTTCCTTGATGTGTTCATACTTGGCCTCGCGGTCTTCTAAGCCAATATAGCCACCATTAATACGTTTGGTCATTGCTTTAATATCGCCAGTATCAGCTAATTGATTAAGACTATTAGTTTCCCAAAACCAGCAAGCCGATTGTACTGCTCCCTCAAAGGTTGCTAAGTAATCAACCGCCTGTTCTAGGCTGCACTCCATTGAATCAGCAAAAGCTTGGTAGTTGTTACGACCTGTTAATTGAATCAATCCACGGCCACAGTAGCGATAACCATCACCTGAACTTTCGTCACCATTACCCATGCGATCAGCATACACGCGATTAGCAATCTTTTCAGGTTGCTTAGCGTATTGTTCAGCAAGTTCTTGGGTAGGAAAGTACTTTGCAAATACCTTTTGCAAACTTTCTGCTCGGTAGTTTAAGTTTTCACGAATAGCAGTAAACTCAGCGCTTTCATGAGCGCATTGTGCAATAAATGCTGCAATGCGCTCAGGAGTGTTGATGTTGTATTCAGGCAATAGCTGCTCTAGCGCTTGTTGCCACTGTTCTGCATTAGGATTTTTAGGAATAATTTGTTTTAATTGATTAAGTGAGATCATATAATCCTTAAATAAACATTTGATGGTTTGGAGTTTTTGTTACAAAATACTGTACAACTGCTAAACCTTGTCCACCTTTAGGATTCATTGTAGTGTCACCAACAACAACTAAGCCATTATATGCATTATAGTACGTATTTGCAGTACTCGACCAACTGGTAGTACCAGTACCACCACCACCACCATATTTACCAGGAGCTGCAGCTAAGCTAGTGTAATTGTTATCATACGAAAATTGATACGATCCAGTACCAGTTGCATAATTCCTAATTCTTCCAGCACCGCCACTACCTGATCCAGGTCCAAACGTAGTACTACCTGTAGGATTCCATTCTGTAATTACATCTGTACTACCCGCGCCACCTTTTGTATTAGCTAAAGCAGTAACATAGTAAGTAGGGGGCGTACCAGTGGTCTGATTAAGTGGTGTTGCTGTATAATAGTAACTAGCTCCACCTCCGCCACTACCATTGCTGCCTACTCCAGCAGGTATACTACTGTCATAAGTTACACCTACTCCACCTGCAGTACCTGTTCTACTTGCACCGCCATTGCTGCCTGCTTTACCTGTAACTTGAGCAGCATTACCACCACCATTTGCGGCACCACCACCACCACTACCACCACCAGCACCAGTACCAGCACTACCAGTAATACCAGTACTAGTACTTAAATAGTATCCACTAGCACCATTACCTCCAGGACCATTAGGCCCTGCACAACCGCCACCACCAGCACCACCCATTTTATAATCTTGATAAAAAACACTGTCTGCAAGACTATACGTAGTTCCGCCGTTACCACCGCTATAAGTTATTTGACCTATACTGTTACTGGCTTGACCGCCAAGACTATATATTGGAACTATTGCATTGCTAGAAGAAAAAGATTGTATAAATGGTAGAGCACCTTCCGCTAAAACACCATTATTTATACTAGTAGGTACTGCATTGGTTTTATTAACCCAAGTTCTGTTGTTTGTTGAAGAAGACACACTTGGTACATTTATATATAAAACATCACCTGTATTTATTTTTAAAATACTGCTGGCATAAGCACCACCACCACCAGCATAGCTTGTATAGAAAGTAAAATTACCATTACCTGGATTTATATTATTATAATATAAATAAAGATAACTACTTGCACCAGGACCTAAACATTCTACTTTAGCTGCGTTTACACCAAAAGGTACTCTAAGATTACTAGTACCTGTGGTACTAAATACGTGTAAATATTTACCTTGTGATGGTAGTTGTGGTGTAAAAGTAATAACAATTAAACCATTATATCCTTTACCAGTACCATAAGTGTTGCCTTGGTAACCGCCCCCACCATAAGGTGAATTTAAGGTTAGGGTTGTGCCACTTGATTTACCTTGACTATAGCTACCACCACCACCAGAACCACCTGCTGGACCAAATTGTTTGCCTAGATAATCAGTATAAATTAAACTCATACTACCAGCTGTTTGACCTGAAGTGCCACTAATATTGCTACCAGTACCTCCATATGAGCCAGTACCACCATTTGCTGAGCCGCCAGGTCCGCCTTCATTGCCATATCCGCCACTAGTAGAGCTTGGTACATCACCACCAGCACCGTTTGGTCCTGCGGCTCCACCACAAGCATATCCCCTTGCATCACCTTTACCACCACTATATGCACCTGTGCTAGGTATACAATTAGCTGCTAGACCTTGTGAGGCAGTAGTATTAAGTCCGCTACGACCACCAGCTGCTAATATGCCTTGCGCTGTACTAGTAGGTGCAGCATTAGTACTAATATTCATCCAGGTTGAATCAACCCAATTTAAATATACTGTTTGCCCAGCAGTTAATGTTAAGTTGGTTTTAGTATATGCACCGCCTCCGTTGCTACCACCTCCACCACCACCTGGACCTATGGCCTCTACCTGAACAGTGCCATAACAATCAGGCGGAACAACCCAAGTATTACCTTGAGTATAATCTAATCCAATTACAACTGTTGCCATTATTCAGGCTCCTTTGCTACAGTGTCCAAATTATTTAAAATATTTTTAGGATATTGAATTCCTGCAGGAATTTGGCTGTGATCATAAATATCTTCTTGTTTTTCTCCACGAATGGGATGTATACAGTAAGCAACTGTACCTGGCTCAATTGCTTCAATTTCATGCACTTTATCTTTTGCAATAAAAATAATATGTGGTGCACGAAAAACTGTTGAAATACCTTCTACAGTTACTTTTACTGATCCTGTGGCAACTAGTGTAGGATGATCAAATTTGTGCGAATGACCTTGCATTTTATCGCCTGGATTTTCAAAATGCATTTGTTTTACCCACAAATTACTTACTAAAATAATATCTTGATTTAACATTTATTTTCCCATTCTGTATCTTTAATTTGGAAGCCAAACATCCACAATATTCGCGAACTGGTTCCTGTTACTGTAGTAACACTATGTTTATATTTACTTGCTAAATAGCAGTGCAGGTCGCCTTGACCAACATTTATTGTATTATTATTAACCGTTAGTACAGCACCACTATCCGCCATTTGTGTTATAATATTACAACGAAGTACGTGACAACCACCCATTTCAAGCGGATCACTATGGTAGTAAACATCTCCACCTGGTAGTGTATTACTTACTACAATACCATGCTTACCTCCGCCCAATATACTTATAGGTTCAATATTTAAACTCAATTGTTTACGTATACGTTCTTGTATTTTATATGCTAAACTACAATAACTATCAAATCTATCCGCATAAAGTCTAGTAGTTAGTCTTCCATTATACCCAACCTTTCCACCAGTGGTTATTCCTGAATCCAACCATTTGTTTTCTATGGCTTTTTTTACCCAAGTATTAAGTATATTGCACTCCTCTTGGGTAATAAAATTAGGTATAATAGTTACCACGTTATCATTCATAATGGCTCAGCAATAGCAGCTACGTGATCACGTATTTCGTTATCATTAGTAGCGGTTTGATAATTTATTGGTTGATTATCCATAGTAGTAACGCCCCAGTTTGTAGCTTTTATTTCTTTTGGTTTAGAGTATGGATGACCAATAAGATATACTATAGAATCATCGTGTTCAATCCAGTAGTCTTCTTCTGTATTACCAGTATATGGTTGTTCAGCTGTAGTATTTACAAATCCATTGTAAATTCTTGTGTAAACTATCATACTTCTACACCTACGCCAGTTACATCCCAAGTTGAATCAGTTGAATTATAAATACAATTTACATAAGTTAATTTACTTGCTGTTGTGGTTGATGTAGGTAATGTAGTATTTATAACCCTAAATCGATTAGTACCCATAACAGTCCAACTTAAATTGCACACAGTACCACTATCACGAATTCTAAAAACTACTCTTTGACCATTAGCAGGGCTACTATTACTGTCCAATGCAATATTGCAAGTTACACCTGTATTACCGCAAGTAATATTAATTTGATCATAAGCAGCACTTGACCAAGTTAAACTTGTTTGGTTAGTAGTTGTTGTTTGTGATTGAACACGTGGAGTGTATGCACTAGTAGTTTGATAGTAAGCAAGCGAGGTCCAAGCTGTTGAGCCATCACCAATTTTTATTTTTAATGTGTCTGTTTCTAAGGCAAGTTCGCCTTGAGCTAACACAGTATTTGCCGTAGTCCATTGTGCAGCAGTAGCACGTCTTAGTTGTATTTGTATAGCCATTAAGTTATTCCTCCAGCATCTATAGCTGTTGTGCCTGTGTAAACAGAATTATAAAAACCACCATCAACATTATAAGGAGTTGATCCACCTGCAGCAGGGGTGCTCCATTGTGTTGCATAATCAGTGGCGCTTGTTTTAGTTAATACTTGACCAGTAGTACCGCCAGTGGGAACACCTTGTCCGTTTGTGCCTGCGGAACCTGTTGCACCTGTTGCACCTGCAGCACCTGCAGCACCTGCAGCACCTGCAGCACCTTGCGGTATTGTAAAGTTTAAAACTGCTGCATTAGCAGTTCCAGTATTAGTTATTGTAACAGAAGTACCTGCAGCACCTGTGGTAACTGTTCCTAAACTAATAGTGCCTGCAGCACCTCCGCTGAGTTTAAGTTGTCCAGTACTGTTTGTTGTTTGCCAACCGCTACCATGTGTATAAGTTAATTTATCACCAACACTTAGGGTAGCAGTTAAAATTTTATAAGTAGTTGCTGTGTCTAGTAATCTAATTGTAACTGTTTTATCAGCTGTATCAGCGTTTACCACAGATACCATGTCAATATCTCTGATAGTAGATGCAGCAGGTGCGCTACAGATAGTTACTGCAGTTGTGCCATTTGAATTTGAAACCTGTGTGGCTCCTAAATATGAAGTGGCTGTTTGATCTGAGTACGAAACAACAATTTGCATTGCTGCAGTTGTTTGTGCAGCATCAAGCAGTAGTTGTAACGATCTATTTGTTGAGTCTAGTCTAATCATAATTTTTTATCCATGTGCTGCTGCAAAAGCAAGAGTGCTTGGGCCTCCGCTAGCTGTTGAAGATCCATTAACTACTGTAAATGTAGAGCTAGTACTATCACTATAACTAATTGTATAAGTATCTGTTGAACCTGCAGTACCATCACCAGCGGTTCTACTTATAGAACTAATACCACGACCATTTGTGCCCGCAGTACCATTACTACCATTAACTACTGTAAAAGTACTTGTAGTTGAATCACTGTAAGTAATAGTATAAGTATCTGTACTACCAGCTAAACCAGTTCCACTGGTTCTTGAAATAGTAGAAATACCCTTACCAGTAGCACCTGTAGCACCCGTAGCACCTGTAGTACCCGTAGCACCATTACTACCATTAACTACTGTAAAAGTAGAATTAGTTGAGTCGCTATAACTAATAGTATAAGTATCAGTACTACCAGCTAAGCCAGTTCCACTAGTTCTAGTTATTGAGTTAATACCACGACCATTAGCGCCTGTTGCACCCGTACTACCTGTAGCACCTGTACTACCTTGAGCACCATTACTACCATTAACTACTGTAAAAGTACTTGTAGTTGAATCACTATATGTAATAGTATAAGTATCTGTACTACCAGCTAAACCAGTTCCACTGGTTCTTGAAATAGTAGAAATACCTTTACCAGTAGCACCTTGAGCACCTGTAGCACCTTGAGCACCCGTAGCACCTTGAGCACCCGTAGCACCATCATTACCATTAGTACCATTAACTACTCTAAAAGTTGAAGTAGTTGAATCACTGTAAGTAATAGTATATGTATCAGTTGAACCTGCAGTTCCAGTACCACTGGTTCTAGCTATTGCATTAATAGCTCGTCCATTAGTACCATTACTACCATTAGTTACACTAAAAGTACTTGTAGTTGAATCACTGTAAGTAATAGTGTAGGTATCTGTAGTACCTGCGGCACCTGTTCCACTAGTTCTGGCTATTGAATTAATACCTTTACTACCATTAACTACTGTAAAGGTACTTGTAGTTGAATCGCTATAGGTAATAGTATAGGTATCTGTAGTACCAGCAGCACCTGTTCCGCTAGTTCTGGCTATTGCATTAATGCCTCGCCCATTAGTACCATTACTACCATTACTACCATTAACTACTGTAAAAGTACTTGTAGTTGAATCACTATAGGTAATAGTATAAGTATCAGTACTACCAACAACCCCTGTTCCACTGGTTCTGGCTATTGAACTAATAGCTCTGCCAGAGGTGCCCTTAAAGTTACCAATTATAGAGTAAACACCGCTGGTTCTTTTATAAATATCACTTGTAGTAGTATTTAAGTAGAAGTCACCATCTATACCTAATGTATTTGATGGAACTATTGTACCGTTTCTCCATATAATTCGATTGGCTTGTAGTGCATAATTACTAGCACTTTGAACATAATCTGCGGCTTGTGGTAATAGAACATTTTTAATATTATTTTCAGTAGTAAGTGCACCACTTGCAGAAAGAGTTGCTCTATCAGCAGCAATTCCTGCTGCCTGTGCATACGAATTAGCATTTTGAGAAGATGTTAGTACTTGATCTGCTTCAGCTACTGCTACATTCTTTGCTTCTACTGCAGTTGTAGCAGCGCTTGCAGCACTTGCACTTG
>Ga0209188_1000260_pt1 | contig 57268 bp, 71 predicted proteins | sample C_130625_EF_Meta_FD_187307 | JGI IMG/M metagenome (GOLD analysis project Ga0209188, IMG submission 187307) | Freshwater microbial communities from Lake Croche, Canada to study carbon cycling - C_130625_EF_MetaG (SPAdes) (version 2) | ecosystem: Environmental > Aquatic > Freshwater > Lake...
AACCTAACAGGAACAGGCACTAACCTAACAGGAACAGGCACTAACCTAACAGGAACAGGCACTAACCTAACAGGAACAGGCACTAACCTAACAGGAACAGGCACTAACCTAACAGGAACAGGCACTAACCTAACAGGAACAGGCACTAACCTAACAGGAACAGGCACTAACCTAACAGGAACAGGCACTACAACACCGCCTAAAACTGTTCAACAGACTTCAACTTCATATGCAGTACCGTCTTCTGGATCTACAACAATAGGCGCATTGCCTGGAAATTTACAATCAACTTCATTAGCAGCAGCACCCGTGACAGGAACACAAATGAACTTAGCTCAATTAAAGCAACTCTATCCTCAACTTTCTAATGTTGACCCGAGAATACTTAATTCTCTTACAGGGAAAAAAGCTCAAGCACCTGGCTATTTTACTTATGGCGCAGACTCGGCAGGCGGAACTAACTTGTCTATGCAAGGACAAGGTGGATTACCTAGTCCAGGTTACCCGACACAAGCTGCTGACACAAAAGGGCTAGAAACTAAGTTCGCTGCTCCACAAAGTGTAAATCCGAACTATAATGCTTTATCGTCGGCAGGATTAAACTTGGTCAATACAGGCAATCTTGGGTATAAAGACGGTGGAAATGTACATATTCCTCAGTTTAAGACAGGCACTACAGGGCATTTTGTACAAGGCGCAGGTGATGGTCAATCAGATGACATTCCTGCCATGCTTGCTGATGGAGAATACGTATTTGATGCAGACACGGTTGCAGCCTTAGGTAACGGATCTTCAAAAGCAGGTGCATTACAGTTAGACAAAATGAGGAAATCAATCAGAAAGCACAAAAGAGGTGCATCTATTGATAAAATACCACCTAAGGCCAAATCGCCACTAGAATATTTGAAAGGTTAAGTCATGGCACTTACACAAGGTTCACCATTACCGAATATTACAACCAACCAAACGCAAGCAACAACTGCGCCTAGTTGGTATACTGATTATCTAAGCGGCTTAGCAAGCTCAGGAAATAAAGCAGCTGCAGGCGCTCAGTATGTAGGGGCTACACCTCTTCAAGAACAAGCATTTCAACAAACTGCTCAAAATGTTGGATCTTATCAGCCAAATCTACAAGCAGCTACAAACTTAGCTACTCAAGCTGGCGACTATGATGTTGCACAAGAAGCTGGTAGATTTATGCAACCATATACTCAGCAAGTTGTAGGTGCTTTAGGCGATATCGGCAGACGTAATATAGAACAATACTTGGCGCCTAATGCCACAGCAGCTGCTGTAGGCTCTGGACAATTTGGATCTAAACGAGGAGCTGAAGTACTAGGTCAGTCTATGAACCAAGGCTTACAGAACTTAAACTTAGAACAGTCTAAAGCATTACAAACAGGCTATACACAAGCACTACAAGCTGCTCAGAATCAAGAACAAGCAAAATTAGCAGCAAGTCAGAATTTTGGCGCTTTAGCACAGCAAAATCAGTCACAAAATCTTGCAGACATTAATGCATTGTCTACCATGGGTGCACAACAGCAGCAAATTGAACAAAACAGATCTTTATTTCCAATGCAAACTGCAACACAACAAGCAGCATTGTTAAGAGGCTATACAGTACCTACCGCTGTTCAGTCTAGTTATTCAGGACCAATTCCTGGTGCTTATAGTTCTTCTCCATTAGCTCAAATTGCAGGTATTGGATCATTGCTTGGAGCATTAAATACGCCAACAGGAACAGGCAATAATACAGCTATGCAAAATATTCTTGGAGGCGTTACTACCGGTCTATCTGGCATTGGCAGTTACCTTAAAGACTTATTAAAGCCGCAACCAGGGTTGGGAGAAATGGTTGATGCAAGTGGAAATATTGTAAAAGATCCAACATATGCTGTGTATGAAAATATGTCGCCAGAAGACATTATGAAAAGATGGGAAGATGTTAACCCTTATGAGAATATAATTTAAGGAATAATTATGGCAACACCGACAGTAGGTGCACTTCCAGCAGCTCCGACAGGATTAGCAGGCGATGATAATGCTCGACAAGAATATCTTGAAGCACTAAATAAAACACTAGGCGCTCTTGAGCAGCGTGGTGGCGTTAATATGTGGAATGTGGCTTCACAGTTTCTAAACCCTGGTCGTACAGGCAGTTTTGGTGAAGCTGTAGGCAATGTAGCAGGCTCTGTAGGTAGAGATGTAGAAAAGCAACAAGAAATGGCATTGCCTATGGCACAAATGCGTGCATCTGTTGCAGGTCAGAAGTTAACTTTAAACAATCAAGCTAAAGCATTGCAAATGCTAGGCGATAACTTAGGCGTATCACCAGGCCAAGTCACTAGTGCAATGTCTTCTGGAAATCTAAATAAGAACCAACTAGCACAACTGTCTGATCCAAGATTGTACTTAGCTGTGTCAGAACTATATCCACAACTAGGTGAAAGAATGACCAAGTTAGTAGATATGCAAGAGAAAGTTGCAGGACTAAATATTAAACAAAACCAAGCAGATACAGATCTTCGTGGCAAGATTGCTGAGTACGGTCCAGGCTTCTTAAACTTGCCTACAAGTAATGCTGCTGTTTCACAGACGAACGGCTTTGGGTTTAACTTACCTACGCCTAATGCAACCATTAGCAGCCCGTTTGGCACACGCCAAGACCCAATGGATAGGTCTAAGACAGCTATGCATAACGGTATTGACTTTGCTGCTAAGCAAGGCGAGCCGGTTCAGGCTGTATTGCCAGGGACTATTAAAGCTATTAAGAATGAGCCTGGGTTTGGTAATAAGATTGAAGTTCAGCATAAAGACGGCTCTATTTCATATTATGCTCATTTGGATAAAGTTGACCCAAGTTTAAAACCAGGTGACACAATTCCAGAAGGCACACTAATCGGTACAGTAGGCTCTACAGGTAAGTCTACCGGGCCTCATGTAGAATTTGGTATTCTTGATAAAGACGGCAAGCCTATTGATCCTACAATGCTGTTTAAAGCCCCACAGCAAGCTGGTACACAAGTTGCTTCATTAGGCAATGAAGGTATGCCATTAAAGTCACAAACTGAAGTTCAGAAGTCTAATGTTACGGAACTAACTAAGCCGTTTATTGAGAAAAGAAATACTATTGCCACTAACTACGGTACTGCAACTACTGATAAATATGACAATGATTTAAAAGAGTTGTATAGTATTACTAAGCGATCAGGCGACAAGATTTTCGGCATACTAAATAAAGAAGGCACTATTGCAGCACTTAAAGCTGGTGCTCAAGAAGGTATCACCATGGGCCAATTTGGTAGCATTAGCTTACCTGTTCAGAAGATGGCTGAAAAGTACAATCTTGGTCCTGATGAACAAAATGACTTACGAAGAGCTCAGCAATTAATGGCAGAAATCTTCTTTAACAATGGTGCTCAATACAAAGGCGTACTAGGTCCACAGATCTCTAACACTGATGCAAACTTAATGCGTGAACCTGGCGTTACAGCAGCTGATTCTAATAAGCTGATTCAGCACTGGATTAAAAATCAAGCATTGTTTAATGAGCAACGTAAAGCAATTTACGACACTCTTGACACATATGATGCTAAATACAAGAACGCGTCAACAGACCCAGGCGCATTCTTTAAATCATCTGAGTACAAACAAGTATTTAAAACATACAATGATTACTTTAAGCAACTTCGTGAAAATAACCCTCTGACAAGAATGAAAGACTAAGATGGCAGATGAAGTTAAAGAAAACCCTCTATCGGCATTAAACTCATTATTTGATGAGCCTTACGGTCAAGAAACTGGATCAATGTCTACCAGACAGTCTAGTGTGACTGTTATGAACCCTGATACAGGTAAGCCAATTGTAGCTGACCCTGTGGATGTAGCAGCAGTTTCAGGCGTAGGCGGTGCATTAGCTGGTCGTCAAATTCAGAAAGTTGCAGAACCGGTTGCTAAAGCTGCTACAGCAGTTAGTCAAGCTGTGCCTACTGTCGAGCCAAACAAACCTTATACAAATAAATGGGGCGAAAAGACAGGTTATGGGATCGGAGAAGGCTCTACAAGACAGCAATCTGAAGCATATCAAAAGCAATTTAGAAATATTGGTGAAGGTAAGCATCAAATTAAAGGCGGTCGTCTGTGGAATGTAGATGAGATTATGGCTGAGATTGCTCGTAAAGAGAAACTTGCAGCTGACGAAGCTGCTCGACTGGCTGAGCAAAAAGGTATATATGGCAAAGCAGTAAGAGCATCTGAGTCATTAGGTAAAAGTCTTGGCGCAGTAGGTAAAGTTATGCCTAGAATGTCTACAGGTCTTGGATTAGCCGGTACAGGTTATCAAGGTGCTGATGCATTAAATCGTCTTAAAAGTGGTGATATCCCAGGCGCTGTAATTTCAGGAGCAGGCGCATTAGGTTCATTAGCTGCAACGACACTACCTCCAACAAACCCCTATTTTGCAGTAAGCAAAGGTGTTGGGGCAGGCCTTGGCATGGCCGCTCCGGTTATGCTAGAAGGTTATGACTATTTAAGAGAAAAACTTAGATAAGCTGTAACAAATATAAAGTATTGTCTACTTAATTATATTCTTTAAGGCATGGTATGGCCAAACCTGCGTGTAGTGAGCAAGAGTTTATCGCATTATTTAAAGAACATAGGTCCCCTACGGCCGTAGCCAAAATATTGAATGTTGATACTAGAAGCGTCATAGCCCGTAGAAGAAATTTAGAGAAAAAACACGATATTGTGCTTGAATCAAATAATAATCGCGGTATTCCTCGATTTACCATTCCTGAAAGCAAGATTCGATGTGAGTATGAACTAATTGACGGTGTGATATTAGTAGGCTCTGATTGTCACTACAACCCAAACTATATCTCTACTGCACACAAAGCTTTTGTACACTTTGTAAAAAAATTAAAACCAAATATGGTCGTTTTAAATGGCGACTTATTTGATTTTGCACAAATTAGTGCGCATCACAGAATTGGTTATCAACAACACCCAACTGTTAAGCAAGAACTAGAAGAAGTGCAAAACAGACTTGGCGATATTGAAAAAGTCAGACCTGCTGGATGTATATTGCATCGCACCATTGGTAATCATGATCTTCGTTTTGATGGCAAACTGTCTAATGTTTTGCCTCAGTATGAAGGTGTAAAAGGTATGGCTTTAGCAGATCATTTGCCAGGCTGGTCATATAGCTGGTCAGTTGTAGTTAATAACAACACAATGATTAAACATCGTTGGCATAACGGTATTCATGCTGTGTACAACAACATACTTAAGGGCGGTATGAGTATGGTTACAGGTCACCTACATTCTCTTAAAGTTACGCCATGGTCTAACTACAAAGGCGACATGTATGGTGTTGATACTGGAATGATGGCGGCAGTTAAAGATGACCAGTTTATGTACCATGAAGATTCTAGTGTTAACTGGAGAGCGGGGTTTGCAGTCCTTACTTATGTAAATGGTCATTTAATGCCGCCTGAGCTGGTTCAGGTCATTAGTGAAGATGACGGACTTGTGTTTTTTAGAGGTGAACTACATGAGATTAAACTCTGAAGCCATTAGCAATGCATATGCTAGTTTGTGCTGTATGTACCCGTTTACTAAATGGAAACTTCCTGTCCCTGAAGCAATTGACTTTGTAGTTGTTCATGACCCAGAAACAATGGGGACTTATTACTATGATGATGGTGGAGACTATGAGCACACTATTACGATTAGTTCTGCTCGCTGTGGGCATTATTACACTATGCTCACAACTCTTTCACATGAAATGGTACATATGAGTTTTTACCGTTGCAAAGGTGATAAATGGTCACAACACGGTAAAGCATTTAGAACTCGATGTAAGTTGATTGCAGATGAACTAGGCTTTGACGGCTTAGAACTTTAATTTCTGTGATAGTGGTCTTTTGGGTTATTAATCATTGATTTAATAAGATCATCTATACTAAAGAAGTATTGAATAACTCTTATGCCTTTATGCGTGTAAATAGTAAAGCTCATTTAGTGGCAATCAGATAAGCCCCATAATTTGCAAAAGCATATCCAGCATACATGCAACCCAGTCCAATATCTCCTTTAACCAATTGCTCAATACATATATATGCATAGATAAGCCCTGTAACAATAATTAGATTACTGCTCATCTTCTGCAATTAACTTTCTTGCTTTTCTAATCGTGGCTTTTTGATCTTCTGATAAGGGGAATGGAACAATTTCTTCGGATCCAATTCTATAGTCATTAAGTCCTTGGGTAATAAGACTAATAAGCCCATGTCGGACGAGAGTTTCGAGACCTTCTTTATCGAAGTGAATGAGAGCATCAGCCGAACCATCTTTATTTTCCTTAATAATTTGTACAGAAATAGGCACTTTAGTCTCCAAAATGAATAGTAGGTTTTTCTAAGCAATCCAAAGCCCATGATAAGTATTGCTTAACTTCTTCAGGGCTTTCACCGCTCATTGTAGCCGTAGTGTGGCCTAGCGGCTTTCCAAGTTGATCATAATGAACTTCCCGAATCTCTACGTATGACTCATCCGAGTCACTCATATTAACTAGTCGAAGGTTCCATGTCATTTTTTATCTCCTGTTGTACGGTACTAACAGCATCATACACTTGTGAAGTTACAGACAACACATATTTAATGTCATTAGGCGTTAATTGTCCCATCAGTTGTAATATTTTAACAACTGCAACATCATTGTCTAATGACATAGGCTTAACTATAGTTTCAATCATGATTATATAATTTTCTTTTTGGTTAAAAATTTCTTATAATGCATAACAGCTCTGTTTACAATTTGTTTCTGTAAATCGAGTTCTTTTGTTACAACTGCTTGGCTTTTTAGGCGAACTACAACAAGTCGTAAAGACTCTATAGTTCGATCTATCCATCGAGGATGCTGCTCAATAAACTCATTAAACAAGTTTGTCCTGTCTTTAATGTTAAGCTTCTTTAGTTTTTCTTCTATGGCTGACCAATGCTTAGACATGAATATGCTCCTTTTTAATTGCATCAATTTGCTCTAATAAGTTCTTTCTAATGGTTTCATATATGTGACCACCTGGAAATTCATCACGGCCGATCGGATGGTAAAACTGTTCTTCACACCAGTCAAAGTTGTCATTCTTAGCATTTGGTGGAAATATATTGGTTTTACCTTTGGCAGACTGACGCTGATAGAATGCATCAGGCTTACGGAAGTCCACAAGGCCTGATAAGAATGGATAGATCTTTAATACTTCTAACCACAACTTCATGGCAATAATATTATCTACCGTTGTCTGAATTTGTTCATCACCTCGCATGATGCAGTAGCCAATAAGGTCTTTAATTGTACAGCGTACCATATAAAAGTGTTCAAAATTGCGAGGCATAATAGTACGGGCATCAAGGCCGTGAACAAGACCACTATCAAGCATATCAACATACAAATCACGAGCCATTGTGGTAATTTCTCTATATCTGTTAGCAAATTCTTCATGTACCATAATCCCCGGTTTCATCATTACTCTGTCATCACGCATATCCCTATCACCATGAACTTGGGCCGCAAAACTAAACAGACGATGTCGTATTAAATGAGTTGTGTCAATCATATCCATACCATTAACCGACCAAGTGATGTTGATCGTCTCCATGGCAGTAGGTAACAGTTCATACCTAAATAGCTCATCAATGGTTTGGTCAATTTGGTCTTTAGGAAAGTCCCATTGAATCTTGTCATTCCATGTGTTTAATAGAAAGACTGATATTGTTTTACGAAACTCTGCAACGGTAGGTGCATGAACTATTTGTACATCAATGTTTGACAATTGATTTACAAACTCTATTGTCTTAGGTTTTTGCCCAAACTTAAGCTTTGTGTGCATTGGCTGGAGATTCTTAATCTCTGATTTATGTTTCTTAGGCATTATTAATTTCCTTTAGTCGTAGTTCAACGAGTCTTGCATATCCGGCAATATCGGTCCAGCTATCGATGTGATCAGGACTTACAGCAAGTCTTGATAACTTCATAACAATCTTAGAGATGTATGTGGCATGAATCGGATGCATAGGCTCACCATGTTGCTTTAGGTGTCTATCCTTAATAGCTTCAAGTAAGTTAGCCTCAAGCTCAATACCTTCATAGAAATTGCCATATATATTGCCGCGCTCTTCTAGTACTTCATCAGTTGTAGTCATTTTGTCACCTTATAAGGTTGCAGTTTCTCTTCCATCTTTTCCATTCTTTTTGTGGTGTTTTTATAAACATCCACCATATAACCAGAATTTCCTAGACCGATTTCATTAGAAGAATATTGTAGGCATTGAAGTGCATCAGCATAGTGAACTATTAGTGCTTCAGGCGACTCATCATGATACATACGGCAGTAATCTTTTACTTGTATAGGAAAGCCTTTATCAATCTCTTTTTCAGCTTCTAATAAAGCAGCTGCTACAGCTGGATAGTTCTTTTTAACCAGATGGTTTACATCCGAGATCTCCATTTCAGCCAAGTCATGGCATATGGCAATCTTAACCGCTGTATTGACATCAAAAGTATAGTCTTTGGACATCATTAAAACGCCTAGCGCCACAAAGAAGCTATGCGTGGCAACAGATTCTTGATGCACAACTGGTTTCATACTGTAACGCTTAGTATGCTCCAATGAATAGCTACGCATAAAGAAATCCATGTCTTCATTATTCATAGTGCATCTCCTCTGACCCCCAATTACGGCGGTTAAACACACCTGTTTCACGAATCTCATACAAAGCTTTATCAAGTTCATGATATGATCTCACAACTGATCCTGATGCGGCCAATACAAGGTTAAACTTCTGACCAGGCTCTCCGGTTAGCCAAATATACACAATAGGAATACCCATAGCATAACACCAGCCGGCCTCAAAGAACGTTCCAGGGTCTTTTCCATCAGTGATACACACCAATAAATTAGTGCAATTAAGAGCTGCAATATTCTCAGTAAGAATACCTTCAGGAGTTGTGACACCGGGTTTAAATAAGCATTCATCTTTTGGGCTAAAGTATTTAAGACCGCGGTGTTCTAATATACACTTGGTCTCTTCTATTTGTTTAAGTTGTTGAGGGTTAAAAAAAGGACCGGCTAAATAAACATACGGATTCTTACCGATCATCATTTTTTCACCACCTTTTTATTCGTTGAGCCTAGTGGTCTGCCACGTTTCTTGGCTGGCGGCTCTAAATGCTTAAGAATCTTATTTAGTACACTTTCAATAGCGCTAAGCTTAAATGTAAGATCATCAACTGAATCGTCTAATGTGTCAAGTCTAAGCTTAATTAAGTCTTTTTCTTCTTTAGTTATAAACATTTCCTTCTCCTTTAGTTAAGTAAACAACTACATTATACACAAGTAAACATTACATTTACTTATTTGCGTATTCTTTTATTGCTAGCATTAGTGACTGCTGAGTCTTATCTTTGGAATTAATAGCAGCAACAATTGCTTCATCAATCGTCTTCTTGGCAATGATTTGATGCACAACAATATTATTTCTTTGTCCTTGTCTCCACAATCTTCGAATAAACTGCTCAAAGATTTCTAATGACCATGTATTACTAAACCAAATAACAGCATGACCAGCGCCTTGCAAATTAAGACCGTGGCCTGCTGACTGTGGATGAGCTAGTAATACAGGAGTGTATCCCATGTTCCATCTATTAATAATACCTGTCATCTTGTCACCAGACACACCAGAACCAATCACAGGGGCATCAGGAAAAAGCTTTTGTAGTCTTTCCAAGTCATGCTTAAAATGATAACCGATGATGCATGGTTGACCTGACAATTCCTCTACAATATCCGCTACTGCGGTTAGCTTTTCATCATGTATTTCTTGTGTGACTCTTTCTTCACCGTCTAAATAAATAGCGCCATTAGCAATTTGTTGGCATTTACCGACAGCAACTGCTGCATTCATAGCAGTAACTTGACCATTCTCGATGTCTATCAATAACTTATCTTCTAAGTCTTTGTAAAACTTCATTGCTTTTTCAGGCAAATGCACATATACACGATTGTAGATTAGTTCTGGGAGATCCAAGTAATCCTGAGCTGACATCCGAAGAACTTTGTGTGCCAATGCTTCATGAATTTTTTCTTCTGCTCCGGCTTGTATTTGCCATGTATAACCACCGTAACCAGTCGGATAGAAGTAGTTAGTTCTAAAATGAGTAATGTACTTTCCAAATGTAGCCCCTCTATCAATAACTAATTGCGGCCCAAATATATCCATTAGACTATTTGGTGCAGGCGATCCTGTTAAGCCGAACCGCCTTTTAAACTGATCAAGCATTGGTGACAATGCTTTAAATCTTTGAGTTCGTGTATTTTTTAAATAACTAATCTCATCAACAACAAGCATGTCATATGGCATTTTGATGCCTAAACGTCTAAGAGTTGTGGACAACCATTGCAATCCTTCAAAATTAATAACATGAATTAATGAATTGTCATGCAGCTTTTTATCTTTTGTAGAACCGTGTAATACGCTGATTGTCATATCATTAAAGTTATCCCATTTCTGAATCTCTTCAGGCCAAACAGCATAGCATGGTCGTAATGGTGCAAGAATTAATACTTTACTAATGGCATTTGCTGCTTTTAGAATCTTAATGGCTTCTAATGTAATAGAGGTTTTGCCAAGCCCTGGGTCAAGCCATAACTGACCTGATCCATTCTCAACTAAGAACTTAACCGCGTTTTGCTGATACTGATGCGGATTCCAGAGCATTCGTAATTTCCTCTTTTGTTCTTAGTATTAAGACTGTATGATTAAGTGATCTAAGCATTTCATGTATTAGTTTTTGACGTTCAGACACAATGCCTGTTAGCGTCTTAAGTTCCACCCATAAAACTTTACCAAGCAAAATAACAACACGGTCAGGCCAACCTGTACTGAAACGCAAATGTAACTTAACTGCATTGAGCTTAAGCCTTTTAGCTTCTTTACTAAAGTGCCTTTCAAGATCTCTCTCCAGAACTTTTTTTACCACTTGCATGGGCCACCGTTTGATTTGCGGTAGTGGCACCATTTGCATAGCATGGAAGGATTGGGGGCAAACACTTTATCTTTTTCGATTGTACTAATTCTGTTTTTAAGCTGTATTTGTAAGACAGGTAGCTCTTTTCTGGTAAGTGTTTTATACTTATCAGTTTTAGCAAGATCAATGAACTCAATAACATTTTCAACCTCTTCAATTTCAGGCATTGTTGACAAAATTACTGTAGAATAAACTGAAACTTGGTCTGTATAGTCACGATGCTTACCTGATTTAAAGTCTAATACAGTGGCTTTGGTAGGCTCATCTTTAATAAATAAGTCGATAATGCCACGAAACATAGCAGATTTGTCATCAAACGGTACAGGTTCCCATTTATCAGTAACTGCAAATTCCATTTCAGACTGTGCGTTTACTTTAATCCAGTTATCTAGTTTGTCTGATAAGTACTGAATCTCTTTAGATAAAAGATTTAATCCGCCTTTAAGAACTGTTTCAATCTCTGAATGTAATTGCTTACCACGATTAGCTGCTTCTCCAGATGGCTCAGGGATTTTATCTATTCGGCCAAGCTTATACTTCAGTGGGCACTGCTCATAAGTCTTTATTGCCGAATAAGAATACGTCATTTAACCTCCGAAAAATTGTTTCCGACTTTAGCTTCTGCTATAAGCGGTACATCAAGTGTAAATGCATGAACCATACAATGCTCCAACTTCTTAGCTTCACGTTCTACTACATCTTCTTGAACAGTAATGATTAGTTCATCATGTAAAGACAGCAATAATCGACTGTTCTCTGCTATTCTATAATAGTCGATCATAGCCTGCTTAGCCATATCAGCGCCTGACCCTTGGATCAGCGTATTTAATGACTTAAAGCCAAATTCCATCATCTTGCCATTAATTAGCTTAGGCGGTTCACCTTTGACTAATCTACCACCAATAGTAGAAAATGGCGTTCTTAGCTTGTATCGTTTATTTAAGTCATCATTAATCTTTACTAGGCCAGATGCTACCTCAGTCTTATACAAATCAACCAATTGCTTAGCTTCTGTATATGTGATCTTAAGCATTTCACTAATCTTCTTAGGTCCAGCGCCATACAAAATACCAAATGATAGTGTCTTGGCATAGTCACGAATAACAAGTCTGCCTGCTTTTTCCGACATCAGATTGGCAGCAAAGGTGTGTAAATCAGCCATTGGGTCTTGTCTGTATTGCTCAGCTAACTTACCGTCCTCAAAGTGTGCAAATAACCGTAGCTCTTGAGCTTGGAAATCGCATGCTACCATCTTATGGCCTTCATCAGGTAAGATAAATGACCTGACTTTAGGTATAATTAGATCATGAATTTCAGAGGGCAGAGGAGTCTTTGGGCCTCGTGTAGGCATGGTCTGAAGTGTAGGCTTAGCCGATAGACGGCCTGTTCTAGTACCACCAACTTCACCTCTAACCGTGTTCCACTCTGTATAGATTCGGCCAGTGCCTTCAGACTGTTCTAACCACGGCTCTACATATGTGCCAGTTAACTTAACAAGCACATCACGATGCCTTAAGACAGATGCTAAATCCAGATCAGTTACTAGATCTGCAAGTGTATCTTTATCTGATAGAGCTGTGCCTTTAGCACTAGTTGGCCATTCTTTTGTCTTATCATAACAACCTTTATCTTTAATGATTTGAACAAGTTGAGCACCAGAATTATAGTTAATATCATTGACATTAAAGTATTTATCCAGCCACTTATGGCATTGCAAAATATCTGCATTAGCCTTGTCTAGACATGCCTGTAATCCATCCCTATCAACTCGGACACCTAGCATAGAGTTTTCCAATAAAACTGGCATAAGCTCTATTTCACGAAGGTATGCTTCTGGCATATCCTCACGGACTTCCAATGTATGGTCAAACAGTTTGGCTGTTAAAGTTACGTCAGCTAAGGCGTACTTACCTACCAGATCAGCAGGACCACGTGCAATGAAAGCACCTGCAGACTTAGGCTTTTTAGCCACGGCCGGCACATTGGCCACCAGCCATTCAAAGAGTTCATCACGTTCTTCTGGTTGTATTCCTAACCACTCAACACATAGTTCTTTCAGGGACAAGCTACGAACATATGGATCATGCAGAAAGGCCAATACAAGAGTATCATGTACTCTTTCAGGTTGTGGAAATAGCATACCAAACCGTTCTATAATCACTGCCATATCAAACATGGCATTATGAAAGCATATACTTCTGCCTGATTCCCATATACGTTGTATCAGTCTGTGTACAGTCTCATATGTACAGTTATTGTTATGGTCATGACCAAATGCCCAATACTTAGTTTCGAACTGGCCTGTTTTATCAAGGACCGCCAGTCCAACCGGCTTAGGGGGGTATTCCTTAGGCCGTGGACCAATTGCTTCTGTTTCAAAGTCTAAAAAGATAGGATCTGTCATTACCATAACCTGTGTCTAGGAATACATTGAACATCGATAATAATGTCGGACAACATGCCTGACACATTACGCTTGGACATTACCGGAGAAGCTCTCATGCCAGCACTTTCACAATCAAGTGTAGCTGATATAACTTCTTGTCGACTCATTTGCTGAACTTGTGCTTCATACCGAAGCTGTACAGCAGGTGCTGTAATGTTCATTGGAATGTTAGGTGGTGGTGTTGAACTACATGCAGCTAATGCAAGACTACTTAAAATTATTATTTTTTTCATACCATTTCCTTTATGTAGGTGGGGTACTCGCTCCGTGATGCTTTCCCCCGTCAAACCTATGTTAGTATTTTTTTGATGCTTCAACAGTTGGAGCAACATCAGGTATGTCAGTGTCTTCAACACCTGCAGTAGCTACAGCATTTCCCATTTCCTCTTCACCACGTGCAATTAATGCCTGCACAATAGCTAGATCATCAATAGTTCTTACAAACTTAAATTGCAGTTTAAACTGAGTTTTTGGATCAGGAACAATAGAGATATTGGTTACAACCGCTGACAATGGCCGCTTTGTAGCTGATGCTACGGTTTGCAAGTAGGTTGCAAAACCACGAACACTGGTGACAGGAGTGCGTAATGCTGCAACTTCTGCCATCTTTACAGCCTCAACCGAACCAATTGAGTCAGCCGTTGTAATTAGTAACCTGCGCTTTTCAGCACAAGCTTTACCTTTACCACCGTTGGCCGCACTACCCCATTGGTCTTTAGGGCAGTTAGCACACATTTCTGATTGTGGCTCTGGTGATGTAGGATTAGGTTTAAGACCTGTCAATGTAGGACCAACTGCATAGCATACAGGAGGAGACGGGTTGGTTGGATCATAGCGTTGTGTATAGTACAAGCGCTCTACAGGTGATGCAATGATCACAACATCTAATGAATTGCCTGCAATAGGCTCATCACGGTATGTCAATGTTCCACCTTTAGCACTTAAAAATACTGTGCCTGCTGTACTACGCTCTGCCAACATACTTTGGCTTGCTAGCTTTTGTAATTGGTCTTCAAATACAGTTAATTCTGCTGCTGGTTTGGCATTCTGTGTTGCCGGACTAGTTTTGCTCATTTGCGTAATTCCTTCTTAGTTGCGTGATGCACGTACAGATAATTCCCAGACTTCTGATGTTGAGGTGCCTGGGATTCCCTCTCCTGAGCTTAACCGGTCTTTAAAAGCGGTTGAGCTAAGTCTTTTGTGTAGCAAATCAAAGCTTCTTGTTTCTGCTATATACTTATAAAATGCATCCCAATCAGTAATAATAGGGTGCGTCTTTTTATTCATTGCAACTGAATGACCGTCTTCTGTAGCTGCTTTGGTAGTACCTACCTCGGACATAGCATGCATAATATCGGCTTCAAGTCTTGCAGCTTCTTTAGATAAATCACTGTCTTTAGCTGATAGTTCAGTGCGTTGACGTTTAACATCAACAAGTTTATTAATTAGTTCAGTAAGATTCATAGTAAGTCCGTTAAAGAGTAGTAGTTAGTTTTGACTTGTGCTTCTTTAAACATTTCATTGGCTAATTCAAACGACTTTTGCCAACGTTCTGGTTGATATGACAATGACACATGGCGCTTAATGCCTGCTTGTATAGCCATGGCTGCACATTCAGAACAGCATTGCATAGGAAACGTATAAAGTGTGCAATCTTTTAATGATTGCTTAGCAAATAAAATTGCATTACGCTCAGCATGTAAAGTGATTGCATACTTTAGTTCACGGTTGTTTAAGCGTGACTCTGTATCTGCAACGCCTTTAGGAAAGCCGTTAAAGCCTACACTAACAATTTCATTGTCTGCATTTACAATCACTGCGCCACATTGAGTTGATGGGTCTTTTGACCATGATGCCACAACCTTAGCCATGTCAAGATAGCGCTTATTCCATTTAAGTTCGTTATGCATTTAGCATCCAATCAGGTGCATAAGCATTATCTCTATTCCATTTCATAGACATAATGTTTTTCTTATGGCGATAATATTGACGGTATGCTTGTACAGTATCATCAGCTTTACATTCATCTGGCATGCATTGTGGTGGGTTAGTCCAGCCGCCAAATGTAAGCGTATCTGGTGCAGTGCTTAACTCGTTTTTTAGAATAGCTTCGCATGCATGAGTTTTGCCATAGCGCTTTGTGTATTCTTTACATAAAGCAATAGCTAGGTCATAAACATAGTTGTAATGCAGCTTAGATGATCGTGTCCAGATAGCAGACGGATGATTTTTATGTGTAGGCTTATATGAAACTGGATGACCGTGTTCATGATGTGCAGTTGCTAATAACTGTGCTGACTCTATAATCATTTTGACTACATGCTTATCGCAATGGAATATAGCAGCCATTTTGGCATTGGAATGTAAGAAGAAGATATTCATAAGTTTAGCCTTTTAGTATTTAAGAAGTGAAGTAAACATATTTATTATACACATGTTCTGACAAAGTAAACATTATCTTGTAGTGTTTAAAAGCAATAAAGCGATGTGGTCTTCAGGGCCTGTCCAGCCTTCTGGCTTCTGAGCATCTTGCTTATGACCTCTACGAGTGGTACCAGGAACCTTCTGCATGTTCGCCATGTGTACGATTTCAAGGATCTTAGGTAACGGTAATCCCATATGATGAGCACACCCCATGGCCACATAAGATAAGTCTGCTAATGCATCAGCTGCCGCCACCAGATCACCGTCTTCATGCGCTTTTAATAGCTCGGATAGTTCTTCCATAAGAAACCTGGCATAAAAACTAATGTCCTGAGGTTCTAAAAGCTGAGACTTGTGGTTTACAGGTAAGTTTAGTTTGGTTCTAAATTCACGAACTTTATCAAACATTGCTTGATCAGTCAATGAGACGCGTTGTGCATCTATGCGGTCTTCAGTTGTAAAAGTAGTCATTTCTCTTGTGCCTTTCCAGTTACTAATTCATCAATTAGCCTTAACTCAGTTTTCAACGCCTCTATTTCAGCTTGTTGCTGGCGTATAAAGTTGGCATAGTGTTGGAACGGCTTAGCTTTTGCACCGTCTTGTAGCCAATGAATAGACTCTAGTTCTTCTGCTATTTCATTTGCATTCATTTCTTTTCACCTCGCCATATCTGATACATAATGTATGACATAATAAATAATGGCGTTGTAAATACGCCAAGCATAAAGCATAGAAACAACACAGTAAGTAAATTAACTTCAAACATGTTATTGCCTTTGACTTGGAATGCGGTTAAGAATCTTTTCGACTAAATCTTTGCAAACATCAAAGTCATCTTTTAGCCAGTCCGTGTATTCTTCAACCAGTTTAGCACATGCTTCACGCTCCATTAGCACTGCTTGCTTTACTGTGTCAATAGCAAATGCCATAATCTCAGTTTTAGCTTCTTCAAGAGCATCATCAAACTCTTTTTGCGTAAATAATGTAGCTTGTGTACCTTTAGCAAAGAACTGCTTTTGGAAATCATTCATCTCCGCCATTTAGCTTCTCCTTCTTCTTTTTAATAGGCTTTTGTGTCTCAATTACATCAGGCATAGATGTAGATTCTTGTGGGACAGGCACAGGATCTGATGGAGCCAATGTAATTATTTCAATAGGCTCAGGTTCAGGGCTTTCAAGATCAGTAGCTTGTACAACATCAAGAGGCGAAATATCACGTGGCTTTACTTGTAATGGCTCAAAGTCTATATCTTCTGCATCAAGTACGTCTTGTATTTCTTTTAGCAATGATTTGCCAATCGGTACAAAGCATAGTGGTGTAACAGGCAAGCCTGTTGGGCTAACTACTGACACCAATACAGTATCTTCCGGTATGATGCGACTATGTGCCATTGCTTCAGCTTTACTTGCAAGACCGCCGAATATTACTAGTTCTTTAAGCTTCATTTTATTTTCCTGTTGTGATTTGAACTTGTTTTACTTTAGCAAAAGCAATATCAACTGCTTCAGCTACACCTGTGATGCCATATGTTGTTATGCAAAAGCCAACAACCATTCCAATTATAAAATTAAACATTTTTTCTCCACCAATGAATTGTTTTACGACGACCATACTTTAAACGAAGCTTAAATGCATGATAATAGTTAAAAATCTTAATGACTGTTTTGTGTTGACGACGCATTGATGCCATACGTGTTTTAGCATACCGCGTTCTAATTATTCCCATGGAAACACCAACCAATTGTCTAAGCGCATTTTCTTACCGTAAAAATCTAATTGATCTAATCCAACATTGTGATACAACACAGCAAACTGAGTCATAGGGTTAACTTGTTTTAAGTCTTGCATTGTTTTACCGGTGTCATAGATCTCGTCTATAATCAGTGTTTTCTCAGCTAATGAAATAGGCAATATAGCATCTTCTTTAGTGATAGCCATCATAGGTAGTTCAAGCCGATGTGATAACATTACAGCAGGAATAAGACCGCCTCTTGTAACACCTGCAATCATTTCAAACTTTTCGCCTGAATCTTTAATTTGCTTTTGTATAACATCTAAAAGCTCATTAATTTCAGTCCAACTAACAAATGTTTTATTCTTTTTAGTCATAGCAATTCCTTTTTAAGAGCAATTACAGTTTCTTCTAAATTACCGTGTGGTTGCTTACTTTCAACAATACCAATAGCAACCATTGCTACATGGCGCCAAGCTTCATCCCATACCGCTTTAGGTTCTTGAAGTAAGTCTTCTGCATTAGCAGTCTTTAAAAGCTTATTCCAATCTTCAAAGTGCTGTTCCCATTTTTGCATGTTATATAAGCCCCAAGTATTTCATACCTTTAGTTGTAACAGAACAGTTTTTAACTCTATTATCTTCTGCTTCTTGCGTAACTTTAATGAACCCATTATCTCTAAGCCATTTTAGTTGCGTGTAAATAGATGCACTGTTTTGAACGCCTTCTGTTGTGCCTCTAAGCATGACATTAGTAACTGTCATAACACCTTCATCCATGACCATGTCTAAAAGTATTTCAGCAGCATAATGCATATCATGCTGTTTTCGTTTACGATGCCAATGTATTGGTGATGTCATACAAACCTTTAAAAAGATAAAAATAAAACTATAAACAAATACACCGCAACCACACCAAGTGCAGTTGCGGCTATAAACTGAATGCCGGTGAGTTCTTTTACTGGTCCCATCCTGGTAACCTTCCTTTTTTAGTAAACAATAATTTAGGCGGCTTATCTTGTGAATATTGTGAATAGCCATATAGCTCAAGTTCATAATGAAGACGAGCTTCATCTTCGTCAGTGCTACTGAAGACTAGTTCATCATTTTCAAAAACACCATAGCCTTCTTTGTTTTCTTCTTCGGTGTGCCAGTACCAAGCGTCTTCGTTTAAGTAACGAACTGATAAATTTTCATATGATTCCAATACTTTGCCGTCGTGCTTATGCATGATCTTCCTCTACTGTGATGTTATATGTTTTGCCTTGTAAGTCTTTTATTTTAAATGTTTTCTTAGATGATACAAGAGAACCATTTGTGTCGGTGTCGTATGTAGTAACACCGATTGCTAGGATCATCTTTTCTTTATCTAACATTGACAAACCCTGTTTTATAACATGAGTTATATAGTCGCAATATGCCATTTTCATAATAGACTCCTTAGAATAAGCAAGAAACAAACCAAACGATTGCGGAATAAATACATACATCAGCTATAAAATAGCAAGGGAAATACTTTTGGCCAAATACGCGTTTTTGTGTGAGGTTATAAATGATTTTGTTCATGATAGTTAAGTCCTTTAGAAGTTAAGAAAAGCTACTACAAGAGCATAGTACCATAAGTTTTTAGTATATTTACATTATTTTATAAATTTATAAGATATTTCACTATATGACAAAAGTAAACATTTTGTTCGATAAATGAGAAAAGTAAACAGTTTCATGATACAGTGCTTCTTATGGCTTCGGCCATATAACTTAAAGGAAACTAAAATGCTAAAAACTCAACTTCAAAGCCTTACAGATATTACCCTCTATGATCAACTCGGTTTTATTAAAGCCGAAATTGCTCACCTTCAGGACCAAGAAAAAGCTATTAAAGAGCAGATCATCGCTCAAGGCTTCGGTTCATACAGCGGTCAGATGTTTGATGTAACAGTATCCTCAACAACCCGTGACACATTGGACATGGAAGCAGTTAGAGCTAAGCTCTCACCTCAGTTTATCAGATCACACACAAAAACAACCACTTACCCAACAGTTCGCGTAACAGCACGGAAAGGCAACTAATCATGGCACACGAAATCGATATGTCAAACGGACAAGCTAACATGGCATACGTGGGGGAAACCCCATGGCATGGCCTTGGTCAACAACTTAAGGCAGGCGCCACAATCGAGCAATGGCGTAAAGCAGCCGGTATGAATTTCTCTATTTATACCAGCCCAGTACAGTTCGAAAGCCCTGAAGCGGTCGGTGACCCAATGACCTTTGACGGTCATAATGTTCTATACCGCTCAGACACCAAGGTTCCACTTGCAGTGGTTTCTAATAAGTATCAGGTAGTTCAACCTAAAGAAGTACTAGAGTTTTACCGTGACCTTACGGCTGGTGCCGGCTTTAGCTTAGAAACAGCCGGTGTTCTTAAAGGCGGTAAAAAGTACTGGGCATTGGCATCCATTGGCAAAGAAGCCAAAATTCTTGATGACCAGATCAAAGGCTACCTCCTGCTAGGCTCAGCATGTGATGGCTCAATGGCTACTACAGCTATGTTTACCTCAATCCGCGTAGTGTGCAACAACACACTTGGCTTTGCAGTGTCCGAGGCTGATAACGGTACTGCCAAAGCAGTGGTTCGTATTAACCACCGCACCTCATTCGATGAAGCCAAAGTTAAGGCACAACTAGGCCTAGCCGCCAACAGCTGGGATTCTTTCCTTTACAATGTAAACGTTTGGTCCAAGACCAAGGTCGATCTGGTACAGGCACAGGCCTACTTTGATAAGGTTGCCTCATACACAACCACAGAAGGCGAGGAAAGAGTATCAGATCGTACATCCAAGTACCTCATGGAACTATTTGCTGGCGGTGGCAAAGGCAGTGATTTAAAATCGGCTAATGGAACAGCATGGGGCTTAATCAATGCAGTTACTGAGTTTGTTGACCATCACCGTGGTCGTTCTAATGATGTTCGTATCGACCGTGCTTGGTTTGGTGACGGCATTAAAACGAAAGAGCTCGCAACTGATTTAGCCAATGATCTTTGCTTTGCATGATATGATGTTCTTCCTGCCGTCACTTATGTAGTGGCGGCACTAAATAAAAAAATCCCCGAACGTTAGTTCGGGGATTCAAGGTGTTTCACGTAAAGGAAATGGAAATGTCATCAGGGTTTGCATCCCATACAACACAACCAGAACAATTATACTACAATGATCTTAAAAACAGAAAAATCACTGATGAAGATGCAAAAATCTTAGGCTTAGAGTTACTGAATCCAGAGCAAACACAAGCTCTGATCGGACACACTAAAGACTGGGCAATCAAGATACCGTATTTTGATTTGCAAGGGCAAGCTACTGGCTTTACTCGTATTCGGCTTTTAATGCCAAAAACTAAGATGAAGTATAGCCAGCGTAGGTCTAGTGGCGCTCACATCTATTTTCCGCCAACCATCAATTGGCAGTCATACATTAAAGATGTTAGATTACCGCTGATTATTACAGAAGGTGAGTTTAAAAGCTGGGCTATCGTAAAAGCAGTGTCTAATGAAGGCCTGAACCATGCTGTGATTGGCTTAGCAGGCGTTACTAGTTGGGGTGATAAGGCCAATGAAACGCCATTGCATAAAGACCTGATGGAGATCATGTGGAAAAAGACTACCGGTTACGAAACAGTTAACCGCCAAGTCTACGTTCTATTTGACTATGACGGTAAAGAAGATAATGGCGAGCCTAATGAACAAGTTGCTATAGCAGAAGCACAATTAGCCAAGACACTGAGAGGACTAGGCGCTGATGTGCATCTATGCCGCATCGGTAAATATGCTAATGCTCAATACGATAAATACGCTATTGATGACCACCTGAATGACGGCAAAACATTAGGTGAAGTGTTACTAAATGCTGAGCAATTAAGTGTCATGGGAATAGCCGATCTTAAAACGCTACTCTACGAATTTAGAACACAATATGCATTCTTTAATGGTGATGTGATTCGCTTACATGATGGCCATGGGTTTGCATACAGTAAAGCTAAGATCGATGCCGGCCATTTGCGCTATCAATTTACCAATGCACAAGGTCAAGTTAAGAATACAGACTTGTTGGATGAGTATAAAGCTTGGCCAAAGAAGCTAAACCTAAAAGCTATTGATGTATACCCTGAGTACCAAGGTTATACCATCACACCAGATGGTGCATACAATCTACTTAAAGATTGGCGCTATGCACCTATGGACGGTGATGTGCAGGCTTACTTAGACTTTTGTAAGTACTTTTTTCGCGACCTACCAGAGTTTGAGGATTTCTTTCACAACTGGGTAGCACAGATAGTTCAACAACCTTGGAAAAAGAACTTTACATCCATTATCTTTGCATCTAGTTTAGAAGGTGTAGGTAAATCAGCTTTGGCTGAGTTTATAGCTACTATGATGGGCATCGGCCTTAACTGGCCTGCAGGCATTTGTGGCCCTGATGAAATCTTTAAAGAAAAGAATGATGTATTAAGTGGCAAACTACTGGTAGTGGTTAACGAACCTAGCAGTGACCGTGACGACCACCAGAAGACACTCAAACACCTAGTCACATCCGACTTTATTAACATTGATAAAAAGTACGGCCTGAAGTACACGACTAGGAATTACATTAATCTAATTCTGACCACCAATGCTTCATATGTAACCAAAATGAGCAAAAATAGCCGTCGCGATGCTATTTACATGCCTAAAACGCTGACACGCGAAGAAGGATCTATGCGATACAAAACTCTAGAACACTGGGCTAAGCATGAACACGGTTATTCTAAAGTTCTAAACTGGTACATGTGTAGAAATCTAGAAGACTATAGTCCAACAGCAGCCGCACCAACATCGGCACACAAGGACGAAGCAGTTAAGATGAGCCAAACCAGTATTGAAGACTTTGCTGATGAGCTATATGAGATTATCGAGCATGAAATGCAAGGCATTGCAGCATTTCGGCCTAACCAGATAGAGATATTAGCAGAAGCTCTAAGCGGTCTAAAGAACGTAAAAGCCAAAGCTTTGGTCTATGCATTTAGCAAAATAGGTGAGGTTGACATGTCAGCAGTAGTTAAGATAGACGGTGTTGCTACTAGATTTCATGTGTATGTAACAAAGAGTGGAAGTTACAAAAGTAAAGTTACAAAATTGCATGATGTGATTTTAGCGACCAAAGACATGGTGAATAAGAGGCTCAGCCTTGGATAAAGTGGTTGTTTTTGTAACTTGTAACCGTATTTGTAACCTATTTGTAACGGGGTTGCGGAGTATACTGAGCTTAGCTACGAAGTATCTGAGTTACAAAGGTTACATTATTCTATTTAAAATTAAAATATGTATATGTATATCGTATAAAAGAGTCTGCAGCATTTTGTAACCGTTTTTGTAACCGAGAGATCAGAAAGTGTGTAGAATTGCATCATGACAGCAGAAAAGAAAATTGGTAGACCTACGAAATATGATCCAGCGTACTGTGAGATCGCGATAGAGCTCGGACGGCAGGGCAAGAGCCGTGAGTCGATTGCGGCAAACTTAAACGTAAGCTGGAATACACTCAACATATGGGCTGAAACTCATCCAGAATTTTTAGAGGCCTTGAGCAATGCCAAGACCTTAGAGCAGGATTACTGGGAAGATCTAGGCTTACGCTACATCGTAGAGGCTCCTGGAGGATCCAAACTTAATTCGGCGGTCTGGGGCAGATCAATGGCTGCTCGGTTTCCACAAAAGTGGCGCGATAATTCTAAGATGGAAGTTGTTGGCAAGGACAATGGCGCAATACAGGTCGATGTGGTTCATGACTTTTCACAAGGCTTATTGAATGATTTGCTAGCTACTAGACAAGACGATGCCGATAAAGAGTGACACAGCACTAGAATTCGCTGAAAAGCTAAAAAATAATAAGCAAATCAACCACTTACCGCCGGAATACCAAGCGGCGTTTAAAGCACGTGCCATCTGGCTACACATAGCCAACAATCATCAGCTACCGCCAAGTGGCGACTGGTGGGACATATGGCTTCTGTTGGCAGGCCGTGGTGCCGGTAAGACACGTTGTGCCGCTGAATGGGCTTGGTGGGAAGCATGGAACTCTAAGACACCGATTCGTCTACTCGTCTCAGCGCCGACATTCGGTGACTTACGAGACGTTTGCTTTGAAGGTGACTCGGGGCTGCTTAACGTGATGCCAACTAGTCTCATCAAGAACTATTCTAAGTCCGTGACTGAGCTGGAGCTAATCAACGGATCTCTAATCAAAGGCATTGCAGCGTCTGAACCAGAACGTTTTCGTGGTCCTCAGTTTCACGGCGGCTGGCTTGACGAGCTTGCCGCTTGGATGTACCTTGACGAGGCATGGGACATGATTCAGTTCGGCATGCGTCTTGGTCAACACCCTCGGCTGATCTGTACGTCGACGCCAAAGCCAAAGCCACGAGTCTTAGAGCTGATTGGCCGAGATGGCGATGACGTGGCTTATACAACGGCCACTACGTATGACAACATCATGAACTTGGCGCCTACGTTCCAGAAACAGATTCTTCAGTATGAAGGCACATCCATCGGCCGCCAAGAGATTTACGCCGAGATCATTGACCCTGAAGAGTCTGGCATCATTAAGCGAAACTGGTTTAGGCTTTGGAACAACGACAAACCGTTGCCACAGTTCCAGTACGTGGTGCAATCGTATGACTGTGCTACGTCCGACAAGACAATCAACGATCCAACCGCATGCTCTGTTTGGGGTGTCTTTAAGCCAAGCGATGACAAGCCAATGTCCGTGATGCTGATCGACTGCTGGACTGAGCACATGCAATACCCAGAGCTACGACCAAGAGTCGTGGAAGAGTATGCCTCGATCTATGGCGATGAGGACGAATGGGGCCATGGTAAGAAGGTCGATCTGGTGCTGATCGAGGACAAGTCGGCCGGTATTTCCCTGATTCAAGACCTACAGCGTGCTGGCTTGCCTGTCCGTGCTTACAATCCTGGAATGGCCGACAAGACGCAACGGCTTAACATCGTTAGTCCTATCATAGCCAAGGGCTTGGTCTACATACCTGAGTCTACGGTCAAAAAAGGTGCACCAAGAGACTGGGTTGAACCGCTTCTAAATCAGATATGCGCGTTCCCTGAGGTTCGGCATGACGACTTGGTTGACACAACCAGCCAAGCACTACGTATTCTTCGTGACATGGGCTTCCTAACTGTGGACTACATACCGAATGACAATGACATGTATGTCGATGAGACTAAGCCAAAATATGTAAACCCGTATGCCGTTTGACAGTATAATCGCTTAAAGAACGGAGAGCCCTTCCATGCCCTATGATGAGCTAGGCAATTACATTCCTGCTGATACTTTGACCTTGGACGAAATGCGCTATGCATTGGCTCATTCAGGACAAAAAGCACCGCCATCTGGCTACGAATACGCTAAAGCCGGAAGCATGCCTTTAAGACCTGGCGGCTCTGATGTGCCGATGCTACCTGAGGAAGTGTTAAAAACTTTAGTACGTACTCCTCCTCCTGAGCCTAAACCGCCTGTCAGCACGGCAACCAACTTACCTCAAGCAGTAGCCGACCGTCTTGGTATGAGCGCTATTCCTCAAGCAGCTTTACAGATCGCAACCGCATTCCCAGCTGAACTTGCCAAAGGTATGGGTCAACCTGAAGCTTCAAGGGCAATTGCCAATTTTGGTCGACCAACATCGTCTTATGCCAATGCGATCAATGAAGCTTTGGCCGTGGCGCCACAGGTAATTACCGGTTCGCACATGGGCTTTGGCCCTATGCCTGAGACCTGGATCTCTGGATTAGGCAACATGTCGGCTAACGATGCTCGAGTACTTGCCAAGCAGAACATAGAGCGTGCTCGTGAAATTAGAGCTATTCCTGAAGATTTCCGGAATGCACGAGCTGGACTTCAAAGAGAGTCAGCACTTGGTGGCAACACATATGGTGGCAATCTACAAAGAGCAGCCGACGACATTGGTGATGTCATGTCAAGGAACCAAGCACGTAGATCCGAGTATGCAAGCCCTATGTCTGGGTCGGTCGAAGTCTTTGGTAACATGATGCCTGATACAGCGATGTACGCGGTTCGGCCTAACAAGTCCGGTAGTCAAGTTATTCGTGAAGTACCAACGCCTTTGAACCCAGCATATGCAATCACAGGCGATGCAAGATTATCGGAAGACTTGGTTGACATTGTTGACCAACAAGGGCCTCGAACAGAGGATCAAAAATCATATCAGCATCTTGATCAATATACGAACTACATTCCAGGTGACTTTAATAAGTCAGCTAAGGACATGTTCCGTGAATTTATTCGACCTATCATAGCTCAAGAATTCCCTACCACTGAGATGTCGGACTATAGCCGTGCAATTCATGCAAAGTATGGCAATAAAGCAAATGACTGGTACAAAAAGCACCTTGAAGCGTTTGCTCAGCTTCCTGAAGCTAAGATACACAATGAAAAAGCTTTCCACATGGCAATGTCTGACCCAGATATTCCGAACCCATTTGAGTTCCTTCGCGATGTGTTAATCATTCCGCCTAGTGCTGAGTTCAAAGGCAAGAAAGCCGCTGATGATTGGGTAATGAACAACCTACAAAACTACTTGGTTGAACATCTTGGTACACCTAATGACCCAGCACTAAAGGTTGTTGCCGAGACAGGGCGAACAGGATTAGATGAAGAAAAGCTAAACCAAATTGTGGGCAATCAACGATTGGCTGATGAAGCCAGAGACTTACGTGCAAGAGCAGGTATGCCAACAGAAGGCACCTATGAGCGTGAGATTGACCAAACAAGAAACTTGCTAGGTGAAAACAATACGGTTATTCAGATTCTCCAAGACAGAGAGAATGAGCTTATAGAAGCAAACCCAGGTGTTCGGCCACAAGACATCCCAGGTTGGAAAGAAGCTCGTAAGGAAGTCACACAAGCTACTAAGCGTAAAGATGAGACAACCAAGAAACTTGACAACTTAACTAAAGCACAAGCTCTTGAAAACTATAATGACACGCAAATCAAAATAGCTAACGAGGCAGACTTTGCCACAAACATGGAACCGTACTTTAAAGAGCGGTTTCCAATGCTTCCTACGAACAAGGATATTGCATTCCAAATGCGTGTTCCTGCTCAGTTCCGAGAGCTTGCTAAAGACACTCAAAATCGTCTTGCCGTTTCCGGAGCACCCGGCATTAAGAACATAGTTAAGGCCGAAGACATTGCTAGTTATTCCGTGCCTAAGGCAGTACAAATCCGCGCTGAGATGATGATGCAACGCGAAAAGATGACTGCAAAAGCAGCTAAAGCTAATGAACAAAAGCTGATGGCTCACACCAAGAATCGCATGGATTCTATGCCACAAGATGGCACATTCGGCCCTGCAACCGTGGGTCGTATCGGCGTCGGACTTGGGTCTGATCAAGTTAAGGCCGACTTATCCGACATTACGTATTGGATGGACCATTGTATTGGTCGTGGTGGCAGCCCTTCTAGCAAGACATTGTCGCCATTTGCGCTAATGCTTGGCGCTGATAACGCGCCTTCACGTGGCAAGTATCGCCAATACCAACCTTTAGTACTAAGTCATTTAGGCAATAGAGTGCCGCCTGGTTCATCAGGTGCAATGACAAGCTACATAAACGACGTTATGAGTGGCTCATCACAGATCATAGACTTCCGTGATACAGCTACTGGCATTCCATATGCAACGCTAAACTTAAAGCCGTCTAATAACGATAAAACTAAGTTCCGAATTGGTGAGTTCTACGGTTATCAAGACGGCAAAGTGCAAGGCCCTATGGTTCCAGGCCGTGGTCGTGAGTACACCGCTGAAGAAATTCAACCGTATCGCCAAGCAGTTGCTGATTGGGCAAATAGCCAAGCCGATTCTTTAGTACCTACATCAGGTGACTACTTAATTGACCATGCAGACGTCTACGATTTAGAGTATTCTGACCATAGAAACAGTTTGGCTAGGCAGCTTGGCGTTAATGTTAAAGAAGCCAAAGAAATGGCATTCACTATGGGCAAGCGCTTTGTCACAGGCGATGAAGCTAAGCAGCTTTGGAAAGCCAGCAAAGAAGTGACTAAGGAATCAGTTGAAAGCTTAAGAGCTGCTCGTGATGAGTTATCTGACCAGATTAGAGAAGGTGAAGACCCAGATAGCAGCTACGGTGAAGAAGCACTAGATGATCTTCGTAACCAACTTGCCGATCTTGATAGTCGTATTGCTGCCATGGAAAATCGTCCGCCTATTGGTGCAAGAGCAGTCACACAAACAGTCCAATTGATGCCTGACTGGAATCGTATGGTCAACGACATTCGTGAAGACACTCGTACTCAGCTAGACACAAATGATGCAGCAGCAATGGCTAATGCAATTGTGGAAACACAGAATCTATTTACATTTAGTCAGCAGCCGCATGAGTTTGTAGCCGAGCTTGAACGACGTGCAGATCAATTTGAGAATAACAATGAGAACCGCGAAGAAGTTGCTAGAGCAATTCGTAACGTAGCTATGGGCTATGACAGTCAGATCATTAATGACCCTGTACCTGTCATAGCTCAAGCACCTGCACCACAAATTGAGGACTTAGACACACAGTTGTTTGGTATAACTAATATTATTCGTGAAAACTATGGCAATACTGTTGCCAACGTAGTAGACTTTACTGTTGCTAGTGTAACTGACCAAGCAGGTAGTATTAATGACAACCCACGTCGATGGATTGACACATTGCGTCAAGACTCATTGAACTATCGAAATGAGACTCGTCAAGCATTAGATGAATTAGCAAATGAACTAGAAGCAGCATACACTGTACAAGAGCCTGATGAACAAGTTCTGCCGCTTACTGACATACAGATCTCAGATATAGCATCAGACTATGTTAACAGTCTTGATGATCAGCACCCTAATGCAATTCGTCAAGAAGCTCAAGACATGAGAAACGGTATGACCGATCTTCCTGAGCTTCTTGGCTTACATGATGAGCAAGAACTTGATGCTCGAAATCAAATAGCTAATGCAATGGAAGCATATGCTGACATGATGGAAGACATGGAGCCACCGGCTCAACTAACAGATCAACAGCAATTTGAGCAACGAATTATAGATGAAGCTTTGCATTTTCCAAGGCATTGGTATCAACGCTACCCAGATATTCCGCATGGTGTAGTAACAGGGATTATGCAAAGACTTCGTGCTGCAGATCGTGATTTTGTAGGTATGAGAGAAGCTGCTCAAGATAGAGAACAAGGCACAATCTTTGCAGGAATTGGTCAACATGCTCGTGACCAAGCTGTTGCAATGATCAATGATATTGGAAATCGTTATCAGAATGAAATACAACGTTTAGATAATCAGCCACAACTACCGCCACCTGAAGGCCATAAGCGCGGTGGGTATATTAAGAAAAACACTGGTGGTAAAATAGAGCCCATGTCTCCTTCGCCAAGCGTTAATGACCAAAGCAAACCAGTTATACCAGTAAAGAAGATACATAACCCAGATGCTCCGGAATTTAAAGACATACTGAACCGTGAAAGAGATGCACTAAAGCAAATACTTAGCGACTCACAAATCGGCGACAAAATTAGAGGCAGTGCTATTCGTCCAAGTGGCGGCGGTGGCGGGGCTGATATTAAGCAGATGATGAACCCAAGAAATATTACATATCGAAAAGGTGGCGATGTCAATCTTGACACCATGCGCTACGAACTATTAAGGAAACACTGATGCCTGAAATGCCAATTGAACAAGACTATGGTCGTTATATAGAAGGTCAAGAGTCAGTCAACAATGAGAACAACCTTGAAGGTGAAGAGTCTATTTATGAGATCTTCGATCAGCCTTCTGATGTAGAAGAGCTTGAAGATGGCTCTGCAATTGTTAAGCTTAGTGATCTAAAAGGCCCTGAAGAGAACCCTGACTTCTACGAAAACTTAGCTGAGTCGATTCCATCTTATGAGCTAGACAAAATTGCTCTTAAGTTTCTAGATCTAATTGATAAAGATAAACAAGCTCGTGAAGAGCGTGACAAGCAATATGAAGAAGGATTACGTCGCACAGGACTAGGCCATGATGCCCCTGGCGGTGCTCAGTTCCAAGGAGCTTCCAAGGTAGTCCATCCAATTATGGCAGAAGCATGTGTGGACTTTGCTGCGAAAGCAGTTAAGGAATTGTTCCCACCTGACGGACCTGTTAAAACCAAGATCATTGGTGAAACTACAGAAGCTAAAGTTGAAAAAGCCGAGCGTAAGCGCGACTACATGAACTGGCAGCTAACAGAGCAAATTGAAGAGTATCGAGACGAGCAAGAGCAGATGCTAACGCAATTGCCACTTGGCGGTTCTCAGTTTATGAAGCTCTGGTATGATGACCAAAAGAAACGGCCTTGTGCCGAGTTTGTGCCAATTGATAACATCTACTTGCCATTTTCTGCAGGTAACTTTTATACAGCAGCTCGTGTTACTGAAGTCCAAGATATTACCGAAGAAGAGTTTGAGATTCGTATATCTTCAAATCTTTACACTGACATTAACGTGTTTAGAACAACTGAACTGCCTGAAGAGTCTAAGCCTGAAAAAGCAAACAATAAGATCGAAGGACGTTCATCAAAGTCTGACAACATAGACGGTATACGTCGTGTGTACCACATCACCACATGGCTTGAGTTAGAAGATGACAAGTTTTCTAATGCAGAAAGAGCACCGTACATTCTTATGATTGATGAGAATGAGCGGTGTGTTGTAGGCCTTTATAGGAACTGGGAAGATGGAGACGACACATATACTAAGTTGGATTGGATCATTGAGTTTAAATTCATTCCTTGGCGTGGGGCTTATGCTATCGGTTTGCCTCATCTCATTGGTGGTCTTTCTGCTGCTCTTACTGGCGCATTGCGTGCTTTATTGGATTCTGCACACATTAATACTGCTCCTACCATGCTCAAACTCAAAGGAGCCAAGATCAGTGGACAAAGCCAAACAATCGAGCCAACACAAGTAGCCGAAATAGAAGGTGCGCCAGGAGTAGATGATGTTCGTAAAATCGCCATGCCAGTTCCATTTAACCAGCCAAGCCCAGTGCTATTCTCTTTACTCGGATGGCTTAACGATGCAGCGAAAGGCGTGGTTACAACATCAGAAGAGAAGATCGCCGATGCAGGCAACAACATGCCTGTTGGTACAGCCCAAGCTCTCATCGAGCAAGGCGCATCGGTTTACTCTTCAATCCATGCAAGACTGCATGATTCGCAAAAACGAGTCTTTAAGATTCTGGCACGACTCAATCGCTGGTATTTGGATGAGCAACGTAAAGTTGATATGCCTGAAGGCTTGGAAGTTAGCCCTGAAGACTTTACTGTTAATACCGATATTGTTCCTGTGTCTGATCCTCATATCTTTGCAGAAAGTCAACGCTATGCTCAGATTCAGACTCTTGCAGCAAGAGCACAAGCAAACCCCGACTTATACAATCGTCTTGCAGTGGAAAAACGTATCCTCAAACAGATCAAACTACCTGATGTAAATGAAGTATTGCCTGACCCACAAGATGTAAAAGATATGAATGCCGCATTGGAAAACGTAGCAATGACACTAGGCAAACCTGCTGGTGCATTCCCAATGCAAGACCATTTAGCACATTTACAAGTGCACTTAGACTATCTAAAAGATCCAATGTATGGAGCAAACCCAATCATTGCACCGGCATTTATACCACAATGCTTAGAGCATATTAAGCAGCATTTAACATTGTGGTACTTAAACCAAATGGACGGATATACTTCAGCGGCATTGGATAGACCGTTTAATGTGCTTAAAGTAGAGCCTATCATGAGAGAAGCTCAGCAATTGTTAGCAGCTGCTGGACAACACGTTCATCAAGATGTGCAGCAACAATTGGCAGGCATACAACCAATGGTTCAAGCAGCATTACAAATGTTGCAACAAACTAAGCAACAGCAACCACAAGACCCAAGTGTTCAAGCAATTGTTCAGACTCAGATGGCTGAAACGCAGCGTAAAGCTCAAGCGGATCAAGCAAGAGCACAGATTGACAATAAGAAGATCGATGCTGATATGAAGAAAGCAACTGATCGTCTAATTGCTGATGAGCAGATGAAAGCAGCTGAGTTAACGCATGACATCAACACATTAACAATTGAGCGGAAATACGAACTTCAACAAGCTCAACAAGATCAAATGGCAGCAATGCAGCAAGCCGAGCAGCAAAAACAGTCTGAAGCTCAAGCAGCAATGCCAGCACCTCAGACTGCTCAACAACCAGTCCAACCTTAGGAGATAGACATGACTGAAGCAATTAACGCCCATAAAAAGATGGCTATGGGTATTACAGAGGGCAATGTGATGAAGAAGGGCGGAGCCGTTAAGCGTTATGCCAGCGGTGGCGCAGTTTCTGAATCAAAAGCAGCAAACCTTCCAGCAATGGGTGACAAACGCAATGCGGGTGTTGACTTTAATGCAGGTAAGGCTAAAGTAGCAACCATGAAAAAAGGTGGAATGACTAAAAAGCCTTCGATCATGATCGCAGTGGCGATCCCTAAAAAGAGCGCTGGCCGAGGCCGTTAATGCAATTTATTAATGTCTTCATTGGGAGGATTAACGAGAAAAAGCAAGAAATTGCTGAAGCAATGGTAAACGGTAATTGTGTAAACTTTGAAAGTTACCAGAGACTCGTTGGTCAAAGCATAGGCCTGCAAGAGGCCTTGAATGTTTTAAATGACTTATTAGAAGAGGACAAAAAAGATGTCGAATGACATGGAACAAACGCTTGAAGAAGCGTTTCCAATAGTAGACCCACTCATGGCACCTTACGGTGCAAGAGTCCTTGTTCAGTTAAGGGCTGTAAAAGAGAAGGTTACTAGCGCTGGGATTTATATTCCAGAAGAAGTAAAAGAAACAGAGAAGTGGAACACGATGATCGGTAAAGTAATTGCCATCGGACCTTTAGCATTTTGTATGCGTGAAAGTGCAGAACCTTGGCCTGAAGGAGCATGGGCTAAAGTTGGTGACTTTGTACGTGTACCAAAATGGGGTGGGGATCGTTGGGAAATTGACTTTAAAGATGAGCAAGGCGCTAAAGGTAAAGCATTATTTACATTCTTTAACGACCATGAACTTATTGGCAAAGTAACCGGTGACCCTCGTGATATTAAAGCATTCATTTAAAGTTTTGAAAGGACAAACTGTATGAATCCGACTGAAAAGATGGAAATGCAAGTGGAAGAATCACAAGATGGTAGTGCAATTGTTGCATTGCCTGAAGGAGAAGAAAATCCGCAAGTAGTAGCAAACAGTAATGATCAAGATGATTTTGATGATGACAATGATGATGCATTAGATCATCAAGATGCAAAGAGCGATGACTCTGATCAAAATAGCATGACGATCGAAGAACTTCGCAATACAAGACGTGAAGAGCGACGTTTACGCCGTAAGATTCATAAACAAAAGAATAATCATTTAGTTGATGCACTAAAGAAGCAGAATGCTGATCTATCTAACCGACTGGCAGCAGTTGAGAAGAAGACATCAGGTGCTGAATTAGCTCGTGTGGACAAGGCAATTGAAGATGCTGGTGTTCAGGTCGAGTACGCCAAGATGAAAATGAAAGAAGCAGTGTCCATCAGTGACGGTGAAGGACTAGCTAAAGCACAAGAGCTATGGTACGAATCAAAGAGAAAGATGGAATCTCTTGAGACACTAAAGCAAAATGCCACAAAGCACATGTCTCAAACTAATCAGAACATTCAAGCGCCGGACCCAATGGTTCAGAGATTGGCCGCTGATTGGATGGAAGACAACCCATGGTATGACCCAAACGGTCGAAATGAAGAGTCACAGATTGCTCAGATGATTGATAAGCGATTGACAGAAGAAGGGTTTGACCCCACTTCTGAAGATTATTGGGATGAACTTGATTCTAGAATGAGAAGATATATGCCTAGACAGCAAAGCAACCAAAAAGCTGCAAGGCCTAGATCTGTTATGACTAGTTCAGGCAGAGACTCAACTGCAACAACTAAATCTAATGAGTTTAGACTCAGTCCAGATCGTGTTGCGGCAATCAAAGAAGCAGGATTGTGGGATAACCCACAAACTCGTCAAAATGCCATTCGGAAGTATGCCGAGTGGGACCGTAACAATAAGAATAGAGGTTAATCATGGAACAACGTATTAAGAAAAATCTACATGCAGGCCGTGAAAGCCGTGGTGCAGAAGACAGAGCAAGAACTGAACCTGCAGAGAAGTTTGTCTCCAATGAAGAGAAACGTAGAATGTTCAGAAATGAGTGGGTTCAAGAAGCTTTGCCTACTCCTCCGGAAATTCCTGGTTTTCATCTTTGCTGGCTTGCAACCAATAATCAGTATGACCCAATTCATAAGCGTATGCGTATGGGCTATACACCAGTTCGTGCTGATGAGATGCCAGGATTCGAGAACTATCGAGTCAAGGCTGGTGAACAAGAAGGCTTTATTGCATGTAATGAAATGATGCTTTATAAACTTCCTGAAGAAGTTTATCAAGACATTATGGCAGAAATGCATCACCATGCACCAATGGATGAGCAAGAAAAGATCAAAGTGCAACAAGATCAACTTCTAAATGCCAAGGACAGTAACGGTAAGCGTCTTGGTTCTATAGAAGGCGACGGTATGGAATTTGACTTAAGCCGTAAAACTCCGAAATTTGATTAAAAATAGTTGTGAACACCGTGTTCTTTTCTCAGAGCACGGTGTTAAAATGCTCTCATATATTTAAGCGGAGTAGTTATTCGCTTAGTCAAGTCCAACGACTTAAAATTGCGGTAATAGCAATTTTGCCATTCAGCTTTGTAGAAAGCAGAAAACTTAATTTTTATTGACCCATTTTAAGGAGCAACTTATGTCTGCAACATCTGCACCATTTGGCATGCGCCCTGTGTACCATCCGACTGGTTTGGATCGTGCTTTTGTGCTAGCAAATGGTATTACTTCGGGCTATGCCCAAAACTTATTAAAAGGTCAACCTGTCTATCTGTCTGGTGGTGTTATCGTCCGTTCTGACGGTACTGACACAATCCAAGGCGCATTTGACGGTGTTGAATGGACCGACACAACTGGTCGTCGTCGTGTAAGTAACTATTGGCCTGCTAGTACTTCTGGCACATCAATCGTTGCTTATTTCTACCAAGATCAGCAAATCGTATACGAGATTCAATCTGATGCAACTTTGGCACAAACCTCTATTGGTAGCCAATTTGACATTAGCTCTCCATACGCCGGTTCAACAACTACTGGTCTTTCAGCCTGCACATTGAGTGCAAGTTCTGGTACAACCAGCGGTAACAATCTCCTTCGCGTGATTGACATTGCTCCGTATCCGGACAACAACTGGGGCGATGCATATGTCATCGTACGTGTTCAAATCTCGCAACAGCAGTTTACTGCTAACGTTGCAGCCATTAGTTAAGGAGAGTAGAACATGGCAGCTCCGATGAGAAGTACGGATTTCCGTTCAATTGTAGAACCAATCCTAAATGAAGCTTTTGATGGTGTATATGACCAACGTGCAGACGAATGGTCTACTGTATTCCGTGAACAAGCTGGTATCCCACGCAACTACCACGAAGAACCAGTGTTGTACGGTTTTGGTGCCGCTCCTCAGTTACCTGATGGCAGCCCAGTAACCTATCAACAAGGTGGCGTGTTGTTCTTGCAGCGTTATGTTTACCAAGTATTCGGCTTGGCATTTGCTTTAACCAAAGTATTGGTTGAAGACGGTGACCACATCCGTATTGGTCAAGTATACGCTAAGCACTTAGCTCAATCATTGGTGGAAACCAAAGAATTGCTTTGTGCTAACATCTTGAACCGCGCGTTTAACTCAGCTTACACTGGTGGCGATGGCGTTCAGTTATCCTCGAATGCTCACCCAATCGTGTCAGGCACTGCAAGCAACTTGTTAAGCACAGCCGCTAACTTGTCACAAACATCTCTAGAGCAGATGTTGATTCAAGTTCGTCAAGCTGCAGATAACAACGGTAAGAAAATCCGTTTGCAACCACTAAAACTGGTTGTTGCACCGGGTAACGTCTTCCAAGCTGAAGTGTTATTGAAGTCAGTTTTACGTACTGGTACCGCTAACAATGACATCAACCCGATCAAATCGATTGGTTTGTTGCCTGAAGGCGCAACAGTAATTAGCCGTTTGACATCAGCCACAAACTGGTGGGTACAAACAGATGCCCCAGAAGGTATGAAACTCTTGATGCGTCGTGCATTGGAAAAGACCATGGAAGGCGATTTCGAAACCGACTCCATGCGTTATAAAGCCACTGAGCGTTACATCCCGGGTTGGACCGACTGGCGTTCCATGTACGGAACTCCTGGCGTTTAATGCAGCTTGGGGCTAGGTCAAAAGCTTAGCCCCTTTTTTAATATTGTCTAAGCTTTTCAAGGAGAAAGACGCATGCCACAATTTTCAGATGACTTATTTCTAGGTCCAGCAACAACTTACATGGGTACAGGTATTCGCCCATACACAACAACTTTCACAGGTACGATTTCAACAACAACATTAAACGTTACTGCTTTACTGCAAGGCGCGCCATTAGTTTTAGGCATGTATGTTGACGGTACAAGCGTAACTGATGGTTCATATATTACAGCATTCGGTACAGGTACTGGCGGTACAGGTACTTATACATTAAGTGCTTCTTCTACAGTTTCTAGTGCTGCAACATTAACAGCTCATACAAACATTCCTTTTGATAACCCTGCTCCAATGAGCATAGGTGTTGGCCCACTAGGTCGCGTTTATGTTTGGGATATCGTTCCACAAGCTAAAGGTAATGCTAACCTTGTTGCTGCTGCAATTACAACAGCTGCAAACTTAACATTAGTTGCAGGAACTTCTGTTAAACTAGTAACATTGCCTAATGGCACAACTGGTTACCAACTAGATTGCCCACGTGCAGTTAGCGTAACCACTGGTGCAGGTGCCCCTACTTCTGTTAATATTACAGTTTCAGGCTATGACTATTATGGCCAAGCCATGAGTGAAGTAATCGCTACAGGCACCGTGGCTTCTACTACAACCGCTGGTGCAAAAGCTTTTTACATCATTACTAGCGTAGCTGCTTCTGGCGGTAGCGTAGTTACTGTATCGGTTGGTACAGCTGATGTATTTGGTTGCCCAGTACGATTCATTGATAAGTCTTATGTTCTTCGTTATGGTTGGAACAATGCTACTACTGATGACACATCTGGTACTTTAACTGTAGCAGCAACACAAACAGCTACTACAGGCACTGGTGACGTACGTGGCACATTTGCTCCAAGTACAGCTGCTGATGGCATTAAACGTGCGGTTGTCACATTAGCACTTCCTGCAATCGCTGTTGGACCAAATGCTACTCGCGTTGGTGCACTCGGTGTAACCCAAGCCTAATAGGAGAGCAAAATGGGACAATACAAACCAATGCCAAAAATGAAAACAACCGAGCCATCTGTTGAGCTAAAACTCAGAAAAGGTGGTATGGCTTGTAAGTCTGAAGGTGGCAAGATGGACAAAGCTCAAGACAAAGCTATGATTAAAAAAGCTTTTAAGCAGCATGATAGTCAAGAGCACAAAGGCGGTAAAGGCACTACATTAAAGCTTCGTATGGGGGGCGGTATGGCACCTAAAGCAGGCCCTAATGTTATGGGTGGATTAGCTGGTGGTATATCAGCTACTCGTCCTGATAGAAAAGGTATGACTGGCAACATTGAACTGTCTAAATACAAGAAGGGCGGTATTGCTGCACAAGGCATGGCTACTGCCAATAAGTACCAAACTAAGATTAACGATGCATCAAAAGTAAAGTCTGTTAAAGGTGGAACCGGCGGCATTGAAATGTCTAAGTTTAAAAGAGGCGGCACTGTTGAAGCCAAAGGAATGGCCTCAGCTCTCAAGTATCAAAACAAAATCAATGATGCATCATCGCCTAAGAAAGTTAAGGGCGGTACTGGCGGAATTGAAGGGTCAAAGTACAAAGACGGTGGACACGCAGCCATGACTTGTAAAGCTGAAGGTGGCTTTGCCATGATGAAGAAAATGCAGAAGTGCTAATTAATTGGATGGGTAGGGAAACCTACCCTCCTTTTTAACTTGGAGAAATACAATGGCTGATGCAGTCGGAAGTCAAACAATTTTTGATGGTGAGCGTACTGCCATCATGAAATTTACCAACACCAGCGATGGTACTGGTGAAACCAATGTCGTTAAAGTAAACCCTGCTTTGCTTACTCCATCAGCATCTGGTTGTGCATGTACTCGTGTGTCTATTACTAAAATTACAGCATTAACTCATGGCATGGAAGTGCAATTAAAGTGGAAAGCATCTACTCCTGTAGTTATTGAAACTGTTCCACAAAACAATGTCTATACTCAAGATTTCACTAACTTTGGTGGGTTAATAAATAATGCAGGTACTGGTGTGGACGGTGCAATTACTTTCACCACTCTAGATGCTTCAACAGGCGACACTTATTCTGTTGTTTTAGAAATGATTAAGTACTATGCAAACCCTTATCAGACTCAAGCTAATCCATAATCATGCCATTGATCAAAAGCAAATCCGACAAAGCATTTAAACAGAATATTGCAACTGAAATAAAAGCTGGGAAGCCTCAGAAGCAAGCTGTTGCCATTGCATATGCAGAGAAAAATGCTGCATCTAAGAAGTCAGGTGGCAGAGTAGGCTTATGGGCCAATATACATGCTAAGCAAGAGCGAATTAAGCATGGCTCAGGTGAGCATATGCGTAAACCAGGTAGCAAAGGCGCGCCTACAAACTATGATCTAAAGCATTCACAGTCTAAAAAAGACGGCGGTGATGTTCGTCTTTCTGTAAAAAGAGGTGAAAAACTGCCTACAAGTCAAGGTGCAGGACTAACTGCTAAAGGTCGTGAAAAAGTGAACAATGCAACTGGTTCTCACTTAAAAGCACCTGCGCCACACCCAAAGACAGAAGCTGACAAAGGTAGAAAAGCTTCATTTTGTGCTCGTATGTCAGGCGTTGTAAAGAATGCAAAAGGTGATGCACCAAGAGCAAAAGCATCATTAGAGCGTTGGAATTGCAAAGACGGTGGTACAGTTAAGAAAAAGTCAAAGTCTAGTTATGGCGGAGTAATTAAAAAAATAAGCGGCTGGTAAACAATGTCAACTTCAGGTACTGTTAGCCAAACTGTAGTTACTGTTCAAAATCTAATTGATTCTGGTGCAAGGCGCGCCGGAAAATTAGCGGAGGAGTTAACAGATGAACAAGTTGCGGCTGCTAAGCAATCACTGTATTATTTGCTATCTAGTCTTGCTAACTGGGGTGTTAACTATTGGTGTATTAATAAAGTTATTGTTGGGTTAAAACCTGATCAAAACTTTTATTATCTGCCTGAAGGCACAGTTGATGTTCTTAATGCCAATTACCGTACATTAACCAACGTTACTTCAGGTCAATACAGTTCATCTGGTAATACGGCAGCGGCATTTAATGGTGTTGGCAATCAAATTTGCCAACTAACCACAAATACCGGCTATATAGGCATTAATAATGGGTCTGGAAACCCAGTAATGATCACAACAATAGGTATTTTACCTGCTGTAACCGGTTCAGTGACTATAACTTTACAATATTCAACAGACAATTCAACTTGGGTAACATTGCAAAGCCCAGGTGCAACAAATTGGGTAGCAGGGACATGGATTTACTATGATTTGCCTACTACAGTAACTCAGCCTTATTGGAGAATTAAACAGAGTGCTGGCGTTAACATGGGAATGTACCAAGTTGTATTCGGAACCAATCCGATGTCAATTAATATGGCCAGAATGAATAGAGATGACTATTCTAGCTTGCCAAACAGGAGTTTTGAAGCTTTACGACCATTGCAGTACTGGTTTAACCGTACCATTCCACAACCAAACATGGAATTATGGCCAGTACCTAATTCGATTGGTCCTCAGCTTGAACTCTGGTTAAATCGATACATACAAGATGTAGGAGACTTAAGCGGAGAGATAGAAATACCTCAGTATATGTATTTAGCCATTCAGTGGGGTCTATCTCACCAAATGGCATCAGAACTACCTCAAGTCGACCCAGCTAGAATTGCTTATTGTGAGCAGCAGTATGAGAAGCACTTACTTATGGCTCAGAATGAGAATAGAGACAAGTCTCCAGTATACTATGCACCAAATATTAGCTATTACACAAAATAATCATGCCAGTTTGGTTAGATACTTCCGGAAACACTGTTTTATCTATCGCCATATGCGACAGATGCAAAATGAAGCGTGCTTATTCGGATATTAGACCAGATGGCAATATTCCAGGTATTCGAGTATGCGGTGAAGGTTGTTCAGACCAATTTGACCCATATAGACTACCTGCAAGACAATCTGAAAAAGTTTCAATTAGATTTCCTCGACCTGATGCTAACGTAGATCAGTATAATGATGCTATAACCACAGACCCTAATGTTGCGAATGAGCCTACACCTTTCGACCTTACAGGAACACCTGGCGAATTCGGGATTGCTCCTGAGACGGCAGAAGATGATATCGATGGCAACTTGGATAACTTGAGTCCCTAATATGGCAAATATAAGAATATCGCAACTACCTGCTGCCCCAAGTGCTATTACTGGTGCAGAGCTAATTCCAGTTGTTCAAAATGGTCAAACTGTACAGACTACTGTACAAGCGATCACTCAAAGCCCAACACAGACACAAACATTTTTAACTGTTGGTGCTCAAGCATCACTGCCAAATTCTCGTTACATTGGTGGTGGATTAGGCATTGGTTCATCAGACGGTGGTGCACAAGGCCTATACAGTTTATACTTAAATGGTACATCTGGTAGTTTAGAGAATGCATCTAATGGAATTATTGTTAAGACAGGCACAAGTACAGTTGCATCTAGACTAATTGCAGCAGGTACTTCTGGGTTAAGCATTTCTAATGGTAATGGAATTAGTGGCAACCCTACAATTTCTTTAACAGGCTTAGCTTTATCTGCTGCTACATTATCAGGCAGTGGCATGGTAAGCATTGTTGGTGGTTCATACTATCAACAAGTTCAGTTGACAGGAACTACAAATCAAATCAATATTGCCAACCCTAATGGCGGCAGCAATCCTACATTTAGTATTGCAAATAACCCTATACTTCCTGGTTCTTCAGGCACTCTTCTTCCTTACGGCACTACTGGTGATCGACCAGCAGCACCAACAAACGGAACACTAAGATATAACACTACAACAGCAACATTTGAAGGTTATGCAAATAGTGTATGGGGTGCAATTACAACTGGAACAGGTGTTACTTCAATACTAACTGGCACAGGCTTAACAGGCGGCCCAATTACATCTATAGGCACTATCAGTATTGCTAACACAGGCGTAACAGCAGGTAGTTATACAAATGCTAACATTACAGTTAATGCGCAAGGCCAAATTACTGTTGCATCAAGTGGTTCAGCTGGGGGTGTTACAACATTTAGTGCTGGAACAACAGGGTTTACGCCTAGTTCAGCATCAACAGGCGCGATTACTCTAGCTGGCACATTGAATGCTGTAAATGGTGGAACTGGCATAAACAGTTATGCCGTTGGTGATTTGCTTTATGCGTCTACAACCACAGCTTTATCTAATCTTGCTGACATAGCTACTGGAAATGCTCTTATTTCTGGCGGTGTTGGGGTTGCCCCAAGCTATGGAAAGATTGGGTTAACTACACATGTAAGCGGCACTTTACCTATAGCTAATGGTGGTACAGGACAAACAACAACGTCAGCAGCATTTAATGCTTTGTCACCAATCACCTCAACCGGTGATTTAATTGTTGGTAACGGAACTAACAGCGCAACCCGTTTAGCTATTGGTACAAATGGTTACGTGCTTACCTCTAACGGCACAACAGCAACTTGGCAGGCATCAACCGATGGTGTAACATCATTTAGTGCTGGCACAACAGGATTAACACCAAACACTGCGACAACAGGCGCTGTGGTATTAGCAGGCACATTGAACGTTGCTAACGGCGGTACTGGTGTTACAACAAGCACAGGTTCTGGTAGTAACGTACTAAGTACTAGCCCAACATTGGTAACGCCAATACTGGGAACACCAACATCGGTTACGTTAACAAACGCAACTGGCTTGCCTTTGTCAACCGGCGTAACTGGCACTTTACCTATTGCTAATGGTGGTACAGGTCAGACTACCGCATCAGCAGCCTTTAATGCTTTATCACCCATTACTACGACAGGTGATGTAATTATTGGCAATGGGACAAATAGTGCTACTAGACTAGGAATCGGTTCAAACGGTCAAGTTTTAACCAGTAACGGAACTACTGCTACTTGGACAACCCCAGCTTCAGGTGGCGTAACTACAATTTCTTTTGGTTCTACAGGGTTAACACCTGCAACAGCCACATCAGGAGCAGTAGCTGTTGCTGGTACATTAGCCGTAGCCAATGGCGGTACGGGTGTAACGGCTTCAACTGGTGCAAGTAGCGTTATGTTGCGTGATGCCAACCAAAACACCACAATTAATAATATCGCATTTGGTACGGCAACCACCGCTACTGCTGGCGGTACAACTGTTTTAACTGTTGCTTCACCAGCCGTACAAAATTTTACTGGTACAAGTGCACAAAATGTTCAATTACCTGATGCTACAACATTAGTGCTTGGTCATCTTTATTACATTAACAATCAAGCTAATAATAATGTAAGTATTAAAAATAATGCTGGCACTACTTTATATACTGTATCTGGTGGTGGTGCAACTCAACTTACTTTAATTACCAATAATACGGCAAACGGAACATGGCAACAAAGTGCTTTTATTCCTAATAATGTAAATTGGGGAACAACAGGATTATTTGCAACATCTACTACTGCATCATTTTCTAGTTTAACTTTAGGTACTGCTTTATCTGTTGCTAATGGTGGAACTGGTCAAAATTCAGCATTTGTTGCTGGCGGTGCAGTTTATGGCGCTTCTACAACAGCACTAGGCGTAACCGCTGCAGGTACAGCAGGGCAAGTTCTTTTAAGTAACGGCGCATCTGCGCCTACTTGGGGTAGCGTAAACGGAGGCACTTTTTAATGTCTAAATATATAATGGCACAAAGGATTTAATATGGCAGCTACTGGATACACACCGATAATTCTGTTTAATAGCACGACTGCTGCGGCTGTGCCGACTACCAGCAATCTTGCTGTTGGCGAGCTTGCTCTTAATATCCCTGACGGAAAGCTTTATTACAATAAGTCAGGCACTATTACACTTCTTGCGAATGCAAATACTGCAGCGCCAGTAACTACGTTCTCAGCAGGTACAACAGGGCTTACGCCTAATACAGCTACTAGCGGTGCTATTACTCTTGCAGGTACATTAGCAATTGCTAATGGCGGTACAGGGCAAACAACTGCAAGTGCTGCGTTTAATGCTTTATCACCGATTACAACTACAGGTGATTTAATTCTAGGCAATGGGACAAACAGTGCTACTAGACTAGCAATTGGTGCAAGTACGTACATATTAACTTCTAATGGTACAACGGCAACATGGGCTGCTCCAGCAGCATCAGGTGTTTCAACAGGTAAGGCAATTGCCTTGTCAATGATCTTCGGTTTTTAAGGAACAATAAAATGGCAAATCCAAACATAGTAAACGTAACGTCTATCTACGGTAACGTAGCGTACGTTACCCCTTCCACAACAAGTGTAACAACTAGTTGGACATACAACGGGACAACATCATTGACGGGTTTAACACCCGCCGCTGGTACTGTTAACCGTGTAACCGGTATTGTTGTCTCAAATACTACAGGCTCTGCAGTTAACGCAACAGTATCAATTGCAAACAATGCTACCTTTGGTAGTGGTACAGCATACCCAATTGCTAGTGCAATCTCTGTGCCAGCAAACGCTTCATTAATTGTAACTGACAAAACAACTGATTTTTATGTAACAGAAAACCAATCTGTTGGCGTAATATCATCAACAGGCAGTGCGCTGACATTTACAGCAACATTTGAAGCTATAACTTAAAGGTAGCACCATGAGTATGCGCTACAAAGGCAGTGTCTTATCGGCAACTGCCCCCGCAACAACTACATCTTATGGCGTCTGGACGCTTCAGCAACAGATGCAAGCAACTGGAAACGGTGTCTGGCCCACAACTCCTGGCGCACCTACAAGCGTCAGTGCCACCGCTGGCAGTTCATCCGCTATCGTAACTTTTGTAGCACCATCTAGTGCTGGGTATCCAGCACCAATTACTGGATATCAGGCAACTTCAACTCCTGGCAGTTTTGTTGCCACCGGATCAGCATCGCCTTTGACTGTAACAGGATTAACCAACGGCACAAGCTACACCATTGCCGTACAAGCCCTTAATGCCTCTGGGTACGGTGCCGCTGGCACAAGTAACAGTGTCACACCAATTAACCCATACTTTTTAGGTATTTTGCTGCCCGCATCTGGGGATTACTACTTACAATCAAACGCAGCCGTTGCGGCAACATCCACTGGATTTTTTGTTAGTGGCGGTGATACAAGTGGTGGGCGTATTCAAAAAATAAATAATAGTAAAACAATTGCATTTCAAAATTTTGTAACAGTTTCTGGTTCTTCAACATATTTTGTAACGGTAACTGTTCCTTCCTCTGGGAATATTTACGTTGGCGGGTATAACGACGGAAGTTCTGGCGGTCCTTGGATTACAAAAATGGACAGCGGGGGGTCAGTAACATGGTCAACAGGAACTCCATATTTAGCATACATTTCGGTCGCCATAACAACAGACACATCTGAAAATGTTTATTATGTAGGTAATAAAAACACGGGTGATTATGACAGCGCAAATAGAATTGCAATTGCCAGCTTAACTTCTTCGGGATCAAATAGATGGAACACTCATTTTGGTTCTGGGCAATCATTCCAAGCTGCTGGTGTTAGTACTTACAGCACGTCAGTTTATGTCACTGGAACCGTGTATCAAACAGGAATTTACCAGTCTGCTGGTGTTTTAATAAAAGTGGCACAAAGCAATGGTGCGCTTGAGTTTGAAAAGAAATACTCCGATGATACTAATTTCTGGAGCTTGGCTCAAAGTGCGTCCACTGGTAATTGTTATATTGGAGCAACAAGCAACACTGGCAGAAGTTCAGTAATAAAAACTGATTCTAGTGGAACTAAGCAATGGAGTGACAATATAAACGTAGGCTATACCAATACTAAAGTGGCTATTGATAGCAGTGAGAATTTATATTCACTTAGACGGGGAAATATTAATAGCAAAACGCTAGTTATATGCAAACACAATTCATCTGGCACTATTCAATGGCAACGTAATTTAACATTGGCTTATGACATCACTGGAGGTCAAAGTATAGCCGTAACAGCGGACGGGAAAATTTTTGTTGCAACACAGATGCAACAAACTGGTCCAACTCAATATTATCCGTTTATTGCGTTACTTAACTCAGATGGTTCAGGCACTGGCACGTATACACTCAATGGTCAGACTTACACTTACACCGCCTCCTCTTACACCACAAGTTCAGATAGCGGCTCATTTGCTGCCAGCACTTATGGCATAACAAGTCAAGGTAGAAGCGTAAATTCTTTAACAACCTCATCAGCAACAGATAATCTTTCACTGATCACAACATGACCATATATATTAAATTATCCACGGGCGAGTACCCCCGCCATCAAGGCGATGTGCGACTAGAGTACCCAGACATGGGCGATGTATTTGTGTTGCCAGAAACTTATGCCCACGTACAAAGAACACCAGAACCCGAGGTTACGGATACGCAAAGAGCCGTAGAAACCCCGCCTATTGAAATTGACGGGCAGTGGGTTATGCAGTGGCTAGTACGTGACGCAACGCAAGAAGAGTTAAATTTTGCCACCGAACAAAACGAGAATAGACAATGAGTGAACGTTACCCTGGCGGAATAATTTCTAAAAACCCTGTTGTACCAAGTGGTCCATACCAAACAAGCACAGCATCTGGCACTTGGACACTAGATCAGCAAGCCTATTGGAAAGCACAAAACAACTGGCCCACTACTGGCAATGAACAGCTATATGTAGAAGATGTATTTTCTACTTGGTTATATACAGGTAACGGCACTACACAAACTATTACCAATAGCATTGACTTGGCTACTTATGGTGGGTTGGTTTGGCAAAAAGATAGAGTATCTGCGGGTCAGAGCCATATTTTATGCGACACAGCAAGGGGAGTAAATTCCTTTTTAAGGTCAGATCTTACTTCTGCCGCCGGAAATAATGGTGGTACAGATGCGGTTTATGCCTTTAACAGCAATGGCTTTTCTACTGGCACAGTAAATGGTACGAGCATAAATTTATCTGGTGATGCTACTGTTGCTTGGACATTCCGTAAACAACCTAAGTTTTTTGATATAGTTACTTGGTCTGGAAATGACACGGCAGGAAGAACAATTAGCCATTCATTAGGCTCTGTACCTGGAATGATTATTGTTAAAGCAACTTCAAGAACATCTGGTTGGACTGTATATCATCGCTCTACTGGTGCTACACAATATTTAAATTTAAATACTACGGCAGCGGCAGGAACAACTAATATTTATTGGAACGATACAGCGCCAACAAGTACAGTATTTACTGTAGGAAATTCGGCAGCGGTAAATGGTTCAGGTGAAACCTATGTAGCCTACCTATTTGCCCATGATGCTGGTGGCTTTGGCACAACAGGAACAGATAATGTAATTAGTTGTAGTGGGTTTACTTCTGATGGTAGTGGTAATGCTACAGTAAATCTTGGTTATGAACCACAATATGTAATGTATAAAAGGTCAAGTGGAACTTCTGATTGGCTTGTATTCGATGTAATGCGTGGTATGAGTTTAACAAGCGGAGCAAAATTAAATCCAAATACTGCAACAGCAGAAGCATCAAATTTATCAATCATTCCAACAGCAACAGGATTTAATCTTGTTAACTATTTTGCTAGTTCAGATTACATTTATATGGCAATCCGTAGACCAATGAAAGTGCCTACAGATGCTACTACTGTGTTTAAGCCTGTTGTACAAGGATTTGATGGTTTTGTAAATACTGGATTTGTTACGGATTTAATATTTGGAAATCAATATATAGGCAGCAACAATTGGAGATGGGTAGACCGCTTACGTGGTCAAGATAGAACATTATTTTCTAATCTTACTAGCTCTGAAGGTATAGAACCTTATTGGAAATTAGATTACAACACAGGTGTTAATTTAACCTATGGTGGAACAATACCAAATTGGGTTTGGAGTAATTTCCGCAGAGCACCAGGATTCTTTGATACTGTTTGTTACACAGGAACAGGAAGTGCAACAACACAAGCACATAACCTCGGAGTAGTTCCTGAGTTAATGATTTTTAAAAAACGAAGTGGCGCTTCAAATTGGTCGGTTTATTCAAAATCATTAAGTGCTACTGACCTTTTATATTTAAGTTACACAAACGGCGCGAGTACAGACACAAGTGTTTGGAATAGTACAGCACCAACATCTTCTGTTTTTTCTGTTGGAACTAGTGGCGGTGTAAATACTTCTGGAGGTACTTATGTAGCTTACCTATTTGCCACTTGTGCTGGAGTATCTAAAGTTGGCACTTATACAGGCAACGGAACTACACAAGCTATTTCATGTGGATTTACTGGTGGAGCTAGATTTGTATTAATTAAGCGTACTGATGCTGCTGGTGATTGGTATGTTTACAATACCGCTAGAGGAATGACTACACTTACAGACCCATATTTATTGTTAAATACTGGAGATGCAGAAGTCGCTACTTTAGGCTCTGTAACAACAACCGCTGGTGGCTTTACTCTTAACGCCGCAATACTTGCCGCAATTAATACAAACGGCGCTTCTTACATATTTTTAGCAATAGCTTAAAGGAAAAATCATGGGATACAGAATTAAATCAACAGGCGAGTATGCGGCAACAGACTTTGCGCTTTACTCACTTTTTAAAAACGAGCTGGCAAATAACACGCCTATCACGCCAGACGCTTTGCAAACCCTAGGTATTGACGTTGTCCTCGAGGGACCACAAGCCACAGGCGGCACAGTCTACCAGTACAGTATGTTTAACGGTTTAGAGCAAATTGATGGCACTTGGTACACTAAGTACACACTGGGTCCTGTCTTTACCGACACACCTGCTACAGATGATAGCCCAGCTAAGACAGCAGCCGAAAACGAAGCAGCTTACAAAGCAATCAAAGATGCTGAACGGGCTCAAAACGTGCGTAACCAACGCAATGAACTGCTTAAAGATTCTGACTGGACACAGATAGCTGATTCCCCTGTTAATAAAGAAGATTGGGCGGCTTATCGTCAATCCTTACGCAATTTGCCTAGCGCAGAAGGTTTTCCTTGGACAGTTACTTTTCCTAGCAAACCAGCATGAAAAATATTCCACTATCAATAGCACTTATCAACAGCATTCTTGGTTATTTAGGTAAGCAACCATATGAAGAAACATTTCAGTTGATTGCTGCAATTCAAGAAGAAGCTAAGAACCAGACTAAAGATCAACCAATTGACTTAGCAAGCGAATGAATATGTCTTTTGAAATTGACCCAGTTAAATACGGACAGCTTTGGGAAAAAGTTGATCAGTTAACCGCCAAAGTAGACAAGCTAGAAGAAGGCATGGAAGAGCTTTTAGCTTTAGCCAATAAAGGCAGAGGCGGTTTCTGGGCTGGCATGGTTATTGTGTCTGCTTTATCCACAATAGTCGGTTATATAAGTCACTACTTTTCATCAAAATGATCTTAGAAACTATTATCGGTGCTTTAGTACCTGTTGGCATAGACGGAATTAAAAGTCTTATTGGCATGGTGACAGGCGGCGTTAAGCCTATTTCTGTTGATGAACAAATTAAACTAGACCAAAATGAAGTAAATAAGCTACAAGCTATCGCAGCATTAGACAATCCTTATGGCACACCTAGTCAATGGGTTATTGATTTAAGAGCTTCTAGCCGCTACTTAGGCGCTTTATTTGTGATTGTTGTAGGTATTGGTACATTGTTCTTGTCTGTCACTCCTGAAATACAAAGAATCGGTGTTGAAGCAGCAAACATTGCTTTTGGGTTTTTATTTGGCACTCGGATTATGGCTAATCTTAAAAAATGAAACTGACTGATCACTTTACTCTTGAAGAACTAACTTATACTGACCATCGAGAGTTAAGTAATGAGCCTAATGAATCTGAAACAGCCAATTTAGAAAGACTAGCTCTGTTTCTCGAGTTAGTAAAAGAGACTCTTGGTGGCAAACCGATCATGGTTAATAGCGCATTTCGGTCCAAAGCAGTAAATGATGCGGTAGGTTCAAAAGATAGTAGTCAGCATCGCATTGGATGTGCAGCGGATATTCGTGTTCCAGGTGTAACACCAGATGAAGTGGTTAAAACCATCATTGCTAGTAAGATCGGATATGATCAGATTATTCGTGAGTTTGACCGATGGACACATATCAGTATTCCAAACAAATTAACTGACAACCCACGTCGTCAAGCTCTGATTATTGATAAAGCCGGTACACGGCCCTACGTATAATATAAAATGGCAAATAAAAGGGTTACCAAATGACCGTTTCTTTCGTACTTACGTATGACTCGCTGACAACGACTGTGTTGCAGTATTTAGAGCGCAACGATCCAGCAACTGTTAATCAGATACCTACTTTCATTACTATGTGCGAGTTTGAAATTGCACAGCAGATCAAGACTTTAGGTCAAATGCAAGTTGTTGAAAGTACTATGCTAGCAGGCAATCCGGTTATACAGAAACCTGCTAGATGGCGTAAGACGGTATCATTTAATGTGGTTGTAGATGGGTCACGAGAGCCGGTCTATTTACGGAAATATGAATACATTAAAGCCTATGCTCCGAATGCTTCAGTGACCGGGCAGCCCCTTTACTACGGGGATTATGACTATGAGCATTGGTTAGTTGGGCCAACGCCTGATAAAAATTACAATTTTGAAGTTTTATTTTATGAGCGTATTGCTCCTTTGTCTTCTGAAAACCAAACAAATTGGCTGACTCAGTATGCTCCAAATGCAATGCTATTTGGTACACTGTTACAAGCTATGCCATTCTTAAAGAATGATCAACGAGTTATATTCCAACAAAAATATGATCAAGCTATGGCAATGCTGAAGACAGAAGACGTTACTCGCATTGGCGATCGCCAAGCAATTGCTATTGAAAGCTAATTATGACATCTTATGTAAACCCATTCACAGGTCAAACAATTCAACCAAGTCAAGTTGGCTATGAAAAGCTAACAATTAGTACAGACACCATTCTTCAATGGCCTGTTAACGGTAACACAAATGATGTAGTTGCTAACATTATTGAAGTTACTGCAACAGTTAATACAAATCTTAAACTAATTATGCCTGCTGCTACTCAAGTATCAGTAGGCCAAAGTGTTTTAGTTAAGAACATTGGTTCATACTCATTTACAGTCACAAAAAGTGACGGTACTACAATTATTTCAGTGGCTTCAGGTATTGCGCAATACATTTATCTTACTGACAATACAACCATACCTGGAACTTGGTCAGTAGTTCAATTTGGTGCTGGAACAAGTTCTGCCAATGCTTCAGCTTTAGCAGGCTACGGATTAAAAGCAATTGACACTACTTTAAATCAGTCATATAATCTTGTTGCTTACTATTCCAATACTGCTTTTACTGCCGCAAATAGAGCAGAATTTGCTGTTTGGCAAAGTGGTGTAGGTACATTTACTCTTCCGTCAGCTACAAGTGTAAGCAATAACTGGTTTATTAATATTCGTAATAATGGAACAGGCATTCTTACTATTGCTCCGGTAGGTTCTGACACTATTGACGGTGCTAGTAATAAACAGTTACAACTTACAGAGTCTTTAGTTCTTGTATCTGACGGTGCTGGAAAATTTAATTCGTTTGGTTATGGGCAATCTGCCACATTCTTTTTTACGCAATTAGCATTAGATCTTACAGGTCTTGGCCCTACTGTTACTCTTTCTTCAGCACAATCTGCCAATTTAATTCAAGAATACTTTGGAACATTAGTAGCCAATACAACTATTATATTGCCACCTACAGTTCAGTTGTATACTGTTACAAACAATACTACAGGCGCATATACTCTAAAGTTTTCAACAGGCACACTTGGCGCATCAACAGTACTTGTTGGACAAAACCAAACTTTAATTATTGTCTGTGATGGTACAAACGTCTATAATGCAAATAGTTCTGCAATTTCATCATTGCCTAGTTTAACTTTAAATCCAGGTTCTGCAGCTTCACCTTCATTAAATTTTTCAGGCAATACAACTACTGGCATATATCAACCGTCTAGTGGACAAATAGGCTTTTCATTAAACGGCACTAATAAAATGACATTAAGCTCAACCGGATTAGCTGTTATTAACGGCATTTCTGGAGGATCATTTTGACAGCTAAGGTTATATCTCTTCAGATTAAGCCAGGCATTCAGCGCGACGGTACATTATTTGATGCGCCAACATATGTTGATGGGCGCTGGGTAAGATTTCAGCGCGGTCGACCAAGGAAAATGAAAGGATATAGAGGCATTTTTATAAATGCTGCAGGCATTAGCCGTGGCATGTATATGAATTCTCAAAATGGTCTAAACTATATCTATTCTGGAACAAATAACAAGTTACAGATGTGGACAACAGACAATAATAATGGTGTTGGTTCTGGGCCTTATGATATTGCTTTTGGCGGCGGTATACTAACACTAACTGGTAGAGTAGCTGGAACTTCATACACTACAGGAACATACACAGGAGTTAGTCTTACAGGTGGTACAGGCGCTGGTGCAAAAGCAACGATTGTTGTTTCTTCAGGCGGTGTTTCATCAGTAACACTAACTACAGCCGGCACAGGCTATACAGTAGGCGATGTTTTAAGCGCTACTTCAGCAACTATTGGTGGAACAGGTTCTGGGTTTAAAATCAATGTTGCAACTGTTATCACTTCTTATACTGCTAATGCTAATAATCTTTGGCAGTTTGACAATGGTTTTGATGTGGCAGGCGGTGTGTCATACTTACTTGCACATCCTGGTCAAAATTTAACAGACATTGACAGTACTGTTAATGTTCCTGTACTATATGGTGACTTTCCAGGCGGCACAATGGCTGAGTTAACTGATAGTCAAGGTTCAACTCCTTCAGGTGATGTCATTAGCGTGTCAGGTGGTTGTGTTATGCTTCACCCATACTTATTTGTCTATGGCAATAATGGGTTTATTAAAAATAGCTCTGCAGGTAACTTCTTTGATTGGAACTCTGCAGATGCTAACGAAACAAACGTAGCCACAGGTAAAATTGTTAAAGGGCTACCAGTTCGTGGCGGTACAACAGCACCTTCAGGTTTATTTTGGTCAACAGACTCTTTAGTTCGTGTGTCATATACGCCTACAACAGTAAGCGGTTCAACATTGTATTGGCGCTATGACATCATTACTAGTCAGTCTTCTATTATGTCTAGTCAATGTGTTATTGAATATGACGGTATTTATTTCTGGGTTGGTGTTGATCGATTCTTAATGTACAACGGTGTTGTAACAGAAATACCAAATTCAATGAACTTTAACTATTTCTTTGACAATTTAAACTATGCTCAAAGGCAAAAAGTCTGGGCTAGTAAGATTCCTCGTTGGGGTGAAATTTGGTGGTTCTTTCCTAACGGTGATTCTGAAGAATGTAATGATGCGGTAGTATTTAATGTTCGTGAACAAGTCTGGTATGATGCCGGAACTGCTATTGGTGCTCGTAGATCGGCTGGTGTATTCTCTGAAGTTTTCCGTTTTCCTGTCTGGGCAGGAACAGAACAAAATTCAACAAATGGTTATACTTTATGGCAGCATGAAACAGGCACTGATGAAATTTATTTAAACAATGTAGATGCAATTCAAAGCTATTTTGAAACTAACAATATTGGTTGGGTAACAGGCGGCCCAGGCGTTGATGAAGCTTCAGGGCCTAATAAATGGATTCATTTAGAACGTGTTGAGCCTAACTTTAACCAATCTGAAGACATGAATATGTACATTACAGGCCCAAGTTATGCACAAGGCCCTGATGATCTTAGTGACCCATATGTATTTGCACCTGACACACTTAAAATTGATTTACGTGAACAACGACGTGAAATGAGAATTAAGTTTGAAAGCAATACAATTCGTGGCAACTATGAAATGGGTCAGATTTTACTCTCTGCAGATCTTGGAGACGAGAGAGGCACAGGCAACCCATGATAAGTTACGACCCTAGATATATGAAATGGGACAACTGGTGTGCTTTAATGGCAGAGCTATTTGCGCCTAATCAACTTGGTACATTACCTGAAGACAAATGGGTTGATTGGGCAGCAGGTCTAAACGGTATTGGTTATTTTACAGAAAACGGTGTACCTGATCCACGTGGTTTTAAAACTTGGCAAGACTGGGCAGCTGCTCTTTGTGGCATAATTAGTATTCGATAACATGGCACTCGAAACTTTAAACTCTACTGACCCGATTGCTGGACTATACGATAGTGTGTTTAAGCGTGCGCCTGATGCTGCTGGATTAGAATTTTGGAAAAATGCATATAACACAGGCACTTCACTAGAACAAATTAAAAATGCGTTTCAAAATTCACAAGAAGCACAAGCAAACCCTTATGTTAATACACTTGGTGGTACAGGCGCCAATCTTGAGCAAGGTTTTGTAAACCCAAATCGAGATAATGCTTTACCTAGTAATGTTCAAGCAACAACACAGCAAACATCACTGCCAACTGGAACAGCAGGCACAACACTTAATGCTACTCAAATGGCTTCTACGGTTCCAGATCCAAATGAGGCAGCTATTACAAGTTTGTACGATAGTGTGCTTAAACGAACACCGGATGCTTCTGGTTTAGCATTTTGGACACAAGCAGCAAAAAATGGAATGTCTTTAGCTGACATTAAATCGTCTATTGCGGCTTCACAAGAAGGCACAGCAACAACTGCAGTTAATAACCTTTACACAAACTATACTGGAACAGCACCAACTGCAACTCAGTTAAATGATGCAAAGACACAGCTTAGTTCTGGCAAGACGGTAGATGATGTAACAAAGAGCTTATTAGCTACTCCGACTACTAAGACTTCTATTGAAAAATTAATTACTCAGATGTATGATGATCGTCTAGGTCGAGTACCTGATGCAAATGGGTTATCGTTCTGGTCTTCTAAAGTGCTTAACGGTCAAATGACATTAGCGGATGTTGCTAAACAAATTGGTACCTCATCAGAAGGATCAACAGCCGCTTCAGTTGCTAATATTTTCCAGCAATATACCGGAAAACTCCCTACGCCACAAGAATTAGCAGATGCTCAAGCTTTGTTAAGATCTGGTAAAACAATAGATGACGTAACAAAAAACTTAGCAGCTAATGTAGCTAATAAGCCTGCTGTTGAAAAACTAGTTTCTCAGATATATACAGACCGTTTAGGTCATTCGCCTGATGCAAGTGGTTTAGCTTTTTGGACTTCCAAAATAACCGCTGGAACAATGACATTAGCTGATGTTGCTAAACAGATTGGCGGGTCAACCGAAAGCACAGCATTCCAAAATGATCCTGTTATAAAGCTCTATCAGCAATATGTAGGTCGTACACCTTCGTTAGCAGAGTCTGATTTTTGGAGAACACAACTGTCTAAAGGCATACCTCCAGCAGAGATTGCTAAAGGAATTGCTTTATCTGATGAAGGCATTAAATATTCAACAACTAATTTAAAAGCAATTTTAACAGCACAAATAGGTGCTGATTTTGTTAACAGTTTAACTCCATCACAAATTACGCAATATGCTACTTTGCTTGCAGACCCTAGTTTAACTACTCGAGCACCAAAGTTGTCACAAGATCAATTTGACTCTAATTACTATTTAGCTCAAAACCCCGATGTTGTTAGAAATGGTTTTGACCCTTATACGCATTACAAACAGTTCGGATATAATGAAGGCCGCGCCGGTAGTGCAACTGATAAAATTCAAATAGCCAAAACTAATGACGACAAGATAAGAGATATTTATGGTCAAATGGCAAAAGACCCAGTGCTTGGTGAAAAGATAAAAGCAAGCAGTCCACTTTTATATGAGGCAGTAACGCCATTAACTGACATTGGTGGTAAGTTGATTAATGGAACGCTTAATTATAACTATGGCTCATACAATGATTTACCTATTTTAAATGCAAATGTTGCACTTGCTGCTGTAGGCGATGGCAATGTAATGACTAACTTTTCTCATAAGCGTGGCCATATTACCGATAATCTTGGGTGGCAAGGAACTGGATATAGTGGGAAAATTTTACGAGGCGCTGACGCTGTTGGTGTAACTGTTAATCTTGATGAAGACGGTAATGTCGGTAGTTATTCCGGGTTAAACGAAGCCGCTGATTTGCTTGGAATTGACAAGAATCAATTTAAAGATAAACAAGTTCCACTTTTAACTAAAGATGTAAGAGATAGTGACGGCAATGTAGTATCAATAGCTGGCCAACCGGTTTATAAAACAGATGGAAACGGCGACTACCTATATGATGATAAGGGTCAGCTAATACCAAAAATGCGTACAATAACCGCAGAGTCACAGCTTTACGACGCCGTTGATAAAGCGTCAAAAAGCATTTGGTCTGTAACACTTAACTCACTTGAACCTGGCCAAGCAGTTGAAAAAGGTTCAAGAAGCTTCCAAACTGCACTATATAGACAAGAAGGCGATAAGTTATTAGCTATTTCTAAGGCTGTGTCACACGGCGGTGTGTATAACATGGATATATACACTGGCGGTAGCGGATTTAACTTTGGTCGTGATATAGCACCAGGCCTTGTTTTTGTCGGAACAGCTGCATTAACCATGGCTACACTAGGAGGTTCAGCTCCATTAACAGCAATTGGTGCAGGTGTAGGCTTAACTGGCTCAGCAGCCACCATTGCCGGTGGCGTTATTGTTGGTGCAACCATGGGAGGTCTAAATGCATCAGCATCTGGCCAAGACCCAGGCAAAGGCATATTAACTGGTGCTGCTATCGGCGGCATCACATCTTCGATGCAACCGCTAATGAATACAGGACCTGTAGCCGGCGTGCTTAAAGATGTTTCAGAAGCATCAGGTGGCTTTTATACTCAACAACAACTTGGAAGTATTGTTGGTACAACTTTAGCAACTACTGTAGGTAGTGCAGTTAAAGGCGCAAATGGAGATCAGATTTTTGAAGCATTTGCCACGTCTTTAGCGGCTAATGGTATTAGCCAAACTGGTGTAAGCGCCATTACTTCTGCATTAAAAGATGTTGTATCTCCAGACACAATGGCTAAGATTGCACGAGCTACACAAATTGCTGGAAGCACTGTAGCAACATCTGCATTAAGCGGTAAGAACCAAGAGCAGATTTTTAATAATTTAATTAGTCAGTTTGCTGACCCAACTAAAGCAATTGGCACCATAGGCAGTGTTGTAACAGCAAAAGATACGACAGGTGGCGGTACAACTACGACAGGTGGCGGTACAACTACGACAGGCGGTGATACAACTACATCTACTGCAAACGACACTAAAATAAATGATATTGCTTCAAATTTTGGTATATCTGCAAATGATTTAAAGTCAATTTTATCTGATGCCCCAGATGTTGCTGACAAGTTATTTGGCACTGGAACTCAAGTTGCAGATATTTCAGGAACAATGCCTTTTGGCAAAAGTAATGTGCCAGGCACTGAAGGCTATGACCCAAAACAGCCTACTATTGATTTACCTAAAGTAGCAACTGACTTAAAAGCTAGTCTAGATAATGTTCCAGCTACTGATTTGTCGCAAGGATTAAATGTTAATGCAACACACTTTACGCCTACATTAACATTACAAGATTACACAAATGACAAGAAAACATTACAAGACCAATATGATAAAAAAGAAATAACAGAAGAGCAATTTAAAAAAGATAATGCAGCATTAGACAAAGATTTTAATAATCAAACTCAAAACTTAACTCAAGCATTAAATCTTCTTAACACTCTTATTAGTAAGGGTATGGATGCTAATACTGCATTAACAAAGTCTGCAGTTGCAACTAATTTAAACAAACTAGACTTAGCCAGCGTAATTACAGGCAAAACAAACACTAATACACAAGTCACAGGAACTGGTACTAACACAACTAGTACTGTTACAACTAGTACTGTTACAACAGGTACAGGAACAGGCACTAACCTAACAGGAACAGGCACTAACCTAACAGGAACAGGTACTAACCTAACAGGAACAGGCACTAACCTAACAGGAACAGGCACTAACCTAACAGGAACAGGCACTAACCTAACAGGAACAGGCACTAACCTAACAGGAACAGGCACTAAACTAACAG
>Ga0209188_1000263_pt1 | contig 56884 bp, 57 predicted proteins | sample C_130625_EF_Meta_FD_187307 | JGI IMG/M metagenome (GOLD analysis project Ga0209188, IMG submission 187307) | Freshwater microbial communities from Lake Croche, Canada to study carbon cycling - C_130625_EF_MetaG (SPAdes) (version 2) | ecosystem: Environmental > Aquatic > Freshwater > Lake...
AAACCAATTTGGAGTGTAGGTATTTGTACATGATGTGTCGATAGCGCTTCTAAACAAGCGCTCCCTGCCCCCGCTTGAATTGAACTATCTTCAATAAAGACTAATGCATCATGATTTTTAGCAAGGTCTAAAAGCAATTTTTCATCTAGAGGTTTTACAAAGCGCATATCAGCAACAGTAGCATCAAGCTCCTCTGCAGCTTGCAGTGCGTTATAAAGTAATGGACCAAAACAAACAAAAGCAATTCTTTTGGGAACAGCTTTGACATCTTTTATTTGACGAACAACTAATCCTTTGCCAAGCGGAATAGTTTCAAGTTTCTTGGACGCCTCCGGCCCCGTTCCGGCTCCACGGGGATAGCGCACTACTGAAGGACCATTCAAGCCATAAGCTGTAGTCAACATATTTCTACAATCTTCTTGGTTGGAAGGCGTCATTACCACTAGATTTGGTAAGCATCGTAGAAAAGGAATATCAAATACGCCCGCATGCGTTGGCCCATCCGCACCAACCATACCCGCTCGATCAACTGCGAAGACGATCGGTAAATTCTGCAAAGTTACATCGTGTATGAGCTGGTCATAACCTCTTTGTAAAAAGGTGGAGTAGATGGCTACTACTGGTTTTAGACCCTCGCAAGCAATTCCAGCAGCAAAAGTAACTGCATGCTGCTCAGCAATTCCTACATCGAAGTAGCGCTTGGGGAACTGCTGTTCAAATTGAACTAGTCCAGAACCTTCACGCATAGCTGGGGTAATACCGATGAGACGTTCATCTTGCCTAGCCATATCGCATAGCCATTCCCCAAAGACTTCGGTATAGGTTTTTTTACCTGGTGCTGAAGGCTTTAGACCATCGCTAGGATTAAATTTACCAGGGCCATGGTAGGAGATTGGGTTTAGCTCCGCCCTTTCATATCCTTTTCCTTTTTTGGTGACGATATGTAAGAACTGTGGACCGTCCGTCTGGGCAATTTTCTTGAGATTTTCAAGGGTAATGATGAGATCGTCGAGATTATGACCATCAATCGGACCGTAGTAGTCAAAACCGAATTCTTCGAAAATGGTAGCTGGGCCAATCATCCCTTTTGCATGGCCTTCAAGTCTTTTTGCAAACTCTCTTAAGGGAGGGGTATAGGAAAGCATCTTATCCAAGCCTTTTTTGGTAGCCCCATAGAGTGAACCACTAATGAGTTTTGCCAGATATCGATTCAGTGCCCCAACAGCAGGAGAAATCGACATTTCGTTATCGTTCAAAATCACGATTAAAGGAATGGATTTATCTACCCCAGCATTATTTAAACCTTCGTAGGCCATGCCGGCGCTCATTGAGCCATCGCCAATCACTGCTACAACGTTTCTTTTTTCACCCTTGACCTTGCTAGCAACAGCCATTCCAAGAGCTGCCGAAATACTAGTAGAGGAATGCGCAGTACCAAAAGCATCGTATTGACTCTCAGAGCGCTTGGGAAATCCAGACAAGCCTCCAAATTGACGCAAGGTAGACATCCCCTCTCTGCGTCCAGTCAAAATCTTGTGGGCATAACTTTGATGGCCAACATCCCATACGATTCTGTCATCGGGCGTATTAAAAACATAATGCAAAGCAATTGCTAGCTCAACCGTTCCTAGATTGGAAGAGAGGTGCCCGCCAGTACCGGCAACAGACTGAAGAATAAATTCACGTAATTCATCGGCCAATTGTGGGAGCTCAGACTGCTCAAGTTGCTTTAAATCCTGCGAAGAATTAATTGTATGAAGCACTTTAGTTGCCTGGAGCATATTTAAAGCCGTAATTATTTAGGAGTGTAAATACTAGAAAGAATTCGCTTGAAATCTTCAATCTCGTTATTAGGAGAATTTTGTAATGCATTAATAGGTGCATGCATAAATTTATTGGCGAGAGCTTGTGCCATGATGGCCAACACTTCTAATGGATCTTCGCCTTTTTTAATGCGCCGTACTGCTTTTTCCAATTCGATTTCTTTGAGTCGCTCTGCAGTAGTCTGCAAAGACTGAATAATCGGCACTAGCGTTCTTTTTTGAAGCGTATGGAAAAATTCACTAACGCCTTTATCAATAATTGTTTCGGCGTCTGCCATAGAAAGTTCGCGGATATTGCGACCTTCATTCACAAAACTTCCCAAATCATCGACTGAATAAAGGTAGGCATCTTTAAGAGATCGAACCTCAGGCTCAATATCCCGCGGGACAGCCAAATCAATCAATACAATCGGCCTGCTATTTCTGACCTTCAAAGCAGTTTTAATCATGCCCATGCCAATGATTGGCAATGCGCTTGCTGTACACGAGACAATCACATCAAAATCATGCAGTCGGGTTGGCAAAGATTGCAGAGGAAAAGAATCTGTTTGTAAGCCTTTTTCAGCAAACACCTTTGCCATCTCATCGCCACGATCAACCGTACGATTACTAATCGCAATCACTTTTGGCTTTCGGCCAGCAAAGTGAGAGGCACATAATTGAATCATTTCACCTGCACCGATAAACAAGATTTTGGAATCTTTGAGATCACCAAAGATTCTTTCAGCCAAACGCACCGAGGCACTAGCCATTGAAACTGAATGCTTACCAATATCCGTTGTTGCTCGGACTGCCTTGGCAACTGAAAACGTTTTATTAAATAAAGGCTTTAGGTATGTTCCTAATGTGCCTACTTGGTCAGCTAATTCAACCGCTTTTTTCATTTGACCAAGTATTTGGGTCTCCCCCAACACCATTGAGTCCATTCCACAACTGACTCTAAATACGTGCTTTACAGCATCGCTCTCTTTTGCAGAATACATATAGGGCTTCAATGCATCGCTTTGCAAACGCTTTTGAGAAGTCAACCAATCAAAAGTTCGCTCTTCTAAATGATGGGCAGGATATGAAACATCATTTGCAGCACAATAAATCTCCATGCGGTTACAGGTAGATAAGATGGCTACCTCTGGCATTAATTCAGAATCTGTACTTCTTAAATAATTACGAAGATCCAATAGGGAGTCTTGCAAATCTGCTGGAGAAATAGCAACGCTCTCTCGAATATCGATTGGAGCCGTGTGGTGATTCACACCAAGATTCAGTATTTGCATGCTAATAGCTACTAAAAAATAGCCTAAATGGATCTAGAAAAATCATGCAAATGATTCTTCATCTTGATGAACAATATGTCAATCAAGATTGACACCTATTTTAGATTCCCTACCTAGGGAAAACCCACATGAATAAGAATTTACTGCTGCTTTTTTGTAGCAGCCTCGTAAGCCTTGAATTTTCTGTAAGAGTTGATTGTGGAATACAAAGCAAAGGCGGTAATCAGCACGAATAGCAAATTGGTAAATGAATATTCTTGATACAGGATCCAGATCTGGCCAATTAAGGCTAGTGGAAACACCACAATGGCAAATTTGAGCCAAAGCATGGATTTTTTGGATTTTGCATCCATTGAGCTTGATTCAGACTGCTTATTCATAACCTATCCTTGTTTTACATGAGGCTGGACCTCAGATTAATCCCTTCTCAGTATACGAAAAATGAAGGTAGTGAAGCCTTGGGCAAGGATAAAGGCGAAGATTGCCCCCATAAGCCCCATAAACACCCCAGGGACATCGCCTAGATCAAGTTGCCTAGCAAATACCAAGGACATGCCAAACCCGCCTGCAGAACAAGCTATTTCAAATATCATTTTTATGGTGCTAAAGCGCTCACTATTTTGACTCATTTATCACCTTAAAAAAGACCTTAAATAGGAGTCATTCTATATCCCATATGCCCTAAAAGGCATCCACCTCCTCTGCAAATAGGCAATTATTTTGCAGTGCAACACTCTGACTTATAAGGGAAATTCCTTAGAAAACTGTATAGATTTTTTTACACATTAGTACTAAATTCACCTTGTGGGAAAGAAGGTTAATTAAGTACCCTCGTGTGGGTTAGCACGACGCAGTTAGATTTGAGAGGAAAAGAGCTATGACAAATAACACTCTTACAGGTCTGAGTGTTGAGGAGGCGGAAGAGTTACATCGCAACCTCATTCAAGGGACGCAATTTTTTGGGATGATTGCAGCACTCGCCCATCTACTTGCTTATATCTATTCACCTTGGTTGAAGTAATTAAAGGAGCTTGAGATGATCTACGGAAAAATGTGGACAGTAGTAAAGCCAACAGTTGGTATCCCTTTATTTTTGGGTGCAGTAGCAGTTGGTTCTTTTTCGGTTCATTTGGCATTACTCAATAACACAACTTGGGTGAAGGCTTTTTTAGAAGGTGGTAAGTCTACTAAAGCTGGCGTTGCTTCTGCGGCACCGACGGCACCAGCGGCACAAAAATAAGTTATACCTGGTGTCATGAGACCTAGATCGTTAGATCTGGGTCTTATTTTTTTGTTTCGCGCATCTGTCAGTTAAACTCAGTTTTAGATGAATCGTTTTAGTCAAAAATTAATAAATACTTGGGCAAATTTAGGCCCTCGTTTTTTACCTTTTGCTGATGCCGCCTCAGCACAATTACCACTAGGTCGCTTACTAAGACTATCCCTCTTCCAAGTTTCTGTTGGTATGGCCCTAGTGCTCTTAGTGGGCACCTTAAATCGAGTAATGATTGTTGAGTTACATGTGCCAGCATCGCTCGTATCGATCATGGTTTCCCTGCCTATTATTTTTGCTCCCGTTAGAGCCTTAATTGGTTTTCGCTCAGATACCCATAAATCTGCTCTAGGTTGGCGTCGTGTTCCTTACATTTGGATGGGAACGATGGTTCAATTTGGTGGACTGGCAATTATGCCTTTTGCTCTTTTAGTCTTAGCAGGCGCAGGTAATGCTAGTGAAGCGCCGGCATGGATTGGATTAGCTGCTGCTGCACTGGCATTTTTATTTGTTGGCGCAGGCATCCATACCACTCAAACTGTCGGTCTTGCCTTAGCTTGTGATCTTGCGCCACCTAAAGACCAACCTAATATTGTTGGACTAATGTTTGTGATGCTATTAATAGGCATGATTGGTAGTGCCCTAATTTTTGGGCAACTATTGGAAGAGTACAGCCCCGGACGCTTAATACAAGTGATACAAGGTTGCGCTATAGTCACGATCGTATTAAATACCATTGCGCTCTGGAAACAAGAAAGTCGTGAAGAGGCTCGCGCAAGAGCACTGGTCGCCAGAGAACAAAACTTCAAACAATCTTGGGAAACTTTCAAGGAAGGTGGCCAAGCTATTCGCCGCTTAATTGCAATTGGATTTGGCACGATGGCATTTAGCATGAATGATGTTTTGCTCGAGCCCTATGGTGGTGAATTATTAAATATGAGCGTGAGCGCTACCACTGTACTAACAGCAACTTTAGCCCTTGGCTGTTTGTTTGGCTTTAGCATTGCATCCAAGGTTTTGAGCGCTGGTTACGACCCCTTCAAGATGGCTAGCAATGGCGCCAAAATTGGTATTCCTGCATTCATGCTCGTGATCTTGGCAGCACCCTTGAACAGCACATTCATCTTTATTACAGGTGTCGTGTTAATCGGGTTTGGTAACGGGCTATTTAGTCATGGAACCTTAACTGCCACTATGAGATATGCCCCAGAAAATCAAAGTGGTTTAGCCCTGGGTGCATGGGGTGCTGTGCAAGCTACTGCTGCAGGTATCGCAGTTGGTGTGGGAGGCATATTTCGGGATATTTTGGCCGGCATGGCCTCCAGAAATTATTTTGGCGAAGACCTTAATAATCCAGCTACCGGTTACTGTGGTGTTTATCTACTAGAAATCGTGTTGCTGTTAATCACCATTGCAGCAATGACCAATTTTATATGGCCAGCTAAGCCAGTAGAATCGGTTGCATAAGTGAGATCTTTTCCCCAATTGGTCGAAAAAACCTTAATTTTTTTTGGCTTTTTCATTAGCTCCATTAGTTTTATCTTGATTACCTTGAGTCTGTGGGACTTCATTTCTGCGGATCTATTTTCTTTTGGCATTTCTTCGGGAATTCGAGTGTTGGGCGGCTGCGCTATCATTGGATGCCTTCTGAGCGCAATTGGCTACGGAATTGGGGATTATTTTAATAACGAAGTGAAGGAGTGAATATGTTTAAAAAATCAGATTACTTCATTCTTATGGCGGTGGTAATTTCTTTCTTTACCTCTGCTTATTTATGGTTTGTGATCCAAGATAGAGAGCAGTCTATCTTTACGGCACTTTGGGTGCCCTCAATATTTTGCTTTGGGATTTATTTCAAACTATCTGCATTATTAAATCGTAAAAAATGAGCGATACAACACTACTCCTTCTTTCGATCTTTGTTTTTTCCCTGTTAATTGCCGGTCTGTACTACATGGTTCGAGAATTTATGGGGGAAGTACAAGATGCCTTTCCTGATGTCAACGAATGGCTAGATACTGATAAGAAGAAAAAGAAGTGATTACGCATCTAGAGTAGCTTTTTAATCGCTTCTTCCATCTTGCTTGCGCCATCTGCAGATGCTAGCCGTGTGATGGATTGACCATCTTTGCTCACTACAAATTTAGTGAAGTTCCATTTAATACCGGTGGTTCCTAGGATGCCAGGAGCTTGATCCTTTAAATAGACATACAAGGGATGAGTACCATCCCCATTCACATCAATTTTTTCAAACATCGGAAATGTCACACTGAAGTTAGTGCTACAAAAGTTTTGAATCTCTTGGGCAGATCCAGGCTCTTGAGCTCCAAATTGGTTACAAGGAAACCCTAATATTTCGAGACCTTGGGCCTTATTTTCCTCATATAGATTTTGTAAATCACGGTATTGAGAAGTAAAGCCACATTTACTTGCGACATTGACGATCAAGAGTGTCTTGCCCGCATAGTCCTGCAAATTTTCTAAAGCTCCATCAAGTCTTTTTAAGGGGATATTAGGCAACATATTTCTCTCCACATTCATAAAATCGGACTGCAAATATTCGATATTCAGGTCATAATAAATGCATTATGTTTACTTTGCTTTTTACTCCGTCCACCCTATGAATCATAATGACCAAAGGACTCTGTGAACGCTGCTGATGCACCCTATCGGAGCCTATGCACCGACTGTGGAATTTCTCGCACTGATAACCCAAAACGCTGCGGTGAGGCATGTCAATTTATTAAGCCTAATTACCCAGAGCTAGAAACTCAGGTGCACGGTAGGGCAAGAGACTTAAATCGTCCTGATGAATTGCATTTTGGTCCCTTTATCAAAATGCTCAGAGCAGGACTTAAAAATCCTAGTAGCGGAGCGCAGTGGACTGGGATTACGACTCGGATCGGGGAGCGCCTTCTAGAAACAGGCGCAGTAGATGCCATTCTGACCATGACCGAGGATCCTAATGATCGATGGAAGCCATTGCCGATCATCATTGATAAAGCATCTGATATGGCCAAGTGTCGTGGCATGAGAATGGGGTATGCCCCGCTACTCTCTCTGTTGGAGCCTGCCATTGCCAAGGGATATAAAAAAATGGCTGTAATTGGTATACCCTGCCAGGTATACGCCTTAAGGGCTTTAGAGAAAGAGCTTGGCCTAGAAAAGCTTTACGTCATTGGTACACCCTGCTCTGATAACACTACTACCGAGAATTTTCATCACTTTCTGTCGCTGATTAGCTCAGAACCAGAAGAAATTATCTATCTTGAATTTAGAGCCGATTACCACGTTGAGGTCAGGTTCAAAAATGGCATAAAGAAAGAAATTCCATTTCTGCAATTACCGCTCTCCACTTTACCAAATGACTTCTTCCCCCTAACATGTCGAACCTGTGTTGATTACACCAATGTTCTATCTGATATCACTGTAGGCTACATGGGTGGGCAAGGCGAACAATGGCTCATTGTTCGTAATGAGCGCGGCGAAGAGCTATTGAATCTTTTAGGTGATGAAGTTCGCACCTCAGTACCGGGAACTGCTGGTAAACGTCACTCCGCTGTCGTTGGTTTTATGAAAAACGTTGAGCGTGCTGCTGGTGGACTTCCCTTAAGAAAAATGCCGAACTGGTTAAGACCTATCGTGGGATGGTTAATGCCTAAGGTAGGCCCACGTGGTCTCGAATTTGCACGAACACGCATTGAGATGAAAGCGATTGAAACAGTACTTCACTTGCGCAGAGAGCAACCTGCAAAAATGGCTTCCATGGTTCCTAAGCATATCTGGCCACTAGTAGAGCCTTATGGAATCAAGCCTAGCGAACAAGAAGTTCATAAACCTTAAAACCTATTTTTCACTTTGGAGTATTCCATGGCTTTATTTCTCATTGGTCTCTTTATTTTTCTTGCTAGCCATTCTTCTCGCATCTTTGCTGAGCCATGGCGCAACAAAATGATTGACCAAATCGGTGAAGTGAAATGGAAAGGTCTGTACACCATCATTTCTTTGATTGGATTTATCGTGATGATCATTGGCTATGGTCAGGCAAGAGAAAACACCATCGTTTTGTGGCAACCCAATGCTTTTCTGATCTATATTGCGCTGGCATTAAACCTAGTTGCTTTTATATTCCTAGCAGGCAGCTCGCCTTCCAATAATGCTATTCGCCTCAAACTCAAACACCCGATGATTTTGGGCGTCAAAGTATGGGCGCTTGCGCATTTGTTATCGAATGGCACCCTAGTGGATCTGATTCTCTTTGGATCGTTTTTAATCTGGGCTGTGTTGGATTTTCGTTCAGCCAGAAAGCGTCCTATTCTTGTGCCTGAGAAAGCTGAGATCAGCACCAAAGCGACGGTGATTACGATCGCTTCTGGAGTCGTTCTCTGGATCGTTTTCATATTCGGATTGCACCAATATCTCATTGGAGTCTCTCCCCTCGCCCAGCTATCTTGATATCCAGCTCTAAAGCAGCATTCATGGATCTTAAAGGGGCGCACAGCAGAGTAATGTTGGTTTTGCTATTAATGGGATGCGGCCCCCAGGCTCCAAAAATAGAAGCAATTGATAACCAGACCAAGACACTGACCTGCTCTCTGAATGGAAATCCCATTTCGATAGCGATTACCAAGGGATCTCTTGATGCAAGCCTACTCTATGGTGATAAAGAGATTAAGGCCAACTTGCTAGAAGTAAAAGATTTCTATCAAATCATCATGCGCTTTGATCCGCAAATTGGGCAACTCAAAATTAATAAGCTAGGCAATGAATTGACTCAAGTCAAAGGCGGCAATGAACAAGTCACCGCTTGTGTGGCAGAATTAAAAAAATCTTAGAGGAATATTTCAACATTACATCATTGGGGCAAACATCATGAAAAAAAATTACTACATTATTGGCTTGCTTATTTTCTGTTGCTCACAAAATTGGGCTATCGCTCAACCTGCTCAAGCTGAGCAAAAATCAGTAGCACCAGTTAAAACAATTGCCTCACTAGATGTTGCTCGCTACCAAGGTACCTGGTATGAGATTGCTAAATTTCCAAACTGGTTTCAAAGAAAATGTATTGCTAATACCAATGCGACCTACAAGATTAAAGATGATGGCAATGTGAGTGTTACTAATCGCTGCTCTTTTGAGGGTGGTGAAAAAGGTGAGGCAATCGGTGCTGCAAGGCAAATCGGTGATTCCACTTCACCAAAGCTAGAAGTGCGTTTTGCACCAGCCTGGCTTGGATTTCTTCCGATGGTCTGGGGAGATTATTGGGTCATCGATATTGACCCAGAATACCAATTAGCTGCGGTGAGTGACCCTAGAAGAAAATATCTCTGGATCCTCTCCCGCACTAAGGTAGTAGAGCCTAGTAAATATCAGGCACTGCTTGGACGCCTTATCAATGACAACGGCTTCAGCCTCGAAGAGCTTAGCCTGACACCACAAAATTAAACTGAAAACAGGAATTTAATAAAAGTAATTCCGATAAGCAGGCCAGAGAAGGCAATAATTCCAATCAAATACATCTTGCCGGTTTTATTTTTTAAGGTTGTTGCGCTGTTATCTCTCATAATTCCACTTCCTTTCAGTAATCAAAGCTGATTAAGAACTGCTGCTAAATTAATACTGCTACTTATTAGACCTTCGCAAATCCCAATAAATGGGCAGTATCTTTTAGGAAAATCTTCAAATGCGCCATAGGATCACGACGCACTAACTTCTTATGCATATACGATTCAAACGTTAGGCGTTGCACATCTTTATCTTCACACATCTTCACAAAGCGCTCACGACGTTTATCGTTGTTATACCAAAAACGTTGCATGATTCCGAGTACCAAGAATACAGTACCGTGTTCTTTCATAAAGCGTTTACGAGCTTGTGCTAATACCTTACCATTGCCAGTTAATAGAAGCTCCTCAACGGCCTCAGCCGCTACTCTGCCACCATACATACCGTAGTAAATTCCCTCGCCTGAAGCAGGCGCTACCACTCCAGCAGCATCTCCCGCCAAGACAACATCTCTGCCGTTATCCCATTTCTTCAATGGCTTCATTGGCAGTGGTGCGCCTTCATGCCGAAGCATTTCAGCATTTTCAAGACCGGTCTGTTTTTTGAGAGCGCCTACTGCACTTCTCAAAGAAAAGCCTTTGTCTGCTGTGCCTGTACCGATGCTCATGGTTGTGCCGTGAGGAAAAATCCAGCCATAAAAGTCTGGTGATAAAGCACCCTGATAAAAAACGTCGCAGCGTGAGCCATCAAAACCAGCAGGTGGATTTTCAGGAACTTTGACGATCTCGTGATAGGCAAAGACATATTCCACATCTTTAGCACCTGGAATAGCCTGGCGTCCAACTCCAGATTTAGCCCCATCTGCACCAATCACTGCTCTAGCACGAACGGCCATAGTCTCATCAGGCGCACCATGCTTGCCACGCACAACATAGTGAATGACTGAGACTCCATCTTGATCTCTAGTGAGCTTCTCGAAGATACCCGTTCTTCTCTCGGCGCCATCATTTGCTGCACGGACCCGCAAAAATTCATCAAACTTATCGCGATCGACCATCCCTACAAAGCCACCCTCAATATGCATATCTACTGCCTTATCTGACGGCGCAATCATTCTGGCGCAATTGGCCTTTGCTACTAGGAGCTCATCAGGGATTTCAAAATCCTTAATTAAACGTGGAGGAATGGCACCACCGCAGGGCTTAATTCGACCCATACGATCCAATAAAAGTACTTTTCGACCCTTCTTTGCAAGATCACTTGCAGCTGTAGCTCCAGTTGGTCCGCCACCCACAACAACAACATCAAAAGTTTCTAGGGCACTCATTTTGATCTCCATCATCTTCAATTAATTATTTAATTTACTGCACACCCACCAAATGACTCGACATATTGCTTGTTTGCGTTTGCGAGCGAGTCTGATAAGACAAGTATGCAGCCACAACAAATAAAATACCTTCTAGGAAAAAAACAAAAGCATAAGCAGAAGCGGGATCACCCAAAACAATTCGGGCGATATCACTTAGTCCAGTTCCAAAAATCCCACCCAAACCAAAGGCCATCGCTTGTGATGCCCCCCAAATTCCCATTCGAACGCCCTCACGCCGTGCACTACCCAGACTCGCAAATTGCATCATCGATCCAATCGCGGCAATAGAAAATGCGCCATTGAAAATGCCTAATAAGAATACGGATACTTTAAAGAAAGCAACATTTGCAATGGGGCCAGATAAAACAAGGCTTAGCATTGCCACTGCAGAAGCTAAGCACCCGCCAACCGTCCAATTACTGAGTGTGGTCAGCTTCTGAGATTTAGCTTTGCTGGTGACAAATGCCAACATTAACATGCCAACGAGTACGCCACCGTTTTGTAGGCCAGATAGAGAAGTAGTTTCTGCAGGTGAAAATCCAAAGGCAACTGCTGCAAATGGCTCTAAGATCAAATCTTGGGAGCTATAGGCCAACATCGACACAAAGACAAACCAAGTGAACGAACGCACTCTACTTTCTTTCCAAACCTCAGTAAAGGCCTCACGAAAACTTACTTTTGCGGGGGCTTCTTCTGATCCAGCTTCATCTGCGTTAGGTGTTAATTGGCAAGCTTTAGCAACAGGTGCCTCCATTCCCCAGATCGCTAAGAATGTCACTACTACTGCAATCACAGAGACAGTACTTGAGACCATTAAAAGACGCTCAAAGGTAAATGGTGTGAGGAACTTTCCGCTGACACTGGCTGTAAAAGCAAAACCAAAGATCATCATTAACCAAACACAGGTAGCGGCTGCTGCTTTCTTTTTAGGCTCAACTCTTTTTGCCAGAAGAACTAACAATGCGGTACCGCTCGAACTAACGCCAATGCCAATCATTAAAAAAGCCACGGTCGCAAGCGCAATACCTAAAACAATCGAGTCACTTAAAAGAACTGTTGAAGCTGCAGCTAATATGCCTCCGCTTGCCAAGACCAATATTCCTCCACGAATCCATGGGCTTGCTCTGCGAGTTTGATCAGAGCCAAATCCCATCCTTGGGCGTATCAACTGAATAAAATAATGAAGTGCCACTAATGTGCCAGGCAAGATTGCTGGCAAGGCTAACTCAACTACCATCACACGATTTAATAGCGAGGTAGTGATGACCACAATAGATCCCAAAGAAGCCTGGACTAAACCCAGTCGGGCAATTTGGGGCCAAGTGAGATAGGTGGATTCAGAAGCGCTCATAGCTCAATTTACCGAGAAACGTCCTGCCACTGCAAATGCACTCACCATCATTCCTGCAACAAACAATGGCACCCCAAAACCACTTAAAAATAATGCACGCTTGACTGGATCTTGTAAAAAATAATGCATCATCTTCATTTGGCCAGCGATCAGTAGCAAGATAACGAATCCCTGCCAAAACGCCCCCCAAATTAAGAGGAGCGCAAAAACACCAAACTGGGGAACAAGCATCATCAAGCAGGCGTTCTCAGCTGCGCCTTTGATACCGAGTTGAACCGGCAAAGAAAGAACGCCCATTTGGCGATCACCTTCTACTGCCTTAAAATCATTCAAAGTCATAATCCCATGGGCCCCGATGCTGTAAAGAATGGCCAGCAAAATAGAAGGTGTTGAGGGAAATACATCGCCCATCATGACTGCTGAACCTGTGAACCAAGCCAAACCTTCATACGAGATTCCGCAAGCAGCATTACCATACCAACCATTTTGCTTAAAGCGTAATGGTGGCATGCTATAGAACCAGGCCAGTAAGAGGCCAAGCATAGTCGCAGCAAATGCCCAAGGGCTAATTAACCAACCTAATAAAAGTGAGAGGCCGGTCCAGATAACAGCAACATAAATTCCCCAAGTTCCTGGCATCCTGCCGGAAGGAATTGGACGTTGTGGTTCGTTAATGGCATCTACCTCGCGATCAAACCAATCATTTACTGCCTGACTTGCTGCGCATACCATTGGACCAGCGAGAATCACGCCTGCAATTAATAAGTGCCAGCGTCCCTGGAAAGAGACGCCAGTTGCAATCACACCGCAGGCAAAAGCCCACATTGGGGGAAACCAAGTAATGGGCTTGAGTAATTCTAGAATGGCGGATGGCGCGGGGAAACGGCGCACTGTGAGTGTATTTATGATCTCATACCCCACTTCCAAAGGCGCTCACTTGAAAAAGGCAGCACCATCAAAATATGCTCTAAGACCGCAAGCGACAAAATCGCTCCCGTCAATGACATTGAAGCAACCTGAAAGTCACTTGAACTAGGATGAACTGCAGATAACCACAAAGGAATTGCGCAAAGCACGCCACCGATCACTGATAGCGGAAGCAAAGGATTCATCGGCTTACAAGTGAAGTAGGTAAAGATGTACTTAAGATGACTGGGCAAGAAGCGTTCATTGAGATTTGCGACGCCCAAAAATACATTGAGCTTAGCGCTCTGACGCATCAACCAAAGGATGATAAAAGTCCAGAAACCAGTTTGGTTCGAGCCTCCCCAAGTCATGACCGTCACAGCCAATGCCAAGACAACTAAAGCAATCTCATGATGCTGAATCGTCTGGAAGGCAAAATACATCTTTTGTAAGCCCCGACAGTTTTCTGGGCATGGCTCTCGACGAGGGCCAGTGACATAACCAAATAAGAAACCAATTTCTTGCCAACCCCAAACTAAAATAGCGCAAGTAAAGCCACAATAAGCACCGGCCACAGTACTTAAGTTGGCGCTGGTTTTTAATCCTACTAAGGCCAGAGCCAAAACCATACCACTTACCCAGAAGGTATTTTTATAGGTTGAGGGATTCCTCTGATTCAACAACAGAATAATCCCCGTGCTAAACCACCAGATAAAAATCGCGTAGAGGATAGGCCAAACAATGCTCATAAATTACCAGGTAGGAACCATACGAACGTTAGCAGGTAAGGTATTGTCTTGAACTGGTATGAGGTATAACTTTAGGAATACTAAACCGGCACGAGCACTCAAAAAAGCAGATTTCACTTTATTAATAAGGCCACCCTCTTTTTTATAGGTATCCATCTTTTCAAAAAGCACTTTCATCTCTTCAAGGTAATGATAGAAACGAGGGTCATCCAAATTTACTGAAATTGGGAACACCTGCTTAATAATTTCATTGGTAATAAAAAGTACCTTTTTATCGTATTCAGTTGGAGAAATTCTCATCGCTTTATAGAGCTCAATGCGAGTATGGTCACGTACATACATCGTGGCGTATACGGCAAGAATGAAGAAGCGAATCCATAACTTATTTACGCCTTGAAGCAGTTTAGGGTTAGCACGCATGATTAGCGCAAATGATTCGCCGTGACGGAACTCGTCATTACACCAGCGCTCAAACCATAAAAAGATCGGATGAAAGCGTGTTTCAGGGCGACTTTCAAGTTCCCGGAAAATGGTAATGTAACGGGCATAACCAATCTTCTCAGAAAGATAAGTTGCATAGAAAATAAACTTCGGCTGAAAGTAAGTATATTTTTTTGCTTTAGCTAAAAAGCCCAAATCAATACCAATATTGAAGTCCTTGAGCCACTGATTAATAAAACCAGCATGACGACTTTCATCTCTAGCCATATAGCCAAACAACATACGCATATCTGGATTACTTACTTTGCGCTTAATCTCGGCATACAAAATACAACCAGAGAACTCGGATGTAATAGAACTGATTAAAAAATCAACGAACTCATCATATAAAGCAGGGTGAAGATTGGAATAATCTTTATCCATATCTGCAGGACGCTGAAAGTGATCCGCATTGTTGTCGCCCTCATATTCCGCCATCAATGCATCCCATTCCGGGCGCAAGGAATCAATGCTAATGCGGTCCATCTCTTTAAAATTAGTTGTATAAAATCGCGGACTTAATACTGCATCCTCCAAGGCCATCTTGGTAGACTCATTAATTGAACCCTTTGCAGGGATCTGACTTTGCAACATGCTTTCTGCACTATCTAAATTCATTTCCAACTCCAATATAAATTTATGACTTACTCACTGCCACTACATTTGATGCATTAAATAACTTAAAAAATGTGCTTGCATTGGTAGGACCAAAAGACTCTAAATCCACTAGACGACCAGTTGCGGTATCCGATAGAGTTAAGCGACCATCTGCTCGATAAATTAACTCGAATGGTGGCCCACCATCTAAACCCTGACGTTTTCTTTCTTGAGCAAGGCCACGCAAAGTGCCCCTTACAAAACCTGCCTCACCCTGAACGGTATCAATTTGTTTACCTGTTTTGTAGTCAATTACCGCAATTGAGCCATCAGGACGATCTTCAAAACGCAGTTGTAAAACCTGTACTGGTGATGCATCAGGCTCACGCACTTTACCCAGATCGCGACTATTGATAAAGACCAGTAATAAAATAACACTCATCAGAACGGCAATAAGTACCTTTGCAACTGGCGACAAAAAATCTTTATTTTCTGGAATGCTCATGCAGTTTGCACTCCCGCTTGTTCAACTTGAGTTTCTTGCGCTACTTTTTTGCTCAAGCCAGTTGATGCAACCCAGGCTTCTGTCAGAATGGCTGCCACCTTTTTTGCCTCTGGAACACAACGCATCATTGGCTCTGGGGTAGCTAAACGCCATGGACGTGCATGAGGCCATAGATGAACGTAGGCAATCTTATCTTCAGTAGCTATTTGCATCGGAATGTCACCTGTACCATCTTTGTATAACTTGAGACCAGCACTACCCAGGGTTTTATACGGGAGATTAAATGTCACGGTCAAAACAATACCCACTCTCATCACAATGCGGTGATTTGTTAAGGTATACATGGTGGTCGTTGCTGACCAGTAAGCTAAAAGGCCTACGAGCAGTAGACCAACAAGCGCCAAGAAAAAAGCAAGCGCAACACTAGCCCAACCTGCCGCTAGCCCACCTTCACTACCCGCCACTGAAAAGACCTGCAAAACCACAATCACTGCAAAATAGACTGCGAGCCATTGCAGACGAAATACATGTTTTGCCATAGCTACCCAATTTGGGGCGCCTTGCCAAAGAATCGTCTCGCCAGCAGGCAATGGTTCGGGCAGCCCTAAGGCTGCCTCAAACTCATGCTCTGCTGATTCATATGGTTTTTGATTCACAAAATACTTTCAATTTTTAGCAATTTAAATGAGGGGTTCTTGACGCTCAGGGGTCGCATATAAAGTACCGCCACCAAAGTAAGCCATGATCTTCTCTTCTTCCAACAGGGTGATTTGATCCTGGCTCTTTAAGCCTGGTACCAAAGCAAATTGATTGCCTAGAATCGATTCCACCTTAATTGAGTCTTTGCTAATTCTAGAAAAATTCATAGGCAGCAATACTCTTCTGCTACCAAACTCTGGCAAGGTTTCAATTTCAAAATAACGAATCACCACTTCAGCCTGATCAATCCAGAGCTCTTTAACGGTGCCCGCTACCACGCCATCATCCCCTATGACCTGCATGCCAACCGGAGTTTTATCTTGTTTGGCTACGCTAAATTGACCGAGCAAACGTCCAGGCAAAATGCGTTTTTGACCTTCTGAAGTCATATCAGGTATGTCTGCACGATTTGCAAAGGCTCCTGGCCCAACTCCTTCCAGCATTGGATTGCCTGTTGGAACTAAAGGGGCGCCATTTAAGTAGCTTGAAGGTCTAGCAGCCACTTTTTCAAGAGGCTCATCCTTTGGTACGGTTACATCACCCCAAAACTCTGTATGGAAAGTTTTTGGTGCCGGCATACCAGCTATTCCATCTGCTCGTCGCGTCTCGCCACGAACGTCATACTCCAGTGGAAAGCCTTCACGCTTACTTTCGATAGTCAGGTAATAAACGAGACCTGCGAAAAATACCCAAAATGCATATAGAACTAACTGTGCAACATCTACGTACTCTGTAATTGCTCCGGTTGCCATCTTGCTCTCCCTTTTAACAATGACGCTTATTGTGAAAAAACATACTGTGTCACTACTTAACTTGGTAATTCATCTAATCCAAACTTCTTAGATACATTCATCACAGGGGCTTTATTCATAATAACTAACGGCCCAATTGCAATCAATGTAGCAAACAACAAATAAAATTCAATGTGATACACAAAGCTATAGCCTGTAGCAGTAGAAAGTAAGCCATCACCCAAAAACCCACTAGTCGCTAGACTAGAAACCACGTCACGGATAACACCGCCAGCTGCAATTGCAATGCCAGATGCGGTAGCGTGCACTGCACCCCAAGCACCGAGAACTAAACCATTCATCCCGCCTGATTCAAAACTCATTGCAGCTGTTAAGGTACTTACAGAAAATAAGCCACCTCCGAAGCCAATCAAAAATGCGCCACAACGAAACAGCATAGGAGAAAGCAATGGTTCGGAAAAGATGACGCAACTAAAGGCCAAAATACCGAATAAGACGCCAATCGAAGCGAGGCGATATGGATCAATCGAGCGATTCAAATACCTTGCAGCAACACCAAAAGCAAGCAGAGCACCCACAGATGTAAGGCTGGTTAATACTGTAGTAGCGCTGACCGATAGACCTAATACTTCCGCACCATAAGGCTCCAAGATAATGTCCTGCATGCTAAATGCTGCTGTACCTAAACCTAAGGCTACCAAGAAACGCATTACTTTGCCCTGCTTTGAAAAGCTAGCCCAAGTTTCTTTAAAGCTAGGGGTTGGAATAGAGTGTGCAGTTAAATGAGGCTGACGCGGTTCTTGCTTCCAAGCTGCAATTAAATTGAGTACTAAAGTGGTTGCTGCAACACCCTGTACTACCCGAATCAAAAGAATCGGGGTGATATCAATAAGTAAATATCCAAAGACGGCGCTGCTTACTGCCATACCTACCAACAGCATCATGTACATTAACGCGACCACTCTGGGTCTTGCCTCTGGCTGAGCCAGATCTGATGCTAAAGCGAGACCAGCAGTTTGAGTAGTCTGCATACCAGCGCCAACCAATAAAAAAGCAAGCCCGGTTGCGCCTTGTGCAAACCAAGCAGGCCAGGTGGTGTCACCGGATAACAAAATTAATGCAAAGGGCATGATCGCAAATCCGCCGAATTGCAACCAAGAGCCGATCCAAATATAGGGGACTCTGCGCCATCCAAGGAAAGACTTATGACTATCGCTTTTAAATCCAACTAGAGCTCTGAAAGGAGCAAACAGCAGTGGCAAAGCAACCATAATCGCAACTAAAGCGGCGCTGACCTGCAATTCAATAATCATGACTCGGTTGAGTGTGCCAATCAGCATCACCATTGCCATGCCAACTGAGACCTGGAATAGCGACAGCCTTAAGAGACGACTCAGTGGCAACTCTTTGGTGGCGATATCGGCAAAAGGTAAGAATCTTGGACTCACTCTTTTCCAAGATTCAAATAACTCTTTGCCGCGCCAAGTGAGAGTAAACATTTTCATTTTGATTGCGCTTTATTTTGATCGACCTGCTTTTTGCTTAAACGCATAGCCTGTGAGAAATAAAAAGCGCGCTGTACTTTTTGGGTACTGACTGGCTCCCAATCTGTGAGGCCATCATGCTTACTAAAAGTTCTAGTTAGAGAATCAATCGAAATTGGCTGAATAAATGGCGACCGGTCACTTCTCGGAAATACGCTGCCTATAGTCAACAATGTACTGAGAGCAGCATTGTTGGGGGCAAAAGTAAAGGCAATGTTAGCTCGGGTGCGAGCAGCAAGCTTAGCCATAGCATCTGCAATATCCAAATGATGGTAGTGAATCATGGAATCCATACAGACCACATGATCAAACTGACCTAAGGCTGGGTCCAGCATATCGCCTGAGCGAAATTCAATTGAGCCAGATCCAACATCTTGACCAATGCGCTCTCTTGCTAAATCCACCAAAGTTGGAGAGAGATCAATGGCAACAACATGAGCACCACGCTTTGCTAAGTCGGCTGCTAAGATACCAGTTCCGCAACCCGCATCTAAAACGCGCTGGCCAGTCAAATCACTCGGTAAATAACTGAGTAGCACATGGCGCATCTCTTCTCGCCCAGCACGAACCTTGGCACGAATACCGCTTACTTTGGCAGTGGACGTGAGCTTAGCCCAAGCATCTACTGCAGTGCGATCGAAATACTCTTGCAGTTGACTGCGCTTTTGAGTGTATGAGTTTTCAAGCATTGATAAAAATAACCCTTAATGTTTCAACCATGGGGAATAGATATAAGCCAATAAATGTGCTATTGCCGCAATAAATCCAAAAAATTGAGTTCCTTGAATCAAGTTACGATGCAGCTCTTCTGCCTCTTTAAAGCTCAATCCAGTTAAAGTTGCCTTAGAGCTATTGAGGCTTGCTGCTTGTATTGCTTGAGAGCGAATACCCTCACCAAACATAGATTCGCGCGTCTTCTTTTCTTGATCTAAGCGCGCCATCCGCAACTTCCAAATAAATTGGCCTGCATTGATAACATAAGTGGCATAAGCTGCCAAAGCCAGAATCATTAATTGATATTGATCTAGATAGCCCGTTCCTAAGGCCACTAAATATAGGGTATGCAATAGTAATACCAGCATACTGAATACATCCTCCCAAAAGAATGCAGGTGCAAATAAGTAGCAATTGAAAACTACCTTCTCCCAGATACAACCAGTAATCATGATGGTGTAAAGCGTTAGTGTTTTCACCACCACTGAAATATTGGCGGCTTGCTCACCCTCTCCAGTAAATAAAAAACGGAGAACGAGGTAAAGACTAATTAGGAAAACAACAAATTGAATAGGCGCTAAAACTCCTTGAACTAAGGTCCATTTAGTCGCATCTCTTCTTACCCTCTCTTCTGGGGTATAAAGTGGTCTATATGTTTTTTCCATGTACAGTCTGCTAAATTTTCAAAAACGCCTCTAAAACAATGAAGAGTCGACTTTTAAAGTCTAAAAGTGTCAACCAAAGTTTACGGTATTTGGGAAAATATACCCCTCGGGGTAACCCTATTGTTAGTAGTTTCCCTATGGCAATTTATGCAAAAAGAATGCCAAATAGGTTTATTAGCAAATAGCCCTTTTTGGGGCAAAAAAGGTGTTTTATTTTTTGCGGTGCAGCATTTTTTATGTCTGCACTAAGCACCCATAATTTGCCTCGATTGCCGCACCATTAGGAGGTTGGACTTGTCGGATTCGCTTAAAAAAACATTCCAATCTAGTTTAGGCGAATTAGATAATGCAGAAATGATGCAATGGCTCAATAAGACTATTGAGTCGGAAATCATCCCCCGTTTACTGATGGGGCATAAGCTTGAATCAGCCAATCAGGTAGCTGACGCCCAAAGTAGCGACATCGAGGTAAAACAAACAGAAATTGTCGATTTTTGCCAAACTTTGTTAGATGGCCCCATAGCAGACTGCTTTACCTTTATCGATCGAATGCAAAAATCGGGCCACAGCCTTGTCTCGCTCTATATGAATCTGATTCCAGCATCAACTAGACGTTTGCAACAGCTGTGGGAAACCGATGAGAATAGCTTTACAGAGGTAACTTTGGCTTTAGGTCGAGCCCAGAACCTGATTCATCAGCTAAGCCCTGCCTTTATGAGCCAAGGCAAACTCTCTGAGTTTCAAGGAAATGCTCTACTGATTAATGCACCAGGATCACAACACACCCTAGGTATCCTCATCATGGGTGAATTTTTCAAATTAAACGGCTGGAATACGACCGTCGAAATTGAAATGACCGCCGCCCAGCTCAAGGATCGAATTCATTTACAAGCCTATGATTTATTGGCAATTTCTATCTCATGTGAAGACCAATGGGGTACTATGGAAACATTGCTCAATGAAGTAAAAGGAGCCTCAAAAAATAAGGGGATACTGACAATGGTAGGTGGACCAGTATTCGATTTCAAACCGGAACTCATTCAAGAGTGTTCTGCAGATATTTGCGAGCTCACAGCCGAAGAAGCTATTAAAAAAGTTTCAGACTTAATCGCGCAAAAAGCTTCCTTAAATTAAGTTAAGATGCCTATCTCACATCAACCAGACAAACTCTTTGCTGAATTAAGCGGGAAAGAACTTAGTCAGATAGCGCGAGCATCGGCAGATATCTCCTTTGTTTTGGATGACTTGGGATCTATACAAGATATTTATTCCGATAATAAAAATTTAGCTAAACAAATATCAGGCGATCTGATTGGAAAAAAATGGTCAGAAGTAGTGGAGCCTGATAGTAGAACAAAAGTTCAGCGCTTGCTAGACGATGCTAGCCCAGACACCATTTCTAAGTTTAGACAAATTAATATGATTGGCAACGAGAGAAATATCGCACTGCCAATGATGTGCGCCTCCATCAAAACATCATCGAATAAAAAGATTATCGTTATCGGCAGAGACATCACAGAGGTCTCTCGCTTGCAGCAAAATCTAGTTTCTGCCCAAAAAGAGATTAGTCAAAATTATCTACAAATAAGCCAGTTAGAAGAACGCTTTCGATCTATCTTTGAAATTGGTACAGAGTCTATCGTGATCGTTAAAGCAGATGATGCATACCCGATAATCGAGATGAACAAAAATGCTATTAAGCAACTGCTGCTTGCTAAAAATAACTGTATTGGCAAATCGCTTCTATCTCTCTTACCTGTTGAGGAAATGAGCAAGGTCACCAATTTTCTGAAAAGCGCTCAAGATACAGATGAACCTAGTACCCTAGCTACATTATTTAGCAGTGGTGAAGCCATTCAGATCAGTGCTACTTCCTTTATAAATAGCGGGATTCCCTACTTACTACTGAATCTAAAGCCCCTGGATTTAGAGAAAGCATCTAACCTCTTTGAGTCTGACTCGTTAACCGTTAAGGCCATCGAAAATAATGCCTATGGTTTTATTGTTTGTACCCAAGAGGGTCTTATTCTGAAGGCAAATAAAGCTTTTAATAAATTAAGCGCTACTAGGGGCGAGCAAGACCTTATTGGTACCAATATCAGAAATTATTTAGGACCAGAGACAGCAGAATTTGATCAAATGATGCAAGCCCTAAAAGGCAAGGCTAGCTCACAATCTTGCATCTCTTCGATCATTAATGCTAGCAGTAGCATTAAGTTGGTAGATATTTCCGCAGTATCCGTAGCACAACCACGTGCCTGTATTGGCATGATCTTTCGCCAAGTAGATTCGAGACAAAATAAAGGAGCGCGTATCGACAAAAAACTAGTACGAAGCTCTCAAGAGTTATCGATGCTAGTTGGAAAAGTCCCTTTGAAAGATATCCTAGCTGAAACAACTGATTTAATTGAGCAGCTCTGTATCAAGGCTGCCTTAGATCTGACACAAGATAATCGCGTTTCTGCCTCGGAAATCTTAGGCCTATCTAGACAGAGTCTGTACATCAAACTCAGAAAATATGGCCTAGTAGACTCCAGTAAGGATATTGATTAGAAAGTTAGTAATGAGCAAGCAAGTTGCATTGATGATTCTGGTAGATGTAGAGTCATCAGCAAGAATCAGTGGAATTTTGAGGCTCATGTTTGCAAGGTTATGGCTTTGGTCTACGCCAGGTCTTGAGTTCTACAAACATATGGGCTCAGGAAAAAATGGTGGCTTCTCATTCCGCCCAAGCGCCACTCATCAAGCACTTTTTTGCGTCTTTAAAGATATCACTAGTGCCGAAAAATTTTGCACATCCTCAAAGCTCATTCAGTGGTACAGAACACATGCCAATGAATTTTTTTCAGTAAAGCTCAAAACCTATTCAATTAAAGGTCAGTGGTCCGGCTTTGTTCCACAAATTACTACTGATACACCAGCATCAGGCCCAATCGTTTCGATTACCAGAGCATCAATTAAGCCGCTTAATTGTTTAGAATTTTGGAGTAAAGAGCCTGCTGCAGAAACCTCCCTAGAGCAAGCTGCTGGTTGCATTATTGCCGCTGGTATCGGTGAGGCTCCTTTTTTTCGCCAGGCTACTTTTACAATCTGGGAATCTCAAGCAGCAATGGATCAATATGCACGTCATGGCGCACATCAAGATGCCATACGTGCATCGAAGAATGGCAGCTACTTCTCTGAGTCAATGTTCTCACGTTACCAACCTTTCGATGCATTCGGCAGCTGGAAGGGGCGCACTCTTGGCTAAGCTACCGGTTATTGTTGTAGGTGGGGGCATTGGTGGATTGACTTGTGCGCTCGACCTCGCCTCATCTGACCTTGAAGTGATCTTGATTGAAAAAGAATCTCGAGTTGGCGGCAAGATTCGTCAAATTAATTGCTCCGATGATCCTCTAGCACCAGCGCCCGTTGATTCTGGCCCCACAGTCTTTACGATGCGTTGGGTTTTTGATGCCCTCTTTGAAAAAGCAGGCACTACCCTAGAGTCTGAATTAAAGCTGGAGAAACTCAATATCTTAGCTAGACACGCCTGGAGTAAAGATGAAAGATTAGATTTATTTTCCAATACAGAGCAATCTGCAAAAGCGATTGCAGATTTTTCTTCTCCTGCAGAAGCAAAACGGTTTCTAAAATTTACTGATCAGTGCCGCAGACTATATAAGGCTCTTGAAAAGCCCTATATGCTCTCCTCTAGACCAAACTTTGCTGGAATGGTTTCTGATTTAGGAATTTCAGGATCCAAGGTCTTATATGAAATTGGGATGTTTAATAATCTCTGGAAATCCTTAGGGAATTATTTCCATGATCCTCGGTTGCGCCAATTATTTGGACGTTATGCAACCTACTGTGGCTCATCCCCATACGAAGCCCCTGCTACCCTAATGCTGATTGCCGATGTTGAAACTCAGGGAGTATGGGCGCTCGAAGGTGGCATGTATAGCCTCGTTGTGGCCATTCGTAAGTTAGCACAAGATAAAGGTGTGCAATTGATGACTGGCAAAGCTTGCGAAGAAATTCTACTCAAGAATGGCAAGGTCAGCGGAGTGCGATTAACAGATGGAACTCTCCTCTATTCAGATCACGTTGTTTTCAATGGCGACCTTGCTGCTCTCCAAACGGGACTTCTCAATCTAGAGGGGATAAAGGCATTCAATGCAAAGATGATTCCGCCATTGCCGGCTAAGAGATCTCTTTCAGCAGTGACATGGTCAATAAATGCCAAAACTGATGGCTTTCCTCTAGTGCGCCACAATGTTTTCTTCAACCAGAATTACCAGGCTGAGTTTGACGACATCTTCAAAGCTGGAAGGCTCCCCCAAAAACCAACCGTCTATGTCTGCGCTCAAGATCAAGGGGATTCTCACCAAAGCAAATCTGATAAGCAAAGACTGCTATGTCTTGTGAATGCACCAGCAAAGGGTGATCAATCTGAATTTAATATCCAGGAACTAGAAAAATGCGAACACGAAACCTTTGGTCTTCTGCAACAATGTGGCTTGAACATCGATTTGGACAGCGCAATATGTCACTGTACGACACCTGCTATTTTCAACCAGCTCTTTCCGGCAACGGGCGGAGCCCTCTATGGCCAAGCCAACCATGGATGGATGGAAACTTTTGGGCGAGCATCAGCACAGAGCCCAATTCCGGGTCTCTATCTAGCGGGGGGCAGCGTTCATCCAGGCCCGGGAGTTCCAATGGCAGCCCTATCGGGACGTATGGCGGCCGCAACCCTGATGGCACACCTCGGTTTGACCAAGCTGTCGGGAAGAACGCTTATCTCTGGTGGTACATCGATGCTCTAAGTGATGATGGCCAACATGGCATTGTCTTAATCGCATTTGTTGGCAGCGTCTTTTCACCCTACTATGCATGGGCTAGAAGGGGTGGAGCTTCAGTTAACCCTGAAAATCATTGTTCACTAAATGTTGCTATTTACAGCAAAGGCAAAAATCGCTGGGCCATGACTGAGCGTGGTGAAAAACAAATATCCCGCAGCGCTACTGAATTTGTTATTGGTCCTAGCAATCTTCTTTGGAATGGCAATAAGTTAATTGTTCAAATTGAAGAGCGTGCAGTACCCTTTGGGCAAAAAGTGTCGGGCACTGTTGAACTCTATCCAAATACTCTCTTTAACTTTAGTACACCCTTAGATGCGGCAGGTAAACACCGCTGGGGCCCTCTTGCTCCTTCAGCACGCGTCAAAGTGAATTTAAATTCTCCTGATTTGAAGTGGGAAGGCAATGCCTATTTAGATTCCAATGAAGGTGATGAGCCTATCAGCGAATCTTTTCATGAATGGGACTGGTCTAGAGCGGAAATGAGTGGTGGTAGAACTTCAGTCATTTATGATGTGCGCGAAAAGAACACTCAGGAAAAAATCTTAGCGCTCACCTTTAATCCCAATGGAACGATTGATCATTTTGAACCACCTCCAAGGCAAGCTCTACCAAAAACCATCTGGGGTATTCGAGGACACATGCGTAATCAAAGCTCTGAGGGCCTAGAAGTCATTCAGATATTAGAAAATACGCCTTTTTACACCCGCTCTGTTTTGAATTCAGAACTATTAGGCGAGAAGGTAGTCTCTTTTCATGAGACCTTAAATGTTCCAAAACTTACATCAGCTGCAACCCAGTTTATGCTGCCTTGGAGAATGCCGCGTATTACTTGGTAATTTAAAGATTAACTACTGTAAGGCCCTGCCGCTCTTACGAGGATTGCGACGCCGCTCTTGGCGCTCCATCAGATCAACGAACCACAGCAAATGATCATGCGTGGTGCCTTCAAAACGCTTTTCATGTGGAATCTCAATGACCGCATCCACTAAATACTGAATTGCTTTATCAGCATCAACTTGATGCTGTCTAGAAAATACTTTAGAAATTGCTGTAAAGGCTTCAGCTAAAAGTACTACTTTTCTCTTAGAGGGGACATAAGCTCTTGTTGAAACAGAGTCTAAATTGAGTTTTTCTACCTGTCTGCCAATCTCGGCATAAATTAGACGAGCGGCTTGAATAGCGGGACGGCAATCCCATGGCAGATCAGAAATTCCATCCTCTGCACGACGATACAAAATATCAGCATGCTTTAAGAGTCGAGCAATGACACTAGCAATTTGATCATTAAACTTTGGCTTACTTAGCCAGACTTGGGGATCCAGACCCGCCTCCCTTAACCAAGAAAGTGGTAAGTAGATTCTTCCATTTGCAGCATCCTCACCAACATCACGCGCAATATTGGTGAGCTGCATTGCAAGTCCAAGCTCACAAGCTCTTGCTAAAGTTTCAGGCTCTCTGCGATCCATGATCACACACATCATTGCGCCAACTGTGCCAGCAACTCTAGCGCAATAATCCAGAAGATCTTCCAAGCTATCGTAAGTTTTAAACTGTGTATCCCACTCATAACCTTCAATAAGCGCTAAAGGTAAACTAATTGGCAAATCAAACTCTTTAACCACAATCGATAAGGCGCGATCAGCAGCAATATCATCTGGCGTACCTTGATAAATTCGGTCAAGACGTTCACGCAATTTTGGAATCGCGTCTGGCTCTGCGTCTACCGCATCTGCTACATCATCAGTAATTCGACAAAACGCATAGAGTGCAGTTGCTGGATCTCGAACTCTCTGCGGCAAAATTCTTGAGGCGGCGAAGAATGACTTTGAGCCATCTCGCATTGTCGCGACACACTCCTGAAGATCAATAAGATTTTGACTCATGCTAAGGCTTTTCTAGGTTCAGCTACCACTGACATTAATGCTTTTGCAGAAGATAAAACGCCGGGGATACCCGCACCTGGGTGTGTACCAGCTCCAACCATATAAAGACCCTGAATATCTTCACTACGGTTATGCGGTCTAAACCAAGCACTTTGAAGTAGGAGTGGTTCAAAGCCAAAAGCAGCGCCTTTGACGGATAAGAGGCGATCCTGAAAATCTTGCGGGGTCATGAGAAAGGAGGTCTTTACGTACTTCTCAAATCCAGGCAAAACGCTTTCATCTAAGTACTTGGCAATCATTTGACGATAAGGCTCAGCCTCTTTTGCCCAGTCTGTACCACTTGCTAAATTTGGCACTGGGGCTAACACGTAAAAGGCATCACCTCCAGCGGGTGCTAAGGACGGATCAGTAGCGGTTGGTCTATGTAAATACAAACTAAAGTCATCTGCCAACACATGCTTCTTGAAGATATCCGTGAGTAGTTCTTTATAGCGCTTGCCCAATAAGATCATATGGTGAGGAACGTCAGGATATTGCTTATCTGTACCAAAGTACCAAACAAACAGACTCATGGAGTATTTACTCTTATTCACCTTAGCATCGGTCCACACTTTACGATGCTCTGGCGCGATAAGTTTTTGATAAGTCCATGCAGCATCTGCATTAGAAACCACAATATCTGCAGGAATAAATTCACCATTGGCTAACGTGACACCTCGTGCTTTACCATCTTCCACTTCAATACGTTTCACCTCAGAGTTCAGACGAATTTGCACACCTCTACCCGCTAATAAACCTGCTAAGCCCTTAATTAAAGAGCCTGTGCCACCCATTGCAGAGTGCACACCATGACGTCGCTCTAAGGAGTTGATGAGTGCATAGACTGCTGTAACGGAAAAAGGGTTGCCTCCAATGAGGAGCGGATGAAAACTCATCACCTGACGTATTTTGTCGTTCTTCAAATGACGTGCCACTAATTTGTAGATGCTCTCCCATGCCCGCATCTTAATCATCGATGGAATCGCACGAATTAAGTCTCCGATTGAGTCAAATGCAGTGGAACTTAACTCCTGAAATCCCAACTTGTAGCATTTTTCTGCTTCTGCTAAAAATCGCTCATAACCCGGCAAGTCCTCTGGTGCAAACTTAGCAACTTCAGCACGCATTCTGGCTGGGTCACCGGTATAGTCAAAGTGAGTGCCATCATCAAAACGAATACGATAAAAAGGATCCATTAAGCGCAGATCCACATCATCAGACATCTTCTTGCCACATAACTCCCATAATTCTTCGAGCAGGAATGGTGCAGTAATAATAGTTGGGCCCGCATCAAAGGTATAGCCATCACGGCGATGGACGTATGCCCTACCCCCTGGAGCATCCAGTTTTTCTAAAACAATTACCTTGTAGCCTTTACAAGACAGACGAATGGCAGCCGCCAATCCACCAAAACCACTCCCAATCACAATGGCAGTGGATGCTTCGTCTTCCTTAAAGTCAGCTTTCTTTAACATTTACTCAAACCAACTTTTCTACAAAAAAATAGCGTCATATTAATCCTATGACGCTATAGGTTAGAACAAACTATAGATTACTTCATCGCCACCGATTTCGCTGGAGGTGGAGAATCTTTTGGTTTTTGTGTTGCCTTAGCTGGTCCAGTTAAAAATGGATAGTCTGACAGCATCGATACACCATAAAGCGGCTTGTAAGCACCTTGATGGCAAGTACCACAGTTGGCTTTAGCAACATCCCCAGTTGGCCCTAGACGATGCGGAGGAAATAGTCCTGTGATCGGTACCATGTAATTATTATTTATATCTTGTGCCATTCGAATGGCATACCAAGCTTTCGTTTTTTGCGGTGGGCTTTCTTCCCAAGAAGCTATGGCTCGAGTGTTATGACAATACGTACAGTTAACACCCAAAGATCTTGAGAAATGCATCATTAATCCATAGGTACTCTCGGTTGCATTAATACTGCTCTTATTTCCAGTAGGTAATGCAGTCTCGCCGTTGACGCGAATCTTCTCATTATTCAGTAAATACGATGCAAAGGTATTCTTCGGTAATGATGCATAGCCTGAGCTATCAACTGGTGTGTTTTGACCATTCTTATTGCCCAACATGCCATTGCCAACCTTTTGTACTGGGTCTTTAAACCACACATTTTGCGGAATGTTGTTACCACGATGACACGTGTAGCAAGTAACACCTGTCTGAGCGACGTGATCTTGCCATTGAGTATTCACTCGTTGCGTCATCAAAATCATGTTGCGAGCAACGCCCTTGGTATACAAGGAGTCATCTGCAAAATTATTCACATTATGGCAATAAGCACAACCCTGCTCAGGTGCAACCCAGCTAGTCATGGCAACCATGAATGAAGTAAATTGGCCAACACTCAAATTATTGAGGACTTTCACATTTTGATATACCGCCCCTGCTTTTGGCCCCTCTGCTGGTGCCGGACCATTAGATGCAGGTACAGCATTATTCGCGGCTTGCCCAGCCAATATGCGTGGGTTGTAAATTAAATCCATGGCGGTTCCGCGGTAACCATGCTGGACAGCTTCAATTGGAGGCCTTTCGCAGCCCGATAGGACCAAAACACTCAGCATTAAAGCCGGCAATATCAGAAATGTTCTTAATTGCTTCATGGCTTAACTCCTATGTAGGTAGGTGCAGCGGGCGGTACAAATCCAGATGTAGCAGGATCAGGCAGTGGAGTTCCAAAAACATAGGGATAAGAGGGTGCTACATGATGTTTGACTGCCCACAAATACCAGTTATCTACTACGGTACCGGTGAGCAAAATACCAATGCCCCCAACTAAAGGTGTGAGAACTGCAAACCACCAAGCCCAACGGTGGATAGATTCCATCGTGGCATTAAAACCCATGGTCCATCTCCAGAATAAAGCCGCTCTCTCTGAAGCTGTACCACGATCGACAATTTGTTCAATTTCACGTTCGCCACCAAAGCGACTTACAGCCAAAATAGTTGCGCCATGCATGGCAAATAAGAGTGCTGAGCCATAAAGGAAAACAATCGAGAGCATATGGAATGGGTTATAGAATAAATTTCCATAGCGCAATGAAAAAGCAGCAGTCCAATCTAAGTGCGAGAAGATTCCAAATGGCACCGCTTCGCTCCAGCTACCCATCATGATGGGGCGAATGAATCCCAGCACTAGATATAACCAGATCGCCGCTAGGAAACCCCAGGCAATATGAGTTCCCATACCCAAGGCAATAGCACGTCGATACATTCTTCCCCACCACAGCAAAATAGATACTGTGAGAAAGAAGCCTGCCATCATCCACCAGCCACCCTCATTTAGAGGCATAAATAAAGACAGACCGTGTTTTGGCAAGGGAGGATCTAGTGATAGCCAAAATAATTGGCGCACAAATTGAATCGGATTCCAATTCACTGAAGCCAACATATTCCAACCGATGATCTGAAAGGCAATAATGCCAAAAAATAAAGACGCTATACCCAGGCGTCCTAAATAAATCGGACCTAGTTGAGCATTACCAAGCCTACCTAATAGGTGATAAAGCTTAGGCTCTCCAAATCGCTCACGCTCATCATATGGGTCGATAGACACTCCATGATGTGGCGGCGCAACTACCTGAACTTGAGTAAAAAGGTTTTGATATTCCATAATTTTTATAGTCCCTTCTTATCGCCAAATCGGCAGGTTCAACCACCAACCCCACCACTCTGGCCATCCACGAGTCCAAAATGGACCACTAATCACAATACAAACAGCACTCCAGAAAACTGCTGCTAAGGCTAAAAATAATCCGAGACGGTGAATTCCTAAAGTACCAATCGAATAACCAATTGAGTCCCTAAAAAAGGTATCTTCATGCTCAGGTGTTTTAACAAACTGCCCCTTCTGAGGGTTTGTTGATGACAAAACTAAGCCACCGTGTAAAACCAAAGCAAAGGTAGTAGCAAAAAATAAGGACACAGCGATCATATGCGCTGGGTTGTAATGAAAATGTAAGTACTGATAACCAGTGTTGGAAACCCAATCAAGATGACTCAAGATACCGTATGGAAAACCATGCCCCCAAGCACCCATGAGTATTGGCCTAATTACTACCAGAGTGAAATAAGCAAATACCGCCATTAAGTAGGCAAAGGGAACATGAAGACCCATACCGAGTTTTCGGCAAATTTCGATTTCACGTAAGGCCCATGAGAAAAAAGCACCTAAAGCACATACCGTAATTAGCTGCCACAGCCCACCTTGTAATAGGGGAGCAAAACCTAATCCATAACTAATATCCGGTGGTGCAATATTAATCTGCCATGGATTCCATGTTGGACCCTGTGAAGCGCCCCACAGAATGAGTGCTGTGCCTACAAAGGCAAAGAAAAAAGTAGTAACACCAAAAAAACCAACGTAAAACGGCCCTACCCAAAAATCGAATAAGTCCCCACCAACTAAGGTACCGCCTCGAACACGATACTTTCTCTCAAAACTTAGCATGGCCATTTTTTATAATCTCCATTGAATGGATAAATAGGGTTGAGCTAAAAAGCGATTTAACCTAACCCTATTCACCATTTTTTTATACAAATTACTTTCCTGCTGGAACTGATGGTGGCATTGCAGAATTCTCTTTTGCTTCCATCGACTTAAACTGGGCTTGGCTTAAACCATCCAACCAGTTATAGCGAACACTGCTCAGCAATATCAAATGAATCATTGCTGCAAGACCAAACAGAAAAATACCTTGAACAACCATTGCTCGCAATGGATCATAAAGTTTCCATATTCTCCACATAATCTTCTCCTAATTTAAGTAAGACATAAAGCCATAAACTGCCGACCTCGTACCATCGATAAGTGACTTTTCTTCAGCTCCTGGAAGCCAAGAACTCCACTTCGTTGGCAAAATCTGGGTAAACAAAGAAATAACAAAGCACACTACAAAACACAAAATAAAAATAAGATTGAAAGAGATTGAATCCTCTCTAATCAAATTTTTTTCTTTGCTCATAACGTGAGTATTTTTCATTTCATCCCCCTAAGATTTATCCCGTTTTCAATGGAACCAAGGACGCCAAGCCCAAACTAAAATATGGGCTACTACTGCTATCGAAGTAAAACCAACTAAACCTTGGATATACAACTGGTGAAACTCCTTGGCTTCGTCATCAGTAAGGCCAGATATTGAACCTGTTCTGTGATCGCTCATAACCAATTACCTCCTTCAAAAATAGCCTTGCGGCCGTTACCGCGCTTAACCCGCGCGACATGGGCTGTAGCGTACGGCATGCCACATTCCGTTTCCAACAAATCGGTTGACTTGTTGTAATTGACTTTTACTAATAAAGAAATCATGCCTCGACCTCCTCAATAATTTCTTTACAAGAAGACTTCACTCTTGCAGCTGTAATTCTTTCTTCGCTAGCCTTTTCTGCATCTTGCTCTACGCGATCACGCATTTCTTTAGCAGCAGAAATCTGAATGAGTACTGGTCTAGTTTTAATATAATCAGCCACCAACTTCTGAGCATCTTGATCCCAAGGCAGAGAGTTAGAGCGGTACGTGCGTGTTAGTGAGGCATCCACTTTGTCCATATCGGTACCCAAGGGCAGGATGAAGAAGAGCGCATCAAATAGGCCATTACAAAATTCTTGAATAATGTATGTCGCACCGGCATAACCCATAAATGGAGTGCCAGTATGGCGTCGAATAATCGCACCAGGGAATGATGCTGGAATATAAGAAGCCTTGCTACCGGTCTCAGCCAAATACATTCTTTCGTTATAGCTACCAAACATCACGAGGGGAGGCTTCTCTTTGGTGAGCTTGCGCACTTCTTGGTTATTTGTTTTTTCACCCGGCTTTCTAGGAACAGCAAAACTACAAGGTAAGCCCATTTCGTCTGATAGGAAGTGACGGATGCCCCGGGTATAGGTTTCATTAGCAACTACTGCATAACTTGCAGTGCTGAAAAAATCTTGAGTCACAGACCGCCATAAGTCCCAGATTGGTTTAATAGTGGTGTGTTTCTCACGCTCAATAAATGGTTCTGGATCTAAGCCCAACAGTTCACCAAGCTTGCGCAAGAATTGGGTAGTGCTATGTAAGCCCAAAGGTGCTTGCAAATAAGGACGCTCCAAGGCTTCACACAACATGCGACCAAATTCGCGGTACATACAGATATTCACATCTGCATTAACTAAGTTCTCAACATCTGCTAAATGAGAGCCTAATGGGAAGACCATATTAATATCAGCGCCTATGCCCTCAACCAGGCGGCGGATCTCTGCAAGATCGCTAGGCATATTAAAGGTGCCATAGCAAGGCCCAATAATATTGACGCGTGGCTTTTCGCCTTCGGCTCTAGGTTTGCGTTCTGGAACTTTACGGGTACCGTATTCAGTCCATAACCAATACATTGCCCGATTAGCACACTGCCACTGATCTTCATCAATGGTTCTTGGTAAGAAGCGGGCAATATTCATACCCTCTGGAGTAACGCCACCACCGATCATTTCTGCGATCGAGCCTGTCACCACCACAGCTGGCAAGTCAGGATCTAAAGTAGCATGGGCGCGCTTCATAGCACCTTCAGTACCTTCACGACCTAACTGCTCTTCCTCTAAACCAGTTACTACAATCGGTAACTCATGAGGAGGCAAAGCGTCGGTGTAATGAAGAACTGAAGTCACGGGTAAGTTTTCACAACCAACGGGGCCATCAATGACTACCTGCAAGCCTTTAATAGCAGTAAACACATATACTGCTCCCCAATATCCACCAGCGCGATCGTGATCAATGACGAACATTACATCATCTCCTCAGCTTTGCGCTTCTTGAGTTTCTTCTCAAGCTTGCGACGTACCTCGGCTTTGAACTCAGGATGGTCTTGTGGAACATTTTCCCAAATACCAGACTTAAATCCAGATCCAACATCACCAAAGAATGCCTTCATCTCATCAAAGCGGGCTTGATTACCAATCGCCGCATTAATCACTTGCGCTAATGATCCAGCACCTGCTGGCCCCATCAATGGTCTTGCTGAAATCAGATTCGTAAAGTACAGGGATGGTATCGAAGCTTGCTTAGCAGCTTGCACTACTGGTGTTGTTCCAATTGCTAAGTCTGGCTTGAACTCTTTCATTGCTGCTAAATCTTGTTCTAAGGAAGCTCGGAATTGAACATGAACGCCTTTTGCTTCCAACCATTCACGATCCTCATTACTCCAAGGGGTACGTGGACAGGCAGAGCCAACATAACGCACATCGGCACCACTCTCAATTAAGAGACGAGCAACAATGAGCTCAGAACCTTCGTAGCCGCTTAAAGTAATGCGACCTTTAATTGGAGCAGCAGCAAGTACGCCCTTAATCGCTGGAAGGATACGATTTTGTGCGGCAGCAATTAAGTCTTGTGGAGTATTCGTTGATTTACCAATGGCTTCTAACCAACGCGCAGTGCCTTCATAACCTACTGGCGCGGATCCTACAATATTGCGCCCTGCTGCCTCAAATTCACGTATGCAAGAGGTATAGAAAGGATGAAGCGCAGCAACAGTCACACAATCGAGCGCCTGATACATTTCACGCCACTCACGCGTTGGTACTGAAGCCCCTACTGCCAAACCCATCGGTTCAATCATCATGCCAATACCAACTGGGTCAGCCGGGAAAATTTCACCTAATAAAGTAATGGTTGGCTTGCTTGAGCGGCCAGCACGTGGCGCTTGTACTGGGCCAGACATGGCTTCATTGCGAGCGTAATTCAGCATGGCACCAGCGAGCACATCTTTTGCTTCAGCATGCGTTGGTACACCAAAGCCTGGTACATCAATACCGATGATGCGTACACCATTAATTTCTTTTGGTAACAACTGAAGCGGAACACCGCTAGCGGTTGGTACGCATAAATTGATAATGACAATTGCATCATATTTTTCTGGATCTGCTTCTTGATAGACTGCATCACGAATATCTTCAAACAACTTGCCAGTCACTAATGTCTCTGAATTAAATGGTACGTAACCAACACTACGACGCGCACCATAGAAGTGGGAGGTAAAAGTTAATCCGTATACGCAACATGCTGAGCCCGAAAGAATCGTGGCAGTTCTGCGCATCCGCAAGCCTACTCGCAATGCTCCAAATGCAGGGCACATGCTTTGGGGTTGATCATGAGGCCCCTTAGGATAGTCTTTAGCATACTGCTGCAGAGTTTCAGATTTACCAGCTGCCTTAGCAGCAGCAAGCATCTCTGCTTCGCCAGAATGACAGCCCAGACCATCACCTAAAGCAGGATCAGTCTTTAACTTTTCCTCTGGGGTAATTGGAATGATGGTTTTATTCATAGCAGCATATTGCTCTCTATTTCTTTAGGCTTGATCGTAAACAACTTCAAGTGTCTTCTTGATCACTACGTCTTTACCCATCATGTCTTTCACGGTAGCTGGCTTGAGCACAATATCGCGACCAGTCACTTCTGAAGAGAACAGGCCTAATAGCTCATCTTGCGTTAATGGCTTAGGACGAACTGGCGGAGCTTCTGAAACATTGGTAGCAAGTTCTTCGAATAGCGGAGCCCACTGCGTGCCAGGCTGACCAATAATTTCATAGCTAGCACTCTTACGACGAATATCTTCGTTTGCAGGAATGGCTGCCAACACTGGAATACCGGCCTTTTCAGCAAAAGCCTGTGCTTCACCAGTAAGGTCATCCTTATTAATCACCATACCCGCTACGCCCACATTGCCGCCTAATTTGCGGAAGTACTCAACTGCTGAGCAAACGTTGTTCGCAACATAAAGGGATTGCAAATCGTTACTAGCAACCACGATCACCTTTTGGCACATATCACGCGCGATTGGCAAACCAAAGCCGCCGCAAACCACGTCGCCTAAGAAGTCGAGGAGTACATAGTCAAAACCCCAATCATGGAAGCCCAGTTTTTCTAAGGTTTCAAAACCATGAATAATGCCGCGTCCACCGCAACCTCTTCCTACTTCTGGGCCACCTAACTCCATCGCAAATACGCCATCACGAATAAAGCAAACATCGCCAATCGAGACTGATTCACCAGCTAATTTTTTCTTCGAGGAGGTTTCAATAATGGTTGGGCAAGCCTTGCCGCCAAACAAGAGTGAAGTGGTATCGCTTTTAGGATCGCAACCAATCAACAATACTTTCTTGCCTTGTTGAGCCATCATGTAAGACAGGTTGGCAAGCGTAAAGCTCTTACCGATACCGCCCTTGCCATAAATCGCAATGATTTGGGTTTCTTTGGTCACTGGACCGGTAGAAACTGGATCAGGTTCAATAGCAGCCTCTTTTTTGAGATCCATAAACTGAATTGTGGCTGTTGCTGGGATGCTTGATGAACTCATTGTAGATTTCTCCAATCTAGAACCATTTTTAAACAATCAATATTGTTAAAAGCCGTGTGATAAGCCTCGTTTGCATCATTAGGTGAAGAGCGATGCGTAATCAAGCCATCTAAACTTAACTTACCCGACTCCACCAAATCTTTAATTGCAACTAAATCTGCAGGCGCCCACTGTGCTGCGATACGAATACGTGCTTCCCGCATAAATGCCTGTGGGAATGAAAAGGAAATCGTGTCATAAAAACCAGCCAGCACAATTTCACCACCGGGAGTAAGGCAGCTGACCAACGTATCTAATAATTTGGCATCACCACTCACATCCACAATCGTTTTGTACTTCTTAATCTGATCATCTTTTGGATCTATAACGTCATAAGCTACAGCGCCTTCTCGGCGGCCTGCATTAGTCTCCCAAACTACTGGGCGCTTACCTTTGGCAACTGCTATACGTGCAATCAAGCGGCCTAATACGCCATGCCCAATAATTAAATCGGGCTGTTCCTGTCCAGGACCAGATGTAACGTGATACCCAGTTGCAGCTAAAGCAAACAGAATTGCCTCTTCACCTAAGTTATCTTGAATGGCAATCACACGATTGCTATCGACAATTACTCTCGAGGCTGCACCACCAAACAAACCTTTAATTTCACCGTAGCATTTCGCGCCGGGAACAAATACTCTTTGACCTACTTTGAGTGTAGAGTCTGCGCCTACCTTGACTACCCTACCAACAGATTCGTAACCAGGAACTAGTGGATAGCCCATGCCAGGAAAGTTGGGCATTTTTCCTGTCCACAATAATTTTTCTGTACCAGTACTGATGCCACTCCACTCCATATCAACCAAGATATCGATCGGGGTCATGGGTGTTAATTCCAGATCAGCAAGAATGATGCTTTCTGGCTTTTCCAGAACAATTGCCCTCGTTTGATACTTATCAACCATGTCTCTTTAAGCGCTCTATTTCTCATCAAAAGTGTAAAAAAATGTTTACACATTAGTTTTTAATCCTTAATTGCCCACTTGTCATCTAGGGGTTTTCTCTACTAAATGATGTATTTTTAGGGTTCAAAATAGAGGGCTTTTAGAGCTTGGCTTTATGCACTAAGAGCGCTAGGCTTATTGCACCGCAATATTTGTGCATTTAAGGGCATATAAGAATTTAATAATTCGATACCAGTAAAACCGGCATCGCTTAATAAGCCTCTAATTTCAGCTTCAGTTCGTGGCCTTCCCCTGCCCATTGCTAGAAGATAAAAACCAAAATAGGCATGGCCCATCGCCTCAAAGCCTTTGGTCTCAGCCATGGGTTCTGCCAGCAATAAAGTACCGCCCGGATTGAGGGCGCCGAACACATTGGCAAGCAATTGTTTTACTCGGGCATCATCATGGTCAAAAATCACTCGCACAAGGGTGGCTAGGTCACAGCCCTTTGGTAAGGAGTCTTGGAAGAAGTTACCGCCAATGGCTTGAGCGCGCTTTGAGAGTCCAATTTCCTGAAAGTGGGCATTAGAGAGCTCTGCTACGCCAGGAATATCAAATAATTTGAACACCAAATGGGGATAGCGCGCAGCCAACCTTTTAACAAAGGCGCCCTGACCACCGCCAATATCAAGCACTGTTTGATGCTTGTCCATGGGATAGGCATCCAGAATCTCGTCTGTGACTAAGGATTGGGTATGCGCCATCAATTTGGAGTAATCGGCCACCTTTTCAGAAGATAAGTTTTCTGGCGCAGCCCCCTGCTCTGGAGTGATATAGGGCCAGTACTCATTTAAGGATGCAGAACTTGTATCACCCTGCAAAAGAGCAATTGGATCGGAGAGATCACGATAAAAATCTGCATGGTGCTTTACCATATCCAAAATGGCGACATTTCCCACTAGGGGGGCGCTCTTCATGCTTAAGGCATAACGGTCTTCACTACGATTAACAAGTAACTTGATCGCTACTGCGGCGTCTAATAGACGCCTCAAGCCGGCTGGCTTTAATGGAATTTGTTTTTGTAGATCATTGAAGCTCAAAGCGCCCTTAGACAAAATATCAAAGAGATTGAGTTGAGTACAGGCAAGTAGGACCTGGGTGTAAACAAACCCTGCCATCAAATCAAAAATATCGGATGCTTGCTTTCTGACTAACCAGCGAGTGAGAGGAAAACGGGTGGCCCAGCGCTGAAAGCTTGGTGAGGCAATCAGACGATTTCGCCAATCGAAGAAGCTTTCCATGAATGGCAATTCAGAACCTAGATAACAGCAGTGTGAAGATTAAGAATGACTAGTTTGAAGAAATAAAATTTTTCTTTTCGCATCCTTAAACCAATCTGAAGGCACTAAACGCTCAGATTCTTGAGTGACAAGAGCGCGCAACATCTTCTCGCCTTTGCAATGAGGAATAGAGGCGATAGACTTTCGTACTAACTCATCAAAACGCTGCACAGCCCCACTAAGACCCAAATCTCTTGCAGAGCTTGGGCGATCATGAGCAATATCCTGTCCAGCAGGCTTGCCTAATTCAGATTGATCAGCAACAACATCACGAATATCATCCGCAACTTGATAAGCCTCACCAAGCCATTCGCCCAGTGGCCTCCATGTTGCCGCATCAGCTCCTGCAGCTTGTGCTCCAGCTGCAGTAGCTGCTTCAAACAACGAACCCGTTTTTGCGCGCTGATAATCAGTTAATACCACTTTTGACTCACACTCCCAGGCCTGTCCAGCAACAATTCCACTAGGTGAACCAACGCTCATCGCAATCGTATTCATCAGAGGGCCCAAACGGAAGATAGAGCGTGTACCTGAATTGGCTAAAACCTGGAAAGCTAAAACAATCAGCGCATCACCTGCTAACACTGCAATGCGCTCACCATAGGCAGCGTGTACAGATGGTCTGCCACGTCTCAGCTCAGCATTGTCAAAACAAGGCAGATCATCATGAACTAATGAAGCGCAGTGCAAAAGCTCAATTGCACTCGCTGCCGCATTCGAGAGTGCAGGATCATCATCACCACACGCTGCAGCAACAGCTAAGCATAATTGTGGACGAATTCTGGCACCACCAGGAAACACTGAATAGTGCATCGCTTCTTGCAAGAGCTGAGGCCCTTGCTTTGAGTGCGCCAAAATCATGGCTTTTTCAAGGCTTTGATTGATTCGATCTAGCATGCTCATAGTAAAGATTGTATAAAAGTGTTGTGTTTAAGGAATAGGTCTGGCTACTAAAATAGATTAGGCTGCTAACGAGTTGTTGTCATAGATACCTTCCAAGCGATCCTCTAACTCATCGTTAGCTTCTTGCATCTTCTGAAGCATTTCTGGGTCAGGCTGCCAATAATTTCTTTGGGAGGCTTCAGTCAGGCGATTTGCTAAACGAGCAGCGGCAGTAGGATTTAGCTTAGCTAAACGCTCACGCATTTCTGGGTTGAGCATGAAGGTCTCTGTCAGTTGCTTATAGACCCATGGCTGAACCTGACCGGTAGTAGCAGACCATCCCATGGTGTTGGTGATGTGTACCTCAATTTGACGCACACCCTCATAACCACTCTCTAACATACCTTCATACCATTTTGGATTGAGCATGCGAGTACGCGTTTCTAGAGAGACTTGCTCTGAAAGAGTTCTGACTGCACCCTCGCCTTTAGTTTGGTCGCCAATAAAGACTGGCACATCTACTCCGCCCTTGGCGCGCTTCACGGCCCTGGTAATTCCGCCTAAGGTATCGAAATAATTATCAATTGTTGTAACGCCCAACTCCATCGAATCTAGATTTTGATATGTCATTTGCACATCAGATAAAACACTCTTCAATAGAGCATTGTTCTGAATCGGTATACCAGCACGTCCAAACGCAAAGCCTTTTCTACGCGTGTAGGTTTCAGCTAATTCGTCTTCTTCTTCCCACACACTGTTCTCAACCATATTGCTCACATTAGAACCGTAAGCACCATCAGCATTTCCATACACACGTAATGACGCAGTCTCTAAATCACAGCCATGTTCTTTTTGGTATGCCAAGGCATGTTTACGAATAAAGTTTTGCTCAAGCGGCTCATCTTCCGCAGAGGCCGCCATAAAGGCAGCTTCAGCCAACAACTTAATTTGTAGTGGTAATAGATCGCGGAAGATACCAGACAAGGTAATCACGACATCCACTCGCGGACGCCCTAATTCACTTAAAGGAATGAGTTGTGCACCAGCCAGGCGACCATAACTATCAAAGCGAGGTTTGGCGCCCATCAATGCGAGTGCTTGACCAATTTGGCCGCCTTCCGATTTCAAGTTATCACTTCCCCATAAAACCATCGCAATGGATTCTGGCAGTGAGTCGCTATCTTCTTGGTATTTATCGAGAATCCGTTGAGCTTGCTTGGCACCATCTTTGACAGCGAATACGCTGGGTATCCGGAATGGATCAAAACCATGCAAGTTACGGCCGGTTGGTAATACTTCAGGATTACGCATCACATCGCCGCCTGCTGCTGGGCGAATGAAGCGTCCATCTAATGCATCTAACATGCCAGCGACTTCAGTCTCTGCAGACATTAGCTCATTGGATTTGACCATCTTGCCAAAAAGCTCTTCTAATATTTCGCGGGTGCCAAGCTCTAGTAACTCCAGATGGGTATCAATAACTTTGCCAAAATCCTCGCCATTCATCAGTGCCTCTACTACGGCATCTTCTACTGGATGATCTAAAGCAACATCAGCCATCGCTTTTAACAAACCAAAGCGCTCTGCAATAGGAGGAACTGCGCCAACCACATGCAAGCCATGCGGTATTAAGGTGTACTCAAGCTCTAGCAACTCATTAAAGAGATTGCTCACAATATTTTGCAAACCATTCAGGTCTGTTTTATCCCATATAGGCTCGGCTTTGCAAAGATCAATCTCTGCTGCTTGCGCCTGAATCAGATCTCCTAAATCAATCCGCTCTTGATCTGCATCTTTATCTAAGGATCTAAAGCGCTCAATCGAGGCTTTCAAATCAGCAAGGCCAGCATATAAACCGGCTTGCGTTACTGGAGGCGTTAGATAACTAATGAGGGTTGCACCAGAGCGACGTTTTGCAATCGCACCTTCAGAAGGATTATTTGATGCATACAAATAAATATTAGGTAGATCATTGATTAAGCGATCAGGCCAACATGCACCACTCATACCCGTTTGTTTACCAGGCATGAACTCCAGGGCGCCATGCGTACCAAAGTGAATTACTGCTGAAGCTGCAAAGTCTTCGCGCAAGTAACGATAGTAAGCAGAGAAGGCATGAGTTGGCGCAAAGCCACGCTCAAATAGCAAGCGCATTGGGTCGCCCTCGTAACCAAAAGAAGGTTGAACTGAAATCAGCACATTACCAAACTGCTTACCAAGAACAAAAATGGAACTGCCGTTAGAGAGTTGTTTGCCTGGCGCTGGGCCCCATTGTGCTTCAATCTCCTTTAACCAGCGCTCACGACGAACATGGTCATCTACCGGAATTAAAGTATGCACATTTGCATCTGCGCCATATTGCTGCGCATTGCCTTTTAAAATCGAGTCACGCAACTCATCGACAGATTCTGGAACATCGACGGTATAACCGCGCTCCTTCATGCCAATTAATAAGTTTTGAACTGACTGAAATACGCTTAAGTAAGCCGCACTACCAATATTGCCGGCATTTGGTGGAAAATTAAACAATACGATACCTACCTTACGTTCTGCGCGCTCTGAACGACGCAGATCAACCAATTTACCAACGCGTGCAGCCAACATTCCTACACGCTCGGTACAGGTGAACATATCTTGGGGGTTATGGTCATCCGTAAATGCGCATTGCTTATGGCAACCTGTACAAGTAGTCCCAGATGCGCCAGGGCGTCCGCCATAAACCATCGGAATTGTGGAACCATCTAACTCAGGGATAGCCACCATGATGGTGCTCTCTACTGGGAGCAAGCCGCGCTCGGATCCCCCCCACTGTTCTAGATTCTGAAACTCAACCGGATGTGCAGCAATATAAGGAATATCTAATTTAGCTAGCACTTCTTCAGCAGCATGCGCATCGTTATAAGCAGGTCCACCCACCAAAGAGAAACCTGTTAAAGAAATCATGGCATCAATGGTTGGCTTGCCGTCTTGAGTGAAGTAATCTGCAATTGCGGGACGAGCATCTAGGCCAGCAGAAAATGCAGGAACTACTTGTAGGCCTTGCGCCTCTAATGCGGCGATGACCGGATCATAGTGGCCACTATTACCAGAGACTAAGTAAGAGCGCAGCACTAAAAGCCCTACTCGACCACGAGCTTTGGCATCTGGCACTACTTTTGGTAAATCACTTAAATTATTACTTAAGCGATTTTTCATACGGGGGTGATAGACGCCAGAGTCTGGATACTCGACCGGATCAAGTGCCTTGGCGTTTTTACGCAAAGACTCGCGCGAGCCAGAGGCATAACGATTTATGAGGTTGGCCATCATGTTGTACATGTTCTCTTGAGAACCGCCCAACCAATACTGTAATGATAAGAAATAAGCCCTGAGATCTTGGGCAGTACCTGGTACAAAGCGCAACATCTGCGGAATCACGCGCAGCATCTTCATTTGCTTAGCACCCGCGGTCGAGCTCTTGCTCTTACCGTCTTTATCTTTGGCGCTCGGACGTAATTTTTTGAGCATAGCCATCAGACCACTAGCTGGCTTACTCATATCTAACTTACCAATTTTGGTCAGCTTAGTAACGTCACCTGCAGACATGGCGCAAACCATAGCATCACAATGATCTCGTCTAGCCTTTAAATCATCCAAAATTGGTAAATAGTGATCTTCAAGAAATAGCATCGTGGCAATCACAATGTCAGCGCTAGCAATATCCTCTTTACACTGCTTTAAATGGTTAGGATTGCCAGAAAACTCGCTAGCAGAATGAATACTCAATACTGCACCCGGAATGCTCTTCTTTAGATCCAGATAAGCACGATTTGCAGCGCTATTCAGGTGGGTATCCATCGTAACTAGCACTAGCTTGATAGGCTCATGCGAATTAGAGGATTTTGTTTTGGTCAGCATTGATTAATTTTTATTAAAAGGGCTAAATTTAAATGAATTAACTTTTCACTCTTTTTATATTTTTGTCTCAGGTTGATTCTTAAAGAATCCTACAATAGTGTCAACTAAAATTGACATCTATTTCACTTCAAAGCTATTATTTAAGGGTAAATCCCAATAAAAAATGAATGCCAGTATATTTAGATCGTCTTCTCCCAATATAGTGTTTTGTTGCTCTGCAATAAGACACTTTTAGTACAAAAATTTCAAGGAATCTTAATGGCACGCAATTACCCTTTCTCAGCCATCGTTGGGCAGGAGGATATGAAGTTAGCAATCTTGATTGCAGCTCTTGATTCCAATGTGGGTGGAGTTTTGGTGATGGGAGATCGTGGCACTGGAAAATCGACTGCTGTTCGTGCACTAGCAGCATTGCTCCCAGAGATGAATACGGTACAAGAGTGTGTATATGCTTGCGATCCAAATGCCCCCGCAGGAACCTGCCTTATTTGCGACGAACTGCGAACAAAACTCAAGACTGGTGGAAAACTTAAAACCATTAAGAAACCCGTGCCCGTGGTTGACCTGCCTTTAGGCGCTACTGAAGACCGAGTGATTGGTGCATTGGATATTGAAAAAGCCTTAAGTTCTGGTGAAAAAGCTTATGACCCTGGTTTGCTTGCTAAAGCACATCGTGGCTTTCTCTATATCGACGAGGTGAATCTTTTAGAAGATCACTTGGTGGACTTATTAATTGATGTTGCTGCTTCTGGGGCAAACGTCGTTGAAAGAGAGGGTTTGAGTGTTCGTCATCCTGCCAAATTTGTCTTGGTGGGAAGTGGCAACCCAGAGGAAGGCGAGCTGCGCCCTCAACTACTAGATCGCTTTGGACTCGCAGTGGAAGTCAAGACACCGCAAGAACCTAAAGCCCGCGTAGAAATTATTAAGCGACGTGATGAGTTTGAGCGCAATCAAGCCAAGTTCATGAAAATCTGGGAAAAAGAAGACGACATCATTCGAGCACAGATCCAAGCTGGCAAAAAGAAATTACCAAACGTCAAAGTGGATGACGCTATGCTGGAAAAAGTCACTCAGCTTTGTAGTCACTTAGGCACCGATGGCTTACGTGGCGAACTCACCCTTCTCAGAGCAATGCGAGCTTATGCTGCTTTGTGTGGAAAAAATCATGTGACGATTGAGCATCTGAAAAAGATTGCAGTGCCCGCTCTTCAACATCGCCTCAGGCGCAATCCCTTGGATGACTCGAGTTCTGGAGTCAGAGTCAAAAGAGCCTTAGAAGAGTTATTTCCTGAAAAAACAAAGTAAACACTGTCTTTGGAAAATCTAGAACAAACGCAAGAGATCAGTAAGAGCGCCAAACTCGAAACTTGGTTGCGCGCACTTCAGGTTGCTCAGCTTCTAGTTATTAACCCACATGGTCTAGGCGGCGTCATTCTCCGAGCACGCTCTGGCCCAGTACGGGATCGTTGGCTAGCTTATCTCAATAACGTCGCTCAATTAGTCGGTATGCGCCTGCCCCTGCGCAAGATGCCCCTTGGAATCTCTGATGAAAACCTGATTGGTGGAAACGATCTGGATCAAACACTGCGCACTGGGAAGGCTGTTCTCAGACAAGGCTTGCTGGCTCAATGCGATCAGCAGCTATTACTCATGCCAATGGCAGAGAGAGTTGAAGTAGGCGCTGTAGCAAAAGTAGTGAGTGCTTTAGATAATGGATTTATCTCGATTGAGCGTGATGGTCAAAGCCGCAGAATTGAAAGTCACTTTGGTGTTGTGGCTCTCGATGAGGGCATCGAAGATGACGAACAGCCGAATGAAAAAATTCGGCAAAGAGCAGCCTTTCTATTAAATCTCGATATCCTCGGCTGGAGAGATATACCAGAGAGCGATGATGACTTCCTCCCTGATGCCGGGTCACTTCAATATGCACGAGAGAACTTCTCTCACGTTACTGTCAATGAAGATAGTCTGAATGCTTTAGTTGGCGTTGCCGAGCAACTAGGGGTGATATCAATACGGGCTCTCACTTTAGCAATCAATACTGCAAAGTGTTTGGCTGCTTTTGACAGAGAAGATGAAGTGACTAGCATGCACTTGCAACGTGCAATTGCCTTAGTTCTCTCCCCACGCGCCACGCGCATGCCGCAAAGTGCTCCTCCAGAAGAGGGGGATATTCCACCAGAATCAGATGAACAGCCTGAGAATGAGCAAGATCCAATAGATCAAGAGCCACCGCAAGAAGATCAAAGCCAGGAAGAAGAACATGAGGAGCAAGAGCCTGAAAGTAATACAGAAACTCCGCAAGCTTTAGAAGATGAGATTCTAGAAGCAGCTCAAGCAGCCATCCCTGCAGATCTCTTAGCCCGTTTGGCAGATTTAGCGGATCTGAAAACACCTAAAGGCATGGGCGGTAAAACGGGTGCCGTAAAGGTGGGTCGTATGCGTGGTCGCCCACTGGCTCCTATGCCAGGCATGCCTGAGGGTGGCAAAACACTGAGCATCATTGATACCTTGCGAGCTGCGGTTCCTTGGCAAAGGGTTCGTCGCGCAGAAATGATAGCTGCTGGCAAAACTATTCCGCTTGGAAAAATCATGATTCGCAAAGAAGATTTTCGAATCAAGCGCTATCAAGAGCGCACTCAAACTCTAACGATGTTTATTGTTGATGCCTCCGGCTCATCCGCTATGCATCGCTTGGCGGAAGCCAAGGGCGCTGTAGAGCTCTTATTGGCTGAATGCTACATTCGGCGAGATCAAGTAGCAGTGATGTCATTTAGAGGAAGCACTGCTGAACTGATCCTAGCCCCTACTCGATCCTTGGTAAAAGCCAAACGCGCTTTAAGTGGACTGCCTGGTGGGGGTGGCACTCCTTTAGCGCGCGCGATTGATGAATCTTTTGAAGTAGCGAGTACTTCTATGAGAAAAGGGCTAACCCCTGCTTTGGTTTTCTTAACTGATGGCCGAGCCAATATTGCTAAAGATGGCTCTCCTGGTAGACCCAAAGCTATGGAAGATGCACAGCAGTCAGCGCGAGCCGCTTCTTATTATTCTTTTAAGTCTTTGTGGATTGATACTTCACCGCAAGCCAGAGATGAAGGCAAAGCCATGGCAGCACTACTGGGATCAATGTACTTACCTCTACCAAATGCAGGAGCAAATGAAGTTTCTCAAGCCATCATGCAAGGACTCAAACAAGCTTAGTTGATAGGCTTTAGCTACTCAGCCAGCCCTGTAAGAATGAGTTGGGCTACCTTGGCGGGTTCTAGCTCATGCATGATGTGACCGCCCTCCCACTTGAGAACTTGTGCCGCAGGAAAATGGTCTTGAATAATCTTCTCTAAAGGCTGAGCCGGAATCCACGCATCTTGATTACCTAATACGCAAATTAATTTACCGCGATACAAATTAGCTTCCGCCAACACTTTCTGAATATCTGCTGCTGCCATGAAGTTCATAGAACCTCGCACATGATCTGAACGTTCAAAAAGTTTTCGATAATACACTCTGCGAGCTTCGGGCAAAATCGTATTGGTTGAGTCTAATAGTTTATCCACCATTCCTAAACTGGGCGATAGTGAAGCGAGCAAGCTAGAAAGTATTGAAGATCTGGTAAGCGGTCCTAAGAGTGGTCCAAAGAAACTGGTGTAGACCGGTGGTGGCGGAATAAAGGATGGGTTCAAAGCAATTATGAGCTTAGGCTGCTTAGCTGAAGCTACAGCAAAACGAATGGCTAAAGGTGCTCCAGCGGAATGTCCCACTACGATTGATGGAGGTTCGATTCCCATTTGATCGATGAGAAGTTGTAATGAGCGTGCAATTTCATCCAGCTTGAGATCTTCTAAATTTGCACCTAGGGTAAAAGCATGACCTGGTAAATCAGGTACTAGCACTTGTGCATGACCTGCCAATAAAGGAACCAGATCAGACCAAGAATGGGTTGAGCTGCCAGTGCCATGTAGAAGTAGAACAACCGGGCCTTTGCCAGTGAGCTGTACATGCCAATCGATATTGCCAACAGAGACAATGCTGCTGTGTTCTCGATTAGGCCAATCTAAGGGAATTCGTTTCATTGCTTATAAAAACTCTTTGAGTGCTTGTAGACCAATAGAAGGCTGCTCTTCTTGCGGTAAGTGGCCAATATTGGGTAAGGATACTCTTTTAGCGTTGGGCATCACCTTCAAGTAGTCATTGGAATTGCTAATGGGAATGAAGGCATCTTTTTCACCCCAGATTAATAAGGTAGGAACTTGGATGCTCGCTAGGAATGGCACTGGGTCTTGCAACACTGTTTGCTGCATACGCGCCAAGATAGCGCCTCTGACTCCAGGGGCTAACATCAGATCGTAGTAACGATTGACTAAAGCATCATTTAGGGTATTTGGGTTGGCGTAGGCAGGTTCCAGATTCATTGCTAAAAACGTTTTAGAAAAGAAATAGCGATAAAGCTGGGCAACAGCAGGAACATCAGATTTTTTTCCATACTCCATTCCATGGCTGGCATACCCATCCGGAGAAATCAGTACCAACTTAGCAACTTGATTGGGATAACGGGCTGCAAATTGCCAAGCAAACTTTCCGCCCATAGAATTACCCACCAACACTACCTTGGGAATGTTGAGCTCTTTAAGGAAAGCCTGTAAGACTTCCACACTTCTCTGATCGGTATAGATACCGCTAGGGTCTTCTCCAGTTAAACCAAATCCTGGCAGGTCAACAGAAATCACACGGTAGTCTTCACTTAAAGCTTGTGCCCAGCTATCCCATGTTTGCAAGCTCGCACCAAAGCCATGCAAAAAGAGAATAGGGATTGCGTTTTTGGAGAGGCCCGTATCTTGGTAATGGAGATTAACACCCAACGCGGTGACATACGTATTTTTAGGTGAGCCGTAAACTTTCTCAAGCTCTGCTTTAGACTTATCTGGCGTCCATAGATAAAGAGCAGCAAGTAATATCAAGCTTGTGAATGCAAGAGTAATAATCTTGAGTGCTTTGAGGAACATCGAGTTCTAGCCTTAAAATGAAAACAATGGATATTTACTTGAATCTTTACCAACACTAAGACTGTAATAGAAAAATGAGTTCTACTAGCAATCAACCTCTTGCCATTATTACCGGAGCTTCCTCTGGTGTTGGTTTACATGCCGCAAAAGCCCTACTTGCAAGAAATTGGCGACTGATTCTGGCGGTCCGAGATCCACAGAAAATGGAACTAGCTGCTAAGGCGCATCAATTTGATGCAAGCCAATATGAAATTTGGCAATTAGATCTAGGTAACCTAGACAGTGTTCGAGCATTTGTGAAACGCTTTAATGAGAGTGAACAAAAGCTCAATGCTCTGCTCTGCAATGCAGCCACCTACCTACCTCTCTTAAAAGAACCTGCTCGCTCTCCTCAAGGATTTGAGATTAGCGTTGCCACTAATTATTTTGGACACTATGTTCTGAGCAGAATGTTGCTAGAAAATTTAGTGCAGACTGCTAAAGCACATGAGCATGCACGCCTCATTACATTAGGCACTGTTACCGCCAACTCAGAAGAGTTTGGCGGCAAAGTTCCAATTCCGGCGCCTGCAGATATTGGTGCTTTAGAAGGTCTGTTGGCTGGCTTTAAAGTGCCGATTGCGATGATCAACGGTAAGCCCTTTAAACCAGGCAAAGCATATAAAGACAGTAAGTTATGCAATATGGTCATGAATCGTGAGCTACAAAAAAGATATCATGCGAGTACGGGTGTGATCTTTAATACTCTGTATCCAGGATGCGTAGCGCAGACAGCGCTCTTTAGAGATACACCGCCACTCTTTCAGAAAATATTCCCTTGGTTTCAGAAAAACATTACTAAAGGGTATGTGAGCCAAGAACTCGCTGGTGATCGGGTCGCCCAAGTCGTAGCAGACCCGCACTTTACCCAATCAGGCGTTCACTGGAGTTGGGGCAATCGCAACTCAGCGATTAGGGAGCCTTTCGCTCAAGAGCTTTCCATGAAAGCCAAGAGCGAGAAGCTAAGCAAAGACCTGTGGGAAATTACTGCCAAGCTCGTTGGCATGCCTAGTGATTAACTAAGTAGCTTAATCAAATCCGAGTAAATCAAAGATATCGCGATCTTTCATGGGGATCGATGGTAATGGATCTGCTCCGAGCCAGAGTGCCGCAGCCAAGCGCATGTATTCTTGCTGAACTAGTTCAAGCTCAGGAGAATATTCCATCTCAAATAAAGTAGATTTTTTCAGACGACTACGACGAATCACATCCAAGTCAGGGAAGTGGGCCATTGTCTTTAATCCGACCTGTGCGTTAAATTTGTCGATTTGATCAGTATCTTTACTACGATTAGCAATCACACCACCTAATCGAACGTTATAGTTTTTCGCTTTGGCACCAATAGCTTGAATAATACGATTCATCGCAAAAATAGAATCAAAGTCATTTGCAGTCACAATCAATGCACGATCAGCATGCTGGAGTGGTGCAGCAAAGCCCCCGCAAACTACGTCACCCAAGACATCAAAGATCACGACATCGGTATCGTCTAGCAAATGATGCTCTTTTAAGAGTTTGACAGTTTGTCCAACAACATAGCCGCCGCACCCAGTTCCAGCTGGAGGGCCTCCCGCTTCAACACACATCACACCGTTATAACCTTCATATACAAAGTCTTCAACGCGTAACTCTTCAGAATGAAAGTCCACTTTCTCAAGCACATCGATTACTGTCGGCATGAGTTTTTTGGTCAGAGTAAAGGTTGAATCGTGTTTCGGATCACAACCAATTTGAATCACCCGTTTACCTAATTTAGAAAAGGCAACTGAAAGGTTAGATGAGGTGGTGCTCTTACCAATTCCGCCTTTACCATAAATTGCAAAGACCTTAGCTTTACCTATTTTCAAATTCGGATCAAGCTGAACCTGCAGACTGCCTTCACCATCGGGTGGTGCGCTACGAGCATCTGAAATGGGTATGTTAATTGCTTTCATTTTGAATTGCCTTTGCTATTTTTGACCTAATGTCATGATTTAACTTTTAAAGTGCGCCTTTGCATCATACAAAGTTTCTAGGGTAATACTTAAAAGACCTTGCTCTGCTGCATACTTCTCCGTATTTCGTCTGGCTTTGCCTCTGACAAAGAATGGAATCTTATTAAGCTCTTTTTCTGCATCCGTTTCCCAGGAGAGGGTTTGATTACCTAAATTGAGGTTAGGAGCAGTAATCTGCTCTGCTCCTGCTTCTGCCTTCATTGGAGCTGAGCTATGGCCAAGGTGCGATGGCATGGCACCCTCATGAAACTCAAAGTCGCCCCTGAACATTCCGATCAAATGCTCCTCTAGGCCCATCATCAATGGATGTACCCAAGAGTCAAACAACACACAGGCACCTTCAAAACCCATTTGTGGGGAGTAGCGCGCTGGAAAATCTTGCACATGCACTGGTGAAGAAATCACTGCACACGGAATTTGTAGGCGCTTAGCAATATGGCGCTCCATCTGTGTACCAAGAATTAGCTCAGGTTGCAGCTCTGTGATCTTTGCCTCAACCTCTAAATAGTCATCGGTGATCATGGCCTCGAGTCCTAACTCGGCAGCAGCTTCACGCACTTCACGAGCTAATTCGCGGCTATAGGTTCCTAGTCCAACGACTTTGAAGCCCATTTCATGAGCTGCTACTTTTGCTGCAGCGATAGCATGAGTAGCATCGCCAAAAATAAACACTCTTTTATTGGTGAGGTAGGTTGAGTCAACCGATAAGGCATACCAACGCGCTTTTGAGGTTTGGCTAAATTTTTGAACATCACATTCAATCCCGGCTAGTTGGCAAACTTCAGTGATAAAAGCTTGAGTCCCTTTAAATCCAATTGGAATTGCTTTTGTAGAGGGCTGACCAAAACTTCTCGTCATCCAAGTTGCTGCGGTATTGGCTGTCTCAGGATATAAATTGACATTAAAGTCTGCTTCGTGCAAACGGGCTATATCGGCTGGATTAGCGCCCAGGGGTGCAACGACATTGATCTCAATCCCTAAGTCGCGCAATAAGCGGGAAATTTCTTCAACGTCATCACGGTGACGAAAACCTAGAGCAGTTGGCCCCAAAATATTGCAGCTTGGCTTTACACCAGCCATTCGAGCTGGACGCTTTTGTCCTGGAGGCAAAACAAATGCTTGCCCCAAAAGGCGAACCATCTGATAAAAGGTTTCTGCTGCGCCCCAATTTTCTTTCTTTTGATAGGCTGGTAATTCCAATGGCAAGATGGGGACTGGCAAATCCAGAGCCGCAGCTAAGCCACCCGGATCATCCTGAATCAATTCTGCAGTACAAGAAGCTCCGACCATTAATAAGTCGGGTTTAAAACGGGCATAAGCTGTTCGCGCTGCATCCTTAAATAATTCCGCAGTATCACTACCTAAATCCCTTGCCTGAAAAGTCGTGTAAGTGACAGGCGGCCTTTTTTTCATCCGCTCAATCATGGTGAAGAGGAGATCTGCATACGTATCTCCTTGCGGTGCATGCAGAACGTAATGTACCTTCTCCATTGCGGTGGCAACGCGCATAGCACCAACGTGAGGTGGGCCTTCATAAGTCCAGAGGGTTAACTTCATACCTCCTCCACCATCATGAGCTTGTTTTTTCTAGTCAAGGGTCGAGCAAATAACTCTGCCAGATCAGCTGCTTGATTAAATCCTTGAATCGGTGTGAATACGAGCTCAATTGACCACTTGGTCGTAAAGCCTTCAGCTTCTAATGGATTAGCTAAACCTAATCCACATACCACCATGTCTGGCTGCTGCGCACGACAACGATCTAATTGGTTCTCAACATTTTGGCCTTCAGCCAATTGCGTCTTGGGATCTAACATGGCTAATTCTTCTGCCATATGTTGACGATGCAGGTATGGAACACCTACTTCCATCAGATTCATGCCAAGTTCTCTATTTAAATAGCGCGCTAAGGGGATCTCTAGCTGAGAGTCTGGAAAGAAGAAGATGGATTTTCCTTGTAGGATTTCACGATGTGGCTCAAGTGATTTCTTAGCGCGATCCCTTTGTGGTGCAATCACTTTTTCAAAGGTATCAGCAGACACGCCTAATTCTTTAGCAGCAGCTAGGAACCATTTTTCTGTTCCTTCTACTCCCAACGGAAAAGGTGCAGCAATTCTCTGGGCACCCAGATTTTCCAAGAACCTGGCCGTATCGGTCAGAAATGGCTGAGCAAGCAAATATTTAGTCTTTGGACCAACAACAATTTTCTGAGTAGATTCCCTGGGTGGGAAAAAGGCAAAGGACTTGAGACCTAGGTCTTTGAAGATACGGCTAAATTGGTCTTCAACTACATCAGCCAAACAGCCCACTACTAATAAATCGAGTTCATCTGATTCGGTTGATTTGGGGAGATCTTGTACAAGCGCAGCTAGGCACGCATCTTCGCCTTGGGTAAAAGTGGTTTCAATACCACTGCCAGAGTAATTGAGAATGCGCACCTTAGGTGCAAAGGTTTTACCAAGGCGCTGCGCTGCTCTAGATAAATCTAACTTAATCACTTCTGAAGGACAAGAACCTACTAAAAATAACAGTTTGATATCAGGACGGCGCTCTAACAACTGCTTGACTACTTTATCTAGCTCATCATTTGCATCAGCAAGACCAGCTAAGTCACGATCATCAATGATGGCAGTTGCAAAACGGGGCTCTGCAAAAATCATCACACCTGCAGCAGACTGAATCAAATGAGCACAGGTACGTGAACCCACAACCAGAAAAAAGGCATCTTGAATTTTGCGATGTAACCAGATGATTCCAGTCAGACCACAGAAAACCTCTCTCTGACCACGCTCTTTTAAGGGCTGGAAATTAATGGGCTGGGAATCCACCATCACTTCTTGGGATACAGAATTCAATTCTTACCTCAGACTTTGCTATAAGAAATGAATAGAAAATTGAAATAGTTAGTCTTTAAACCAATTTCAAAAAGGGGGTCAAGCCAAAAATGAGTCATACCGTAAAACGTTGATCTATAGATGCCCTAGTAAAAGCTTCTTGTGGGGTTTTAGATATAAGTGTTTACACCGATTAAATGGGGTTTAAAGGGGTTCTAAGCTATTAAGCGGGGTATTTTGGGTCCAAAGAAAAGCCCCAATTACTTCAAAATTATGGGGCTTTTTATGGGTTCAGAATTGGCTTTTATTGCTGAGACTTGAGTAGCGCCTTAAAGGTCAAGACACTGAGAGCTACAGCGATACCAAACGACACTAGCAACATTGCGAACTTAGATTGGGCCTGTCCTGCAGGAAAGATCAGATAAAAAGCAACGGTAATGCTGATCACCATGCCGCAAAATCCAGCTATCTTGGAGATCTGATCTTGCACATTATGGAATTTCATCATGCTTTGCATCCTTTCAAGGTTTATATCTTTTGAGCTCAAGAACATCAAGATGATTACTCATCTATTCCGAAAACTTTAAACTCAGTCATTAATGTAGTCAAGATATCTAGGGTAAACCCTTGACTAGATAGGATTTTTCTCTATTTCAAGCATACCCTCTTCTATGTCAAAGATCGGCACATAAGCCAATTGATCTTTGGCCTTCTGAATCGAGACAGAAAAAGGATGTGCCATTAAATGGACCATTTCTCGAATCAAAGGGGGCTCTCCGCGAAGGGGTAAGTATTTCCAACCATTTTCTGTAAAGCGCGCTAAAGGGTATGCCAAGTAACGGGGGATAGATAAAGCGGGCACCTTGTAATGACCTGCCTTTAATCTTCTGGTCATCCATTGCCTAAATGGAACTGGAGATCCATCGCTGATAAAAAAGCATTCTCGATTCGAATCTGATAGCAGCGCTTTTTTAACTGCTTCACAAAGATTTTCAATGTAGCAAGTTGAAAAGGGGTAGTCACCCTGCTCAAACCAGCCAAATTTATTCAAGTTGGCAGCTTTGCCTAAGATGCGATCAATGAGATCACCTCTACCCCAAATCGATGCAGGCCTAAGACTGATGGTTCGGATAGACTCCTCCCCAGCTGCTAGGACGTGCTGCTCTGCCATAGATTTGCTATGACTATAAGGAAAGTTTTGCAGGGAAGCTAAAGCCCGTGATTCGCAAACTTCTAGATTGGGGATGGATGGATCTTTAGCAACCGAAGCATCACTCATATAAATCAATTGCGGAACTCCAGCTTTCCTTGCAGACTCCAGAATATTTTTGGTCATGAGTACGTTTGTCTCATGCAATTCTTTTTCGCAATTCCACAGCTTCATCTCTGCTGCGCAATGAATCACACTATCGATACCCTGCAGTCGTTTGGATAAACTTGGGACATCATTTAAATCACCTGACCAGACTTCAATATTATTTGTGGGTTTGATATTGAGAGCCTGTGATGAGCGGTAGTGCGCAACGATCTCATATCCTGCTTCTACTAAAGACCGGGCCAAATGAGTTCCCACAAAACCACTGGCACCCGTCAAGAAAATTTTCATTGAGCACTCATTTATTTTTCATTTACCAAACCGCTGGCCAAGAAACATTGCAGATCGTCCATAGTAATAAGCGGTGGCTAGTAATACTTTTGGCGAGAGGCAAACAATTGTCAGAATAAGCAGAATCAGAAAGGACCAATGCTGCGTTGAGCCAAAACCCGCTAAGGTGATGAGCCCCATAAAAATGATCTTGCGCGCTTGACCGCGAGGTAACCAGGGACTTCTTTTATATACGGGGTCTTTATTCGTTGCCGAGCTTTCGCCTGCCATCTTCCTGATATCTCTAAAAATACAAAGCCAATCTAAGTGATCTATCATAGATAATTATTAGGGATTATTCAATGACCAAGCAGAGCAACAAGACCAATCCCCGTGGGTTTCGCACCCTTGCAGCACTTACCCCTTTTCTAAAGCCCTATAAAAAGCAATTTGTATTGGCTATCTTTAGTCTAGTACTCGCTGCTAGTGCAACCTTAGCCGTTCCATTTTCTTTTAGGCAAATCATTGATTTGGGATTTAACGCCAATAGTGGCAGCCAAATCAATACGACATTTCTAACCTTGTTCGCTGTTGCTTGCCTAGTTGCATTAGGAACGTCACTGCGTTTTTATATGGTGTCCTGGCTAGGTGAAAAAATTACGACTGATATTCGTTCAGCAGTCTATAGCCATGTCATCAAACAAAGTCCCGAGTTCTTCGAATCTACTCATAGCGGTGAAATCCTATCGCGCCTCAATACCGATACGGTCTTGATCCAGACATTGATTGGCACTAGCGTATCGATGGCCATCCGTAATATGTTGCTATTGGCAGGTGGTTTGGTCATGATGTTTATTACCAGCCCGAAATTATCTGTACTGATTTTTGCCACTCTACTGCTCACCATCATTCCTACCGTGATCATGGGGCGGCGTGTTCGAAAACTCTCCCGCAATTCGCAAGATAAGATCGCCAATGCCTCTGCCTTAGCAGGAGAAAAATTAAATGCAATTCCGACAATTCAATCATTTACCAATGAAAAGATCGAAATTAATCGGTTTAACCAGGCTATTCAGACTGCACTGGTTGCGGCCATCACCCGTACACAAGCTAGATCTTTGCTCACCTTTGTTGCCATCTTATTTGGTTTTACCAGCATTATTTTGGTTCTCTGGCTTGGTGCTTATGCGGTCATGGACAATCAAATTACCGCTGGAGAGCTCTCTCAATTTATTTTGTATGCGGTGATTGTTGCTGGCGCTATCGCTGGCATCTCTGAAGTGGTCGGCGACACGCAAAGAGCCATTGGTGCTAGTGATCGTCTTTTAGAACTTCTCAACGTTCAATCCTCCATCCAAACGGTAGCAGTCGTGGAGTCAATCCCTCAGGTCAATGCGGATGGCATTGGGGTAGAAGTACACAATCTGTGTTTTCACTATCCATCTAATCAAAATCCAGTGTTATCTGATGTCTCTTTTGAGATTAAGCCTGGTGAAAGAATTGCCATTGTGGGTCCCTCAGGCGCAGGTAAGACCACTCTCTTTCAGCTATTGCAGCGCTTTTATGATCCGACGAGCGGGGAGATTTTATTTAATGGCATCAACATTCGAGACCTTGAGCTTGAAGTGTTGCGAAAAATGATTGGTGTAGTACCGCAAGACATTGTTATATTTTCAGATAATGCCATGGAAAATATTCGATTTGGCAGAATGGATGCCACTGACGAAGAAGTGCTAGCGGCTGCACGCCTTGCAATAGCGGATGAATTTATTTCTAAACTTCCAGAAGGCTATCAAAGCTTCTTAGGTGATAGAGGTATCCGCTTATCTGGTGGACAAAAACAGCGTATTGCCATTGCCAGAGTATTGTTAAAAAATCCTGCCTTGCTGCTTCTAGATGAGGCTACTAGTGCTTTAGATGCTGAGTCTGAATTACTTGTTCAGCGCGCCCTTGAGGCTGCCATGGATCACCGGACCACCATCGTCATTGCTCACCGCCTATCTACAGTCAAGCAGGCCGACAAAATTCTGGTATTGGAAAATGGACGAATCATAGAAACTGGTACGCATGCT
>Ga0209188_1000265_pt1 | contig 56520 bp, 33 predicted proteins | sample C_130625_EF_Meta_FD_187307 | JGI IMG/M metagenome (GOLD analysis project Ga0209188, IMG submission 187307) | Freshwater microbial communities from Lake Croche, Canada to study carbon cycling - C_130625_EF_MetaG (SPAdes) (version 2) | ecosystem: Environmental > Aquatic > Freshwater > Lake...
CTGATGCTACTTTAGCTGCATCAGCTGCTGCCATTTGAGCTGCATAGGGTGTGTTCTTTTTAGAACCTCTGAAGCCCATTTTACCTGCACTACTCCAGCTGATCACTTGACCAGCCTTATTTGTGAAAGCAATAATTAAATTGTTGAATGTTGCACTGATACGAACTTCTCCAGATGCATCAATTTTCACGACTCTTTTCTTAGAAGCCGCTTTTGCACTGTTTTGTGCTTTGATTGGTTTTGCCATTTTTTTTGAGGTGTGTTTTTATTACTTGTTGTTACTTGTAATAGAAACGGGTTTTTAATTAAATCTCCTCTACTTTATTTAGTAGGATCCGATTTTTATTGAACTAATTATTTCTTAGCGACTTTCTTCTTACCAGCAACTGTCTTACGCTTACCCTTACGAGTACGTGAGTTAGTTTTAGTACGTTGACCACGCACTGGTAAACCTTTTCTGTGACGTAAACCACGGTAACAAGCGATATCTAATAAACGCTTAATACTCATAGACACTTCACTACGTAAAGCACCTTCAACTTTAAATTCAGCATTAATGATATTACGAATAGCAGTTTGCTCATCGTCATTCCACTCATTTACTTTTTTATCGTAACTGATGTTTGCTTTGTTTAAGATGTACTGAGCTGTAGAATGTCCAATACCGAAAATGTACTGTAGTCCTATCTCTCCTCTTTTATTTTTTGGTAAGTCTATACCGGCAATACGAGCCATATTTTAAAACTGGTTTTTTGTTATTGTTGTTTTGTTTGGATTATCCTTGTCTTTGCTTAAAGCGAGGATTCTTTTTGTTGATAACGTATAATTTACCTTTACGCTTCACGATCTTGCAATCGGCACTACGCTTTTTAATGGATGCTCTAACTTTCATCTTTTTATTTTTAAATATTTATTTCCTAGTTATTTTATTTTTTTTCTACTTCTTAATTTTTTTCTACTTCTTTTAAGTGCTTACTTTTAATTTCTTATTTGTGTCTGAAATTAATTCTTCCTCTCGTTAAATCGTAAGGACTCATTTCCAAACCCACTTTATCCCCAGGCAAAATTCTGATGTAGTGCATGCGCATTTTACCAGAGATAGTTGCCAAAATTTCATGTCCGTTTTCTAATTTCACTCTGAACATGGCATTGCTCATAGCTTCTAATATTACTCCATCTTGTTTAATCAGCGGTTGTTTTGACATACTTATTTTGGGGTTGCAAAGATATGGAAATGAATGGAATTATGAAAAATTCACCCCGAAATATTGCGAAATAGGCAAAATAAAAGGAGAACTGAGGGTTCTCCTTTAAAATATATTGATAATCAATTAGTTAGATAATTAAAGCCCAGGCAACCATGGTCGTGCAATGCCAGCCCTAAAAGGCCAAGGAATAGCAGACAGAATTAATAGCAAGGCAATGAGGTAGAAAGTAGCCGTTGTGCTAGCCTTAGCCCCCTTTTTCAAGCGAATATGGCCAATGGTGATTAATACAATGGCCAAAATCATGGAAGTAATGTGTTCAACGGCCCAAAAACGGACAGCTCCATTCTTCATTACTTCTTTCATTCCTCCCACCGTATTTTTTATCAAAGCATAGCCAAAAGCACCAAAGAAATATTGGTAAAGTCCTAAGACCAAGGTTGAATGAGCGCTAATAAGTAAAATTTTACTTGTTTTTAACGCATCTTGTTTGGTCATTAACTTAGCGATAGATAAAATGAGTGTAATTAAAATCACCCATCTTAAAAGATTGTGTAGATGTAGTAAGCCTGTATTCATACTGCTAAAATATACAATTTAATCATTCACCCGGCCTAAATAAGGCCATATTAATTGTAAAATCCTCAAAAAAAATAGACCTTTGTATTAAATCTACCCTATGGCCATCATTGCCCCTTCATTATTAGCTGCTAATTTTTTAGAACTAGGAAAGGCTGCTGCGATGCTGAATGAAAGTGAGGCCGCCTGGTTTCATTTGGATGTGATGGATGGAAGCTTTGTACCCAATATTAGTTTTGGCCTGCCAGTCATAGAACAAATTAGAAAAGCCACTACCAAGGTTTGTGATGTGCATTTGATGATTGTCCAGCCAGAAAAATACATTGAGGCATTTAAAAAAGCAGGGGCAGATATATTAACTGTTCACTATGAGGCTTGCCAGGAACTAGCTGCTACCCTTTCCAAAATTAAGGCAGAGGGCATGAAGGTGGGTGTGGCTATCAACCCCAATACCGATGCGGAAGTATTAGCTCCTTTTATAAAAGACATAGACCTTGTTTGTGTGATGAGTGTATATCCTGGATTTGGCGGACAAAAATTTATTGAAGCCACTTACGAAAAAGTCAAAACCTTAAAGCAACTAATACTTCAAGCCAAGGCTACAACCCTTATTGAAATAGACGGAGGCGTAGATGCCAACAATGCAGGCACATTGATTGCAGCAGGCGCCGATGTCTTGGTGGCGGGCACCACCGTATTTAAAGCAGCTGACCCTATCGCCATGATTGCAACTTTGAAGCAATCTTAATTGATGAGATCAAGGATAGTTTCATCATCAAGGTTAATCGTTGTTGTTTAGCAAATACTTAGTTATTGTGCGCTTAAGATTAACTTTATTTTATCAAATGTTTATCATAAGATGAAGCCCATGTTATCATTTGTAGTAATGCACATATGTGCGTATTTAATCCTTGTATAATTATTTTAGTTCTTTTAAATTGTGGTAGGGTCGAAAAAAACAACACTAACCTTTAAATTCTAATCCATTGACAGAAACCATCATCAATTTAGAAACCGTTAACCCTATTGAATTTTTTGGCGTTAACAACAACAAGTTCGACATCTTAAAAAAGAAATTTCCCTTACTCAAAATTTTATCAAGAGGTACTCAGATTAAACTAAGCGGCGCACCAGAGCAAATTGATTTAGCCAAAGAAAAAATTGACTTGATCATTGCTTACATGCAACGCAATGGACATTTGAGTGAAAACTATTTTGAACAAATTTTAGGAGGTGATGATGCAGAGGTGATCGATAATTTTATTGACAAAAATCCCAATGAAGTATTGGTTTTTGGACCTAACGGAAAAACAGTTAGAGCCAGAACAGCCAACCAGAAAAAAATGGTACAGGCTGCCGATAAAAATGACATTGTATTTGCCATTGGACCCGCAGGTACAGGTAAAACTTATACTGCTGTGGCATTAGCAGTAAGGGCATTGAAAAACAAAGTGGTGAAAAAAATAATTTTAACTCGCCCTGCAGTAGAAGCAGGTGAAAGCTTAGGTTTTTTACCAGGCGATTTGAAAGAAAAAATTGACCCATATTTACGCCCTTTGTATGATGCCTTGGATGATATGATTCCTGCAGATAAATTGGGTTATTACATGACCACCCGTACCATTGAGATTGCGCCGTTGGCTTATATGAGAGGTCGTACTTTGGACAATGCATTTATCATCTTAGATGAATCACAAAATGCCAATGATTTGCAAATTAAAATGTTCTTAACACGTATTGGTTCTAATGCCAAGGCCATTATCACAGGTGACCCTACCCAAGTGGATTTACCAAGGAATCAAAAAAGTGGTTTGGAAAAAGCTTCTAGAATATTGCAAAATATTGAAGGCATTGCACATATACAATTGGATGAGGAAGATGTGGTAAGACATAAATTGGTAAAAGCCATCATTAAAGCCTATGATAAGGAAAGAGAAAACGAGACAGAAAATTCCTACCATCGTTAAACCAGTTGATGAGCGCAGTTAAAAAGATATAGGCTTTGAGACTAAGATTAAATACCTCGTTCCGAATTTCGGGTCGGGGTATTTTTTTTGAAGAAACTTGCAAAAAAATTAAGTAATTTCATGGCAATGGCCATAGAAAACATCAATCAGTTTACCATTGGGGTGGAAGAAGAGTACATGGTACTTGACCCTTCGACCAAGGAATTAAAAAGCCATCAGCAAGCCATTGTCAACGAAGGCCAAAAAAAGTTTAAGGATAAAATCAAGGCCGAAATGCACCAAGCGGTGGTAGAAGTAGGCACTGGTATTTGTAAAAATGTAAATGAAGCCTTCCAAGAAATTTTAGAATTGAGGACCCATGTTTCAGAAGTAGCGAATGGATTGGGCTTTAGCATTGGTGCATCAGGTACCCACCCTTTTAGTTTATGGGAAACACAATTGGTGTCTGATCAATCAAGGTATCAAGCCATTTTAAATGAATTACAACAAGCGGCAAGAAGTAATTTAATTTTTGGATTGCATGTGCATGTGGGTATTGAAGATAGAAGTATGGCCATACAAATTGCCAACACGGCCAGGTATTTTCTGCCACATATTTATGCGCTTAGTACCAATTCCCCTTTTTGGGAAACACGCAATACAGGATATAAATCCTACAGGAGTAAAGTATTTGATAAATTTCCTAGAACAGGTATTCCCGATACTTTTGAAAGCATTGAGGCTTATGAAAAATTTATACAATTATTGATTAAAACCAATTGTATTGATGATGGCAAAAAAATATGGTGGGATTTGCGGGTGCATCCAGTATTCAATACAGTTGAATTTAGAATTTGTGATGTACCCATGACCGTTCAGGAAACCATCACCATTGCAGCCTTCTTTCAAGCCATTTGTGCAAAAATTTATAGTTTACGTCGTCAAAATATCAACTTCATTAATTACCAACGCGCTTTAATCAACGAAAACAAATGGAGGGCAAGCCGTTATGGTATTGAAGGAAAATTAATTGACTTTGGCAAAGAAAAAGAAGTACCGGTGGTAGATTTAGTCAATGAACTATTGGATTTTGTAGATAGTGTGGCCGATGAATTAGGCAGCAGAGTACATTTAAATAAAGTAAAGGATATTTTCACTAATGGCACAGGCGCCGATCAGCAATTGCGGGTATTTAAAGAAACGGGAAGCTTGATAGAAGTAGTCAAGTACATTGAAACAAGTTTCTTAAAAGTATAATTACTCACCTGTTTTATAATCAAACAAGGTAGCCGTAAATAAGCCTCTTTCTCTTTTCGTAAATAATACATCCCAATTGCCTTTGTACCTTAAAATTTTAGGTACCAATTGTCCATTGAAATAGGTCATTTCCACTTCCATCTGTACATTAAAATCATAAACACCCGCTTTGTAACTTAAGGAATAGTTGCGGCCCAATACTTCTAATGTTTTAGGATTGAACCAAGTAATCATTTGATCTACCACTACTCTGTCTTTATCAAAAAAGCCTAAACCTTGTTTGGGTTGTACATCAAAAACATAGGCCAATTGCCCATGGTAATCCACATAATCTAATTTATAATCATATAGTTCATGTGCCGATTCGTCGTACAAATCCAATTTATTACCAATAAATGGAATACCTGGAATTTTTTTACCAGGATTAAAAAATAACATCTTTAATTGCTCTTTGGCTTTCTCCATTCTAGAACCCTGCACCACTCTTTTCTTACCTGCCACCACATTGGTTTCGCCGCAAATGGTTCCCTTCGTAAAAAATAAGCTGGCATATAAGGAAGGCGTAATATAATTGTATTCGCCACTGGCATTGCGTAAATTACCTGTAGTGGTTTCCTCCAGCACCTCCATCGATCTGCAATTATTTTTACGCGTTTGTTTTGTTTTGCTATTTAAGGTAGCCACTACTGCTTCGTTCTTGTCTTTCATTTCGATATGATTGAAAGAGCTATAACCAATAGTACGAAGTGTTTTAAAAGCTTTGTAAAAGCTCGTATCTTCTTTAATTCTTTGTAAGATTGCTTTGTAATCAAAATGGTTACGCACAATAGCTTCTGTTAAAGTAAATTTTTGGCCTTGCTCATTGATGGTAGAATCTTGAGCAAACGATGGTGCGATGAAAACAATTAGCCCAAAAGCAGCTAACAAATATTTTTTAAAATCAATTTGCATAATTATTTAAGTAGGATCATTTTGTAATCTACTTTAGTTTTACCTTTAGAGATATCATTCAATTTTCCTTGTAAAATTTTACGGCGCAAAGGTTTTAAATAATCAATAAATAATTTGCCTTCGATATGGTCGTATTCATGTAAAATAATTCTAGCCGTCATGCCATTAAAAGTATCGGTATTTGTTACAAAGTTTTCATCCATGTATTGAATTGTAACTGTCTCAGCCCTGCTTACATCTTCTCTAATTTTAGGAATACTTAAACAACCTTCGTTGTATACCCAGTCGGTTCCTCCTGTTTCAAGCACCTTGGCATTAATGAACACTTTTTTAATACCAGGCGCATCTGGATACACTTCATCTTCTTCTTCTCTATTCGCAAAAATTTGAGCGCTATCCATTACAAACAAGCGAATGTTCTTATTAATCTGTGGCGCAGCCAAGCCTACCCCATTGCTTTCATACATGGTTTCCCACATGTCTTCAATTAATAAAGCCAAGCCAGAATAGTCTGCCTCAATGGCAGGACTTACTTTTCTTAAAACAGCTGCACCATAGGCAACAATTGGTAAAATCATAGTCGCAACATTATAAAATCTAAAATGGGGATATTGGCTGCAAAGTTATCAATAAAAGATGGCTTTACGAGCGGTTACTCAGATATTCCTGCAATAACATGGTGGCAGCCACTCTATCAATGGTTTTCTTATCTCTTCTATCGTTTTTCTTCATACCCATTTCTACCATGGCTCTGACCGCATTTTTAGAACTATAACGCTCGTCTACTGTTTGAATGGGAATACTAGGGAATTTCTTTCCTAAATCAATAATGGCTTTTTGCACCAGCGGCGTAGCATCGGTGGGTGTATTGTCTAAATTAAGTGGCTCTCCAATTAAAATGAGTTCAACGGGTTCTTTGGAAAAATAATCGGCTAAAAAAGTAAATAGGTTTTTTGTATCCACGGTAGTAAGTGCCGTTGCAATAATTTGCAAAGGATCGGTGACTGCGAGACCGCATCTTTTTCCACCGTAATCAATACAAATTATTCTAGCCAATTTTATTTAATTAAAATGAATAAAATTATTATTAGCAGACATCATTTCTATCACCATGGCGGTAATCACAAAAATACTAAATACAATACTGGCAATTCCATTGGCCGTCATAAAGGCAATATTTACTTTAGTTAAGTCATTGGGCTTTACAATACTATTTTGATACAATAGCATACCCACAAAAACAATTAGCCCAATTAAATAAATAAATTGAAAGCCCCCTATAAAATAAGCCACAATAATAAATGCTGCAGAAAAAACATGCAATACTCTTGCAATGCTTAAAGCTTTGTTTAATCCCCAATAACTAGGAATGGAATACAGCGATTGCGATTTGTCAAAAGCAATATCCTGTAAGGCATAAATAATATCAAACCCACTTACCCAAAATACTACTGCAAAAGAAAATAACAAAGGAAGCAGTGCAAAGCTGCCTGTCACTGCTAAATAAGCACCAATAGGTGCTAAGGAAAGTCCAATGCCTAAAACCAAATGACATAAATAAGTAAATCTTTTTGTATAGCTATAAAATAAAATTACGAAAAGGGCTACCGGAGATAAATAAAAACAAATATTATTAATAAAAAAACTAGCTACAATAAAAACAGCCATATTTATAAATATAAAAACAAGGGCTTTTTCTGCTTTAATAATACCCGCTGGAATTTCTCTGATAGCAGTTCTTGGATTGAGTTTGTCAAAATGTCTATCTAAATAACGGTTAAAGGCCATAGCAGTAGAACGCGCGCTTACCATACATACCAATACTAAAAAGAATTTTAAGAAAAAGTGTTCCACCGGCAATTGAGCCATCCACTGCGCTCTCACGCCTAGCACAAAACCTATGAGTGCAAAGGGTAATGCAAAAATGGTATGTGAAAATTTAACCAAGCTCAAATAATTCTTAATAGCCGACATAATTTAATTCTGTTTATTATAATTTACTATCTTACCATTTCCCATAAAACAATAGCGGCGGCTACTGAAATATTTAAGGAATGTTTCATTCCGTACTGAGGAATTTCAACCGCCCCATCACAAATTGCCAATACTTCTTCACTCACCCCTTCCACTTCATTACCAAACACAAAAGCAAGCTCATTGTTTGAATTTGCAATTAAATCTTTATTAGCATTTTCATTTAAAAAGCTTCTGAAATTTTCCAAAGATATACTTCCCTTTGTTTGTTCAATGGCAAATACTTGATAGCCCTGTTTTTTTAAAGCAATCACAGCGTCAGTGGTATTTTCGTAATACAACCAATCTACCGATTCTGTGGCGCCTAAGGCCGTTTTATGAATATCTCTATGCGGAGGCTGTGGCGTAAATCCACATAAGCAAATACCTGAAATTAAAAAAGCGTCGGCCGTTCTAAAAACACTACCCACATTGTGCATGCTACGAATATTATCCATGACCACCACAAGTGGCTTTTTATCGGCCAATTTAAAGTCGGCCAACGACTTTCTTCCTAACTCGTCCATGCTTAGTTTGCGCATAGGCAAAAGTAGGCTTTTTATGAAAAATTCTGTAGGTTTGTCCACCATGTCAAAATCAAGTGCCGATACGCCACTCATGCAACAACACCGGGCTATTAAGCAAAAATATCCCGATGCCATTTTGCTATTTCGCGTGGGCGATTTTTATGAGACATTTGGGGAGGATGCCATTGTTGCCTCCAAAGTTTTAGGCATTACCCTTACCAAAAGAAACAATGGAGCAGCCTCTTCCAGTGAACTAGCCGGATTCCCCCACCATTCCTTAGATACTTATTTGCATAAATTAGTGAAAGCGGGACATAGGGTGGCTATTTGTGATCAATTGGAAGATCCTAAATCGGTAAAAGGAATTGTAAAAAGAGGTGTAACCGATATGCTTACGCCGGGTATTGCCACCAATGATAAATTATTAGAACATAAAAACAATAATTTCTTAGCCGCCATTTATGTAGAAAGTGAAAAGGGAGGCCTTGCTTTTTTAGATATTACTACCGGAGAGTTTTTAATTGCAGAAGGCAGCACCGATTATTTAGATAAACTATTACAAAGTTTACAACCTGCAGAAATACTGCATCCTAAAAATTATCAAGCTGCTTTTAAAGAAAGTTTTGGTAATGGATTTTATACTTATGGATTAGATAGTTGGATATTCGATGAGGCATTTGCCACCGAACAATTATTAAAGCAATTTCAAACCAGCACTTTAAAGGGCTTTGGTATTGCCGAACAAAAATTAGGTATCATGGCTGCAGGTGCCATACTGCATTATTTAAAAGAAACAGAGCATCCGCACCTTCAACATATTCATACTATTAAAAGTATTGTGCGTGAAGAAATATTGTGGATGGATAAATTTACCATTCGCAATTTAGAATTAATAGGTAATGGCGCCGATAGAAAAGGATTGCTTGAAATTATGGATGCCACCCAAAGCCCCATGGGCGCCAGGTTATTAAAAAGATGGTTGGTGTTTCCTCTACAATCCATTATGCAAATTAATCAACGACTAGACGCAGTGGCTAATTTATTAGCTGATACTAATGGCTCTACTGAATTAGGGGCCTTAATAGCATCTTGTGGGGACTTAGAAAGGTTAGCTAGTAAATTATCAACTAGAAAAATTCAACCTCGTGAATTAATACAATTAGCAAAATCATTAGAGGCCGCTACTACTATTAAAGAATTATTATCAAGCAATACCAATAGTTATTTAGAAGAAATTGGTAATGCTATTTCGGTATGCGCTAAAACCAAGGCTGCGATATTGAATACCTTACAAGCGCAACCCCCTGCCACCACTGTTAAGGGAGGCTTTATCAAAGAAGGTGTTTCATCTGCATTAGATGAATTAAGAAATATATCCAGTGGAGGTAAAGACTTTTTAACGCAGATACAAAACAAAGAAGCAGAGATTACAGGGATCTCTTCATTGAAAATTGGCTACAATAATGTGTATGGTTATTATTTAGAAGTAACTAATGTACATAAAAACAAAGTACCAGCCGAGTGGATACGCAAACAAACCCTAACTACTGCAGAAAGGTATATTACCCCTGAATTAAAAATTTACGAAGAAAAAATATTAGGTGCTGAGGATAAAATTTTAAGTCTTGAACAAGAAATTTATCAGAACTTACTTGACCAAGTGTTTACAGAGATGGGCGCTATTCAAAACAATGGACAATTAATAGGCACATTGGATTGTTTATTGTGCTTTGCCCAAATTGCGAAAGAAAATAAATATTGCAAACCTAGTTTAACAGAGGACTCGATTTTAAATATTACAGCAGGTAGGCATCCCGTGATTGAAAAAACATTGGCTATGGACCAAGCCTATATACCCAATGATGTATTCTTGGACCCAGCCACTCAACAAATTATTATTTTAACAGGACCCAATATGAGTGGTAAAAGTGCAGTGCTAAGACAAACTGCCTTAATTACCCTTATGGCGCATATGGGTTCTTATGTACCCGCACAAGCTGCATCTATCCCATTGACCGATAAAATATTTACCCGCGTGGGTGCCAATGATAATTTAAGTGCAGGAGAATCCACCTTTATGGTAGAGATGCTAGAAACCGCCAGCATTTTAAATAATATTAGTGCGCGTAGCTTAATACTATTGGATGAAATTGGAAGAGGTACTTCTACTTATGATGGCATTTCCATTGCATGGAGTATTGTGGAGTTTTTGCATCAATCCAAACAAAAACCCAAAACTTTGTTTGCTACGCATTACCATGAGTTGAACGATTTAGAAGCACAACTTTCAACCGTACATAATTTCCATGTAAGCCATAAAGAAGTAGGGAATAAAATAATTTTCTTACGCAAACTCACTAAAGGAGGCAGCACGCATAGTTTTGGTATTCATGTAGCGAAGTTGGCGGGCATGCCTAATATTTTAGTGAATAGGGCCAATGAAATATTAAAAGAAATGGAATTGAAAAATAAGGGCAGTCAAAATTTAGCTACTCCTTCAAAGCAAACTGATGATACAAAATTTCAGTTATCTATTTTTGATGCACATACAGAAACATTTGAATCGATTAGAAAAGAATTAGATGAGATGGATATTAATAATCTCACACCGGTGGAGGCTTTAATGAAATTACAAGCTATTAAGAAAAAACTTAATTAAATAATAAACTAACTAATTAGAAAAATTAAGCAGCCCCTTGTAAGATTACCCTACTAAGATTACCCTAGTTAGATTAAAAAAATTTATTGACTAATATAACGCTGTAAGTAGTTATGAATTTTTGCTTGCAATGGCGCAGATACTGGCACCAGGGGCAAACGCAATTCATTTTCAATCATACCTTGCTCAAACATATAGGCCTTAATGCCTGAAGGATTATTTTCTTCGTACATATAACTATACCCTTCTACTAGTAAATCATTGATTCTTTTGGCCATAGAAAAATCGCCTGCCATCGCAAAACGAATCATATCAGAAAAAGGTTTAGGAAAAGCATTCGCCGCCACACTAATCACCCCATCACAACCACAGGCAATTTGTGCCATCACAATTTCATCATCTCCACTCACCACTAAAAAATCGGAAGGTCTGTCTTTTAAAATTGCAATCATTTGTGCCATCTCAGGCCCCGCTTCTTTAATACCTGCAATATTAGGATGACCTGACAAGCGAAGTGTTGTCGCTGCCGTCATGTTTCTTCCAGTACGTCCCGGTACATTGTACAATAAAATAGGTTTAGGTGCTGCATCTGCTAAAGCCACATAATGCTGAAACAATCCTTCTTGTGAAGGTTTATTGTAATAAGGCGTTACACTTAAAATGGCCACCACTTTAGTTAAATCAAATTTGCTAAAAGATTTTATCACCGCTGCGGTATCATTGCCACCAATACCAATCACAATGGGTACACGACCATTCACTTTATTCACCGTACAGTTAAAAACTTCTATTTTTTCTTCATCAGATAAAACAACAGATTCTCCAGTGGTTCCTAAGGTTACTAAATAATTTAAACCTCCAGCAATCTGAATATCGATTAAATTTTCAAGTGCAGCAAAGTCGATGGACTTGTCTTTTTTAAATGGAGTAATTAATGCAACACCAGTTCCTTCGAGGGTTTTTCTTAACATGTACTAAAGATAATTAAATAATATTATGCTTCTTCCCAAAAACCCATTTTACTATATTTCTCAATTCTGTTTTCAACACGGGTGGCAGGTGCAATATCCTTAACGGAGGCCAAGGCTAGAATAATTTGTTCTTTTAACAAAGCAGCAGCATCTGTATAGGACCAATGTGCCCCACCTACTGGTTCAGGTACAATTTCATCAATTAAACCAAAACCTTTCATATCATTGGCTGTTAATTTCAATTGTTCTGCGGCTAGCTCCTTTTTATCCCAACTGCGCCACAAAATAGAACTGCAACTTTCAGGCGATATAACGGTGTACCAGGTATTTTCCATCATTAAGGTCTTGTCACCTACTCCAATGCCCAAGGCACCACCACTGGCCCCTTCTCCTATAATACAAATGATGATGGGCACTTGCAAACGGATCATTTCATAAATATTGCGCGCAATGGCCTCCCCCTGACCTCTTTCTTCGGCTTCAAGGCCTGGGAAGGCACCTGGGGTATCAATCAAACAAACCACTGGTTTATTGAACTTTTCAGCCAATTTCATGAGTCTGAGGGCTTTTCGGTAACCTTCTGGATTGGCCATCCCAAAGTTCCTCATTTGGCGAGCCTTGGTATTACTACCCTTTTGCTGGCCAATCATCATCACCGTATGGCCATCTAGTTCTGCGAATCCACCTACCATGGCTTTATCGTCTTTTACATTGCGATCGCCATGTAATTCCACAAATTTATCGCACATGTTTTGAATGTACTTTAAGGTATAAGGTCGGTCGGGATGTCTACTTAATTGAACACGCTGCCAAGGGGAAAGGCTTGCTGTGATTGCTTTTCGCTTGTCTACAATAGATTGCTCTAATTGCACAATTGTGGCAGATAAATTTATTTTAGGATTTTTTTCTGCTAATTTTTTGGTGGCATCTATTTGTTCGTACAAGTCTTTAATAGGTTGTTCAAAATCTAAAAACTGACGATTGGGGTATACTGGCATAAGCTTCTGTTGGGATGTAAAAATAATAAAGCTTTTTTAATAAAAGATTTGTTTAAAAAAGCAGTTTCCCCTTATCTTTGCAGCCCTTTAGTGGTGGATTTATTCACTACCCAAGGATCGGTAGTTCAGTTGGTTAGAATGCCGCCCTGTCACGGCGGAGGTCGCGGGTTCGAGTCCCGTCCGGTCCGCAAAAGCCCTTAACTTTCAATAAGTTAGGGGCTTTTTGATTGAACATCTTTCATCTAGTAAGCAACCGGTAATTATAGCTATAGTTTTACCACTTTAAATTGCTGAACAATCTTATTGTCAGTTGAACTTATTTTAATCACATAAGTACCTGCTGAAAGTTGACCTAAGTTTATGGGAATGCCTGGCATTAGACTTTGTTTACTTGCCACTTTAGTTCCAGTTGAAATATCAAATACCTCCATATTTAATGATTGGTAGCCATTCACTAGAAAATCAAAATTTAATTGATTGGTAAATGGATTAGGAGAAAGTTTGATAAACTCATCTTTACTTAAATTGATAACATCCGTTACTAAATAATAGTATGGAGTACTCAAAGAACTAACACAACCATTTTGGCTTGTCTTAACTGTATAAGAACCTGCGGCGGAAGGTTTTATCTTTTGGGTACTGTCTTTTAATGCTACTCCTTCTTTATACCAGGTATTGCCATTAATGTAACTACTTACCAAATTATTGGCACTATCCCTTTTCAAAGTTGGTACAGACGGAATTGAGTACTGAGTAACTATATAATTATTTGAAATACCCTTAATGTGATTGTCATAATTTGTTTTTACGCTATAAGTTCCAGATTGTTTTATGACAATACTTTTTGTAGTTGCTCCATTTGACCATAAATAGGTATTTGCAGTAGATGAAGTTAAAATAGTGCTATCTCCTTGACAAAAGGAAAGATTACCTGTTATAAGAGGTGTTAAGATTTTTGTTGTGTCAATGTATTTAATACTGTCAGTAGCTATTATTTGACTAGGATTACCGGCAATATCATAGGCAATACCTACAAAAGGCGACAGTAACTTTAAAGTACCCTCTTGCAATGGTGTTACTAAGAAAGTAAATGTACTATTGGTAGCATTTGCAGATAAACTTCCTAATGTAGCTGATGGTTTATCATTAATAAGACCTGGAATTATGGGATTATTGGATAGGTAGGTAACAGGTTTATTAAATGCAAGGGTTTCATTGAATGGCCCATAAACTATATTATTTTGATGAGACAGTACTCCAATTAAAGGGGAACTGTCAATATAAATTGTATCAAAAGTGCTGGAAGTTGGATTACCATAAATATCCTGATACGATAGCTTGAGAATGTACATACCATCTACTAAAGAATCTACTCCAGTAATAGATTGAACACTTCTCATTGATTCTGATAAATGATGTATGTTGAAATAGATAGAATCTGATTGTACATCTTTTAAAATAATTGTTGTAAGTAAACTGGTATCTTTTAATATAGTTAATTTTTTAGTACCTGAAGCATTAGCTACTGGAATAGAATCTTTATAAAAAATATAGGAGGAGAAATAAGCTTTATTAATTGGAGCAATAATTTTAGGACTAGGTGTGACGCGTTGAACAATTAGTTTTATAGAACTACTAGCAGTTGGATTTCCAAGAAAATCTTGGTAACTTATTGTACAAGTATAAGTTCCATCTGGAGGTGAATTCGATGAAATTGTATAAGTACCAACCTGTGTATTAGTTAAAGGATAAGTATACCCTGGAGTCAATGTTAGTAATGCTGTGCCAGAATAAGGTGCACTTGGTAAATAATAAGAAATTGAAATTTTATTTGAGCCACTGAAAGCAGCCCCGTTTATGGGACTGGTTATACTAGGAACTGGAGTGGCATTTTGAATTGTAATATTTGAAATTGTAACACTATTTACTGGATTCCCATATTGGTCTTGATATTGTATAATAATACTATAGACCTCATCTGGTATTATATTTTTTGTGGTAGAAATAATATTAGTATTTAAAACATTTTTTGTTGTTATAGTAAATGTTTGGCTTAAAATATTATCTACGAGGGTTAAAGTGTCTCTAAGGTTATTTGAATTTACAAAGATAATTTTTGCAGAGCCAGTTAAATATGGTTCTCCTAAAGTTAAAGAAATTGGAATTTTTGAAGAATAGGAATTTCCGCTAAGTGGACTTGATACTATAGGTGCCACCGTTCTGGTATCTAAAGTTAAATTGATTGAGGCTGATGCAACAGCATTTGAGTATTGATCCTGATAGGAAAAAGTGACTGAATAAGTACCATCTGGTATACTACTTGTCCCCGTTACTGATGCAATAGTATTTGTAGTTGTTACTAAATTCTTGAAATTCAAGCTCAAAGTAGCTGTATTAACATCACTTACAATTAAGGTTGTCAATGCTATTCCATTTTGAGTAATTTTAATTTGTTTGCTGCCTGACAATGCTGATTCTGGTAAAGTATAAGTAATTGTTGAAGTTCCAGTAGAAACAGAATTAGTTAACGGAGCTGCAATGGAAGGAGTTAAAGTAGTATAGTCAAATTTTATATTTGCCACTGATGATGTTGAAGCTGGATTACTCAGAAAATCCTGATAACTTACTGTAGCAGTATAAGTGCCATCAACAGGAAAATTTGAGGTAATTGTATAGGTGCCGGTTCCGTTTGTATTTGGTAAAACATAACTATATCCAACACCAGTAGTAGGAGTAAGCGTTAAACTAACAGTGCCAGATAAGGGAGCACTTGGTATATTATAATTAAAAACTGGAGAATTTACACTGCTAAATACTGCCCCTGATGAAGGACTAGTTATACTTGGAATAGGCGTACTTGATTGTATTAAAATATTTGAATTGACCACAGCTGTGACAGGATTTAACCTTGCATCTTGATAAGCTAACGTTATATAATAATAATCATTGGGTAATGAATTATAGGTTGTTGAAAAGATGCTAGAATTGGGATCAAGTGCATTGGTAGTTAAGGTAAATGTTTGACTTAAAGTGCTATTTGCTAAGATTAAAGTATTACTATAAGTACCCGCTGTATTAGTAAAAATTAACCTTGAAGTAGCAAAAGCTGGTATTTCACCTAATGTCAGAGATATAGGAATTTGAGTAGTATGTTGAGTAGATGATGCTGGTTTAATCAAAGTAGGGGAAACTGTGTAATTATCTAGCCTTATATTAATAGGGGCAGATGTTGAAGCTGGATTACTCAGAAAATCCTGATAACTTACTGTAGCAGTATAAGTGCCATCTGGAGGAATATTTGAGGTAATTGTATAGGTGCCGGTTCCGATTGTATTTGGTAAATTATAATTATACCCAGATCCAGTAGTAGGAGTAAGCGTTAAACTAACTGTACCAGATAAGGGAGCACTTGGAATAATATAGGTAAAAGTTGGACTTAAATTACTACTAAAAACAAATCCAGTTGTTGGACTTGTTAATATAGGAGTTGGTGTAATAGTTTGAACAATTACATTTGTATTTGTTGTAGAAAAAGTACTAGAACCTGAAGTCGTGTAAGACAATGTTACATTGTAAGTCCCATCTGGTAAGTCTGAATGTGAACTTGCAAGTATATTAGTGGCATCCACTACAGCCGTTGTTGTAATAGTAAAAGTTGTACTTAAAGTGGTTGTTAAAATTAATGTATTACTGTATGTTCCAGCTATGTTGTTAAAAGTTAAACTTACTGAGCTTACTGTTCCCGAAAAATATAAAGAAACTGGAATTTGGGATGCATAGGTTTTACCAGTCTCAGGTTTTGTTAAAACAGGAGGTGCGATATTCAAAGTTAAATTAGCAACTTCAATTGAATTTTTAAAACCACTGTGGTGAATTTTTGCATTTTTTGCAAAAGAACTAAAATTAAGAAAACTGAAAATTAGAACAGAAATACACTTAGCAATCGTTCTAAGATAAGTATTCATAAATAATTGTTTAATCATTGTAAATCGTTAAAATAAATTCGAACCCGTTTTTTCATAAGATAAAAGTATAGTTTAAATAGAATTTTACAAAATATTATAACTAAATATAATATTATTGCATCTACTATTTAGACATGTTACTTGAATTGTATATATAATTTTATTCTATTTGATTTTAATAGTTACAGTAGTATCTAAATCGAATATTCTATCCTTTAAACTCATTCACTAGCAATCCATGGTAGCTAGAATTTTTCACTACAAAAAGGCTACCCGCTAATGGCTGCTGGGCTAATTCTGACTCACTTAACCCTATCCTTGCCGAACTTATATACAAATCGGTTAAATCTACTCCACCAAAAGTACAGGAGGTGATTTTTGCTGCAGGTAATTTTATACTGCTAAGTTTTTTCCCAGTCAGGGGATTCCACCTAGTCACCTGCCAGCCACCCCAATGCGCCACCCATAACATACCTTCGGCATCCATAGTCATGCCATCTGGAAATCCATCTTCAGCATCAATGCGTACCACAAGTTTCTTATTTTTTATTTGCCCTGTGCTTAGCTCATAATCGTAGGATACAATTTCATAAGTGGGTGTGTCAATAAAATAAAATGTTTTACCATCCCTACTCCATGCCATTCCATTGGAAATAGTTAGGTTGGAAAGCATTTTTTTGGATTCAATTAAACTTGTTTGCTTATTTTTTTCGATACAGTACAAACTACCTGCTTCTTTTTCTTCTGTCAGTGACATCGTACCTGCCCAAAATCTTCCTGCAGGATCGCACTTGCCATCGTTAAATCTGTTATTGGGTAAATGTTTTTCTGGTGCAATAATTAATTCTTTTTGCCCAGTATTTTTATCTACCCAATAAATACCTTCTTTTAATGCCGCAATAATTTTGCCATCATCACTTAAAGCAAATGAACCTATCATTTGATCTAGCGATAAACTGACCTCTGTATTTGTTGCTGGATGATGACGATGCAATTGCCCATTTAAAATATCTATCCAATAAATCATGCCTTGTTTTGCATCCCATACAGGCCCTTCTCCCAATAAGGAAATAGTCTTACCTACGACTTCAATAGGATGTTGTGGTGTTGACATAAATATTTAATATAGCATTTAAAAAGGCGCTGGACTGATGCAAGTCCATCCACCATCGATGATTAAGGTTTGGCCTGTGATATGTTTAGCTTTGTCTGATACTAAAAATAAGGCGGAACTTGCAATGTCTGAAACATAGGCCGGTCGGCCCATAGGAGTTAATTGATTCCACACCTCGGTATACTTAGGATCCACTAAAGTGCGCTCAGTTAAAGTTGCTCCTGGTGCGATGGTATTTACATTTATTTTGAATGGAGATACTTCAATCACCAAGTTGCGCGCTAACATTTCAATGGCAGCCTTGCTCATGCCATAGGCTGCTAATTCTTTATGGGCTTGATGTCCTGTTGCAGAAGAGGTAAATAAAAGACTGCCGCCATGGGCTTGCTTTTTCATTTGATTGGATGCTGCTTGCGCTAAAAAGAAAGTACCTCCTAAATTTACTTGCATCACTTTAAAAAATGATTCAGGGCTATACTTAAAAAAATCGCCGTATAAAGTAATGCCTGCATTGGCAATTACAATATCAAGTTTTCCAAATTTACTTACCGCTTCATCTACCATTTTTTGAATAAAAATTATATCACTACTATCGCCTCCCATAGCAATGCACTGCCCATTGGTTTTTTCATTTATTTTTTTTGCTGCTTCAATGGCCAAGGCTTCATCCAAATCATTCAAAAATACAGTGGCACCTTCCAAAGCCAAGTTGCTACAAATTTCAAAACCAATGCCCTTGCCTGCGCCTGTTACAATGGCTACTTTATTTTTAAATTCCATAAGAAATATTTTAGTTCTTCTGAATGTTCATCAATGAGAATCTCTGGTGACGGTACTTCCCGATCCTCCTTTTAAGAAATCCATATCAGCACCCAAATGTGCTTGCTCTACATGGTTTTGATACAAGTGTACATAGCCTCTACTTGCTATTTTTTGGGTTTGCTTCCATAATTTTTTTCTTGCTGCTAAAACCTCCTCTGCAACTTCAAGGCTTAATTTTCTGTTGGGCACATCTAAACAAATAATATCTCCATTTTTCACCAGGCCCAAAATACCGCCCACCGCAGCTTCTGGAGATACATGCAATACCACCGTTCCAAATCCAGTACCACTCATTCTTCCATCCGATATTCTAACTAAATCGGTAATACCTTTTTCTAATAATTTTTTGGGCAGGGCCATATTGCCCACTTCGGCCATTCCTGGATAACCTCTTGGCCCTACATTTTGTAAAACCATAATACTATTGGCATCTATTTCTAAATTTGGATCTTCGATGCGCGCATGATAATCTTCAATACTTTCAAAGACCACTGCCTTGCCGGTATGCGTTAATAAATGAGCACTAGCTGCAGATGGTTTAATCACTGCCCCATTGGGTGCCAAGTTTCCTTTGACTACTATAATTCCTGAATCAGGTTTGAAAGGTACTTGCATGGTACCAATAATGTTTCGATCATATACTTCGGCCTTGGCACAATTTTCTCCAATAGATTTTCCATTCACTGTGATGGCATTTTGATGCATTACCGATCCCATTTCTTTCATAATGGCTGGCATGCCCCCTGAATAATACAAGTCCTCTAAATAATGTTCGCCCGAGGGTTGAATATTGGCTAGTAGTGGAATACCCTGTGAATGCGTATCAAAATCATTTAAATTTAATTCCACGCCTATGCGTCCTGCGATGGCCAATAAATGAATCACAAAATTGGTTGACCCTCCTATGGCTGCATTTACTTTGATGGCATTTTCAAAAGCATCTCTTGTTAATATTTTAGATAAGGTTAAATCTTCTTTCACCATCTCTACAATTCTTCTTCCCGATAATTGCGACAATACTTTTCTTCTTGCATCGGCTGCTGGTATGGAGGCATTGTTAGGCAAGGATAAGCCCAAAGCTTCAACCATCACAGCCATGGTGGAAGCAGTACCCATCACCGCACAATGCCCTTGGGTTCTGGCCATACAGGCTTCTGCTTCTATAAATTCTTCTAGGGTAATTTGTCCTAATTTTTCTGCCACATCAAATCGCCACACATCCGAAGTGCCAATATCTTTTCCTTTCCAATGCCCTTTTAACATGGGGCCTCCAGATATGACTAGCGTAGGTATATCTACACTACAAGCACCCATCACTAAGGAAGGCGTTGTTTTATCACAGCCACACAATAAGACCACCCCATCTAAAGGATTGGCACGGATAGATTCTTCCACATCCATGCTGGCTAGGTTACGGTACAACATAGCAGTGGGCTTGATCAATGTTTCTCCTAAAGACATCACTGGAAACTCCACTGGAAAACCACCTGCCTCCAATACCCCTTTCTTCACCATCTCGGCCAAGTCTCTTAAATGCGCATTGCAGGGGGTTAATTCACTCCAAGTATTACAAATGCCAATAACTGGTTTGCCTTCAAACATATCTTGGGGAATGCCTTGGTTTTTCATCCAAGCACGGTAAATAAATCCATCCTTCCCTTTACGTCCAAACCAATTTTGGCTTCTTAATTTATTTGATTCCATAGAACCAGTTTATTTCTCACAATTTAACAAAAAAAACCCTTGCAAATTCAAGATTTACAAGGGTCCTTATCTATTAGGGGAAGCTATTTTTCTTCCTTATAATTTATTTAGCTGCAATCTGGAAAGTCTTCGTTGAACTATTAGTAGACTTTGTTTTAGACGTAACTATTACTGTTACGGTACACAAAACACCAGGTGCTAAACTAGTAATGCTAGCCGCATTGGTTGATCCAGTAGTGCTTGAAGCACTAGTGGAAGAAACTACGGTATTGTCAGCATTCTTTTTGGTAGATACATCAATGGTTACTCCATCTTTTGGTAAAGTAGAAGTTACATTCACATTAATGGCTTGTGTTGCAGATAAAGCAGCTACAGGTACCGTATAATCTACTTCCTTTGCATCTATCTCTACCTTAAAAGCAATGTCAGCTTCTGCTACTGGTGTAGGCGTTGGTGTTGGAGTTGGTGTTGTTGTAGTATCACCGCCTTTGCTACAAGAGAACAAGATGAATGGTATAGCTACCAATACTAATTTAAAATATTTCATAAAGTTTGATTTTAAAATTTTTATAGTTTAATCATTTTGAATTGATAAGATAATTTACCGTCAGACGAAGATACTTTGAAAATATATACGCCTGCTGATAATTCTGCATAAGACAATCTTGAACCTGCATATACCCCTTGTTTAGAAGAAATTCTATTTCCGGTGGATGTTTCAAAGACATCAATATTTAATTTTTGATAGCCATTGACAACAAAATCAAAGTTCAAGAAGTTCACAAATGGATTCGGTGCTAATTTAATGTACTCGGTAGCACTTAAGTTAATCACGTCCGTTACTAAGAAGTAGTAAGCATTGCTTGCAACACTTGTACATCCATTGTCAGTTGTTTTAACTGTATAGCTTCCTGCACCTGCTGGTTTAAAGCTAGCTGCAGTACTTACCATGGTGGTGTCTTTGTACCATTTCACATTAGTAGCTACAGAAGAAACTAAGGTTCCTGCAGTGTCTCTTCTAATACTTGGGGCAGCCGGTGTAGGTTTAACTAAGATGTCTAATTTAACTCTATCACTGTAACAACCTGCTACAGTATCAGCTTGACCTACATAATAAGTAAGCGTAGTTACTGCACTTGTATTAAAGCTTGGCGTAGCAGTTGATGGAGTTCCACCAGTTGCATTGCTTCCGTACCATACTAATTTAACTTTAGCAGATGGCGCAGTATAACCAATGGTTACACCTGATTGATTTTGACAAGCTGCTGCAGCAGTAACCGAAGGTGCTGCAGGTTTATTTGCCACGTTCACCACAATTGGTTTAGCAATTCCACAACCTGCTGTATCAAATGCTTTAATATAATATGTGCCAGAGGTAGCTACTTGAGTTGGGTCAAGCACTTTAGTGGTTGCGTCAATGTCTGAGTAGTAGCCAAATGTCAATCCTTTCGCAGTTCCATTAGTAATTAAAGTATCTGTCAAATTTACTACCAATGGTAAACATGCTGTGGCGCTCGGTTTCACAGTTATACTTGGCTTAGTGATACATGCAGTATTAATTAAGTAAATAATTCTTTCTACAGATAAACCATAAACATCAGTAGCTGCTACTCTTAATTTAATGGTATCTGCTTCATTCAATTTTCTCTTATTAATCAAGATACTACTACCTAAGTCAAACAATCCATTGTTATCTCCACCTACCCCTGTTACAAATTTATAGGTTATTACAGGATCGATAGCTGGTACTGGATCATAAGTTGCATTCAATTGTAAGGTAACCTTAGCAGAATCTGCAGTGGTTTTATTGTAGTAGAAGTAAGAGGTATCTTTTCCGTTCACCAATAACTTGCTAGGCGCTTGTATTACTTGGAAAGTATAAATCTTATCAAAGTAAATACCATAGTTATCGGTTACTCTTAATTTAAGTGAATAGAAAGCTGCTGTTGGTTTTTTCTTCAAGCGCAATACATTGATGGCATCAATATTAAACAAGGATGCAGTATCTGTTGCAATTGAATAAGTCAACTTCGCAGTACTATCATTGTCTAATGCAGTTAATGCATATTTAACACCTGTAGTATCATTTTGTTTCAAGAAATAACTTGCCTCAGCGGAAGTATTCAATAAGATATCATAAGGAGCACTTCTTTCTACCAATGATCTATTGGCATTTACTTGAATGATTTTAGTACCAGAGAATTTAGATCCAGCATTGGATGCATCAATGGCTTGAACTGACCAATAATAAACACCTGGGGCTAAAATTTCAGTAATGGAAAGGTTCTTACCTGCATTACCCATTTCTGGAGTTTTTCTTGTGCCAGTTACTAAACTAGCATTTGGATCCACCACATCGCTCAAGCCTGGCTTGGTTCCAATAGATACTGCATAAGTTAAACCAGTAGAAGGCGTATTGTCATCCGATGCCGCTTTCCAGTTTAATCTTACTAAATATTTATTATTGACAGAATCCACTCTACTTACAATGACAGAAGAATCAATCTTTGGAGAAGTAGGCGAATTGTTTGAGCCATAAGATTTTTCCACATAGTTAGAATCCGCTACAGCAATGGTAGAATCGGCCAACCCTCTTACGCTATTGCTCACCATTGCATTTTCCTTGGTAGTATTTATTGCTAAAGAAGTACTCATAGATTTTATATTACCAGTACTTGCTCCAATAGATACAACTGCAGTAGTTGAATCCTTAACCAATGCTGACAAGGCACGAACATTTTTTAATATTTTGAAAGAAGATACATTAGAACTTGTTTTAGCAATTGGGTCTGTTACTTTCTCCGTTCCAACCAATACTAAGTCAAGTACTTTCTTACCAGTGAAGTCACCCAAACTTGGTCTCATAATAGAATAATCACCGAATGGGAAGGTGGGTAATTCATTGTATTTGAGTATACCATTTATTTTGATGGTAGATGGATCGGCTAAGGCCATAGCACTGATTTTGCCTTTACCAGCCCTGCTACCACTAAATATAATATCTGGATAACCATCAGAGTTAATATCACCCCAAGTAGTTTGCCCACTTTCAAATGGCAATACCGTTGAATTGGATTGCACAAATTGAATGGTTTTAGCTGCACTGTCTAACCATTTGTTTTGATAAATTCTGAATATCTGTCCAGTCGCTTGAGAAGTACCAGAAAGTGCCAAGTCTAATAAACCATCATTGTTGTAATCAATCAAATCCAATGTTGAATTACTTAATGTAGGTAAAGAAATTGTAGCACTTTTTATAAAATTGATATTATTTGAAGTATCTGAAGTATTCATATATACTTCTCCTTTTCTACGACCATTGTCATCATCATACAAAATGGCAAAATCAGGTTTTAAATCTTTGTTTAAATCACCCACTGATAAATTGACATTGGATATACCTGAACCTGTTAATAGAACGTCCAAGTTATTTTTTAGAGCTGTTGCTTTGTAGCCAAGTAGGTCTCCACTAGGTGTTTTTGTTACAGTGTCTTTATACAATCCAATAAATTTAAATTGACCAAGACCTTGATCATCTACTCCTGTATAAATAAAATCCTTAAGTCCATTGTTGTCTAAATCGATGAATTCAATTTTAGGACTCGCTAAATAGGTTGTTCCATTAAACAATGAAGAAGTGATATTTTCAAACTTATAGTTACCTCTATTTTTAAATGCAACCAATCTTCCTTTTCCACTGTTGTCATCACCAGCAACAACTAAGTCTAATTTACCATCATTGTCTAAATCAACCCATCTAATTTGAGCATTCTTGATACCACTCAAATCAGTTCTAAAGCCTGTGCCTTTGAATCCACCACTTATTTGAGTTGAGTCATTTTTCAATTTAACAAACTTCGCACCTATATTTCTATACAAACCAACAGGTGTATTGTTTTGATCATTGGTCGCATTTCCAGTACCTAAGTATAAGAAATCAAACACGCCACTATTGCTTACATCTGCCCAAGCAAATGCTGGGTTCTCCAGTGGTTGTATTCTTGAATCCACGATACCTCCTTGGTTTACAAACTGCCATGGATATTTCAATACGATTTTTTGATTGGAAGCAAATTTAGAAGAAGAATAGTTGCCATCTACTGCTTGAACTGACCAATAATAAGCACCTGGAGGTAGCTCAATATAATATTTGGTTGATCCTATCAAAGAAGTATTCGGTGTAAGTAATTTATCGTTTGTTGGATTTACTTGAATCACTCTTAAATCACTCAATCCAGGTTTGGTACCTAATTTCAAATTATAGTACAAGTTGTCCGGATTGGTATGATCATCTGTTGAAGCATCCCATTGCAACAATACCCTTCCTTGTCCTTGATCAATAAAGGTTAAGTTTTGAGGCACAGAAGGTGCTGCATTGGTATTGGTTCCTTGATCATTGATAAAGATTGAAGTAGAACTTCCCACCAATTTATTACCACTAATTACTAAGTCCATACTACCATCTCCATTGGCATCACCCCAACTTATGGCAGATTTAGAGTATTGTGGGATCATCGCATTGTTAGATAAAGTAAAATTACCAAAGCCACCTTGGTTCAAGTAGAACCTTGTTACAGGATTATCCACTTTATCCAATCCAGTCACAGTAATATCTAACAAACCATCATTGTTGAAATCGACCAATTTAACATCCCCATTGTAAATACTATCTAATATGGTTGCAGAAATATTGTAAATGCTTCCATAGGAAAAATAATTACCAAATTTGGCATTCTTGGCTTCTTTAGTTTGGTTTCTAATGATAATTAATTGTGGAACATCTGTGAAAGTTGCACCACTATTTTTTCTAGCCAAACCAATTTCAACAATGTCCAAATCACCATCTCCATCAATATCCCCAATGTCAAATCTCGCCTGTTTCATAGCTAAGTCTAGATTACATTGACAATCGGTGTTGTAGGTACTTAAAGAATAAGTATACCCATTATTAATACTAGCATTTCCATAATTATTGGTACTCAATTTAGGATCTAAAATGGTATTCACACGAACACCTCCTCTTGGACTACCTCCAGCATCTGTTCCTGAATATATCAAATCCAAATCACCATCTAAATCATAATCTACAAATCGAGCATCTGCATCATATAAATTTGGAATGATACCGAAATCATTTAATTCTGTAACAATAGTAAAATTGCCTAAGCCATCATTCTTGTACAAATAAGAATGTGCATTACCAGTGATATCTTGTCCTGAGGTAAACATGTCTAAAGTTCCATTGTTGTCATAATCACCAAAGGCCATATTAGCGTATTTCAAACCCGCTACTGAAGCTGGTGTTTTTACTTCAAACACGCCCTTGTTATTGATTAAAACTTGGAAGCCAACGCCCGCACCAGGTTGACCTATCATGGCCACATCTAACCAACCATCGTTGTTTAAATCTACCCATTTGATGTCACCATAACGGTAAGCTTTATTGGTTAAATTTAAATCAACAAATGCAGCGCCTGTATTTTGGTAAATCTTAGTCACGTTTCCATTGTCACTTTGACCCATTACGGCCAAATCTAACAAGCCATCATTGTTGTAGTCACCCCAAGCAAATCTTGCATTTTGTAAACCTGGAATCGCATTGTCAATACTTGCTAATGGATCTTTTGGTGAGAATATTTTTTCTGCAAAATCAGAAGCTTGACCTTCTTGGTTAACCATTTGAACTTTTACATAATAAGGTTTCTTGCTAGACAAGTTCACATCATTGAAAGTCAATGAATCTGGATAATTTCTTGCATACACCCTATCCAATACGATAGGTATGGCTGGATTGCCTTGTCTGTAGTTGTAGGCATTATTTATTCTCGCCGCTTTATAAGTATCTATGGTATCTACTTTTACATTCGCAAATAGATAAGGATCAATCAAATCTTTAGAAGGAGTCCATTGTACTTTTACATTGTACCCATTGTTAGATACTTTAATGTCACTTGAAGAAATTTTAGTAGGTGCTACTCTTTTTTGGTCACCCACTTCTTGCAACCAAGTTCTTACATAAAAATTATTTGAATTCCAGTTATAGCTTCCATCAGACTCTGGCACGCCTTCAAACCACATTAAATCTTTGGCACCATCTTGATTCAAATCCATCATTCTTAAATTAAATGCACTCCAACTGGCATTTGATTGGAATGGCATTTGTGCTATAATTCTTTTTTCAAAATCACCACGGTGGTTGTTTAAATAAGCAATAAACTTATTAGAGTTATCAATGGTCACCACATCTGGATATCCATCATTATTTAAATCTCCCACGGTGAGTTTACCATCATTTAAAACTCCATTCACTTGCATTTCTGCACTAATAGCACTATAGTTTTTATCAAAATCATATACTTTGTAATTACCTCCATTCACTCTAGTTAAAATTTGAGTGGTACGGCTATTTTTAAAGTCCCCAAAGTATAAATTTGCACCCCAGTCTACATTGATTCCTGTAACATACATGTAGAATTTGCCATCTTTTTTGTTAGACACGAATACCACCAATGGATTACCATTGGTTTGTCCTAAACCAACTGCCCAAGGCCAATTGGTCATGGCAAAAATATCTGGAATACCATCATTGTTGATGTCTACAAATTTTACAGGACGTAAACTACTACTTGTTTGATATATACTGGTATAGTTGCCATAATTCAAAGTAGGATTAGGCTCCCATTTCACTTGTTGTAAAGTGACTATTAATTCTTCTTTACCATCAAAATTACCATCCATGAATTCTGCAGCTGCTTCTATATTTTGTCCAAAGCTAGTAGCACCATCATTGAATTGGAAAGTTTTTTGATCCCATTTATAAGACAAATTGGTTGTCTGATTGTTACTATTTGTATTAGGATTATAGAAATTTGCAGAAGGGTTAACTGTATCTAATGTTAAGTTCAAATTGTTATTGGTCAAATAAGCAATTCGTGCTTGTTGGTTTAAGCTAGTACTATTTCTGTAAATACCTACCAAATCAAATTCATCATCTCCATTTACATTCATGGCAGAAACCAATTGCATGAAATCATTCTTTCCTTTTGCAATCAGCACTTTTTTATTCAAAGTCATTTTTATTTTATTCAAACCTGATCCAGCTAAAATATTGATGGCAGTTAAAGAGTCATTCGCATAACGTTTGGTACTATCTATTTGTCTAAATTCTTGTGAGTACACAATCAATTTAGGCAAAGCTGTTTCCCCATCTGCAGCCAACTTAACTAAATTCACCGCTTGTCCCAAACCACTTCCTTGTCTTGAAGCAGCTCTAATTTTAATTGAAGCAGTGTCAAAAATGAAGTTTATTGCTGGTACAAATATGGTATCCTTTGAAGATTTGATATTGCTTAAACCAGTTTTAATTGCATTAGCCCCTGTTCCAATGGTTGCTCTTATAGCATAAAAATATTCTTTAGTTGAAGATGGAAGTACATCTGCAATGGTTGTGCTTGTCAAATCTACTATTGTTGCTAAAGGCGCAATGGTATCTAAAGTAGTTTTTACTGTATCACGATAAATTTGAACATCGCTCAAACTAGTTGAGCCTGTTTTAGCCCAAGTAAGCGTGATGGCAGTTCCAGACTTTTGTAGTCTAGAAATTTGTGGTGCAGCAATACTGTATTTGTTTTCAAAAGCACCTAAATCGGCTTTTGTACCAGTTGGATTAGGTCTTGATGCATAGTTGAAATCATAGGTAGTAGCATTTAAAGTATCCAATTCATTACTACCTACTAAAAGCAATCTTGAACCCCCTGCACCTAAAGCAGGTGAGAAATTACTTAAACTATAATCACCATTAGAAGTATTATTAAACTGAGGGTCTGTAAATACATTGGTAGAAGATTGCGCAAGTAATTGTTGATTGTCTACAATTGAATTTTCAACTCTAAATAATTTCTCATTGAAACCATTGTCATACCCATTTTCACTTAAAATTGAATTGTAGAGGACTAAAGTTTTTTCCCTTTGTGTATTCCATCTTGAAATAAAGGTATTATTTGAAATAACTGAGTTAATAAATTTAGCCACTTTGGTTTTTGGTCTAGATGAATCTTGACCTCCATTTAAAGCAAAGACTCCATTTGTACTATTATTGTTTATAACTAAACAGTTTACAAATAAAGGAGCAGACTGATCAAAATGGAATACAAATTGAGAATTATTATTAGTAAAAATACAAGACTCAAACATTGGATTTGAATTGTATTTAATGTTGATGGCTGCAGGAGGATCGTTCCATCTCGTGTAATTACTTCCTGTAAATACCAATCCTATAAATTTATTGATAGCTTTTGGATAAGGACTTGAACCCCAAGGATTTTGATCTTGAACTTCGAGTATTGAAGTGCCAATATCATCCAGCGGAGTAATAATAGCTTTTGTTTTATTTTTAGCCATTATAGTTACTACCTTATTAATTACTTTTAAGTTCTCTGAGTAAGTACCATTGTTTAATAATATAGTGTCCCCTATATTAGCATTGTCTATAGCATACTGAATGGATTTGTATGGTTTTGCAGTAGATCCATTACCTGAAGATTTTCCTGATGTATCCAATATCCATATGTTATTAGCAGTTGCATAAGCCAATTTGGACATTGGACTTGCTGCTCCAACGGAATCTATTACTTTAATACCATAGAAATATTTAGTAAAAGCAGTAGCAGATTGATCTATATAAAAAGTAGTATCCACCGCTGAGGCAATTTTATCTAAATTAGCTGCATCTAAGCCTCTATAAACATTGTATTTCCTTCTAACAGTAGATGTATCAGCCCATACTAATGCAACACTTCTTGTTCCTGCATAAGCCAAAACAGTATCTACATTAGAAGGAGGAATATTAGGTTTGACAGATAACTCATTTGAGAAAGCACTATATGATACAGTACCAGTTCCATTATAGGCTCTAACTCTGTAATAGTATTTTGTAAGATTAACTACACTTGTATCAGTTAAAATTAAACTATCAGCCTTTGCCACTGTAAAGGTTGGAGAAGAAGCAGTTGAAGGAATGGTAGAAGTAGATCTAAAAACTTCATACCCAGTAATGATTCCGTTGCTAGGTTTCTTCCATTTAATGACTATAGATTTATTAGCACCATCTAAAGAAGATAAGATGGGAGCTGCAAAACCAAATGGAGATTCTACGGCACCAATATCGGAATTGCTTGATGCAGGTCCAGGTCTTGTATTACCGTACAAATCTAATGCAGGAACGGATTTGGTTCCTTTGGTGCCAAATGTATTGGTTCCACTATTAATTAAATCAGAGGAAGGATCCAATGTATACAAAGTAGAGTCATTAAATATATTTTTTGAAATAACCTGATTGTTGGAGAAAACTATGCTTCCCAGATTAGCTAATTTTGAAGTTGAGATATCTGAAGTAGCAGCATTGTTTTTCACATAAAAGTCGGAAGAAACATTGTTTGGATAAAAATTCATTAAATTATTATAGAAAATATTATTCGTTATATGAGTATTTGGTGTTTGGTTGTTAAAATTAAATAATGAAGACTTATTATTTATAAAAGTATTGTTTGTAATAAACATCGAGTCGTTTATATTTCCACCAATATTGATGATATAATACTGCCAATTGTCGTTATTTAAAGTAAGTCCATTATTTGCAAATATATTACCCGACAAAGTAAATCCAGACAACCAGCCTTCTAAAACACCAATACCAGCCCAATATCCAACATTACCATTTACACGAGTTATATTAGTATTGTTGTTTCTAAAAATATTATTGGTTACTTGCATACCTACTCCATCCATTCTGATTTTTCCTGAATTGTATTCAAAAACAGAATTTTGAATTTTTGTACTATCCTGGAATTGTATAAAAATAAAATCTTGATTGGCGTCTCTTCCATCTATATATTTTATTTCAGTATATCCATTGTTGGTAAATAAACAATGGTCAAAAGCGACATATTTTTGCCATTGCGATTGTGTATTCATTAACATTTTACCCTTGGATGCTGCATTGGTCAATGTTAACCCAATAAATTGGGTCCAAATTGATCTACCACCATTGTCATAGGTCGAATAGGAAATCATGGTAGCGTTTAAACCAGCTGCATCTAAAATAGTATTTCTAATAAATGATGTATCCCCAGTAATTAAAAATCTAGATCCAAAAGTAACCCCAGGATTAATTTTTATTTTTTCATTGTAAGTCCCAGGCAAGGCAATTAAGGTATCCCCTTTTATTGCCTGTGTCAATGCAAAAGTCAAGGTTTTAAAAGGAAGTGCAAAAGTTCCACCATTAGCATCGTTACCATTAACATTGTCCACATGATATCTCTGCGCTGTTATAGTTAAATTAGTTTGTTGAGATTTATTAGCACTAGAGTCAGATACAACCCCATTGGCATCTCTATTTACTAAATAATAGTAATAAGTGGTAGCCAAAGAAGTTGTTTTATCTGTATAAGAATTTGAGGTATCCTTAATACTTGTTAATAAACTTGCATTGGTAGAAGTCGTCCCTCTGTAAATATCTATATAATAATTACTTCTTGTAGCTGAATATGTACCAGTATATGTATTGGCAGAGGTCCAAGTAATTTCTAAAGTAGCTCTAAGTGATTTGTTAACTGTTACATTTGCAGGAACACTTACTCTGCTTGCACTTGCATTGGTAGTAATACTATCTACTTTGCTAGCCTCAGATTTTAGGACGCCATTACGTACAAAAGCCTTGATGGTATAATAATATTTTGTAGCAGCAACAATATTTGAAGTATCAGCAAATACAGTTGTTTTATTAGCAAGGGTATCTTTTCTGTTGGTGACAGAATAAGTACCAGCAGCAGATAAGATAATTGCGGTGTCATTTGAAACAGTACTTCTATATATAATTACAGAATCCACTGTAGGATTACTATATATTTTGAAATTTATTTTAATTGCGGATTTACCACCAATTACTGCTTTTTGTAAAGAAGTAATGGTGGGTGTTGGCATAGACAATAGTGACTCAACAGCTCCAATATCAATTTTTGAACCTGTTGGACTAGGTCTTGTATTACCTTTATTATCAGTAGTGAGCGTGAAAACAGAATTACCTGCACCAATTCCAGGACTTGTTGGCATTAAACTAAAATCTAAATTAGCGGTATCTTTAATTATTGCACTGCCAATAATTTGGCTGGCAGTGTCATAATTAAAGGAAAGACTTGAGTTAAAATTACTGGATTGATTTTTGGTCGTGTTAATTTCGTTTGCTAATAAATTATTTTTTAAATAATAGTCACCCGGAGGTGCGCTGCTTGATCCATTTCCCCAAGCAAATTCACCATTGGTGTTATTGGTTGCAAGTGTATAATTATTGTCAATAATATTATTGTACCAACGGGTTGTAAAGTTCATTTGCCCATTAGAACCCCAATAATTCATAAAGAACACGGTTTTGGTATTGTTTTTATAGAAAGTGTTGTTGTAAACATCAATACTATCCTTTGGCTTTGATCCACCAAGAACGATGATTTGATCACCCCCATTTTTGTAGAATATATTATTGTATATTTTACCTTTTGAATTTTCTGAACTTCCAACAATTCCACCTAAGTTTTGACTCCAAGGACCACCACGATCATCTCTTTCTGAATTGGAACCTAAGGCTTTATTGCTATAAAAAGTAGAAGCACTTAAACTAAATTTTGCACTATTATTATCCGAGCCAACTGGCTGAAAATAAACAACAGCTAACCCAATATTATTATACACTGTCAAATTTCGAACCTGTGTTCCTCTAAAATAGAAAGGTATGCTTCCAGTAGAACCAGAATTTTTAAAAATACAATTTGCCACCACTCCGCCATCAATATCTAAAGCATATTTACTTGCACTGTCAACAGTAAACCCTGTAAATTTAATCCAAGTACTATCACGATTGTCGCCATAGGCACCAAATAGAATATCGTTCACACTGCTTTGAGTAATTCCACCACCACTGATAATGGTTTTTTCAATGTGACTGACATCGCCATCCAATAAGAATTGAGATGCCAATACCAACTTCCTATTGTAGGGAGGTATATTTTTATTAAAAGTTACTTTTTCTTTGTACGTTCCTTCATACACTATGACAGTATCTGCTACTCCACTAACAGTTCCTGCAGCTGCAACAGCTAGTTTGATTGTTGCAAAAGTATCCACAGCAGTTCCTGTATAATCAGGCTTCACTATCAATCTTTTTTGTGCAGCAACACTGACACTGTTTGACAACAATAAAATGCTTACTAAAAAAGTAATTAACCATTGAATTCTTTTCATAAAGAAGATTTAAATAAAAATATTTTTGCTTTAAGCTATCGTGGGGGATGACAACGTTAAAACGAATAAAAAAGTATACGCCAATAAAGACGATGTGTTAAAATTAGTATAATTAATTTAATTTTACATATGTATCTAGATTATTTTCTTAGAAACTTGATATTTTATACACAATCGCCTTCTTAGACCCCTATCTAATTGATTATTAATAATTTATAAAAATATTATTTAATTGTTACCAACAAAAATCATTGCCCGATAGCTACAAATTTCAACTTAAATGATACCACCTATTTTGCCGCTATTTTCCCTAGCTTTATTGGATCAAATTGTCCATTAAAAACTTAAATAAATGACCTTTTTAGCCCTTGACCTAGGTTTTATACACAACCCTTTTATCGAAATTGTGCTTAGAACTCTTGCCGTTTATGGTTTTATGATACTAGCCCTGCGCATTTTTGGGAAAAAAGAATTGGCCCAGTTGTCTGTAATTGACCTGGTTTTTATCCTTTTAATCAGCAATTCGGTACAAAATGCCATGGTTGGACCTGATACCTCCTTAGATGGAGGATTGATTGCCGCAGGCTCCCTTTTCTTAGCCAATTATACTTTAAAACAGGTATTGTACAGAAGCAAAAAAATGAGCCAACTAGTTCAAGGAGAAGCCATTTTACTCATTTACGAAGGGGTAGCCAACATGGAGAATTGCAAAAAAGCAGAAATCACCATTGAGGAATTGGAAGCTGCCGTTAGAGAACATGGCGCCAGAGATATCCAAAAAGTAGACTTGGCCATTTTAGAAGTAGATGGAAACATCAGTGTCATCAGCAGTGATTACCAAACCAAGTCCAAGGTTTCGCACCCGCGCAAACATAAATTTAAAGGCAGATTGAACCAGAACTAAAAGTCTTTTACATTACCTGTTCTTTTTAAGACGCCCCATACCTGCAACTCTCCTTTGATGGCTCGCTTGATGGCTTTAAAAAATACATACATCATCAACCATCTATAAATTAATCTTTGCGGCACCAACCATATTAATTTTGTAGGATTTTCTTTTTCAAATGCAAATGCAATAGAAGCAATCAATGCATCCACTAGCACATAGATTAAAAAATAAAATCCAATTTTTCCTGCATTGCCTGTCAACAAAGCAATCACCATTAAGAAATCTGCCATAGGGGAGAAAAATGGAATGATGTATTTAAACAACAACATATCTGGTAAGGCTACCCACCCCAAAGATTTGTTTTTATTGTTGAACAAAATGTCCTTGTGTTTCCAAAAAGTTTGCATTACACCAAAACTCCATCTTACTCTTTGTTTCATGAATTGTTTTAAATGCTCTGGCACTTCGGTATATGCATAGGCCTTGGATTCATTCACAATAACATACCCTGCTTTTAAAATCCGCATGGTTATATCACAATCCTCTGCCAAAGTATCAGCTGTAAAACCACCTGCTTCTATGATGGCTTTTTTCTTGAAAGCACCAATGGCACCAGGAATTACAGTAATGGCATTGATGTATGCAAAACCTTTACGATCAAAATTTTGACTAGTAATGTATTCAATACTCTGCCATTTGGTTAATAAATTAACTTCGTTGCCCACAACTACCGATCCTGCAACAGCACCAAGTTCCTGCCCTTCTTTATTGAATGGAAATACAAAATTGCGCATCAATTTGGACACCGCATCAGTTGCTAATTTGGTATCTGCGTCTATACAAACTACATATTCAGCTTCCGACTTTTCAATGCCATAGGCCAAGGCAGTGGCTTTACCCCCATTTAATTTTGTAAATACTTTTATAAGCGGATTATTGTCAAAAGCATTTTTTACTTTTTCATATGTTTGGTCAGTACTTCCATCATCTATAAATATGATTTCAAAATTTGAATAATCACATTTTAATAAATTATTCAATGAATTCACTGCATTTACTTCTTCGTTATAAGCAGGAACAATAATGGAAACAAAAGGAGCTGGCAATCTAGTTACTAATTCACTTAGTTTTGAACTTCTTCGCTTTTCTAAAAAAGCCATCACCCCAATAATTAAAATTCTTATTGTACTCAATGCCAAGAAAATCATAAATAAGGCAAAAAAGAAATTACCACCCAAGTAGGCCGACTCAGCTAAAAAATAATTAATCTGCAACCAATAATATTCTTTTCCCTTGGGTGTAGGCGGCATCAGTTCTTCTGGTTTTTTATGGAGTAAATCTGATACAGAAGTAAAACTGTATCCTTCTGCTCTAAAATACCTAATGATTTTACCAGTGGCATTTACCGTATTTTCTCTATTGCCTCCAGCATCATGTAATAAAATAATACTTCCCGCAATGGAGGTATCTTCTGGATTACCTGTATTGATTTTTTTCTGATAATCTTTAACTACCCGATCAAAAATGGTATCATTTCTGTATTCATTAATAGGTATTTGCCAATCTTCTGGATCGATACTCTCACCCACTGTGATGTAATTTTTCTTTCTGCTTAATGCAATGGGTGCCAATTCCTCATACTTACCTGGTTCACTATCAGCATTGAATGGCGCTCTGAATAAAATGGTCCGATGACCTGTGATACATTCTATTAATAACTGAGTGGCATCCATTTCCAAAGATGCTCTTTGATTGCTCACTAGACTCATGTCTGGATGAGTAAATGTATGGTTGCCTAACTCATGGCCTTCCTTATAAATTCTTCTAATTAATGGAATATTGTTTTCTGCCTGATAGCCCACTACAAAAAAAGCAGCAGGTACATGATAAAAAGCAAGGGTATCCAGAATTTGTCGCGTGTAGGTAGGATCTGGCCCATCATCAAAGGTCAATACCAATTTTTTCTTTTTTGTAGCGCCAAATCTTCTAATCACATAAGTAGACGGAAGTTGATCATAATACTCCTCACTAATCAACATGGACAATGAATCTATTTCGCTTCTGATGTACCCATCTTTTGGTGAAGCTATAATATCCAACACCTCTCCCTCTCCTACAAAATCTGGCGCGCTCCCTGCTTTAATTTTGTTAAACTCTGCAAAATTAAATTTCTTTAATGCTGTTTTGGTCATGGGTTGATTGTAAAAAGACCACAACCTTACATCCTCTCCTCCCAAACGCCATAAAGCAGTGCCTGCTAAATTATATTCTGTAGCAAATCTTAGCGTATTAAAATTAGTGGCTGCATCTACAAAATAAACCTGGTGCAAAAAGTTTTCCGTATCATAATATTCATAAGCTAAGTTGTAAGTATCATTGTCATAATCAATACTTGCCTCACTACTTTTTGCATTGGCAATGGCTTGTTGATAAGTAACATCTGATACACTGATGATTTTTTTATTTTTTGTTTTCCAATCATGTCCAAATGCAGGCAGGGCCAATATTACTTTATTGGCTGGTACTTTTTTGGCTACATCCAAAACGGCTGCTTCAATCCATTTTTGCGAACTATTAGGCCCAGGCTTGGTTTCGGCATGGTGCTGATCATAAGCCATTAATATAAGGTAATCATTGTATTTACCTAAAGCATTGTAATTGTATTCGTCATTGAAAGGAATCACATCCTGAGAGACCAATAAGTTATTGGCATGTAATTGTTGATATAAAGTTTTTTGAAATTCTATTAATGGTTTATCTGATCCTAAAGAAAGTTCTTCAAAGTCTATATTTACGCCAATAAAATTGTATTGTTTTAAAATGGCAATAATATCAGTGATTAACTTTTGTTTTTTTAAAGGATTGGTAATGATTCTTTTAACCGTTTCTCCTCTAAATAAAGTTTTGTAATTATTGGTTAATAACGGCATTATTTTCACTCCTGCCGATTGCATCACTTTTAAGGCTTTGAGGTCAATAGTATGATACAACTGATCCGTATTGGGATCGATGAACAACCATTCAGGAATGATTAAATTGATGTTCTTGATGTTTCTTTGCAAAGAACTAAAAGATTGAGCAGCATCCCAGTTCACGTAAAAGGCTGCACGTATACCCAAACTATCACTAAAATAGTTGGAAGTAGATAAATTCAATGGCTTGTCTAATACTTGGCCACAGCCCAATCCTTTGGACCATTTATTCCCTATGGCTCTTTTAAATCCTTTGTATTCTTTTTCTAAGGAACTTTCTCTATAGGAAGGAATAGAATCTGTCAATACTTTTTTGATGGCTGCACCTTCTAATGGAATGTCTGGTTTGTTTTTATTGGTAAAATATATTCCCATAAAAAAAACTGCTGCAATAATGGGTAAAACAAATAAGAAAGCCCTGAGGACCCATTTAGTGGTCTTCCATCTTAGCTTATTGATCGATTGAAAAATTTGAGATTGATTGCTCATCGTAAGCTGCAAAATTAACCCTATTTTGAACTAGATTGAAAGATAAATCCATCTTTCAACACTTTAATTAAAGTTAAATTTTTGTTGCGCTTTATTTCCTCCAATCTGAGTATGGCTGGATTGTCCTCCTTATTGAACCAAATAAGTATAAATGAAGACAATTGATTGAATTTTTCCATTTCTTTTACATGTGCTGTTTCTGGCAACAGATTCAAATGTTCCCCTGTAAAAAAGTAGACAGCATGACTTGCATTGGAATAAACTGGCCATCCTTTTTTAAAAATGCTTCGATCTTTTTTTATATAAGCAATAGCCTCACTATACACCCAATCATCTTCCCCATACCCTCCAATGCCCCCTTCTTTGTTTTCCTGAAAAGTGGCTTTATCCATAGTATAATATTGTTGTAAAGTAAGCCCCCCCATCATCATGATTAAAAAAACAAAACTTATTCTAATGGCTTGTGCTTGTATCAATTTTGTCCAACTGATTATATAAAAGCTTAAAGTAAACAAACAGGGGATAAAAAATGGCGCCAACAGTCGGTTATTGATGGTTTCATATTTGGAAAAAGTAGCCGACAATAACATAAAAATAGAATAGGCCAAGGTAAATGCAGCTGCAATTTTTTCTACAGAATTGTGTTCTAATTTTTTTGCATATCGGTAAATAAAAATGCCCAATATACTTAGAAGAAAAGTCAAACCCATCCAAAATGGATAGGATTTAGTTAACGCTTCAAATGGCATCCAGCCACTTAAAACAGTACCATAATATTTTATATTTTCAACCAACGAAGTTGCTCCTTTTTGTCTAGTTCCTGTTAAACTTGAACTTAGTAAATAGTTTCTAATTAAATTAATACTGATGAGGGAACAAGCAATGCATCCAAAAATAAAAAAATGCTTTACTTTTTTAGTAAGCTCCATTTCTCTTGATAAAATGATAAGCAAAGCACCAGTCATCACCAAGGTGACTCCCGCCAATCTGGTTTCAAAGGCAATTGCTGAAACCAATGCCAAGGCCACTAAATTTTTAGTAGTATAAGTTTTAAAATAATCAAAACACAACCCTATAAATAACAATACTTCCAAAATAAACAAAGCTTCGGACCATAGCATGGTATAAATTTCTAATAAACTTGGGCTAGCTGCAATCGCCAATAACAAAATCCATTTTAACCATTTGGCCTGATTTAATTTTTCTAAAATACACCCACTCATGAAAATAGTGATTCCAAAAAGCAACGCATTCATATAAGGCGCCATTTGGTTAATGTCCTGCCTAAAAACAAACTGCACAAAGGCTAAAAAACTTGGATAAAATAAGGGGAACAAAATAAAGGGTTGATCATCAAATTGATTGAACCCTTCTCCATTCAATACACTATGTGAAGCACTGATATAATAGATAGAATCTGGTGAAATACCAACACCCCCATGTTGGGTAAAGGCGATCACTGCAAAAATACCCAGGATGGCTACCAATAAAGAATCTATATTGTTTTTTAAAAGACGCAAACGATCGGTTTTAGCAAAAATACGCCCTTTATTCCTAGGAACTAAGCCTATTCAATAGGCAAAAGGGACAAAAAACCATTGGTCCATCTTTATTTTGTTAAAAGAGAAAAAAGTAGGAAATTAACTGCCTCAACCGATTCCTTAACAACGATTAATATCCAATGAAACAAAACATCCAAAAAAATTTAAAAGCCATAGCAATTGTTTGCTTTTTAGGTTTAATCCTCAGTGCTTGCAGTAGCAAAAGAAGCAGTACCCCAAAAGTATTGGTCTTCTCTAAAACCGCAGGCTATCATCATGAGTCCATTCCAAAAGGAATTAAAGCGATTCAAGACTTAGGTGCTAAAAATGGCTTTGAGGTAGATACCACAACTGACGAAACAAAATTCAACGAAGAGAATTTAAAAAAATACGCTTCCTTAATCTTCTTAAGCAGTACGGGCGAATTATTAAGTGGCAATGAAGAAATTGCTTTAGAAAGATACATCCAAGCAGGTGGTGGATTTGTAGGTATTCATGCTGCCGCCGACGCAGAATATGATTGGAACTGGTATACGCAAATGGTGGGTGCTTCTTTTTTAAGTCATCCTGCACAACAAGTGGCTACCTTGGTCATCAAAGACAAAACACATCCATCAACGGATAGCTTGCCTACTACTTGGTCTAGAAAAGATGAATGGTACAATTTTAGAAACATCAACAAAGACATTAAAGTATTAATTAGTATCGACGAAAAATCATACGAGGGTGGAAAAAATGGAGACAATCATCCAATGGCTTGGTACCATGCATTTGATGGTGGTAGAGTTTTTTATACCGAATTAGGCCATACCGATGAGTCTTACGACGACCCCTTGTATTTAAAACATATCCTTGGTGGTATTAAATATGCAATCGGTGAAAATACCGCCGATTATGGCAAAGCACATAGTGTCTATGCACCAGACGAAAGCCATTTTAGTAAAACACAATTGGTAAAAGGTACTTTCTTCGAGCCTACTGAATTGACCGTCTTACCTAATTTGGATGTTTTGGTAGTGCAACGCCGTGGTGAAATTTATTTATACAACAATGAATCTAAAAAAATCAAACAAGCTGGTTTCTTAAAGGTGTATTGGAAAACAGAAAAGACACCAGGAGTGAATGCAGAGGAAGGTTTATTGGGGGTGAAAGCAGATCCAGAATTTGCAAAAAATCATTATGTATATATCTTCTACAGCCCAATTGATACTTCTGTAAATAGATTGTCTCGTTTTACTTTAGAAAATGACACCATTAAAAATAGTTCTGAGAAAATTATTTTACAATTTTATGAGCAACGTGAAATTTGTTGTCATACAGGCGGATCCATTGCCTTTGGTCCTGGTAACAACTTATTTGTTTCTACTGGGGACAACACTACACCATTTGATGAGCCTAAACAAAAATATGCGAGTCATGGTTATGCCCCATTAGATGATCGCCCTGGACATCTACAATATGACGAACGTCGTAGTTCAGGCAACACCAACGATTTGCGTGGTAAAATTTTACGTATCAAAGTAAAAGAAGATGGCTCTTATGAAATTCCAGAAGGAAATTTATTCCCTAAGGGAACCGATAAAACAAAACCAGAAATTTATGTCATGGGCGACCGCAATCCTTATAGAATTTCTGTAGACCAAAAAAATGGTAATTTATATTGGGGTGAAGTAGGTCCGGATGCCAATGAAGACAGCATGGATACACGTGGCCCTCGTGGTTATGACGAAGTAAATCAAGCCCGTAAAGCTGGTTTCTTTGGCTGGCCTTTCTTTATAGGCAACAACTATCCATATCATATTTATGATTATGCAACTGGCAAATCTGGACCAGCATTTGATCCTGCTAAACCAATCAACAATTCAAGAAACAATACAGGCTTGACTGAATTACCACCAGCACAACCTGCTTTTATTTGGTATCCTTATGCTGTTTCAAGTATGGATTTTCCATCCTTGGGTGCAGGCGGACGTACCGCCATGGCAGGCCCTGTGTATTACAGCGATTTGTATCCTAAAGAAACAAGGTACCCTTCTTATTATGATGGTAAATTTTTCTTCTACGAGTGGATGCGCGGTTTTATCAAAGCAGTAAGCATGAAAGCCAATGGAGATTATGATAGAATGGAACCATTTATGGGCCATACTAAATTCAATGCAGCCATTGACATTGAAGTGGGACCTGATGGTCGTTTTTATGCTTTAGAATATGGAACAGGTTGGTTTTCTAAAAACGCAGACGCTGGACTAGTTCGTATAGATTATAAAAAATAAAAATTATAGCATGCACAAAAGACAATTTATTAAAGACGTTTTAATGACCACCATGGCCGCCCCTTTGGGCTTGGCCAGTATGGCACAAAGTTTTAAACAAAAAGAAAATGTGCCTGCCTCGGTATTGGCCAAGGACGAAGATTTTTGGTTAAATATCAGAAATCAATACTTGCTAAAACCAGATTATATCAATTTAGAGAATGGTTATTATAATTTTTTACCAGAGCCTATTCTTAATAAACTCATTGAGCATATAAAAGAAGTGAATTACCAAGGTTCTTATTATATGAGGACCGTTCAATGGGACAATAAAAAGAAAATTGCAGCAAGATTGGCTGGCATTGCTGGTTGTTTACCCGAAGAGATGGCCATTACAAGAAATACAACAGAATCAATTGATTTAGTTGTTGGGGGCTTTGATTGGAAAGCAGGAGACGAAGCCCTAATGGCGGTTCAAGATTATGGTTCCATGTTGGAAATGTTCGAACAAGTTAAAAACAGGTATGGAGTAATAACGGTGAAAGTGTCTGTGCCTCTGCATCCAAAAAACGACGAAGAAATTGTGCAACTTTATGCCAATGCCATTACTTCCAAAACCAAATTAATGATGGTTAGTCATATGATCAATATTACAGGACAAATTCTCCCTGTCCGTAAAATATGCGATATGGCACATGCAAAGGGTGTACAAGTAATTGTGGATGGGGCACATGCTTTTGCACATACTAAATACCGTATTGATGAATTGAATTGTGATTATTATGCAGCTTCCTTACATAAATGGTTAAGTGCTCCATTAGGCGCAGGCTTATTGTACATCAATAAAAATAATATTAAAAAATTATGGCCCTTACTTGCCGATGGTGAAAAAGACCTTACTAAAATTAATAGACTCAATCACATTGGAACGCATCCAGTGCATACCGACCTTACCATTAATGATTGTATAGATTATTATGAAATGATCGGTGCAGAGCGTAAGGAAGCCAGAATGTATTTTTTACAAAACTACTGGACCAGTAAAGTAAGAAACTTACCAAGAATAATTTTAAATACCCCTGCCGATGCAGTTAGAAGTTGTGGCATTGCCAATATTGGTATTGAAGGCATCAAACCTGGTGAGTTAGCAGAAAGATTAATGAAAGAGCACCAAGTATTTACAGTAGCCATTGATGGCGCTGAAGTGCATGGTTGCAGGATTTGTCCAAATGTATATACCACTACTAAAGAATTAGATGCCTTTGTATTAGCGATTAAAAAACTATCCAACAATGCCTAATGATTTCATAAGCACCACCGAAGCCAATTCCTTATATCAACACATTGAAGCTTCGACCACTTCTGAGATTTTAAAAAACATCAACCAAGAGGATCAAAAAATTGCTGCTGAAGTAGAAAAAGCAATTCCTTCCATAGAACTATTAATAGAGGCGATTACCGATAAATTATTAAACGGTGGTCGCCTTTTTTATATTGGCGCAGGAACCAGCGGCCGTTTAGGCATGGTAGATGCTAGTGAATGTCCTCCTAGTTTTGGCGTGCCTCAGGATTTAGTAGTAGGTATTATTGCAGGAGGACAAAAAGCCATGTTTCATGCAGTAGAAAATGCCGAAGACGATACCCAACAAGCCTGGTTGGATTTACAAACACATCAAATATCACCTTTAGATATCGTTATTGGCATTGCAGCCAGTGGCACTACCCCATATGTAATTGCAGGATTAGAAAAATGTAAAGCAGTAGGTATTCTTACCGGCAGTATTGCTTGCAATAAAAATAGTCCTTTAAGTGCAGTCGCTGATTTTCCAATTGAAGTTGTGGTGGGACCTGAGTTTATTACTGGAAGTACTAGAATGAAAAGCGGTACGGCTCAAAAATTAGTATTAAACATGATTTCTACCACCGTCATGATCAAACTAGGGCGCATCAAGGACAATAAGATGGTGCACATGCAATTGACCAATCAAAAATTATTTGATAGAGGCGTAAAGATGATTATGACGGAATTAAATATAAATGACACCACTTTAGCCAGTGCGCTTTTAACCAAATATGGTTCTATTAAAATATCTATTGAGGAATATACAAAGGCAAAACACTGAATTAACAGCATTCTGCCAATTTTCCACACCCTGCTAAAAGTATTCAAACTCAATGCCTTATAGTGTAACTTTACCAACAATAAATAATGAGTATGCTTAAAGTGGGCGTGTTTGGAGTGGGACATTTAGGGAAATACCATCTTAATAATTGGAAAGAAATTCCAGAAGTAAGTTTAGTTGGGTTTTTTGACCCTAATAATGATAATGCCAAAGAAGTAGAGAAAACCTACGGATTAAAACGATTCATGGACGAAGAAGCTTTAATTGCTGCCTGTGATATCATTGATATTGTCACCCCTACCCAACATCATTTTCCTGTTTGCGAAATGGCCATTAAAATGGGCAAGCATGTATTTGTAGAGAAACCAATGGCCAATTCTATTGAAGAAGGAAAGGCCATTGTGAATATGGTGAAAGAAGCCAATGTAAAATTACAAGTAGGTCATGTGGAAAGGTTCAACCCTGCTTATACGGCCTTGAAAAACGCTTCCTTAAACCCTTTGTTTATAGAAGTGCACCGCTTAGCACAGTTTAATCCAAGAGGAACTGAAGTAAGTGTCATTTTTGATTTAATGATTCATGACATTGATATTATTTTAAGCATTGTAAAAAGTGATATCAAAAATATCTCTGCAAGTGGTGTGGCTGTTCTTACCGATACACCCGATATTGCCAACGTTCGCATTGAATTCAATAATGGTTGTGTGGCAAATTTAACGAGTAGCAGAATTAGCATGAAAAAAATGCGTAAAATAAGACTGTTTCAAAAAGATGCTTATATCGGCATTGACTTTCTAGAAAAGAATACCGAAATTATAAAATTGAAAAAGCCAGAGGATGCTGAAACCTTTTCTTTTGATATTGAAACACACCAAGGCACTAAAACTATTTCTATAGAAAACCCAGTCATTGAGGATGGTAATGCGATTAAGGCGGAGCTCAGTAGTTTTGTGCAATCTATTATCAATAACGAAACCCCAGTAGTTAGTGAGATGGATGGCTTTTTAGCCATGGAAGTAGCCCATCAAATTTTAGAAAAAATAAGCAAGAGTACTTCTATCGTAAGAGACAGTTCAGATGCTTACCCAATGGCGGATCCGAGCCCTTTAGAGGATTAATAATTTTATAAAATTGAGTTAAGCAAATCGCTTAGTCAAAATATAGTTAGCAATGGCCAAATCCAAGGGTCTGGTAATTTTTATATTTTCATATTCCCCATCAACCAAATAGACAGGTATCCCACTGGCTTCTACAACATTGGCTTCATCAGTAAAAGAAGTTTGGTAGGTTTGTTCAAAGGCTTTTAATAAAATATCAGACCTAAAAGTCTGTGGAGTTTGAATCAACATTATATTTTCTCTATCCAACAATTGATGTTGCTCCCCATTCATTAAGCGAACCGTATCTGTAGCAGTGACGGCAGGTATGGCGGAACCCTTTTCAAATGCTTGTTGATAGCATCTCTGAATTAAAGCTGGAGTCAATAAACATCTTACCGCATCATGCACAAAAACTATGGAAGGAGCAGTAATTTTACTCAATCCATTTTTTACAGATTGAAAACGCGTATCTCCACCAGCCACATAACTAATGGTATTTTTATATTTACTTTTGTTCAATACCTCCTGCCCTTGTTTCAAATAACCTTCGGGCAATACCACTACTAGTTCAATGTCTGAGCATGCAGCCACAAATTGATCAATGGTATGAGTTAAGATGGCCTTGTGTTCTATTTCTAAAAACTGCTTTGGCACCACCGATCCCATTCTTTGCCCAGTTCCTCCAGCCACCACTATGGCAATTTTTTTTAAATCCATAAATTAAATATTAAAAAAATTTGAAAACTTATTTACCCAATAATTTAATCACTTCTGTTTGAAGTGATTTTTTATCAATAGGTGCAGTACCTACTAATTCGCAAACTAGGCCGCCTGCAATATTGGCTAACTCTGCTGCTAAATTCATGTCCTTGGTGGCTGCATAAGTTAAAGAGGCAACGGCTATTACAGTATCACCAGCCCCACTGACATCCGAAATATTTCTGATATGGGTGGGAATTAATTTTTGTTCTTTTTGATTGGCATAATAAACGCCATGTTCTGATAAAGTAATCAATGAAATCTCATGTGCTAAATTTTCTTCTAAGGCCACATGTATTTTATTTAATTGATCAATCCCTACTTGATCCATTGTTATTTTTAAGCCTTCTTTTACTTCTTTTAAATTGGGCTTGAAAATGGTACAGCCCTTGTAAGCTAAAAAGTTTCTTTGCTTTGGGTCAACCGCAGTAGGAATATTATTTGTTTTACAAAAATCAATGATGGTATGAATTACACGTTCTGTTAAAACACCTTTATTGTAATCTTCTAAAATAATCAAGGCTGGCTTTTCCTTTTGAACATATTCAATAAAATTAGCGATCAATACATCTTCCTCTTTGGTCATAAGATCATTGGTATGTTCATGGTCTAAGCGCATCATCTGTTGATTGCGACCCATCACACGCACTTTATTAGTAGTCACCCTGTGCTCACTAGATAAAATATAATTGGTGTTAATGCCATGATTATCCAACAAGCCTTTCAATTCTTTGCCTTCTGCATCTTGACCAATAATCGCAAACAAAGTAGTGGGTGCTCCTAGAGCCCTTAAATTTAAAGCCACATTGGCGGCACCACCTACACGAATTTCTTTTCTTTGCAATGCCACTACTGGTACGGGCGCCTCTGGAGAAACTCTATCTACATTCCCCCACCAATAAGTATCCAACATTATGTCACCCACCACCCCTATTTTGGTATGGGTATAATGATCAAACAACTGATCTATGGCTGAATTTTCCATCATCCTACTCAGATTTTTTATTGCGTAATGCGATATAATACAAAGGTATACCCAATAAAGTAATCACCAAACCCCATAAGGAATACTTTGGTTCGGTATAAACTAATCCTATACAAAATACAGTAGCCATAATGATGTAAATAGCAGGTAAGAATGGATATCCAAATGCTTTGTAGGGTCTTGGCATATTGGGTTCTTTCTTTCTTAATATAAATATGCCAATAATAGTTAGTACATAAAAGATCACCACAATAAAAGAAACCATGGTCAATAAATCACCATACTTTCCACTTAAGCACAATAAAGAAGCCACCAATGCTTGAATCCATAAACCGTAAGCAGGTACTTCATTTTTATTTAAATTACCTGTTTTCTTAAAGAACAAACCATCTTTAGCCATGGTATAATATACTCTAGCACCTGCTAAGATTAATCCATTGTTACAACCAAAGGTGGAAATCATAATCATTACTGCAATGACAATAGTGCCTATATTTCCTAATACGGCATTGGCAGCGCTGATGGCTACTCGGTCATTTTCGGCAAAAGCAATAGCATGTAATGGTAAAACATGCAAGTACATTAAGTTCGCACTTATATAAATTAAGGTAACGATACTAGTTCCTAAAAATAAACTTAACCCAATATTTCGTTGAGGGTTTTTAATTTCTCCAGCAATAAAAGTAACATTGTTCCAAGAATCACTGCTAAAAATAGAACCTACCATGGCAGCAGCCATCGCTCCAATCAAGGCCGTGCCGCCAATGGGCAACCAGCTATGCGTTACAGCGCCGTCAGCGCCTATATTAGGTATAGCTTGCTTGGCATCAAAAGCATTGATCCAGTTTTCGTTCCAAAAACTATGTTTAGTAAATAAAAAACCTACTATAATTAAACCAAATAAGGAAATAAGCTTTGTAAATGTGAAAGTATTTTGTATCATTTTACTTTCCTTTACTCCCCTGGTGTTGGTATAGGTCAAAAATACAATCAAACAAATAGCCAGTACTTGCGCTGCCGATATTTTTATAAAACCTAAATCAGCTAATATATTATTTTCACCAACAGCAGGTATTAAATAAGCAGTAAACCTACTAAATGCTACGGCCACAGCGGCGATGGTAGCTGTTTGTATTACAGAAAAAAAGCTCCAGCCAAACAAAAAGCCAACCAACGGATTATATGCTTTTTTTAAATACACATACTGCCCTCCTGCTTTAGGATACATCGCACTCAACTCTCCATAACTAACGGCCGCAGTAATGGTCATAAAGCCGGTAATAACCCAGGCAGCAACTAGCCAACCAGCACTTCCAACATACCTAGTGATGGAAGAACTCACAATAAATATACCAGAGCCAATCATCCCACCTGCAACAATCATGGTCGCATCTAGTGCACCCAGCCTTGGTTTGAATTCTGTTGTTTCTGTATTTTCCATAAGGGTCTTTTTAATAAATATAAATGTTAAAATAAAAATCCTTCTCAATAATTTGAAAAGGATTTTACCTAATTAATTTTTGGATTTGTATTCCCCATTTAGTCCTTTCACAATATCAGAAGTGATGTCATAAGCAGTGTCTTTGTAATACATCAAATCTGAATTGCTTGAGAAGATATAAGAAAAAGTTTTACCCTTGTTGTATTTTTCTAAAAATACTTCAATTTTCTTTTTAACTTCTTGTAAGCGTTTAAAACTCTCCTCCTGTAATTCTTGTGCCAATTGTTGTTCTTTGTTGGTGTAATTTTTTTCTAAGGCTGCCAACTCTTGTTGACGGCTAGCCACTTCGGCTTGGGTAAAGCTTTGACCATTTTTTTGTAAATCTTGGTACTTTGCTGCAAATGCATTTTTTAAAGTAGTCAACTGTTTTGCATTCTCCATGTCTTTTACTTGCAAGGAAGATTTTACTTCTTTAAAAAATTCATAATTATTTTGAATGGAATCAATTTCAAAATAAGCTACTTTAGTTCCAGCACCTGCAGCAGCAGAGGCTTTAATCACAGGACTTGAATTGCTAAAATGCAATACATACAATACAATAATGGCCAAGGCCAAGACCCCATTCACCATCCAAGAAGTTGATTTCATTTGAAATATTAGTTTAAATATAGGGCAAAGAATAAGCTATTCCTTACCCTATAAAAATAGGGAAAATAATAAACCTAGCTGCCAAAATAGACATAAAAAAAGCAGGAAAAGTAAACCTTCCCTGCTTTTTAACAATTAATCTGTTTTATTATTCATCGTCGTCGAAGCTCATGGCCTCACGTGTAGTAGCCAATACTTCATATTCTTCCTTACTACCAACGATTAATTTTTCAAATTCTTTTTGACCTGTACCTGCAGGGATTAAATGTCCTGTGATAACGTTCTCTTTCAAGCCTAACATTAAGTCCACCTTGCCTTGAATAGCAGCTTGGCTTAATACTTTAGTTGTTTCTTGGAAAGAAGCTGCAGAAATCCAGCTTTGAACACCTAATGATGCTTTGGTAATACCCAATAACACTGGACGAGCGGTAGCAGGTTTTGCGTCACGCACTTCAACAACTTTTTTATCGCCACGTCTTAAGATAGAATTCTCCTCTCTTAATTCACGAACGGTAACAATTTGTCCAGCCTTTAATTTAGCACTTTCGCCAGCTTCAGTCACCACTTTCTTATCGTAGATGCGATCGTTTTCTTCGATAAAGTCGAAGCGATCTTCTAAATCTTCCTCTAAAAATTTGGTATCTCCAGCATCAACGATTTCTACCTTCTTCATCATTTGACGAACAATTACTTCAATGTGCTTATCGTTAATTTTCACCCCTTGTAAACGATATACTTCTTGAATTTCATTCACCACATATTCTTGAACGGCATAAGGACCTCTGATAGCCAAAATATCTGCTGGAGCAATTTGACCGTCAGACAATGGCGCACCTGCTTTCACGAAGTCGCTGTCTTGAACTAAAATTTGACGTGTCAATGGCACTAAGTATTTCTTTACCATACCATCCTTAGATTCTACAATGATCTCTCTGTTACCACGCTTAATATTACCGAATGCAACAATACCATCAATCTCACAAACAATCGCAGGATTACCTGGATTACGCGCTTCAAATAATTCAGTTACACGAGGTAAACCTCCAGTGATATCTCTTAATTTTCCTAATACTCTTGGAATCTTAACTAATACATGACCAGACTTTACTTCCACCCCTTCTTCGATAACAATGTGTGAACCTACTGGTAAGTTGTAATTTTTATTGTCCTTAGAACCTTCTAAGATAATGGTAGGAATTTTTGTTTTATCCTTAGATTCTATTACCACTTTTTCACGGTGACCTGTTTGCTCATCCGCTTCGTCACGGTAAGTAAATCCTTCTAAGATATTTTCAAATTTAATTTTACCATTTTGTTCCGCAACAACCACGTTGTTGAATGGATCCCAAGTACAAATCACATCTCCTTTTTTCACCACTGCACCATCTTTTACTGCTAACAAAGCACCATAAGGAACGTTGTTGGTAATCATTAAACGATCATTCTTCACGTCCATAATTCTTACTTCCCCTGTACGTCCAATAACTACTTTTACTTTATTGCCATCATTGTTAATAGTATCTACCGTACGTAAACCATCAAACTGAATGGTACCATCAAACTTAGCGTTTAAGCTAGATTCAACAGAAGAAGAACCTGCCACACCACCCACGTGGAAAGTACGCAAGGTTAACTGTGTTCCTGGCTCTCCAATGGATTGAGCAGCAATAATTCCAACTGCATCTCCTTTTTGTGTAACATAACCAGTAGCTAAGTTTCTACCATAACAGCTTACACAAACACCACGCTTACATTCGCAGGTTAATACCGAACGAATTTCAACGGTTTCAATGCCTGCATCTTCGATAGCACGGGCAACATCAATCATGATTTCTTCTCCTGCGCCCACCATAAGTTCATTGGTTAACGGATTGAATACATCATGTAAAGAAGTACGTCCTTCAATTCTATCTGCCAATGGCTCTATAATATCTTCGTTGTCTTTTAATGCACTTGTTGCAATACCACGTAAAGTACCGCAATCTTCTTCAGAAATAACTACGTCTTGTGAAACGTCTACCAAACGACGGGTTAAGTAACCTGCATCTGCAGTTTTTAAAGCTGTATCGGCCAAACCTTTACGCGCACCGTGTGTAGAGATAAAATAATCTAGTACGTTCAATCCACCTTTAAAGTTGGATAAGATGGGGTTTTCAATAACCTCTGATCCTGTGCTACCACTCTTACGAGGTTTAGCCATCAATCCACGAATACCCACCAATTGCTTCACCTGTGTTTTGCTACCTCTTGCTCCAGAATCCAACATCATGTATACAGAGTTGAATCCTTGTTTGTCAATCGCCATCTCACGAATCAATGTTTCAGTGATACGTGTATCCACACGACTCCAAATATCGATAACTTGGTTGTAACGCTCGTTGTTGGTAATTAAACCCATATTGTAGTTTTCCCAAACTTCTTCTACTTCTACTTTTGCACCTTCTAATAAAGCGTGTCTTGTTTCAGGAACTACTAAATCATTCACATTAAATGACAATCCACCACGGAAGGCCATTCTAAATCCTAAAGTTTTAATTTCATCTAAGAATTTAGCAGTAGTAGGAACATCAGTGATTTTAATAATATCACCAATAATTTCTCTTAAACTTTTCTTAGTCAACAATTGATTGACAAAACCTACTGGTTTAGGTGTAAATTGATTGAATAAAACACGTCCTACTGTGGTTTCAATTAATTTGTTCACCAATACACCGTTTTCACGGATATTGGTCTTTACTCTAATATTAGCGTGTAAGTCAATTTTGTCTTCGTTGTAAGCTATGATCACCTCGTCTAAATTATAGAACGCTTTACCCTCACCTCTTACGACTAGATCTCCCATTGATTTTTTACCCTTAGTAATATAGTATAAACCTAATACCATGTCCTGAGAAGGAAGGGTGATAGGCGTACCATTTTGTGGGTTCAAAATGTTGTGAGAAGACAACATTAATAATTGTGCTTCCAAAATAGCCGCATGGCTCAATGGAACGTGCACCGCCATTTGGTCACCATCGAAATCCGCGTTGAACGAAGAGGTAACCAATGGGTGTAATTGAATGGCTTTACCTTCCACCAATTTAGGTTGGAAAGCTTGTATAGATAAACGGTGCAATGTTGGGGCACGGTTTAACATGACTGGATGTCCTTTCAATATATTTTCTAAGATATCCCAAATAATTGCTTCTTTTTTGTCTACCAATTTCTTAGCGGACTTCACAGTTTTTACAATACCTCTTTCAATTAATTTACGAATGATAAATGGCTTAAATAATTCAGCCGACATATCTTTTGGTAATCCGCACTCATGCATTTTTAATTCTGGTCCTACCACAATTACAGAACGTCCAGAATAATCCACACGCTTACCTAATAAGTTTTGACGGAAACGACCTTGCTTACCTTTCAATACATCTGATAAAGATTTCAAAGCACGTCCACCCTCTGCTTTTACTGCATTAGATTTACGAGAGTTATCGAATAAAGAATCGATGGCCTCTTGTAACATACGCTTCTCATTACGCAAGATCACTTCTGGTGCTTTAATCTCTAACAAACGCTTTAAACGGTTGTTACGAATAATGACACGACGGTATAAATCATTCAAATCAGAACTTGCGAAACGACCACCATCCAAAGGAACCAATGGACGTAATTCTGGTGGGATAACAGGAATATATTTCATGACCATCCACTCTGGGCGGTTGGTAATATGTGTTTGTGCTTCACGGAAAGATTCTACCACGCTCAAACGCTTTAAGGCATCAGCCTTACGTTGTTGAGAAGTTTCGTTGGCTGCTGCATTGCGTAAAGAGAAACTTAATTCATCCAAATCTAATAAGCCTAACAAATCATGTACGGCATCAGCACCCATTTTAGCAACGAATTTTTGAGGATCGTCGTCAGGTAAGTATTGGTTTTCTTTTGGTAATGTATCTAATAAATCTAAGTACTCCTCTTCAGTTAATAAATCGGCTACTTTAAATTCACTCTTAATACCTGGTTGTATCACCACATAACGCTCATAATAAATAATGGTTTCTAATTTCTTAGAACTCATTCCTAATAAGTATCCAATTTTGTTTGGTAAAGATTTAAAGTACCAAATGTGTACGACAGGTACCACTAATTTAATGTGGCCCATACGCTCACGACGTACTTTTTTCTCCGTTACTTCTACCCCACATCTGTCACATACAATACCCTTGTAACGGATACGCTTGTATTTTCCGCAAGCACACTCGTAATCCTTTACTGGACCAAAGATACGCTCGCAGAAAAGTCCATCACGCTCTGGTTTATAGGTACGATAGTTGATGGTTTCAGGTTTCAACACTTCTCCAAAACTTCTTTCCAAAATATTGTCTGGAGATGCCAAACTAATAGTGATTTGCGAAAAAGCTGGACGTTGTCTATTCTCTTTTTTGAATGCCATATTGTATTATTAAGAAAGGGTGTTAATGAATGAATTCGTTTTAATGCTTATTTTATTATTCGAATTTTAAATCTAATCCTAAGCCTCTCAACTCATGTACTAATACATTGAAAGATTCAGGGATACCAGCTTTAGGAATATTCTCGCCTTTAACAATGGCTTCATATGTCTTAGCTCTACCGATGATGTCATCAGATTTAAGTGTCAATAATTCTTGTAGGATATTAGATGCACCATAGGCTTCTAAAGCCCATACCTCCATCTCACCAAAACGTTGACCACCAAACTGCGCTTTACCGCCTAATGGTTGTTGTGTGATTAAGCTGTAGGGTCCGATAGAACGTGCGTGCATTTTATCATCCACCATATGGTGTAGTTTGATCATATAGATCACCCCTACAGATGTTTTTTGGTGGAAGCGTTCTCCCGTTTCTCCATCATATAAATAAGTATGTCCGTTATTAGGAATATTTGCTTTATCGCATAATTCTTCAATTTCTGTAGTGCTGGCACCATCAAAAATTGGGGTTGCAAATTTCACACCTAACTTCTTACCTGTCCATCCTAAAATGGTTTCATAGATTTGACCTAAGTTCATACGAGAAGGTACCCCTAATGGATTCAATACGATATCCACTGGTGTTCCATCTTCCATGAATGGCATATCTTCTGCACGAACAATCTTCGCAACAATACCTTTGTTACCGTGACGGCCCGCCATCTTATCACCCACTTTCAACTTACGCTTCACTGCTAAATAAACTTTAGCAAGTTTCAATACACCTGCTGGTAATTCATCCCCAATAGAAATATTAAATTTCTCACGCTTGTAACGACCTAATTCTTCGTTGTACTTGATACTGAAATTGTGTAATAATGTGTTGATTAAATCATCGGTCTTCTTATCACCTGTCCAACCTAATGGGTTAACGTTTTGGAAATCGATCGTTGCTAAATTCTTCGCATTAAATTTGCTTCCTTTAGAAATTAAAGTTTCTCCAAAATTGTTTACCACACCTGGTGTAGTATGCTCTTTTAAAAGTGTTTGTAATTTTTCAATCAACAATTCTTTCAAAGTAGTAGAGTTGTGTTCGTGTTGTTTTTCGACTTTATCTAACAATGCTTTCTCACGGACCTTACCACTCTTATCTTTCTTCGCACGTTGGAATAATTTTTTGTCGATCACCACACCCTCTGTTCCGTTCGGCGCTTTTAAAGAAGCATCTTTTGCATCCCCTGCTTTGTCACCAAAGATGGCACGCAATAATTTTTCTTCTGGAGTAGGATCTGATTCTCCTTTAGGTGTAATCTTACCTATTAATATATCTCCTTCTTTAACAGTTGCACCAATACGAATAATACCATGTTCATCTAAATCTTTAGTCGCTTCTTCAGAAACGTTTGGTATATCAGCTGTTAATTCTTCTTCTCCTAATTTAGTATCACGCACTTCTAATTCATATTCATCAATGTGAATGGATGTAAATAAATCTTCGCGTACGACTCTTTCACTAATTACGATGGCATCCTCAAAGTTGTAACCCTTCCATGGCATGAAGGCCACTTGTAAGTTACGACCTAAAGCCACTTCACCGTCTTTAGTAGCATATCCTTCTGTTAAGAAATCTCCCTTTTTCACTTTTTGTCCTTTCTTCACAGCAGGACGTAAGTTGATACAAGTAGATTGGTTGGTCTTAATGAACTTAGTTAATTTATATACAATTAAGTCTTCGTTGAAACTAACCAAACGATCCATTTCATTACGGTTGTAACGAACATGAATTTCATTGGCATCAACAAATTCTATCACTCCTTCTCCTTCAGAATGTAATTGAATACGTGCATCACGCGCTGCCTTTCCTTCTAATCCAGTTCCAACAATTGGAACTTCTGGACGAATTAATGGTACCGCTTGACGTTGCATGTTAGATCCCATCAAAGCTCTGTTCGCATCATCATGCTCCAAGAATGGAATTAAAGAAGCACTCAAACCAACAATTTGGTTAGGAGCGACATCCATAAATTCTACATCTGCTTTATCTAAAATTGGGAAGTCTCCAGTTTCACGTGAAGGCACTTTATCTTCAGAAAATTCATTCTTATCATTTAATGGAACATTACTTTGTGCAATTTTTGCCGTATCCTCTTCTTCTGCACTTAAGTAAGTTAAGTTTTTCAAACTTACTTTTCCATTATCAACTTTACGGTAAGGAGTTTCAATAAAGCCCATGTCATTGATCTTTGCGTGTACACACAAAGTAGAAATCAAACCAATGTTTGGTCCTTCTGGTGTTTCAATCGTACACAAACGACCATAGTGTGAGTAGTGTACGTCACGCACTTCAAAACCAGCACGCTCACGACTTAAACCGCCGGGCCCTAGTGCGGAGATACGACGCTTGTGCGTAATCTCACTCAAAGGATTGGTTTGATCTAAGAATTGTGATAATTGTGAAGTTCCAAAGAACGAATTAATTACAGAAGATAAAGTTCTCGCATTGATCAAATCAACTGGAGTAAATACTTCATTGTCACGCACGTTCATACGCTCACGGATGGTACGCGCCATACGCGCTAAACCAACACCAAATTGTGCATACAATTGCTCTCCAACGGTACGCACACGACGATTGCTTAAATGATCAATGTCGTCAATCTCTGCTTTTGCATTGGTTAAACGCACTAAGTATTTAACAATTTCAATGATGTCATTTTTTGTTAAAACTTTCTTTTGTTGCGTTAAATCATGACCTAATTTTTTGTTGATCTTATAACGACCCACTTCTCCTAAATCATAACGTTTATCGGAGAAGAATAATTTGTCAATGATACCACGCGCCGTTTCATTGTCTGGCGCATCTGCACCACGTAATTGACGGTAAATATGTTGAACTGCTTCTAATTCTGAGTTAGAAGTATCCTTGTTTAAAGTATTGTAGATAATGGCATAATCTCCACCCACGTCTTCTTTTTGAATGAATACGCTTTTTGCCCCCATTTCTAAAATCAAGTCTAAAGCATCTTGGTCTAAAACTGTATCACGCTCTAAAACGATTTCATTTCGCTCGATACTTACCACTTCACCAGTGTCCTCATCCACAAAATCTTCTACCCATGTTCTTAAAACACGCGCAGCTAATTTGCGTCCGATTTGATTGGCTAAAGTTTTTTTATCGGCTTTTACTTCATCGGCCATTCCAAATAATTCCAAAATATCTTTATCGGTTTCAAAACCAATGGAACGCAATAAAGTAGTTACAGGGAATTTTTTCTTACGATCGATATACGCAAACATAACGTTGTTGATATCGGTCGCAAATTCCATCCATGCGCCTTTGAAAGGAATCACACGAGCAGAATATATTTTAGTTCCGTTAGGATGTGTTGATTGACCAAAGAATACGCCCGGTGAACGGTGTAATTGTGAAACCACAACACGCTCTGCTCCGTTAATGACGAAAGTACCTCTTGGTGTCATGTAAGGAATGTTTCCTAGGAAAACATCTTGCACGATGGTTTGAAAGTCAACGTGCTCCTCGTCGTTACAACTTAAACGCAATTTTGCTTTTAAAGGCACAGCGTAAGTTAAACCACGTTCCATACACTCATCAATAGTGTAGCGTGGCGGATCGATAAAATAATCCAAGAATTCCAAAACGAAAATGTTACGTGTATCTGTAATAGGAAAATTTTCCTTAAACACACGGAACAAACCTTCCACATTTCTGCGATCAGGTGTAGTTTCTAATTGAAAGAATTCTTTGAAAGATTCTAACTGAATGTCAAGTAAGTCTGGTGCTTCGGCAACGTGTTTAATTTTACCAAAGTTGACTCTGTTGTTCAAGTTTGTTGTAGACATACGGTATAAACCAGGTTTTATTGAA
>Ga0209188_1000266_pt1 | contig 56389 bp, 46 predicted proteins | sample C_130625_EF_Meta_FD_187307 | JGI IMG/M metagenome (GOLD analysis project Ga0209188, IMG submission 187307) | Freshwater microbial communities from Lake Croche, Canada to study carbon cycling - C_130625_EF_MetaG (SPAdes) (version 2) | ecosystem: Environmental > Aquatic > Freshwater > Lake...
ATTTCTTTATAGAAAGCACAAACATGTCAGAAAAACTAGGTATCGTTTCGCCAGCTATTGACCTTTTGCTGTCAAAAGCAGAGTCAAAGTATGAATTGGTGATTTTCGCGTCGAAGCGTGCACGTCAAATCAACGACTACTACTCAGCTCTTCAAGAGGGAAGCCTGTTCAACAATGTTGGCCCACTGGTCGACACGACTGTTGACGAAAAGCCTCTAACTATCGCGATGCACGAAATCGCCGAAGACAAGCTAGAGAAGCACAAGATCGAAGACTAGTCTTGCGCATTGTCTTAGGCGTTACCGGCGGCATTGCCGCTTATAAAGCCACGGCAATAATCCGCAAGCTAACCGGCGATGGCCACAGTGTCAAAGTTGTTCCCACCGAAAACGCTGTGCGTTTTATTGGTGCCGCGACCCTTGAAGCACTCTCACACAACTCAGTTGATCCGGGTTTATACACGGATGTTGCCGACGTAAAACACGTTGAACTCGGGCAGAGTGCCGACCTAATCATCGTGGCACCCGCCACTGCAAGTTTCTTGGCTCGCTTTGCCGCCGGCATCGCGGACGACCTTCTCGGGAACACACTTTTGGCTACCAAAGCCCCAATTCTCGTTGCCCCGGCCATGCACACCGAAATGTGGCAACACGCGTCTACCGTCGCTAACGTAAGCACCCTAAGGTCGCGCGGCGTGTTCGTTCTCGAGCCAGCTTCAGGTCGCCTCACCGGCGATGATGTTGGCCCGGGTCGGTTGCCCGAGGCAGAAGACATCATCGCGGCCGCGCTTTCGCTGGTGCGCGCCCAAGACCTCGCGGGTCGCAATTTTCTAATAACTCTCGGTGGCACCCAGGAGCCGATTGATCCGGTGCGATTCATTGGCAACCGATCTTCAGGCAAACAAGGCCTAGCCATTGCGCGAGCGGCCAAGTCACGTGGAGCAACAGTAGCTGTGATAGCGGCGAACGTTGAAGGACCGATTGGGCAGTTCGACGAAGTGGTTCGAGTTTCAACCGCCGCTGAAATGCAGACCGCAGTCAACGACCGACTCGACGCCGCCAACGTTTTTGTAATGGCAGCCGCAGTAAGTGACTACCGAGTGACCGAGGTTTCATTGGCAAAACTCAAGCGAAACGAGTTGGGTGACGATTTCGCGCTAGAGCTAAAGGCGAATCCTGACATCCTCAAAAATTGTGTTGAGCGCATTACGAGTGAGAACCTTGACACTCTCAGTGTTGGTTTCGCGGCTGAAACCGCCGGCAACCACGAAGAGCTTCAGAGGCTCGCCGAACTAAAACTCGCTTCAAAAGGTTGCAACGTGCTCGTGGCAAACGATGTATCCGGCGGTGAAGTGTTTGGCAAAGACGCGAACTCAGTGGTTCTGCTTTCAAATCACGGGGCACGAGACAGTATTGCCGGCTCCAAAAACGAAGTGGCTGAGCGAATCATCGACTTCGTAGCCGAATATACTTGACCCTTATGAGCGCGCTACGTCTATTCACATCCGAGTCAGTTACCGAAGGTCATCCAGATAAAATCTGTGACCAAATCAGCGACGCGATTCTCGACGCCATTTTGACCGAAGACCCTAGAGCGCGCGTTGCCGTCGAGACCATGGTGACAACCGGACTCGTGCACATCGCCGGAGAAGTAACGACAGACAGCTACGTTGAGATTCCGAGCCTGGTGCGTGAAAAAATATCATCGATTGGCTACACATCGAGCGACATTGGCTTCGATGGTAAGAGCTGTGGCGTTTCAGTCTCAATTGGCGCCCAGTCTCCAGACATCGCTCAAGGCGTCGATACTGGAATCGAGTCTCGCGAGCAGGGCTCGGCTGACGCATACGATTCTCAGGGTGCCGGTGACCAGGGGCTGATGTTTGGCTACGCAACCAACGAGACTCCGACCCTCATGCCCACCGCAATAAGTCTGGCTCACCGCTTGGCAGAGCGACTAGCCGAGGTGCGAAAGACCGGCGCAGTCGAATTTTTGCGCCCCGATGGGAAAACCCAGGTGACCATTGGATACGAAGGCAATGTTGCCAAAACCGTTGAAGCGGTCGTACTCTCGACTCAGCACAACCCAGACGTGTCTCAGGCAGACATTAATGCCGCGATGCGCGAACTCGTAATCGAACCGATTCTTGAGAGCAGCGGCCTCGAGTTTGCCACGGCTAAGTTCTTTATTAACCCGACCGGAAAGTTCGTTATCGGCGGGCCTCAGGGCGATGCCGGGCTAACCGGCAGAAAAATTATTGTCGATACCTATGGCGGGGCTAGTCGCCACGGCGGGGGAGCCTTCAGCGGCAAGGACCCTTCAAAAGTCGACCGGTCAGCTGCCTACGCCATGCGCTGGGTCGCAAAAAACGTCGTTGCCGCTGGATTAGCCGACCGCGCCGAAGTGCAAGTTGCCTATGCAATTGGCGTCGCGCGCCCAGTTGGTCTCTATGTCGAAACTTTTGGCACCGGAAAAGTCTCTGATGACGCAATAGTCAAAGCTATCGGCGAGGTATTTGACTTGAGGCCACGAGCGATTATCGAGCAACTTGACCTGTTGCGGCCGATTTACGCGCAAACCGCCGCGTATGGCCACTTTGGTCGCGAACTACCCGACTTCACCTGGGAGCGCACCGACCGCGCAGACGCTTTGCGGGCGGCAGCGCACTAAAACATGAGCAAAGGCTTCGCTAAGGTAGCGTTGGCGACCCCGTTGCCACAGCTAGATCGGCTGTTTGAGTATCGAATCGCCGAGTCCCTTGGCGAGACGATCGCCATCGGATGCCGAGTCAGGGTTCCGTTCGGTAGGTCAAAACAGCTCATCGACGGCTTTGTGGTCGAAATAACCGACGCTCCTGATTATCAAGGCGAGTTGGCTGACTTGAGCGAAGTTGTATCTTCGGCTCCAGTCTTGAAACCCGAGGTTTACCGGTTGTGTCGGGCAATTGCAGACCGCCAAGCCGTCGCCATCGGAGACGTGCTGAGACTAGCCATCGCCGACCGTTCAGTCGCCGTTGAAAAAGGATTTTTAGCCGAGCGTCAGCAAGCGACAGACACACACCAGTTCCAAGCTGCTGAACCTGCCAAATCCGGCAGCCGCTCGGCAATCTTGGTTGAGCCTCGACTGAAAACCTTGGGCGCTGGGCGATTTCCGGCTTGGGTTGCGCTGTTGCTTGAGCAAGCCCGCGCGAAACTGTCTCTAAACCAGTCGAGCATTCTCGTCGTGCCAGACTTCAGAGACCAACACCTACTTCTCGAAGCAGCCAAAATACTTGGCCTCGATGCAGTTGTGAACTATTCGACCGAGTTGGCAAAATCGAAGCGCTACTCAGCCTTTCTCGAGGTGATGTCACAAAAACCTACTGTCGTTATTGGTTCGAGGGCGGCAGTTTATGCGCCGAGCCACGACCTCGGTTTGATTGCAATCTGGGATGACGGCGACACTAACCATCTCGAGCCAAACTCGCCCTACATTCACAGTCGAGAGGTGGCTCTTATTCGGCAAAGTCAACTTGCAAACTGTGACCTCCTGATCGCTTCGCACAGTCGAAGCGCCGAGGTGCAGCGGCTAATAGAAATCGGATACCTGATCGATCAGAGCGAGTCCTTTGACCGGCCAAAAATCGCTGTCAGCCAGGAGGGGTTCCGGATCGACGGTTTGGCTTATAAAACGATTCGAGAGGGCCTTATAACTGGGCCAGTTTTGATTCAAGTCGGCGCAAAAGGAAACTCAGTATCGGTTTTCTGCGAAGCCTGTTCGGCCAGAGCGCTCTGCAAGGATTGCAACGGGCCGCTTTGGGTCGACTCGAAAGGTGCGCCAAAATGTCGATGGTGCAACGCCTTTAACCTTGACTTCAAGTGTCGGGACTGCGGTGGTAAACAATTGAATCGCGGCAAAGCCGGGGCAACTCGCACCGCCGCCGAGCTGGCCAAAACTTTTGCTCCGGTCAAAGTTATTGAGAGCACTGGTGACGTTCGAATCGAAAAAGTAGATGCCAAGCCAGCGCTGGTAATCGCGACTCCTGGCGCTGAGCCTCTGGCTGCCGAAGGATACGCGGCGGTCGTGCTTCTTGACTGTCAAAACTTATTGGCGCGCGATAACCTTCGAGCAACCGAAGATGCCGTTCGGCTCTGGAGCAACGCCTTCGCTTTAATGGCCGAGAGCGGCAAGGGAGTAGCCGTGGGAATCGCAGGCGAGTTCGGCCAAAAGCTCGCATTCTGGCAACAGGCCGAGCTCGCAGCCGCTGAGTTGGCATCCAGGAGGGAGCTGGCGTTTGCTCCATCGGTTCGAATGGCATCAGTGACCGCAACCCGCGAGACACTCGACTCTGTCAAAACTGCGATTTCGGGAATAGAAAGCGTGAAAGTGCTCGGCCCGCTGGCGAGCAAAGAGCCTGAGCTGATGAGAATTCTGGTTCGCTACGATTACTCAGCGGGCGCTGCTCTAGCATCCGAGTTAAGAGCCCAAGTTTTGCTTCACGGCGCGTCTGGCGTTCGTGTGAACCCAAAAAACGGCCGAGCCTCGCGCCCAATTCGAATCAAGATGGATGAACCCGAAGTAATCTAGAGGCTATAGCTAAGGACCTTTTTTGAAAATTATTTTCGCTGGCACGCCAATTAACGCAGCAACCACTTTGCAGGCGTTGTTGAAGAGCGAAGCCGGTCACTTCGAAGTGGTCGCGGTGCTCACTCGACCAGATGCCCAAATCGGTCGAAAGCGAGTTCTCACTCCATCGCCGGTTGCTCAAATCGCAGCGGCCGCGGGCGTCCCCGTGATTAAAACCAAGACGGTGGATGAATCGGCAATCGCCCAAATCAAAGAATTCGGTGCTGACCTCGGGGTGATAGTTGCATACGGTGCGCTACTGGGCAAAGCCGCACTCGAAGCCACCAAACTCGGATGGGTGAACATCCACTTCAGCCTTCTGCCTCTGTGGCGCGGAGCGGCTCCGGTTCAAAACTCAATTTTGCACGGTGACACAATTACCGGGGTCTCGATCTTTCAGCTCGATGAAGGCATGGATACCGGCCCACTCTGGCTGCAGGTGCCCACTGAAATTCAGCCCGACGAAACATCCGGTGACCTGTTGCAGAGACTCACAGGTCTGGGAATCAGCGCGCTACTGCAGGTGATTCCAGAGATTGCGGCCGGCCTAAAACTTCCCAAACAGCAAGCGGTTGGAGTCGAACCGATTGCCAGAAAACCGACGCGTGAATCGGCGCGAATCAGCTTCGACAATACAGCTCTTCAAATCGAAAGACAGGTTCGCGCCCTAAACCCTGAGCCAATGGCCTTCGCATTTTCGGGCGCCACCCAAAATGACTCGCTGAGGATTTTGGCCGCTCGCGCGCTCGGCGCAACCGATTGGGCAGCTCTCGGTGACACAGCCGAACACACTCAAGGTCTAGTTACCGTGGTTCGCGACCGGGTTTTGGTGCACTGCGCACAAGGTACTTTGCTTGAACTCAAAGAGGTTCAACCAGCCGGCAAAAAACCGATGGCAGCAACCGATTGGGCCCGCGGGCTTCAGAACGAAGTGGTGTTGAGCTAATGGCAAACTTTCAACGACGCAGTGAGCCGGCGACAAACAACACAGCACGTCGAATCAAAAAGCGAGAAGTTTCGGCGCGCAGCATCGCCTACGAACTCCTCAACGCCGTTGACCGCGACGATGCGTATGCCAACCTGTTGTTGCCAAAACTTCTAGACCAAAGCCAGCTATCGAGCCGTGACGCAGCGTTTTGCCAAGAACTTGCCTTTGGAACCTTGCGAATGCGGGGCCTTTACGACGCGGTCATCGAGCAATGTGCCAACCGCAGCGTTGGCGAAATCGACTTCGGTGCGCTCAATCTTCTGCGCTTAGGCAGTCACCAGCTCTTGGGAATGCGGGTTCCGGCGCATGCCGCACTCAGCGAAACCGTGAACCAAGCGCGCGCCGAACTAAGTCTGGGCTCGGTTGGCTTCGTGAACGGCGTCCTGCGCCGAGTGAGCGAGCGCTCCCGCGAAGAGTGGCTCGAGCTGGTTACCTCAACCCAAACCGATTCAATCGAGTCGCTTGCGCGCGAATACTCTCATCCAGCCTGGATTATTAAGGCGTTCAGCAAAGCTCTAGAAAACGACGGACTTGCCGACCAGCTCAACCTGCTGCTCGAGTCTGACAACATAGCGCCACTGGTGAGCTTGGTTGCCTTGCCGGGGCTTTCAACCGTGGACGAACTGCTCGACGACGGATGTGTTTTGGGAACAGCCAGCCCAATCGGCGTTGAACTTCCCGGCGGCGAACCCAGTGACCTGCGTTTGATTCGCTCAGGCCAAGCTCGAGTGCAAGATCAGGGTTCGCAATTGGCCGCGTTGGCTTTGATCGCAGCCAAGGGCGTGACTCCCAACGAAGAGTGGCTCGACCTTTGCGCTGGTCCTGGTGGCAAGGCAGCACTTTTGGCGGCTGCAGCGATGGAGGTCGGCGCTGATCTGGTCTGCAACGAGATTTCAGAGCACCGTGCTGCATTGGTTGAGAAGGCACTAGAACGGGTGAATCCAAAAGTCTATGTTCGAGTAGGTGACGGTCGCGACCTTGGCGAAGAAGCGCCTGAAGGATTCGACCGTATTTTGCTTGACGCGCCCTGCAGCGGCCTTGGTTCACTCCGGCGACGTCCAGAGGCTCGTTGGCGAAAATCTCCCAAAGACGTTGCTGAGCTCACAAAACTTCAAGAGGAGTTGTTTGACAGCGCTTGGGCCGGCCTAAAACCTGGGGGAGTGCTGGCTTACGTCACGTGTTCGCCCCACCTTGCCGAAACCACAGCCATTGTCGAACGTGCCCAACACAAGTTGGGCACCTCGGTGGCGCTGCTCGACGCAGTTGAGATTTTGAAGCAGCTCAACCCTGCTTTGAAGCTAAATGCGGGGCGCAAGACAGTGCAGCTCTGGCCACAGATCCACGGCACCGACGCGATGTTTATTGCCCTGCTTCAAAAAGTTGTCACGGCCGATAGCTCAAATAGCCCTTCTCAGAAGACTAAAAACTAAGGTTTAACCATGTCAGCGCGAATTAACCCAAGCATCCTTTCAGCCGACTTCGTAAATTTTGAACGCGACTTCGAGACCATCTCGGCTGCCGACCTAATCCATCTCGATGTGATGGACGGTCACTTTGTGCCCAACCTCACCTTTGGTTTGCCGATGGTTGCTCGAATGCAACAGATTTCTAAATTGCCACTCGACGTGCACCTAATGATCGAAAACCCCGAACGTTGGGCGGTGGGCTACGCAGAGGCTGGAGTTTATTCAGTGACCTTTCACGCCGAGACCACGAACGACCCGGTAGCTGTTGCCCGTGACGTTAGGGCCGCGGGGTCAAAAGTCGGAATCGCAGTCAAGCCTGGCACCGCAGTTGAGCCTTATCTTGAGCTCCTCAGTGAATTCGATCAGATATTGGTTATGACCGTAGAGCCAGGATTCGGGGGACAAAAACTAATCGAGTCGACGCTCGAAAAGGTTGCGAGTGCGCGCCGGCGAATCAATCAAGAAGCGTTGGATGTCTGGCTTCAGGTGGATGGCGGGATCGACGAAACCAACATCGAGCGGGTGGCGGAACTCGGCGCCGACACTTTCGTAGCCGGTAGTGCCGTTTTTAGGGCTAACGACCGCAACGCTCAAATCAATCGGCTTCGTGAACTCGCAACCGCGGGAATCGCTCACCGTCACTAATCTGCGGGGAGCACTTCAATCTCAAATCGGGTGCCCCTCGGGTAACCTAGTAGCATGAAATCTTTTGAACAGCTCTTCGCCGAAATTGGTGAAAAGGCTGCTGCTCGCCCTGTTGACTCGAGCACAGTGAAGGCCCTTGACGCTGGGGTGCATGCCATTGGCAAAAAGGTTGTCGAAGAAGCGGCCGAAGTTTGGATGTCCGCAGAATACGAAAGCAACGAGCGCACAGCCGAAGAGATGGCGCAGCTGCTGTATTGGATTCAGGTGATGATGGTCGCAAAAGGCATCAGCCTAAAAGACGTAGAAAACCACCTCTAATTTTCCAAAAAAATTTAAGTAAAAAAGAAAGATTTGAATCGTGCTAAAAGTAGCTGTTCCAAACAAGGGCATTTTGTCTGAGGCGGCAATCGCAATGCTCAAAGATGCCGGTTACGCAACTCGTCGTGACCCAAAAGACCTTCACGTTGTTGATGTCGAGAACAACATCGAATTTTTCTACCTTCGCCCACGCGACATCGCTACATATGTGGGTTCGGGCAGTCTCGACGCGGGCTTCACCGGCCTTGACTTGCTTCTTGACAGTCGCTCGCAGGCGCTTTCGGTGGCCGACCTAAAGTTTGGCGCCTCAACTTTTCGGTTCGCCGGCCCAGTAGGCAGGTTTAAAGCCATTAGTGACCTCGAAGGTTTGAGAGTCGCCACAGCGTATCCCGACCTGGTTGAAGACTACCTCGCAAGAGCCGGTGTCAACGTAACACTGGTCTCGCTAGACGGAGCGGTTGAAGTTGCCGTGAGACTCGGAGTTGCCGACGCCGTGGCTGATGTGGTTTCTACCGGAACGACTCTTCGTCAAGCCGGTCTCGAGATTTTTGGCGAAATCATGTTAGAGAGTTCGGCGCAGCTGATTGCCGCCCCCGGCAGAACCGGTGACTCTGAGGCACTGCTACGTCGCCTAAATGGTGTTTTAGTGGCCCGCGAATACGTGATTTTTGATTACGACTGCCCGGCAAATTTGATCGATCAGGCTTCAGCAATCACGCCAGGCATTGAGTCTCCAACGATTAGCCCGTTGCGCGACCCCGAGTGGGTTGCCGTGCGTGCACTGGTGAAATCTCAAGAGACTAATTCAAAAATGGATGCCCTCTATGAAATTGGCGCTCGGGCTATTTTGGTTAGCGCCATTCACGCTGCGAGAATCTGACGCATCCATGTCGCTTTCGGTTCGCGTGATTCCCTGCCTCGACGTCGCTGACGCTCGGGTGGTTAAGGGCGTCAACTTTTTGAACCTGCGCGATGCTGGTGACCCTATTGAACTCGCAAAAAAATATTACGAGGATGGCGCCGACGAACTGACCTTTCTTGACGTGCACGCTACCGTCGACAATCGAGACACGATGTATGACTTGGTCACCCAGTGCGCCGAGCAGGTGTTCATTCCGCTAACTGTTGGGGGAGGAATTCGAGCGGTCGATGACGTGGCTCGCCTGCTTGGAGCGGGTGCCGACAAAATTAGCGTCGGCAGCGCCGGCATCTCAAACCCTGAACTGCTCTCTGATATCGCCGAGCGATTCGGAAACCAGGTGCTGGTAATTTCACTAGACCTTAAACGTTCAAAGTCGACACGGTCTGGCTTTGTTGTAACCACCCACGGTGGTCGGAATGAAACTGACCTCGACGCGCTCGAATGGGTTGCCAAAACCATCGAGCTTGGGGCAGGGGAGTTGCTGGTCAACTCAATCGACGCCGACGGCACACGCAATGGTTTTGACACCGAAATGTTGCGGGCGATTCGTTCCGTCAGCAACGTGCCGGTAATTGCTTCGGGCGGGGCAGGCAATGCCAATGATTTTGCTCAGGCGGCCGCAGCCGGGGCAGATGCCGTTCTGGCCGCGTCAATTTTTCACGAGGCCTCGGTTTCTATTCAAGATGCCAAACGCGCTTTGAAGTCTGAGGGGTACCTAGTTCGATGAATCAAACCTTTAACTTCACACCTGCCGATATCGCGACCCTGAAATTCGACACCGCTGGCTTGATACCCGCAATCATCCAAAGTGCCGAATCAAAGCGAGTTTTAATGATGGCTTGGATGAACGCCGAATCGCTCGCGTTGACTCTCGAGCGAGGTGAGACCGTTTTTTGGTCGCGCTCGCGCCAAGAGTTGTGGCACAAAGGAGCAACTTCGGGTAACACCCAGCTCGTACGCCGCATCGAGCTCGACTGCGATGCCGATACTCTGTTGATTTTTGTGACCGAATCTGGCCCCGCCTGCCACACCGGAACCGAATCCTGTTTTGACAACCAAACCGTAACTTCTGAACTAGAGGCGAGCAAATGAGCCTGAACCTTACCCTGAACCAGGCAGGCACGCTTGCCAAGAACCACCGCGTGGTTCCGATTATCGAAACCTTGTTTTCGGGCACCGAAACCCCGCTCTCGATTTTCGAAAAACTGGCTGTAAACCAGCCAGGTAGCTTTTTGCTCGAGTCGGCTGAGCAGGGAGTTTGGGCTCGATTCAGCTTCATCGGTGTCAAAAACCGCGGGATGCTTTTGCAGTCGATGACTAATACCGGCGCGGATGAAGTTCGTTGGGTTTCGCCCAGCGGAGCTGCTCCGCTGCCAGAGAGCGACCCAACTCCGCTGGCGCGAACTGCCATCGCAGCGGTGGCTCAACTCCAGGCTGCTTGGACGACCGCACCCATTGAAGGGGTTCCACCTCTAACCTCAGGGTTGGTCGGAGTTATGGGCTGGAACCTGATTCGCGAAATCGAGAACCTGCCGAACCGCCCGGTGGCTGACGTTGAAAGCCCAATTTTGGCGTTGGCCATGTTTGAAGATTTGGTGATAGTTGATCACCTGACCAGTAGCTTGCTTTTGGTCGCTAACATTTTCGTGACCGAAGGCCTCGATTTTGAGCTCGCCTACGCCTCGGCAATTGAGCGCATCTCAGAGTTGCGCGCTGGAATCGCGAAGCCGACCGAAGCGCACCTGGCTGACCTCGACCTAACCGCAGAAATTGCCCCGAAGCACCGAGTCGCAAAAACCGACTTCATCGATTGGGTTGAAAAAGCCAAACACTACGTGCGCATCGGCGACGTTTTTCAGGTGGTGGTCTCGCAACGGTTTGACGCCGAGTGCCTAGCAACTCCTCTGGAGGTTTATCGCGTCCTGCGGGCGCTAAACCCGAGCCCATACATGTATCTTTTGAATTTCGCAGACGAGTCTGGGCCTTATGCCGTGGTTGGGTCATCGCCAGAAGCTTTGGTTAAGGTTCAGGGCAGGCGTGCCATAACCCACCCGATCGCCGGCTCACGTCCTAGGGGTGCAGACCTCGATTCAGACCTCGCCAACGCTGAATCGCTACTTGGTGACGCAAAAGAGAAGTCTGAGCATCTGATGCTGGTTGATCTCGCTCGCAACGACCTGCTGAAAGTTTGTGAACCAGCTTCGGTCAATGTGACCGAATTCATGAAAGTTGAGCGCTACAGCCACATCATGCACCTGGTTTCAACAGTTGAGGGAACGATTCGTCCGGGACAAAGCGCCGTCGACGTTTTCAAGGCAACTTTCCCAGCCGGAACCCTAAGCGGAGCTCCTAAGCCGCGTGCACTTGAGATTATCGACGAGCTCGAAATTGCCGACCGGGGAATCTATGGCGGCGTTGTGGGCTATTTCGACTTCGCTGGTAACGCTGACCTTGCGATTGCGATTAGAAGCGCGTTTATTCGCGACGGTCGTGCCTACGTTCAGGCTGGTGCCGGCCTCGTGCTCGACTCGGTGCCCGAGAGCGAATATCTTGAGACCGTGGCGAAGGCTGGCGCACCAATGAGAGCGGTTTTTGCAGCGAACAGCATCGCAACCGCCAAGGGCCACTGAGTTGGCGCGCAGGTTTCTGCTCCTTTGGCTGGCTCTTAACGCCTTAGCTTTTATTTTTGCCGGGCAAACCTGGTGGCTCCTGCAGATTGACGCGGGCGACCAAAAGACGGCAATCACCGGTTCAGGTTTTGACTCCGACCGGTCAATCTCAGCAATTCTCATGTTTGGTCTAGCGGCGCTGCTTTTCGTGGCTTTTTCACGCGGATGGGCGGCCGTGGTCATTTCAGCTCTCGCCGCCGCCGCATCCCTGTTCTTGGTTGGTTTGTTGCTCGTGGGCTTTGTGGCTCAAAACATCGGTGGTGTGGCTCAAGTGGTTGAAAAGCAAACTGCCATCACGATTCTTTCGATTCTGAGCGAAAACCAGCCAAATCTGGTTTCTGGGCAGTTACAGGCTTGGGGTTGGTTGGCCCTCGTCGCGGTTCTGCTCCTCGCGACAATCCAGTTGACCTATGCCATCAGGGTTCGCTCGTGGAACAAAAGCTCGGCTCCGAAGGCAGACCGCACCCAAACAAAGGTGGCTCAAAGCAAAAGTCACCCAGAGGCCGAAGACACCATCAGCCTGTGGGACTCTCAGCGCTAAATTGGCGCTTCACGATTGATAAGATTTTAGAGAAAGAAGGTAATCATGATTGATCACAGCATCGAACCAGGTCACGGCGATTCAGTAGCGTCTTGGACCACAGTCATCATCATCATGGTTGCAGTCACCGCGGGCACATTGTTCTTCTATTTGAACGTTCCGGTGCTGGTTTACGCCTCAGCCGCGCTCTTAGTTGTTGGCCTAGTAATCGGCTGGATTCTGAAGCGAGCGGGATACGGTGTCGGCGGCTCAAAAGGCGCCGGCCACTAATTGCTCGAAGAGCTATACGCAGGCTCGCTTGCCGACGCCGCCAGGCGCGGCGAGAGTGCACCCACAGTTCAGGTTGAACGAGCGGCGCTCTCGAATTCTCCAGCTCTAGACGCACTCAAGTTTCTGGCGCCTGCGGAACACATCAAAGTCTTGGCTGAGGTTAAGCGAGCCAGCCCGTCCAAAGGTGAAATGGCTGAAATTGCCGACCCTGCAGCGCTGGCTAGCGTTTACGAAGATTTCGGGGCAAGTGCAATTAGCGTCTTGACCGAAGAGCGCCGTTTTAAGGGAACCCTCGAAGACCTAGTTGCCGTGCGGGCAGCGGTAAAAGTACCTGTTCTGCGCAAAGATTTCATTGCCAACGAGTATCAGATTCTAGAGGCCCGCGCTGCCGGTGCAGACATCATCCTTCTTATTGTTGCGGGCCTTGCCCAAGCCGAGATTGAGCGCCTGAAAATCTTCACCGAAGAGCTCGGAATGGCAGCCTTCATCGAAACTCACAGCCGCGACGAAGTATCTCGAGCGCTCGACGTAGACGCCAAACTACTGGGCATCAACGCGCGTGACCTCTCAACTTTTGAAACTGACCGAAACTTGTTTGCGCAGTTGGCTCCCAGGATTCCGGAAGGTGTAATCAAGGTCGCAGAGTCTGCGGTTCGTAACGCCAGCGACGTGGCTCATTACCGAACCGGCGGAGCCGATGTGGTTTTGGTTGGAGAAGCGCTGGTCACAAATGATGCCGCCGAGCTTCTCAAAGCATTTACCAGCATCCGCTGATTGATTTAAGCAACGAACTGCTCTTCAAGAAAGTAAAGTTAACGCATGTCTGATCAAAAACTTCGCAGCCAATCGGGGCCTTACTTTGGCGAGTTTGGCGGAAGATTCGTTCCTGAGTCACTCATTGCTGCTCTCGATCAACTCGAAGAGACCTACAACTTTGCCAAGCAGGATCCGACTTTTGCCCTTGAGCTAGCTGAGCTTCACCGCACCTACACCGGTCGCCCCTCAATCATCACTGAGGTTCCAAAGTTTGCGAGTCACGCTGGCGACATTCGGGTGTTTTTAAAGCGTGAAGATCTAAACCACACCGGCTCGCACAAAATCAACAACGTGATCGGTCAGGCCCTATTAACTAAGCGCATGGGCAAACGTCGTGTGATTGCCGAAACCGGTGCCGGTCAACACGGAGTGGCAACAGCCACCGCGGCAGCACTTTTTGGCCTCGACTGCGTTGTCTACATGGGCAAAGTCGACACCGAACGCCAAGCCCTAAACGTTGCCCGAATGCGCCTGCTCGGTGCCGAAGTGATTCCGGTAACCAACGGAACAGCAACGTTAAAAGACGCCATCAACGAAGCGCTGCGCGACTGGGTCGCTAACGTCGACGACACCCACTACCTGCTGGGCACGGTGGCCGGCCCACACCCGTTCCCAACCATGGTTCGTGACTTTCACAGCGTTATCGGCAACGAGGCTCGCCAGCAAATGTTGGACGAGTTTGGCTTTTTGCCCGACGTCGTAACCGCCTGCATCGGCGGCGGTTCTAACGCAATCGGCCTCTTTCACGCGTTTTTGGATGACGAGTCAGTGCGCCTGATTGGTTTCGAGGCAGCCGGCGACGGCATGGATACCCCAAGACACGCAGCAACCCTTAGCCTTGGTCGCCCTGGCGTGCTGCACGGCGCCCGAAGCTACATGCTTCAAGACGAAGATGGCCAAACTCAAGACAGCCACTCGATTTCAGCCGGGCTCGACTACCCGGGTGTTGGCCCCGAGCATTCCTGGTTGAAAGACCTGGGCCGCGCCGAATATCGTGGAATCTCAGACGACGAAGCTATGCAGGCTCTGCGCCTGCTTAGCCGCACCGAAGGAATCATCCCAGCAATCGAAACCGCCCACGCGCTGGCCGGCGTTCTAAAGCTCGGCAAAGAACTGCCAGCAGGCTCTTCGGTTCTGGTAAACCTGAGCGGCCGCGGCGACAAAGACATGGAGACCGCAGCACGTTACTTTGACCTACTGGATTCGAAAGAGTAGCCCTTGACAAGCGATTACAACTCATCAAGCCCAACCGGCGATGCTCTTCGCGCCAACCGTGAGGCTGGCCGCGGTTCGCTAGTGGGTTATTTTCCGGCCGGATACCCGACTCTTCAAGACTCGATTGATGCGGCAATCGCAATGTGTCGCAACGGCGTTGATGTGCTTGAGCTTGGGGTTCCCTACAGTGACCCGGTGATGGATGGACCGGTGATTCAAGACGCAACCCAAAATGCCTTGGATGCCGGTTTCAAGCTGCGAGATGTTTTCACGGCGGTAAAGGCTATTACCGAGGCCGTTGACACCCCGGTATTGGTTATGACCTACTGGAACCCGGTTCTGCAGTATGGCGTTGAGCGCTTCGCCAACGACCTAGCCGAGGCCGGAGGTGCAGGAATGATTACTCCCGACCTGATTCCCGATGAAGCCGGCGATTGGCTTGAAGCATCTGAAAAGCACGACCTGGATCGAGTCTTTTTAGCCACCCCGAGCTCGAGCGACGCCCGGTTGTCTCGTGCCAGCGAACTTAGCCGCGGATTCGTCTATTCAGTCTCAACCATGGGAATCACCGGTGCGCGCGAAGAGGTAGACAAACTTGCTCGTGGCGTGGTGGCAGGGGTTCGCCGCGTTGCCTCCGAGCAAAACACTTGCGTGGGAATTGGAATATCGACTGCAGACCAGGTACTTGAGGTAAACGACTACTCAGACGGAGCAATCGTGGGCTCGGCTTTCGTTCGCGCCTATCAAGATGGCGGCATTTCGGCGCTCACAAACAAAGTGCAAGAGTTGAGCGCGAACCTTAACAAGAGTTAAACGCCCAAAGTATGAAGTTTTTGGCGAGTAGCATATTGAGAAACAGCAGGAGACCCAATTGAACAAGATCTACACAGCTTTTCCGCAATCACCCGGTGGCGAATTCAACGTCGGCACTTACGTGATTCACTACTATGCTCTTCTAATTCTCGCCGGCATCATCCTTGCTGTCTGGATTACCGGTTCACGTTTGAAATCTCGCGGAGCCGAGGGAGCGCTTTCGCTTGACATTGCTCTTTTTGCAGTGCCGTTTGGAATCGTGGGAGGCCGAGCCTTTCACGTTTTGACTCACTGGAACGACTACTTTAGCGCTGGCAAAGACCCGCGCACCGCCCTTTACGTTTGGGAGGGCGGCCTAGCAATCTACGGTGCGCTAACTCTTGGCATTGTTGGCGCGATCATCGGCGCTCGAATTTCGGGAGTTCGTTTCTTGTCTTTCGCCGATGCCTTGGTTCCAGGGCTCCTGCTAGCTCAAGCAATCGGGCGCTGGGGTAACTACTTCAACTCGGAACTCTTCGGAGCACCCACCTCGCTACCCTGGGGTGTGCCGATTCCAACCACAAGCCCGGCTTACCCAATTGACTTGCCGGCGGGAACCACTGAAGATCCGACGCTATTCACCCCGACATTTTTGTATGAGTCGCTTTGGTGCCTCGTCGGAATCGTGGTCTTGCTTTACATCGAGAGAATCGTCCAACCGCGCTGGGGTAAGTTCTTTGCTCTCTACCTGATCTGGTATTCAATCGGACGCTATTTCATCGAGGGAATGCGCATCGACCCGAGCGACATCTATTTCGGCCTAAGAACCAACCAGTGGGCGGCGCTTTTGTCGATTGTTGCCGGTATCGTGCTGATTATCGTTCAGAATCGCAACCATCCCGGAGTTGAGCTGTCACCTTATCGCCCTGGATTTGTGCCAAAAGAACCAGAAGTCAAGAAGCCTAAGAAGTCCAAGGTTGCCGCCGAAGACGAAACCTATCTCACCGATTCTGTCGACGGTGAGCAGGCTGCCGAACGGGCCGATGAGTTAGACACAAAAAACGTCGAAACTGCGAAATAGTTCTATAAACTTTTTCTATTCAGGTTTTTTAAGGGCGTTTCTCGCCAAAGTTGATTCGGGCCAATGTTGTCCCTCCCTTTTTATAGATTGGAGTGCAGCGTGCCCGTAATGTCGTCGTTCGAGCGCTATAGCACGAGCCCAAAGAAGTCAGGTCTCTATGACCCGGCTAACGACAAAGATGCCTGTGGCTTGGCCATGGTTGCAACTCTGCGCGGAACCCCGGGTCACGACATTATTCAGACCGCGCTGAAGGCACTCACCAACCTAGAACACCGTGGTGCAGTTGGCTCAGACTTTGGCACCGGCGATGGCGCTGGCATTCTCACTCAGCTTCCTGATGCATTTCTTCGCGAAGTTGCTGACTTCGACTTACCGGCTGCCGGTCACTACGGAGCTGGACTGGCATTTTTGCCTCTCGATCAAGTCGAGCAGGTAAAAGCTGAGGCCGGCTTCGCAAACCTCGCAGAAAAAGAAGGTCTCAAGGTTTTGGGTTGGCGTGAAGTTGAGACTCGCCCAGAGGTTCTCGGTGACCTGGCTCGAGCAGCCATGCCAAAAATTCGCCAGGTTTTCGTTTGCGGAGTGGAAGAATCGCTAACTGGAATGGACCTTGAACGAGCGCTCTTTAGACTTCGAAAACTCGCCGAGAGACAGTTTGGCATCTATCTGCCTTCACTTTCAAGCCGAACCATCGTCTACAAGGGCATGGTCACGACACTTCAGCTGGAACCGTTTTATCCAGACCTAAGCGACACAAGATTTGAGTCAACTCTCGCCTTGGTGCACTCGCGATTCTCGACCAACACGTTCCCTTCTTGGCCGTTAGCGCACCCTTTCCGCATGATTGCGCACAACGGTGAAATCAACACCATCAAAGGCAACCGCAACTGGATGAGGTCTCGCGAATCTCAGCTCAGCAGCGAATTGCTCGGCGACATCACTGAGCTGACCCCAATCATCACGCCGGGCGGGTCTGACAGCGCTTCATTCGACGAGGTTGTCGAGTTGCTCTACATGGGTGGGCGCAGCCTTCCTCACGCAATGATGATGATGATTCCTGAGGCCTGGGAAAAACAGTCGGACATCGACACTGAGCGCAAGAACTTCTATGAATACCACTCGATGCTCATGGAAGCCTGGGATGGACCAGCTGCCGTGGTCTTCACCGACGGTTCCCTGGTGGGCGCAACTCTCGACCGAAACGGACTCCGCCCGGGCCGCTATGTGATCACCGACGACGGTCTCGTGATTTTGGCATCTGAAATCGGGGTGGTCGACATTGACCCAGCGAAGATTGTGCGCAAAGGCCGTTTGCAGCCGGGCCGAATGTTCCTGGCCGACACCGTAAACGGGCGTCTCATTGATGACGATGAAATCAAAGCAGAGATTGCCTCACTCGAACCTTGGGGAACCTGGCTTGAAGAAAGCCGCATCAACCTTGCCGACCTTCCTGAACGCGAGCACATCGCTCACACGGCTTCATCGGTAAACCGGCGTCAACGCACCTTCGGCTACACCGAAGAAGAACTTCGGGTTCTGCTGGCTCCGATTGCTCGAAGCGGCGCAGAGCCGATTGGCGCGATGGGTTCAGACACACCAATTGCTGCCCTTTCAGACCGTCCGCGCCTGCTTTTTGACTATTTCGTTCAACAGTTCGCTCAAGTAACCAACCCGCCACTGGATTCAATCCGCGAAGAGGTTGTTACTTCGTTGAGCACAGGTATCGGGCCTGAGCGGAATGTTCTCTCGGCAACTCCAGAGCACGCCCAACAGGTAATCCTCGATTTTCCGGTTCTCAACAACGACGATATCGCCAAAATCAAACACATCGACGAAAAGCCGGGGGTTGGTCAAGCATTCGTAGTTGAGGGTTTGTACCGCGTTGATGGGGGAGCCGAGGGTCTTGAGGCGCGCATCCGTGAAATTGGTCAAGAGGTTGACGAGGCGATTGCGGCAGGCACCACCTATTTGATTTTGAGCGACCGGGACAGCAACCGCGATTTAGCTCCGATTCCTTCACTTTTGCTAACCTCTGCGGTTCACCACCATTTGATTCGAAGCGGCTCACGCATGAAGGTCGGCCTAGTAGTCGAGGCCGGTGACGTGCGCGAAGTTCACCACGTTGCGGCCCTAATCGGATACGGCGCTGCAGCTATCAACCCTTACTTGGCGCTCGAGTCTATTGAACAGATGGTCAAAGATGGCACGATCGGCGGTTTGACCATCGAAAAAGCCCAATACAACCTGATCAAGGGACTCGGCAAAGGTGTTCTCAAGATCATGTCGAAGATGGGCATCTCAACTGTGGCCTCGTATTCAGGCGCACAGTGTTTTGAAGCAATCGGCCTGAGCCAAGATTTTGTTGACACATATTTCAGCGGCACCACTAGCCAGCTCGGCGGAATCGGCCTCAACGTGATTCACGAAGAAATCGCCGAACGTCACGCCAGCGCTTACCCCCTTGAACAGGCAACCAACGTTCACGACAACCTTGAAACCGGTGGTGAATACCAATGGCGCCGCGACGGTGCGCCACACCTATTCAACCCTGAAACCATTTTTAAGCTTCAGCACTCAACCCGGTCGAAGAGCATGGAGATTTTTAGGGAGTACACCAGCTTGGTGGACAACCAGGCTGAGCAGCTGATGACGCTGCGTGGGCTATTCAACCTCCGCGAGGGTGTGCGTCCGTCGATAGCAATCGATGAGGTTGAGCCGATCAGCGAAATCGTCAAACGCTTTTCTACCGGAGCAATGTCGTACGGTTCGATTTCGCCTGAGGCCCACGAGACCTTGGCGATCGCCATGAACCGACTTGGCGCTAAATCAAACACCGGCGAAGGCGGCGAAGACGTTGCGCGTTTGCTCGACCCAACCCGCCGAAGCGCCATCAAACAAGTTGCATCAGGGCGATTTGGCGTTACCAGCATGTACCTTACCCACGCTGACGACATCCAAATCAAAATGGCTCAGGGAGCTAAACCGGGTGAGGGCGGTCAACTTCCGCCAAACAAGGTTTATCCGTGGATCGCGCGCATCAGGCATGCCACTGCGGGCGTAGGTCTTATTTCGCCGCCACCTCACCACGATATCTATTCAATCGAAGACCTCAAGCAGCTGATTTTTGACCTCAAGCGGGCTAACCGCGCGGCTCGGGTGCACGTCAAGCTAGTGAGCCAGGTGGGCATCGGCACCGTTGCCGCCGGCGTGGCCAAAGCTAAAGCTGACGTCATTTTGGTTTCAGGCTTCGATGGCGGAACTGGCGCCAGCCCGCTCAACTCGCTCAAGCACGCAGGAACCCCTTGGGAGCTAGGGCTTGCAGAGGCGCAACAAACTTTGATGCTCAATGGTCTTCGCGGTCGCGTGACCGTGCAGGTTGACGGGCAGATGAAGACTGGCCGTGACGTCATTGTGGCCGCACTGCTCGGCGCTGAGGAGTATGGTTTCGCAACCGCTCCGCTGGTAGTCGAGGGTTGCGTTTTGATGAGGGTTTGTCACCTTGACACCTGCCCGGTTGGCGTTGCAACTCAAAACCCAACACTGCGCGCCCGCTTCACAGGCCAGGCCGACCACGTTGTGAACTTCTTTGAGTTCTTGGCCCAAGAAGTGCGCGAGTACCTTGCCCTGCTTGGCTTCAAGAGCCTCGACGAGGCCATCGGTCGCAGTGAACTGCTAGATGTCAACCGTGCCATCGCACACTGGAAGGCAGATGGGCTCGACCTTTCTCCAATTTTGGCTGCTCCAGCTCTGCCGGCTGATGCTCCGCGTCGCCGCACGACGAGCCAAGACCACGAGCTCGAAAAACACTTCGACCACCAGCTCCTTGCTCTAGCAACCGCCTCGCTCGAAGACGCCGTTGTTACCAAAATCGACCTGCCCATCAACAACACTGCGCAAGCTGTGGGAACCATGTTGGGCAATGAGCTAACCAAGCGTTACGGGTCAGCCGGATTACCTGACGGCACCATCGACATCAAACTTCACGGTTCTGCCGGACAGTCTTTTGGAGCGTTCGTGCCGAAGGGAATCAAGCTCACCCTGGTAGGCGACTCAAACGACTACGTGGGCAAAGGTCTTTCGGGCGGCACCATCGTGGTGCGTCCAAACGAAAACAGTCTCTTTGCAGCCGAACAAAACATCATCGCCGGCAACGTAATCGGTTATGGCGCAACCAGCGGAACCATCTTGCTAAACGGCATCGTCGGCGAGCGATTCCTGGTTAGAAACTCGGGGGTCACCGCCGTGGTTGAGGGAGTTGGCGACCACGCGCTTGAATACATGACCGGCGGAGTTGCAGTCATTTTGGGAACCACCGGCCGCAACCTTGGCGCCGGAATGTCGGGCGGTGTTGCTTATGTCTACAAGCTGCGCGCCGATCGAGTAAACCACGAAGCGCTTAGCGGCAACGAGCTTCACTTGACGCCGCTCGATGCACCAGACGCAGCGACTCTGCGCGAGTTACTCGAGTTGCACGTTCGTGAAACCGGATCGAAGCTGGCCGAGAACATCCTCGCCGAATTTGAGACTGAACTCGAGCATTTCGTTCGGGTGCTGCCGAGAGACTACGCTGCGGTCGTATCAATTCGTGAAAAAGCTGTTGCCGATGGGGTAGACCCTGACGGAGACATCGTTTGGAAACAGATTTTGGAGGTTACCGGTGGCTGATCCAAGAGGCTTTCTTAAAATAACCGAGCGCGAGACCGCAAAACGCCGTCCAGTTGACATCCGAATTCGCGACTACAAAGAGGTTTACGAGCCGCGCGACGCCGCGACCGTCAAAAACCAAGCTGGTCGCTGTATGGACTGTGGCATTCCTTTCTGCCACCAAGGTTGCCCACTAGGAAACTTGATTCCTGAATGGAACGATCAGGTCTGGCGCGGTGACCTACCGGCCGCCATCGAGCGACTGCACAAAACCAACAACTTTCCGGAGTTCACCGGTCGAGTTTGCCCAGCTCCATGCGAAACCTCATGCGTGCTTGGAATCAACCAGCCGGCTGTGACCATCAAAGAGATCGAAGTGAGCATCATCGACGATGCTTTCGGTCGTGGTCTGGTTCACCCGCACGCGCCTGAACGACTCACCGGCAAGACCGTTGCCGTGGTTGGCTCCGGGCCAGCCGGACTTGCGGCTGCGCAGCAGCTAACACGTGCTGGACACACCGTGGCGGTTTATGAGCGCGACGAAAAAATCGGTGGGCTACTTCGCTACGGCATCCCAGATTTCAAGCTCGAGAAATACACCATCGACCGCCGACTCGAGCAGATGACCGCCGAGGGCACGCGTTTTCGTGCAGGCATCAACATTGGCGTCGACATCAGCTGGGATGACCTTCGGGCTCGCTACGACGCCGTTTTGATTGCGACCGGCGCAACCAAAGCCCGCGACCTCAAGGTTGTTGGGCGCGAGCTAGACGGCGTTCACTTTGCAATGGACTTTTTGTATCAGTCGAACCGTTGGGTTGATGGAGTTCAGGTTGCCAATCAAATCACGGCGAACGGTAAGCACGTTGTTATTCTCGGCGGCGGCGACACTGGGGCTGACTGCTTAGGAACCTCGACTCGACAGGGTGCACTGTCGGTAACCACACTGGCAATCGGCAAACAGCCAGCTGCGGAGCGCCAAGCACACCAGCCTTGGCCGACTTTTCCAACTTTGTTTGAAGTTTCTTCGGCACACGAAGAATTTGGCGAGCGCAAGTATTTGTCTTCAACCGTCGAATTCGTCGGTGAAGGCGGCAAAGTCACCGGCATCAAGGTCGCCGAGACCGAATTTGTCGACGGCCAGCGCCTGCCTAAAGCCGGCACCGAACGTATCTTGCCAGCCGACCTCGTCTTGCTTGCCCTAGGTTTCACCGGGGTAGAGGGCGAAGAGTTGCGGGGGCAGGCAGAAGTTGAGCTTGATCGACGCGGTAACGTCGCACGAGGCTCAAAATACGAAACCAACCAAGACGGATTCTTCGTAGCCGGTGATGCTGGTCGCGGGCAATCTCTGATTGTCTGGGCCATCGCTGAGGGGCGTGCGGCAGCAGCTGCAATCGACGAATACCTCGAGGGCAAAACCGAACTTCCATCACCGGTAAAACCAACTGACAGACCTTTCTCCCTATAAATCAAAAAACCCTAAAAGCCGGCAGGGATTCAGCCGGCGAAAGAGCAGGAACAAATGAGACGCGCAAAAATCGTTGCAACCCTCGGGCCAGCAACATCAAGCTACGAGCAGATACGCGCAATTGTTGAGGCTGGCGTTGACGTCGCTCGCATGAACCTTAGCCACGGTAGCTACGACGTTCACGAAGAGATCTATCGCACCGTCCGCAAAGTAGCTGCCGACACCGGAAAAGCCATTTGCGTGTTCGTAGACCTTCAAGGGCCAAAGATTCGCCTCGGTCGCTTCTCTAATGGACCGGTAATGCTCGCAAAAGGCGCAACTTTCAAAATCACCATCGACGACATTTTGGGTGACGAGAACATCTGCGGCACTACTTTTAAGGGGCTACCAGGCGACGTAAAGCCCGGCGACCTGCTGCTGATTGACGACGGCAAAGTTACCCTCAAGGCCACCGAAGTAACCGACACAACAGTGACAACAGTGGTCGAAATCGCCGGTCAGGTGTCTAACAATAAGGGCATCAACCTGCCAGGTGTCGCTGTGAATGTTCCTGCACTCTCAGAAAAAGACGAGGATGACCTTCGCTGGGCGATTCGCCTCGGTGTTGACATGATTGCACTTTCGTTTGTGCGCAACGCGAGCGACATTGTTCGCGTTCACGAAATCATGAACGAAGAGGGCAAGTTCTTGCCAACCATCGCAAAAGTTGAAAAGCCTCAGGCAGTCGAAGCACTCGAAGAAATCATCGATGCATTCGACGGCATCATGGTTGCCCGTGGCGACTTGGGTGTTGAGCTTCCGTTTGAGCAGGTTCCTTTGGTTCAGAAGCGAGCTATCGAACTCAGCCGTCGTTGGGCAAAACCGGTAATCGTTGCCACTCAGATGCTCGAATCAATGATTTCGGCCTCGCGCCCAACTCGCGCCGAGGCAAGCGACGTTGCCAACGCGGTTTTGGATGGCGCCGACGCGCTTATGCTCTCTGGCGAGACGAGCGTTGGCGAGTTCCCGGTTGAAACCGTTCAGGCAATGGCCCGAATCATCGAATCGACAGAAGAGAACGGCCTCGACCGAATTCCGGCTCTGGGCACCCGCCCACACACTCATTCGGGAGCGGTTTCGCTTGCAGCGGTCGAGATCGCCGAGTTGCTCGGCTCGAAGTACGTTTGCGTTTTCACAGAATCAGGCGACTCACTCCGCCGCGTTTCGCGTCTGCGCAGCAACGTGCCAACCTTAGCCTTCACCCCGAGCGAAACGGTTCGCAACCGACTCGCGTTGGTATGGGGCGCTCAAACCTACCTGGTTTCTCCGGTAAAGCACACCGACGAAATGATGTTCCAAGTAGACGAAATTCTTTTGGCTGAGGGCAAAGCCCGCCAAGGAGAAGAAGTTGTGGTCGTGGCCGGCACGCCACCGGGCATCGTTGGATCAACGAACTCGCTTCGCGTTCACCGCGTAGGCGACGCCGTAAACGGCGCGGCACCGGGATACCAGCGCTAAGTAACTAAAAATAAGAAAACCTCAGGTCAGTGACCTGAGGTTTTCTTATTGGTGCCCGAGGTGGGAGTCGAACCCACACGCCTCTCGGCAAAGCATTTTGAGTGCTCCGCGTCTGCCATTTCGCCACTCGGGCTTTGAGATAACTTGTTCACTTTACCCGATTCACGAGTTGTTGCGCTAATCGAGGTCATCTAGGTTTCGCCACCACGCGCACTGTTTTCTAATAGGGTTGTGGTCATGACAGATGAAGCAATTGCGAGGCGGGTAATCGTCGCCGAAGACGAGTCACTGATTCGCATGGACATTGTCGAAACTCTCAAAGAGAACGGTTTCGAAGTTGTTGCCGAAGCCTCCGACGGTGAACAAGCAGTTTCGTTAGCAACCGAACATCGGCCAGACCTAGTCGTGATGGACATCAAGATGCCCAACATGGACGGCATTACCGCGGCCGAGCAGATGATGGCTCTGAAGATTCCGGTCGTGCTACTTACCGCGTTCAGCCAAAAGGAACTTGTTGACCGGGCTAACGCCGCCGGCGCTATGGCCTATGTGGTGAAGCCGTTTAGCCCAAGCGATTTGCTGCCAGCAATCGAAATCGCCCTCAGTCGGCACTCCCAGTTGGTAGCACTCGAGCACGAAATCGCCGATCTGAACGAGCGTTTCGAGACGCGCAAACTTGTTGACCGCGCCAAGGGCTTGCTAAACGAAAAAATGAACCTAACCGAGCCAGAAGCGTTTCGCTGGATTCAAAAAGCTTCGATGGACCGCCGCCTAACGATGCAGGAGGTCGCGAAGACCATCATCGAGCAGCTCAGCGGGCCCCAAGATACTTCGGCCGCTAAACCAGCATCCGAATAAAAATTATTTAGCGTCGCGAATCAGATTTGTAATGCGAATCGTCGATAGTCGACGACCAGACTCATCACTGACAGCAATTTCGTGAACGGTCAGTGTGCGACCCAAACTAATTGCCGTGCAAACCCCGGTGACGATTCCCTCGGTCGCTGAGCGGCTATGAGAAGCATTGATTTCGATGCCCACCGCATACCTTCCCTCGCCGGCCGCCACGTTCGCAGCGAAGCTACCTAGAGTTTCTGCTAAGACGACGTAGGCACCCCCGTGGACCAGTCCAAGCGGCTGCGTGTTGCCCTCGACCGGCATGGTTGCGACGGCTCGCTCGGCGCTCAGCTCAAGCAGTTCGATGCCCATTTTTTCGGCGAGAGCGCCTAAGCCCCTCAACGCGAGAACCTGTTTTGCGGCTTCGCTTGCGATAATTTCTGGCGGTGTCATTTTGCCTCACAAGTTTCTCTAATCAGCCAGTTAGGCTAGCTTTATGAACTCTAACGCCAAGCCTACTCTGCTGTTGATTGACGGTCACTCGCTAGCATTTAGAGCTTTTTACGCGTTGAGCCCAGACAGTTTTCGCACTCCCGACGGCCAACACACCAATGCGGTTCACGGGTTCATTTCGATGTTGCTCAACATCCTTTCAGCCGAAAAACCAACCCACCTGGCCGTAGCTTTTGACCTCTCACGAAGTTCGTTCCGCACTGAGGTTTATCCCGAATACAAGGGCACGCGCGGCGAAACCCCACCTGAGTTCAACGGTCAAACCGAACTGCTTCGCGAAGCCCTTCAGGCTATGAACATTCATACCCTGACTCGCGTCAACTTCGAAGCCGACGACATCTTGGCCAGCCTCGCAGATCAAGGCGCCGCAGCCGGCTATAACGTGTTTGTAGTCTCTGGCGACCGCGACACTTTTCAGTTGATCGGCGACTCAACCACGATTCTGTATCCGGTAAAAGGCGTTTTGAATCTAGCCCGCATGGATGACGCGGCGGTTCGCGAAAAATACGGAATCGCGGCCAAGAATTACCCTGACCTCGCGGCCCTGGTTGGCGAGACCAGCGATAACCTTCCCGGCATCCCCGGCGTTGGACCAAAAACCGCAGCTAAATGGCTTCAGGAGTATGGCTCACTTCAAGCCATCTTTGATTCAGCCGAAGACATCAAGGGCAAGGTGGGTGAGAGCCTGCGCGAACACATGCAGTTGGCCGTTCGAAACCGCCAACTCAACCATTTGGTGCGAGACCTCGACTTTGATTTCACATTTGACGACCTGAAACTGGGCTCGGTTGACGAGGCCAAAGTTCGCGAGGTGTTCGCCAAGCTTCACTTCAGATCTCTAACCGAACGCGTTTTGCGACTTCGGGGCGCTAGCGGAAGCCAAACCGGGGTAACCCCAGCCGCGACCTCGGGCGACACCTCTTGGATTGACGATGTCGCCGACGCGGCCTCCGAAGCAAAAACCCAAATGCCTAGCCTTCCGCCCGCTCCGAGTCCTTCCGCGGTCGATTTTGAGGCTCTATCGTCATTTTTGAAAAGCGAAAAGGGCACTTTGGGGCTTGCCTTCGCTAACAATCTCAGCGTCGTGGCGGTGGCTACTGAAACTCAGGTTTTGACTTGGGCGCCAGCCAACACAACCGAAATCGTTGCCAAACTGGGCTCTTGGCTTTCAGACGCTGCCGCCGAAAAAGCAGTGTTTGACGGCAAAAACCTGACTAGACGCCTTCTAGACGCGGGAATCCCGCTCGCCGGAGCAAACTACGACGGACTGCTACTGAGCTACCTCCTCAACCCGCTCAGTCGAACCTACGCCCTCGACGATCTCGTGGCCGAGCATCTAGGCATCGAAGTGGCTCGGGCAGACACAAACCAGCTGGTGCCAGAAGAAAACGAGACTTTTGGCATCGACGCCTGGTTGGCCCTGGTTCTCGCTGAGCAAACTCACACTTTGGTCGCCCAACAAGACCAGATGCGCGCCTATTCGCAGGTTGACCTGCCGACAAACGAAACTCTGGCACGCATGGAACACCTAGGCGTCACCGTCGACCGAGCCAGACTTGAGGCACTTTTCGAACGGTTGACCGGTGAGGTTTCGACAGTCGCTCAGGCTGCCTACGACCTAATCGGGCATGAAATAAACCTGGCGTCTCCAAAGCAGCTGCAAACGGTGTTATTTGATGAGCTAGGAATGACCGGAACCAAAGCAGTCAAGACCGGTTTCAGCACAAACGCCGAAGCGTTGACAACCTTGTTTGAACAGACCGGACATCCATTTTTAGAACGGCTTCTGGAACACCGTGAAGTCAGCAAGATTCGTCAGATTGTTGAAACGCTCCTAAAAGCGATTGAGACGGATGGTCGAATCCACACCAATTACGGACAAACCGGCACCAGCACGGGACGTTTGTCGAGCGATAATCCAAACCTTCAAAACATTCCAATTCGCAGTGAACGCGGGCGTGAAATTCGTGAAGCTTTCATATTCGGTGAAGGTTTTAAGACCCTGTTGACTGCCGACTATTCGCAGATCGAAATGCGCATTCTGGCGCACCTTGCAGCCGATGAAGGGTTGATTGAGGCGTTCAAAACCGGCGAAGACCTTCACCGGTTCGTCGGTTCGCGCATCTTCGGAGTGCCGCCAACCGAGGTCACCCCGGCAATGCGATCCAAAGTAAAGGCGATGAGCTACGGATTGGTTTATGGGCTCAGCGAATATGGTCTGGCAAAACAGCTGCGCATGAGTAACGGCGAGGCAAAGCAGCTCATGAGCGACTACTTCGCTAGGTTCGGGGGAGTGAGAACCTATTTGGCTCGCGTGGTTGACGAGGCAAAAACCATCGGATACACGGTCACAACTTTTGGGCGACGCCGCCCGTTTGACGATTTGAACAGCAAGATTTTCCAGATTCGTGAAAACGCTCGTCGAGCAGCGCTGAATGCCCCGATTCAAGGAACCGCGGCCGACATCATGAAGTTAGCGATGACTAAAATCGACTCGGCAATGCGGGCCAAAGGGCTAAAAAGCCAAATGCTGCTTCAGGTGCATGACGAGTTGGTTTTCGAGGTTGCCGCCGGAGAACTTGAAACTCTAAAGGCCCTGGTTATAGAAAACATGTCGAATGTTGTCGAACTTTCGGTGCCTCTTGAAGTTCAAATTGGTATCGGCGCGAGCTGGGATGCCGCTGGTCACTGATGTTGCGAACCCAAGTCACAATCCTCGCGCCAGACGGCCTGCATGCCCGTCCAGCAAACGAGTTTTCAAAGATTGCTGCCAGACTTCCGGGGCAAGTTTGGCTTTCGCGACCGGGCGGCACAAAAGTGCGGGGCGACAGCATCCTTGGAATTTTGACTTTGGGCCTGATGCAGGGCGACATCGTCATCGTCGAAATTTCAGACGACGACCAAGAAAGCTTGCTCGAACGACTTGTTAGCCTGCTTTCGGCGACAGAAACCGAGTAAGATTGAAAAGCGCGTTTGCGCATCCCTAATCCATTCGTCTTTGCAAAATTCGTTTGCCAAGACCCGAGTAAAAACGAGTAAACCTCTATATGACCACCACTACTAAAAAGCAGATCGCCTTTGATGACATTGGATCTGCTGAAGACTTTCTAGCCGCTGTCGAAGCGACACTAAAGTTCTTCAACGACGGCGACCTAATCAGCGGTATTGTCGTAAAAATTGACCGCGACGAAGTCCTTCTAGACGTCGGTTACAAAACTGAAGGTGTTATTCCTTCTCGTGAACTTTCTATTCGTCACGACGCAGACCCATCTGAGATCGTTAGCGTTGGCGACGTAGTTGAGGCCCTTGTTCTTCAGAAAGAAGACAAAGAAGGCCGCCTTATCCTAAGCAAGAAGCGCGCACAGTACGAGCGTGCTTGGGGCGATGTTGAGAAGGTTAAAGAAGCTGACGGAACCGTCACAGGAACTGTTATTGAAGTTGTTAAGGGTGGTCTGATCGTAGACATCGGACTTCGCGGCTTCTTGCCGGCATCACTCATTGAGCTTCGTCGCGTTCGCGACCTTGGCCCATACCTTGGCCAGCAGGTTGAAGCAAAAATTCTTGAGCTCGACAAAAACCGCAACAACGTTGTGCTTTCACGTCGCGCACTTCTCGAGCAGAGCCAGTCGGCTAGCCGCAGCACCTTCTTGGCTGACCTCGCAAAAGGCCAGATTCGCACCGGTGTTGTTTCGTCAATCGTCAACTTTGGTGCATTTATCGACCTCGGTGGCGTAGACGGTTTGGTTCACGTTTCTGAGCTCAGCTGGAAGCACATTGAGCACGCCAGCGAAGTTGTTGAAATCGGCCAAGAAGTTACCGTTGAGGTTCTCGAAGTTGACCAAGACCGTGAGCGCGTTTCACTGTCACTAAAGGCAACTCAAGAAGACCCATGGCAGGTATTCGCCCGCACCCACGCAATCGGTCAGTACGCACCGGGTAAGGTCACCAAGCTGGTTCCATTTGGTGCTTTCGTTCGCGTCGCAGACGGCATCGAAGGCCTCGTTCACATCTCAGAGCTATCTTCGAAGCACATCGAACTTGCCGAGCAGGTTGTCACCGTAAACCAGGACGTATTCGTCAAGGTAATCGACATCGACCTAGAGCGTCGTCGCATCTCGCTTTCGTTGAAGCAGGCTAACGAAGAAGTAAACCCTGAAGGCACTGAGTTCAACCCAGCGCTTTACGGCATGGCTTCAGACTTCGACGATGCAGGCAACTACAAGTATCCAGAAGGCTTCGACTCAACCACTAACGAATGGAAGGCAGGCTTCGAAGAAGCTCGCGCCAAGTGGGAGAAAGAATACGCAGAGGCTCACGCTCGTTGGGAGGCACACAAGTCTCAGGTTGCAGCTGCAAACGAACTTGCTGCCAGCCTTCCTGACACTTCGTCAGCATCAAACGATTCAGCCGCAAACGCTGCCTCTAGCTCTAGCTCAGCTGATTACAGCTCAGGCGAAGACAAAGGCACCCTTGCCGGCGACGAGTCACTTGCTGCACTTCGCGACAAGCTAAACAGCGCCGAATAAGCAAACACGCTCAACTTGAGAGAGGTCAGACGAAAGTCTGGCCTCTCTTTTTGTTCGCTGGTGGCACCGCGGGTTTCGACTTTTGAAACTCGCCGAGAAGTTAGGCTTAACTCATGTTTCTCGTCGGTCTAACAGGTGGCATTGCCGCCGGAAAATCAACGGTAGCCGCCCACTGGGTGTCGCTCGGTGCCGTTGAGATTGACGCCGACGTATTGGCACGCGAGGTGGTTGCCCCGCACAGCGAAGGCGCCGCGGCGGTTCGAGCTTACTTCGGTGACACGGTTTTTGACCAAGACGACGTTTTGAACCGCAAAGCTCTGGCGGCGCAAGTCTTCGCCGATTCCGAGAAGCGAATCGCCCTCGAAGCTATCATCCACCCATTGGTTCGTCAGCGATCGACCGAAGCCATCAGCTCGGCCCCGGCAGATGCAATCGTTGTTTACAGTGTGCCGCTGCTTGTCGAGGCGCAGGTTGACTTGCCGTTTGATTTCATCGTCACGGTTGAAGCGCCTCACGAAAAGAAAATTGAGCGGATGGTGTCGCACCGCGCCATGACCGTCGAAGAGGCGACTGCTCGAATCGCCGCCCAGGCCACCCCCGCTCAGCGCGCCAACGTGGCCCATGCGATACTCAGCTCGAATCAGTCAATCGACATGCTGATCAAAGACGCTGGAAAGCTCTGGTTTAAGATCGAACAGTTGGCCGAAGCCAAGCGCAAGGCGGCAAACTGATGGAAGAAACCCGTTCATTTGCGCCTTTTGAAGTGGTCAGCGAATACAAACCTTCGGGAGACCAGCCCACGGCGATTGCCGAACTCACGAAACGAATCAACAACGGTGAGGCTGATGTGGTTTTGCTGGGTGCCACCGGAACCGGAAAATCAGCCACCACCGCCTGGCTGATTGAAGCTCTACAGCGTCCTACTTTGGTACTCGCTCACAATAAAACCCTGGCGGCCCAGTTGGTTCAAGAGTTTCGCTCGCTGCTTCCAAATAATGCTGTCGAGTATTTCGTCAGCTACTACGACTACTACCAACCTGAGGCCTATGTTCCTCAGACCGACACATTCATCGAAAAGGACTCGTCGATCAACTCGGAGGTTGAGAGGCTGAGATACAAAGCAACCATGAGCCTGCTGAGTCGTCGCGATGTAGTCGTAGTCTCAACGGTGTCGTGCATCTATGGCCTCGGAGCTCCGAAGGAGTATCTCGAGCAAAGCCTCGCTATTCAAGAGGGCGACCGCGTTGACCGCGATGAGCTGATTCGCAAGTTCGTTTCGATGCAGTACAAACGTAACGACGTTGATTTTTCGCGTGGGAATTTTCGAGTCAAGGGTGACACCATCGAAATCATTCCGGTGTACGACGAGTTAGCCGTTCGAATCGAAATGTTTGGCGACGAGGTTGAAGCGATCTACACCCTGCACCCGCTGACCGGCGATATCGTGACTCGCGAGAAAGCCATCGCGGTTTTTCCGGCGAGCTATTACGTTGCAACGCCTGAGCGAATGGGTATCGCGATGGAGGAAATCGAAGCCGAAATGGTTTCTCGAGTCAAAGAGCTTGAGATGCAGGGCAAGCTTCTTGAAGCTCAGCGACTGAAGATGCGCACTACCTTCGACCTTGAAATGATTCGTGAGCTCGGCTTTTGCTCTGGCATCGAAAACTATTCGAGCTACATTGACGGTCGCGAGCGTGGCACGGCACCGAGTTGTTTGCTCGACTATTTTCCCGAAGACTTTCTCATGGTCATTGACGAATCGCACGTGACCGTGCCGCAGATTGGTGCGATGTATGAAGGCGATGCCAGTCGCAAACGCACCTTGGTTGAACACGGTTTTCGCCTTCCAAGCGCTATGGACAACCGGCCTCTCAAGTTTGCTGAGTTCAAAGAGCGCGTTGGTCAGACTGTTTATCTTTCGGCAACGCCGGGCAAATATGAAATGGCTCTAGTCGACGGGGTAGTGGAACAGATTATCCGTCCGACCGGTCTTATTGACCCGAAAGTTGTCATCAAACCAATCAAAGGCCAAATCGATGACCTTCTCGAAGAGATTCGAGTGCGCGCGGCCAAAGACGAGCGAGTGCTGGTTACGACGCTCACCAAGAAGATGTCTGAGGAGCTGACCGAGTTTCTTACTGAGGCCGGTGTTCGTGTTCGCTACCTCCACAGCGACGTCGACACCTTGCGGCGTGTTGAGTTGCTGCGCGAACTGCGCCAAGGTGTTTTCGACGTGCTAATCGGAATCAACCTATTGCGCGAAGGCCTGGATCTTCCAGAAGTTTCACTGGTGTCGATTCTTGACGCCGACAAAGAAGGCTTCTTGCGATCTACCACTTCGCTAATTCAGACCATCGGCCGCGCTGCTCGAAATGTTAGCGGTGAGGTTCACATGTATGCCGACCGCATCACCGACTCAATGGCTCGCGCGATAGACGAGACTAATCGTCGTCGCGAAAAGCAGGTTGCCTATAACTTTGAGCGAGGCGTCGACCCTCAACCGTTGCGCAAAAAGATTAGCGACATTACCGACGACATTCTTCGCGAAGAGCAAGACACCGCCGAACTGATTCTTGAGGCTCAGAAAAGTCGGCGAGGCCAAGGCGGCAAGAACGCCGCGAAGCAGCAGACGGCCACCACCGGAAAACGCGGCGAAGACAGCATGCGCGGGCGCCGCCCGGGTATCGGCGGAATGGCCTATGACGAGATTTTGTCGGTTGTGATTGACCTCGACGAGCAAATGAAACTGGCGGCATCCGAACTTAAGTTCGAGCTCGCTGCTCGCCTGCGCGACGAAATCAGCGAGTTAAAACACGAACTCAGACAAATCGAAAAAGCCGGCCACATTTAGCCGGCGAACCCCCCTTTAGGATAAGCAAATGACCATAACCAACATTCATCACGAGAACAAGCTCATCATCAAGGGTGCGCGCGTTCACAACCTCAAAAACATCAACCTTGAGGTGCCTCGTGACTCGATGGTCGTTTTCACTGGGCTGAGCGGGTCGGGAAAATCATCGCTCGCTTTCGACACAATCTTTGCCGAGGGGCAACGCCGCTATGTCGAGAGCCTGTCAGCATATGCGCGCCAATTTCTGGGTCAGGTTGATCGACCTGATGTTGACTTTATCGAGGGGCTGAGCCCAGCTGTTTCAATCGACCAAAAGTCGACTAACCGAAACCCGCGTTCGACAGTGGGAACAATTACTGAGATCCACGACTACTTGAGGCTTCTTTGGGCACGTATCGGCGTTCCATACTGCGCCGAGTGCGGCGAGAAAATCGTAAAACAGTCAGCTCAGCAAATCGTTGACCAAATTCTTGAGCTGCCGGATGGCACGCGGTTTCAGGTCTTGGCTCAGCTGGTAGACCAAAAAAAGGGTGAGTTCGTCGACCTTTTCAAGGATTTGGTGTCCCAGGGTTACGCTCGCGCGGTGGTTGACGGCGAAGTAATCACCCTCGCCGACGCAAAACCGCTAAAGAAGACTTTCAAACACGACATCTCTGTCGTTGTAGACCGTTTGGTTTCAAAGAGCGATATTGTTGGGCGACTCACCGACTCGGTCGAAACAGCGCTCAAACTCGCCGGCGGGCGCATAGTTGTCGACTTTGTCGATCTTGAGGTCGGAGCCCCTGGCAAAACTCGCGTTTTTAGCGAAAAGCTGTCTTGCCCTAACGAACATCCGTTGTCGTTGACCGAAATTGAACCCCGCACATTCTCGTTCAATGCCCCTTTTGGAGCCTGCCAGCTCTGCAGTGGCCTCGGCACAAAAATGTCGGTCGACGCCGACCTCGTCATTGGCGACCCAGATGCCAGCATCAATCAGGGTGTTATTTTGCCTTGGTCCACTCAAGGAAAAGGCCTTTTTCACTACTTCTCGAGAATGCTAGAAGGCCTTGCCGACGACTTAGAGTTTTCACTCGACACCCCATGGAACAAGCTTCCAGAAGAGGTTCAACAGGCTGTTCTGCTCGGCAACAACTTTGACGTTCAGGTCAAGTGGAAGAACAAGTATGGCCGAGAGCTTCGCTACACTACTGGCTTCGAGGGCGTCCTGAGCTATATCGAACGTAAATACCTCGAATCAGAAATGGGATACGCGCGCGAGCGTTGGTCTGGATTTTTGCGCGAAGTAGCCTGCCCAGCCTGTGAGGGCGCAAGATTGCGGCCAGAAGTTTTGGCTGTAAAAGTTGCCGACGCATCCATCGCCGATGTTGCTCGCATGAGCCTGGGCCAGGCGGTTGGGTTTTTCGAGGGGCTTGAGCTTGACGAACGCGATGTAAAGATTGCCGCTCAGGTATTGCGTGAAATTCGCGCGAGACTCGACTTTTTGATGGCTGTCGGCCTCGATTATCTGAGTCTTGAGCGAGCCGCAGGCACGCTCTCGGGTGGCGAGGCTCAGCGCATTCGTTTGGCCACGCAAATTGGTTCTGGCTTGACCGGAGTTTTGTATGTGCTCGACGAGCCAAGCATTGGGCTTCACCAGCGAGACAACCGCCGGTTGATTGACACCCTCATAAAGTTGCGCGATTTAGGAAACACCCTGCTGGTGGTTGAACATGACGAAGACACCATTCGTGCCAGTGACTGGGTGGTCGACATCGGGCCGGGCGCAGGTGTCAACGGTGGAGAGGTGGTGCACAGCGGCCCCTATGAAACTCTTTTGACTAACCAAAAGTCGATTACCGGTGCTTTCTTGGCGGGCCGAGAGTCAATCGCTACGCCATCGAAGCGAAGAAAAATCGACCCGAAGCGCGTAATCAAGGTTGTTGGCGCGCGCGAAAACAATCTCAAGAACGTGGATGTTGAGTTTCCGCTGGGCACTTTCACAGCAGTGACCGGCGTGAGTGGTTCTGGCAAATCATCGCTCGTCAACGACGTGCTCTACGAGGTGCTCGCAAACGCTCTCAATGGAGCCAAAGGCGTTGCTGGACGTCACACCCGAATCGAAGGTCTCGACCAGCTCGACAAAGTCGTGCACGTTGACCAAAACCCAATCGGCAGAACTCCGCGTTCCAACCCGGCAACCTACACGGGCGTGTTTGATAACATTCGCAAGCTGTTCGCCGACACTCAAGAGTCAAAAGCCAGGGGATACCTGCAGGGCCGCTTCAGCTTCAACGTCAAAGGCGGGCGCTGCGAAAGCTGCAGTGGTGACGGCACCCTTAAGATTGAGATGAATTTTTTGCCCGATGTTTATGTGGCCTGTGAGGTTTGCCACGGCGCCCGCTACAACCGCGAGACCTTGCAGGTTCTCTACAAGGGCAAGAACATTGCCGAGGTTCTTGAAATGCCGATTGCCGAGGCGGCCGAGTTCTTTGCCCCGATTTCTTCGATAGCAAGATTCTTGGATACCTTGGTTGAAGTGGGTCTCGGTTACGTGAGACTCGGTCAGAGCGCCACAACCCTTTCGGGCGGTGAAGCCCAGCGCGTGAAGCTTGCCACCGAGTTGCAGCGCCGCTCATACGGGCGCACCATTTATGTCTTGGACGAGCCCACCACGGGATTGCACTTTGAAGACGTGCGCAAGCTGTTGCTGGTTCTAAATGGCCTGGTCGAAAAGGGCAACACAGTGATTGTCATCGAGCACAACCTAGATGTAATCAAGAGTGCCGACTGGGTTATTGACCTCGGTCCTGAGGGAGGCTCAGGTGGTGGAGAGATCATCGCGATTGGAACTCCGGAGCAGGTGGCTAAAAACCCTAAGAGCTTCACCGGAAAATTCTTGGCCGAGGTTTTGGCCTAGCCGCGCGCTGACCAACTTGAAAGCAACGCGAGACTAATGGCCCAAGAGCTCTGGTTTAGACCAAAAACCGGCGATATTCCCACGAAGCCCGGGGTTTATCGTTGGTTTGACGCTGACGGCCGAGTTCTGTACGTGGGAAAAGCTAAAAATCTGCGCGCTCGCCTGAGCAACTATTTTGGCCCGCTCGAGAGCCTTCACGAGCGAACCCGGCGCATGGTCACTTCGGCTGCCGATGTGAAGTGGGTTATCGTCAACAGCGAGTTTGAGGCGTTACAGCTTGAATTCACCTGGATCAAAGAGTTCAACCCTCCATTCAACGTGCAGTTTCGAGACGACAAGAGTTACCCCTACCTTGCCGTAACTTTGGGCGATGATGTGCCTCGTGCGCTGATCACGCGCAACCGAGACATCAAAGGTGCTAAGTATTTCGGACCCTACACTCAAGCTTGGGCGGTGCGTGAAACCCTAGACGTGTTGTTGAAGGTTTACCCGGTTCGAACCTGCTCATCTGGAATCTATCAGCGGGCGAAACGCGAAAAGCGAGCCTGCCTTCTCGGCGACATTGGAAAATGCGCCGCGCCCTGCATTGACCGAGTGACTCCGCTTGAACACAAGGCCATTGCCAAGCAATTCGCCGACTTCATGGGCGGTGGAGACACCGACCACGTAGCAACCCTGCGAAAAAGAATGCTCGAGGCTTCAGAGGCCCAAAACTACGAGTTAGCCGCCAGGCTTCGAGACAACGTTGGTGCCCTCGAAACCGTGCTCGAAAAAAGCGTTGTGGTGTTCAGCGACCAGACTGATGCCGACCTCTTCGGAATAGCCGACGACGAGTTAGCAGCCGCCGTGAGTCAGTTCATCGTGCGTGGCGGGCGCATCCGAGGTGTTAGGGGTTGGGTGGTCGACAAAGAACTCGAACGCGACCTAGCTGAGCTGGTCGAATACGTAATCCAAAATAGTTACGGCGACCTAGCCGCAGGCAGTTCAGGCCGCGAGACTGTGCCAAAAGAGATTTTGGTTCCGATAATGCCCGATGACTCGGATGCTCTCGCAGACTGGCTCACGCAGCTTCGGGGCAGCAAAGTAGAGATTCGCGTGGCACAGCGCGGAGACAAAGCGGCCCTCGCAAAAACGGCTGAGACCAATGCAAAGCATGCTCTCATGCTCTATAAAACCAAGCGAAGCACCGACTTTACTGCTCGAGCCGACGCTCTTTCAGGAATCCAAACCGCACTCAACCTTTCGAGCGCACCTCTGCGCATCGAATGTTTCGACGTCTCACACCTCGGAGGAACCGGGGTAGTGGCTTCGATGGTGGTCTTTGAAGACGGGCTACCTAAAAAAGATCACTACCGTCGCTTCAGCATCGAGAACACCACCGACGACACCGAGTCGATTTATCAGGTGGTTAGCCGCCGGTTGAAATACCTGGCTACCGACGACGAAACAAAAACCGCTGACGGCACAGTAAGCAAGTTTGCCTACCGACCCGGCTTGCTCATCGTCGATGGCGGCCAGCCCCAGGTAAACGCTGCCGCCAGAGCCCTTCGTGACTCAGGCGTTCAGGATATTGCCATCGCCGGCCTGGCGAAACGTCTCGAAGAAGTCTGGTTGCCCGGCGAGGCATACCCGGTGATTTTGCCTAGAAACGCCAACGAACTTTTCTTGCTGCAAAGAATTCGCGACGAAGCTCACCGGTTCGCTATTACTTACCAGCGCGAGAAGCGTTCAAGCGCAATCGCCTCAACGCTTCAAGACATTCCTGGGCTTGGCGAAAAACGGGTTAGAGCGCTCTTAAAACACTTCGGTTCGGCAAAACGGCTGAAACTTGCGACGCTTGATGAGATCTCTGAAGTCGCCGGAATTGGTGCGGTTTTAGCTCGCCAAATCGTTGACGAGTTGACCAAGCCCTAGGCAAATAACAGGTTACGAAGGTAACAATCTGCAAAAACTCGCCTTCGGCGTGTCGCGCTGTCGTTAGACTCAGACAAACGGGGCGAGAGGTGCCAAATGGTCGAGGGCAAGAAGCATGAAATGCTTGTTGTTACGGGCATGTCTGGTGCCGGAAGATCAACCGTGGGAAACGCCCTCGAAGATCTCGGCTGGTATGTGGTCGACAACCTTCCACCTCAAATGTTGGTTCCCATAACCGAGCTCTTCAGCCTGGCAGAAACCCCATTGCCTCGACTCGCTGTCGTAATCGACGTTCGCGGCGGCGAGTTCTTTAGCGAACTCAACACAAACCTGGCCCTGGTTCGTGCTCGCAGCGTCGATATCAAAGTTCTGTTTTTAGAAGCCAGCGACAGCACCCTTGTAAAGCGTTTTGAAAACGTGCGCAGGCCACATCCGCTTCAAAGCGATGGAACAATTCTTGACGGCATAGCCGAAGAGCGTCGCCGACTGTTGAACCTGCGTGAATCGGCAGACGTCGTGCTCGATACCAGCGAGCTGAACGTTCACCAACTTTCCAATCGAGTTGCCGAGAGTTTCTCAATCGTCGAAACTCATAAACTTCAGGTCACCGTGATGAGCTTCGGTTTCAAATACGGAGTACCAAGCGACGCAGACATGATCGCCGATGCTAGGTTTTTGCCAAACCCGTTTTGGCAAGAAGATTTGCGGCCCTTCACCGGCGAATACCCGCAGGTTGCCGACTACGTTCTCAGCCAAGATGGCGCCGAGGAATTCATCGAAAACTATATCGCCGCACTCAAACCGGTATTACGCGGATATTTAAGAGAAAACAAGCGGTACGCAACCATAGCGATCGGTTGTACCGGCGGTAAACACCGCTCGGTAGCGATCTCAAAGCGCATCGCCACAGAACTAGCAAAGTTGAATGAGGCTGCAGTAAGCCTCAAGCACCGTGATTTAGGCAAGGAATAAAAATGGCCCTGACCAGCGACGTAAAAGACGAGCTCGCGCGCATTGAAATCACCAAGAGTGCCGTGCGCGCAGCCGAACTATCAACCATCCTCCGATTTTGCGGCGGGCTACACCTGATTGCCGGTCGAATCGTGATCGAAGCCGAGGTTGACACCGCAGCACTCGCGCGCCGAGTTAAAAAAGATCTTGTTGAGCTTTACGGCATCGATAGTGAAATAGCGGTCATTTCACCAAGCGGCATTCGTCGCGGAAGTCGTTATCAGATTCGCGTCATCAAAGGCGGCGACGTTCTTGCTCGCCAGACCGGCCTGCTTGATTCACGCGGTCGGCCGGTGCGTGGTCTGCCCGCAGTCTTAGTTTCCGGTTCGATCGCCGAGGCTCAAGCGGTCTGGCGCGGAGCGTTTTTGTCGCACGGGTCTCTGACCGATCCGGGCCGCTCGGCCGCCTTGGAGGTTACCGCACCTGGCAACGAAGCAGCAATGGCCTTGGTTGGCGTTGCAAGGCGTTTGGGCGTAGTTGCCAAGGCGCGAGAGGTTCGGGGCGTTTTCAGAGTCGTAATACGTGACGGCGAGGCGATAGCCACGATGTTGACTCAAATGGGCTCTCACGGTCAGGTTTTGAAGTGGGAAGAAATGCGACTGCGCCGCGAAGTTCGAGCCACCGCCAATCGCCTTGCCAACTTCGACGATGCCAACCTCCGACGCTCAGCTCAAGCTGCGGTGGCCGCCGGAGCGCGAGTCGCTCGCGCACTCGAGATTCTCGCCGAAGATGTTCCAGACCACCTAAAATATGCGGGCGAACTCCGCCTTCAACACAAGCAGGCGAGCCTCGACGAGCTGGGCCACCTTTCTGACCCCCCAATGACCAAGGATGCTATCGCGGGGCGCATCCGTCGTTTGTTGGCGATGGCCGACAAAAAGGCCTCTGACTTGGGAATTCCTGCGACAGACGCGTTCTTGCCCGACGATATCGATTAGATTTAACTGAGAACCTAAATCCTCAACTAAGGAGCCCCAAATGGGTCTTTACACCCTTCCTGACCTCAGCTACGACTACGGAGACCTCGCACCTGCGATCTCGGGTCGAATCATGGAGCTTCACCACAGCAAGCACCACCAGGCATACGTCAACGGCGCAAACGCCGCAATCGCCGGGCTAGAAGATGCCCGCGCCAAAGAAGACATGACCTGGGTTAACAAGCTTCAGAAGGACCTAGCTTTCAACTTGGCCGGTCACATCAACCACGCCATTTTTTGGACCAACCTCGCCCCAACCGGCGGCGACAAGCCTGAGGGCGAGCTCGCACAGGCAATCGAAGAGTTCTTCGGCTCATACGATGGTTTCCGCGCCCACTTTAACGCTTCGGCGCTAGGCATTCAGGGCAGCGGATGGAACATCCTGGCTTGGGATGTTTTGGGTGAAAAGCTCATCATCGAGCAGCTCTACGACCACCAGGGAAACCTTGCGCCGGCGAGCGTACCGCTTTTGATGCTCGACATGTGGGAGCACGCTTTTTATCTTGACTACGTAAACGTCAAAGCAGACTACGTGAAGGCGTTTTGGAGCATCGTTTCTTGGCCAGATGTTCAAGCTCGTTTTGACGCAGCTCGCACCCAAACCAAGGGCTTACTGCTAATCTGAAGATAGTTTTTCCACCCGATGGCGCGTGGCAATCCCAAACAAAAGCAAAACACCTAAAACGTGCGCTTTTTGGCGCCTAAGAGAATCGGGAGAACACCATGGCTACTCGTGTTGGAATCAATGGCTTCGGCCGCATCGGACGTAACTACCTTCGCGCTCTTCTTGCGTCGGGAGCCGACCTTGAAATCGTCGCGGTCAATGACCTCAGTGACCCAAAGAGCCTCGCTCACCTTCTAAAGTATGACTCGGTCAACGGCCGTCTAGCGCAAGAAGTTCGTGTTGAAGGCGACACCATCATCGTCGGCAGCCAGACCATCAAGGTTCTCGCTGAGCGCGACCCAGCAAATCTCGGATGGGGCGCTCTGGGCGTTGACATCGTTATTGAGTCGACCGGTCGTTTCACTAACGCTGAAGACGCAAAGAAGCACATCGAAGCTGGCGCAAAGAAGGTCCTGATTTCAGCACCTGCCACCGGTGAAGACGCTACTTTCGTGATTGGTGTGAACGAGCACCTTTATGACCCAGCTAACCACCACATCATCTCTAACGCATCTTGCACCACGAACTGCTTGGCTCCTCTAGCCAAGGTCTTTAACGACAAGTTCGGAATCGAAAACGGTTTGATGACCACGATTCACGCTTACACCGCAGATCAGAACCTACAGGATGGCCCACACGCCGACCTTCGTCGTGCGCGCGCCGCAGCCATCAACATCGTTCCGTCATCCACCGGCGCAGCCAAGGCAATCGGCCTAGTCTTGCCAGAGCTAAAAGGCAAGCTAGACGGCTTTGCACTTCGCGTTCCAGTGCCAACCGGCTCAATCACCGACCTAACCCTTGTGAGCAAGACAGCGGTGACTGTTGAAGAGATCAAGGCAGCTTACAAGGCGGCCGCGGCTGATGGACCGCTAAAGGGAATTTTGAAGTACACCGAAGACGAGATCGTTTCGAGCGACATCGTGGCTGACCCGCACTCATCCATTTTTGATGCCGGCCTAATCAAGGTAATCGGAAACACCGTCAAGATCAGCTCCTGGTATGACAACGAGTGGGGTTACTCAAACCGTTTGGTTGACCTAACCGTTCTTGTTGCCAACAAGCTCTAAAGCCTCGGTTAGTTAGGTTTAGCATGCGAAACCTCGCATCGTTGCCTTCTCTTGAAGGCAAACGCGTCATCATTCGTTGTGATTTCAACGTGCCGCTTGACGGCAACCGAATCACCGACGATGGGCGAATCGTTGCATCTGTGCCTACGATCAAGTACCTCGTCGAGAAGGGTGCCAAGGTTGTGGTCATTTCGCACCTTGGCCGCCCTGACGGCGAGCCTAACCCAAAGTATTCGTTGGCTCCGGCCGCCGTTCGCCTGGGTGAATTGCTTGGTCAGTCAGTGGTTTTTGCTGCCGATACCGTTGGTGCAGAAGCACACGCGGCAGTTGCGGCTTTGGGCGACGGGGGAGTGGCCGTTCTTGAGAACCTTCGCTTCAACGCGGCAGAAACCAGCAAGGATGCTGTCGAGCGCGAGACTTTTGCATCGGCCTTGGCTCAGTTTGGCGACTTTTTCGTTAGCGATGGCTTTGGCGTCGTTCACCGAAAACAAGCAAGCGTCTATGAACTTGCCAAAGCGCTTCCGAGCGTTGGCGGTTTCTTGATCGAAAAAGAACTCGATGTTCTTACTCGCCTAACCCAGACTCCAGAGCGACCATATGCGGTGGTTCTCGGAGGTTCAAAGGTCTCAGACAAACTAGGAGTGATCGATCACCTTTTGCCGCACGTCAATCAGCTGCTGATTGGTGGTGGCATGGTTTTCACATTCTTAGCCGCTCAGGGTCACAAAGTGGGAAAGAGCCTACTTGAGGTCGACCAGATTGAAACCTGCAAAAACTACCTAAATCGTGCCGCCGAGCTGGGCGTCGAGGTGGTTTTGCCAACTGACATCGTGGTGGCATCAAAGTTCGGTGCTGATGCCGAGGTCGCTGTGACCGCCGCTGATGAAATCGAAAACACACCGTTTGGTGAAACTGGCCTTGGTCTCGACATCGGGCCGGTTAGCGCATCAAACTTTGCTACCAAAATCGCTGGGGCAAAAACCGTATTTTGGAATGGCCCGATGGGCGTCTTCGAGATTCCGGCGTTCGCAAACGGCACCAAAACTGTTGCGCAGGCTCTCACAGAAGTAGACGGCCTTAGCGTAGTTGGTGGCGGCGACTCGGCAGCGGCGGTGCGCATCCTTGGATTTTCGGATGAACAGTTCGGTCACATTTCTACTGGCGGCGGCGCCAGCTTAGAGTTTCTAGAAGGAAAAGCCCTACCTGGCCTGGAGGTACTAAATGACTAATCGTGTTCCGCTCATCACAGGCAACTGGAAGATGAACCATGATCACCAGCAAGCTCTCGCCCTAGTGCAAAAACTAGCTTGGGCCTTGAAGGACGCAGGCCACAACTATGCCGAAGCAGAAGTCGCGGTTTTTCCTCCATACACCGACCTTAGAAGCGTTCAAACGCTAATCGACGCCGACAAATTTGAAATTGGGCTCGGAGCTCAAGACCTTTCAAAGTTCGACAGCGGAGCTTATACGGGTGAAATCTCGGGTGCTTTCTTGAAGAAACTCGACGTTAAATATGTTTTGGTCGGCCACAGCGAGCGTCGTCAATATCACAATGAGACCGACGTCGACATCCAAGCAAAAACCGCTGCAGCGTTCCGCCACGGAATCGTTCCAGTGATTTGCGTTGGCGAGACACTTGACGAGCTTGAGGCCGAAGGTCAAAGTGCGGTTCCGGTTCGACAGATCGTAGCCGCTCTAGCCGGCCACGAAAGTCTTGGCGAGTTCGTGGTTGCATACGAGCCGGTCTGGGCTATCGGCACGGGCAAAGTTGCGACCCCCGAAGAGGCAGCCTCGGTTGCTGCCAAGATTCGCGAGGCAATCGCAGCCGAACACGGGGGCGAAGTTGCCGCCGCAACACGCATTCTGTATGGCGGTTCTGTCAAGGCCGCTAACGTCGCCGGCTTCTTGCGAAGCCCAGAGGTCGACGGAGTTTTGGTTGGCGGAGCTAGCCTAGACGCTGACGAATTCAGCGGCATTGCGCGCTTTCAAAAGCACATAGCTTTATAATTTTCTTTAGCTCTGTTTATTGGGCGCCTAACTAAGGATTTTCATGTTTAACGACCTACTAGCCGTTGTTCAGACAGCACTCTTGGTGCTTCTCGGAATCACGAGCCTCTTGCTTACGCTTCTGATTCTTCTGCACAAAGGACGCGGCGGCGGTCTGTCAGACATGTTTGGCGGCGGAATGACTTCTAACCTAAGCTCATCGGGTGTTGCCGAGCGCAACCTGAACCGCATCACAGTGATTATCGGTGTCGTCTGGATTGTAGTGATTATCGTTTTGGGGCTAATCACTCGATTCACATCGTAGGCAACTTAGTTTCTTAGACTCATAGGGGATGTCAAATGAGTAGTGGCGGTTCAGCTATTCGCGGTTCGAGAGTTGGCGCAGGGCCAATGGGTGAACAAGATCGTGGTCACCGGGCCGACCGTGTAACCAGAAGCTATTACTGCTCAAACGGTCACGTTCAGAGCCCACAGTTTGCGTCACACGTTGAGGTAGATGAAATTCCGGAGTTCTTGGACTGCCCGAACTGCGGCATGCCTGCCGGTCAAGACAAAGACAACCCACCAGTTGTTGCAAAGCACGAGCCTTACAAAACTCACTTGGCCTACGTGAAAGAACGCCGAACCGAAGAAGAGGCCACAGAACTTCTCGAAGAGGCAGTCTCGGCAGTGCGCGAGCGCAGAATGCGTTTAGCTGAAGCGGCGGCGGCTGCAACCGAATAGCTATTCGGTTTCAAATACCTGAGCGCCGGCGGCTTCGTCGATAAACCAGAGTGTAGCGTCGCGGCCTTCAACCCGTCCAACGGGTAATGACTCGGGTGCCTCGCCAAAGGCGACAGCAACCGCATCCGCCTTGTCGGCACCTGCAACTACAAACCAAACCTGGTGGGCGCTGTTTAGAGCTTCAAAACTGAAACTCAAACGCTCAGACGGTGGCTTAGGCGAATCACTCTCTGCAATGACCGCAACGCCTTCTGAGGGTTCAGCCTTTCCCGGAAAAAGGCTAGCCACGTGACCGTCAGGACCGATTCCTAGAAATACAACATCAAATTCAGGAACAATCTCGTCAACCGCCGCGAAGCTTTCGACCACATCGTTGAATCGCAAAGCGGCTTCTTTCAGGTTTAGCCCCTCGTCGCTGGCCGGAAAAGCGTGAACTTTGGATTCGTCCAAAACAATTTTGCTCAGCAAAACCTCACGAGCCTGAAGTTCATTTCGATCGGGACTGCCAGCTTCGACAAAGCGCTCGTCACCCCACCAAAAGTGAACTTGTTTAAAGTCGACTTCGCCAACGCTCACATGATTTGCAATTGCCGCCAGCGTGTTTATGCCAACCGTTCCGCCAGTTAAGACAACGTGAGCTTCTGGCTTTTGCTCCAAAACATTTACGAGGTGTTCGATGAACATATCTGCGGCTGTTTGGGCAACCGCTTGGGCATCGTCGCAGAGCAAAACCTGAGTGTCAGTCATGGTTACTTCTTAGGCGTTCTAGGTGCTCGCAAGGTTTTAGTCTGGGCGGCACGCGGTGATTTTGCACTGATGCTCTTGGTAATGACTTTGCCAAACATGTCATCGGGGTCGAGTCGGCGAAGGTCTTCACTCAGGCAGTCCCGCAGGGAGCGTCGTGGAAGCGAAACCTCGCAGGTTGGTTGTCCTGGTTGAATCAATGTGGCAACGTCAGGCTGGTTGCGAACGACTTCGATTACACCAGATTTGCGGGTCAGCTTGACCCCTCGAATTCCGGAAACCGCTTTTCCGCGATTGGTTCTAACCAAAGTGACTGGAACCTGCAGTTGGAGCGCCAACCAAGAAGCCAAAAGTTCGGTGCTCGGCGAGTCGACGGCGCCGGTAACCTCGACGGCTGTTACCGAATCATAAGGAGGTTGGTCGAGAACCGCTGCGAGTTGCGCGCGCCATAGGGTTAGTCGAGTCCAGGCAAAATCGCTGTCGCCGGGGGAGTAACTTTTAGAGAGTTGGCGAAGAAACTCATGCGGGTCTTTAGAACTCGCGGCGTCGGTAATACGGCGGGTTGCTATGCGCCCAAGAGGGCTTGCCGAAACCTTGGCAGGTGCCGCGTCAGGCCACCAAGCAACTACTGGGGCATCTGGAAGCAGCAAACCCATTACAAGGCTCTCAGGGTCGCTCGCAGCCTCTCCATAGGCACGCAACACGATAACCTCAGAAGCTCCAGCATCGCCTCCCACACGAATTTGAACGTCTAATCGAGCAGATTTCTTGCTGCGCTCGTCATCATCGGCTAAAACAATAACCCGGCAAGGATGTTCGCGACTTGCTTCGTTGGCTGCCTGAATGGCGCGCTCAATGCCTTTGAAGTCGGTTTCGATGAGCAGGGTCAACACTCGGCCGAGGGCAACAGCGCCACCCTCTTCGCGAATTTGAACGAGTTTCTTCGAGACCTTGCTGATGGTGGTGTTTGGCAGGTCAACAATCATGGTCGTCTCCAAGCTCGGCCGTCAATTTCCATCATGCGATCTGCTGAGGTTGGGCCCCAGGTTCCTGGGCGGTATTGCTCAGGTTGACCTTGGGTTGCCCAGAATTTCTCGATGGGGTCAAGAATCTTCCAAGAAAGCTCGACCTCTTCGTGGCGCGGAAACAAAGGTGGATCGCCCAGTAGCACGTCCAGAATCAATCGTTCGTATGCCTCCGGGCTAGCTTCGGTAAAGGCGTGTCCGTAGCCGAAATCCATAGTCACATCTCGAACCTGCATGCCAACGCCAGGTACTTTTGAACCGAACCGCATAGTCACGCCTTCGTCAGGCTGAACGCGAATGACCAAGGCGTTTTGACCCAGGGCATTGGTTTGGTCGGCGGCAAAGAGGTTTTGAGGTGCACGTTTGAAAACAACAGCAATCTCGGTCACTCGACGGCCGAGGCGTTTTCCGGCTCGCAAATAAAACGGTACTCCGGCCCAGCGGCGGGTGTTGATGTCGAGTCGCATGGCCGCGAAAGTCTCTGAAACGGATTTTGGGTTCATTCCGTCTTCAGCTAAAAAGCCGGTGACTTTTTCGCCGCCTTGCCACCCTCCGGCATACTGACCGCGAGCAGTGTGCTTGCCCAAATCTTTAGGAAGAACGACTGCTGACAAAACTTTTTCTTTTTCTGCTCGTAAAGCTGCCGCGTCAAATGATACTGGCTCTTCCATCGCGGTGAGCGCGAGCAGTTGAAGAAGGTGGTTTTGAATCACGTCGCGAGCGGCACCGATGCCGTCGTAATAGCCGGCTCGCCCGCCAACACCAATGTCTTCAGCCATGGTGATCTGCACGTGGTCGATGTAGTTTGCGTTCCAAAGCGGTTCGTACATTTGGTTGGCGAAGCGCAGAGCCAAGATATTTTGGACAGTTTCTTTTCCGAGGTAGTGGTCGATTCGAAAGACCGAATCCGGTGGAAAGACATCTTCGACAACCTTGTTTAGGGCACGAGCCGACTCGAGGTCTGATCCAAACGGTTTTTCAATCACGACACGGCGAAACTCGTCGGGTTTTGAAGTTGCTAGTCCCGAGCGCGAAAGCTGTTTTGTCACGAGAGGAAAAGCCTTGGGAGGAATCGACAGATAGAACGCATGGTTGCCCTTGGTTCCGCGGTCTCGGTCGAGTTCTTCGACAGTCAGTTTTAGACGGTCGAAGGCGTCATCATCGTCGAAGTCGCCCTGAACAAAACGAATGCCGGTTGCCAGCTGTTGCCAAACCGCTTCGTTGAACGGGGTGCGAGCGTATTCTTTGACGGCATCGTGCACAACCTTGCTGAAATCTTGGTCTGCCCACTCTCGTCTTGCGAAACCTACGAGGGCAAAACCTGGGGGCAAGAGCCCGCGGTTAGCCAGGTCATAGACGGCAGGCATCAGCTTTTTACGCGAGAGGTCACCTGTGACACCAAAAATGATTAGGCTGCTCGGTCCGGCAATGCGGTTGAGACGCCGGTCTTCAACTTGCCGTAGCGGGTTTTTTCCCGCTGAAATATTTACTGGGCTCATTAAGGCTTTTGGCTCCTAGATAGCGTTCATAATCGTGGCTAGCCCAATCGCTGCATCGCCCAAAGTGAGTGTCAACACCGGCCGGCCGAGGTCGCCCAACACTTTTGCGTCACCGGCGGCTTGTGAAGCGATTAGCTCACCAAACGTGAAGTCACGACCGGGCACGGCGATGTCATTTGAGGCGGTAGAAACTATCTGCAGGAATACCCCCTGGCGAGGACCGCCTTTGTGATATTGACCGGTTGAGTGCAAGAATCTCGGTGCCCATCCGAAGGTAACGGGCCTCGAGGTTCGAGAGGCGATTAGATCGCGAAGTTTTGAGGCTTGGGGCACCGCATTGCGGTCAAGGTAGGCCTGAACCGAAACATAGCCGTCGGGAGCAACCTGGGCGAGCAGTGCGTCAATTGCCGCTGAAACCGAAGTTGCGTCAGCCAAACCCAATTCGTGCGTGCGAACCTCAATGTTGTCGGATTCAAAAATTGCCGGGACACTGGCTGCTCTCTGCTCAAGCATTCCACGAGCTGCGATTTTTGCCGACTCAACATCTGGCTGGTCGAATGGGTTGATTCCGAGCAGGCGACTCGCGACAACGGTGGCAAACTCCCAGAGCAAAAACTGCGCGCCGAGTGGGCCAGAAACTGCTATTTCGTTTTGAGCCGCCGAACTTGCATCTGCGACCAAACGGGCAATCACAATGTCGTCTGCGGCAATATCTAGTTCTGGGCTTTTTGGCTCAAGAATAACCGGCAGAACACCCCGGCCGATTTTTCCGGTTGACTCGGCGATGAGCTGTTCGGCCCAGTCACCAAAACCGACGATCGCCGTGCCGTCGGTCACGATGCCGACTTTATCGGCATACTTCGAGCCGTTCGCGGTTCGCGCTAAAGCAGCCCCTAAAACTAAGCCGGGGTTCGAGGCGTCGTCGCTCCCTAAAAGCTCGGCGACCGAAGCTGCGTCAGCCAACAGTCCAGCGATGTCAGCACCGGCGAGACCACTGGGTACAAGCCCAAAAGCGGTGAGAGCTGAGTAGCGCCCGCCAACGGTCGGGTCGGCATTGAAGATGCGGTAGCCGTCAGCTTGCGCGGCGGCCTCCATGGGTGAACCGGGGTCGGTAACGATTACAACCCGATCAGTCTTGTCGATTCCGGCATCAATAAAAGCTTTCTCGAAAACTCTCTTTTGCGAATCGGTTTCTACTGTTGAACCAGATTTTGAAGACACCACGATTGCCGTGCGAGCAAGGTCTCCCGCGAGAGCTGAGCCAACTTGGTCGGCATTTGTGGTGTCGAGAACCACTAGTCCTACTCCAGCGGTTCCAGTAATAACCTCGGGAGCCAAAGACGATCCGCCCATTCCACAAAGCACAAAACGATTGACGCCTTTTGCCAAAAACTCTTCGCGAAGCGACAAAATTTGGGCCACTAGGGGAGCGCTGTCGGTGGCCGAGGTCACCCACCCTAGACGAATCGAACTTTCTGCTTCAGCGTCCTTGCCCCACAGCGTGAAGTCTTTGGCGGCGATGCGGCTGGCAACTTTGTCGGCCACCAGTTCGTCGATCGTTGCAGCCACGGCGGCTTGGGTTTTGCCGGCAACAGCAACTTTTAGTGACATTACTTTGCGGCCTCTAATGCGGTTTCGATGGTCTCGAGAAGCTCGTTCCACGAGATTACGAACTTGTCGACACCTTCAGTCTCGAGCAGCTCCGTCACATCATCATAAGAAACGCCCTGGGTCGCAACCGCGTCAAGCACGGCTTGGGCATCTGCGTAGTGCGAGGTGATTGAGTTAGCCGGAACGATTCCGTGGTCAAAAACGGCTTCCATGGTCTTTTCTGGCATGGTGTTTACCAGGTCGGGGGCGACCAATTCTGTGACATACAGGGTGTCGCTGAGGTTAGGGTCTTTGACGCCGGTTGAAGCCATAAGCGGACGCTGCTTGTTTGCACCTGCAGCTGCGAGTTTTGCCCAGCGATCGGTGGCGAAGTCTTCTTCATACACCTGGTATGCAAGGCGGGCGTTAGCTAGTGCCGCTTTGCTCTTTAGCGCCAAAGCTGAGTCGGTGCCAACGGCAATGAGGCGCTTGTCGATTTCGGTGTCAACACGTGACACAAAGAATGAAGCAACCGAGTGGATTTTGCTTAGGTCGTGACCGGCAGCCTGCGCTTTTTCGATGCCGGCGATGTAGGCGGCGATCACTTCGTGGTAGCGAGCCAACGAGAAAATCAATGTTACGTTTACGCTGATTCCTTCGCCGATAACCTCGGTGATTGCTCCCAAACCGGCTTTGGTTGCAGGAATTTTGATCATTACGTTTTCGCGGTCCACTTTGGCAAACAGTTCTTTTGCCTGAGCAACAGTGCCGGCGGTGTCGTGCGCTAGGCCTGGCTCGACTTCGATTGAAACGCGACCGTCAAAGCCTTTTGAGTCGGCATACACGCCAGAGAAGATGTCGCAGGCGTCGGCGACGTCTCGGGTTGTGATTTCAAACACAGCTTGGGCAGCGGTAGCTCCCTTTGCTGCGAGCTCAGCAACCTGAGGGCCATAGCCCTCGCCTTTGGAAAGAGCTCCGGCAAAAATTGTTGGGTTTGTTGTTACACCCACAACATTGCGGTCGATGATGATGCTGCGCAGACCACCCGAGGTGATTCGCTGGCGTGAAAGGTCGTCAAGCCAAATGCTTACGCCGTTGGCTGCAAGTTGGGCGAGTGGGCTGTTCATGTTGTTCTGCTTTCTAAGAAGTTGTGGTCGGTTGAGAAATCTGGATGACCTAGGCGCGTGCCAAAGTCTTGTGCGCGGCGGCAACCACAGCTTCGGTGGTGATTCCAAACTCGCGGAACAGTGTCTTGTAGTCAGCCGATGCGCCGAAGTGTTCGATTGAAACGCTCTCGCCGAGGCCGATGTACTTCGACCATCCGAGTGAAAGGCCAGCTTCGACTGAGACACGCGCGGTGACTGCTGCCGGCAAAACACTCTCGCGATAGGCAGCAGACTGTTCGTCGAACCATTCGAGGCAGGGCGCTGAAACCACGCGGGTTGCAACGCCGGCAGCCTCAAGCTGTTCGCGGGCTGCTACCGCAAGTTGAACTTCTGACCCGGTTGCGATCAAAATCACCTTTGGGCTGCCGTTGGCTGCGTCAACCAGCGTGTAGGCGCCCTTCGAGGTGTTCTCGGCTCCTGCGAATACCGCGCCGGTAGCATCGGCCTCGCCGCGCTTGAACACTGGAACGTTTTGGCGGGTTAGCGCGATTCCGGCTGGGCCTTCGCGACGCTCCAGCATGGTCTTCCAGGCATAGGCGGTTTCGTTTGCGTCGCCTGGGCGAAGGATGTCGAGGCCCGGAATCGCACGCAGTGTCGCGAGTTGTTCGATTGGCTGGTGGGTTGGGCCGTCTTCACCCAATGCAACCGAGTCGTGAGTCCAAACGAAAATGGTTGGAACTTTCATGAGGGCAGCCAATCGAACGGCTGGGCGCATGTAGTCGCTGAAAATCAAGAAGGTTCCGCCAAATGCGCGGGTGTTTCCGTGAAGCACGATGCCGTTCAAAATCGCGGCCATGGCGTGCTCACGAATACCAAAGTGAAGCACGCGGCCATACTTGTCACCGCTCCACTCGTGGGTTGACCATTCGGCAGGAACAAACGACTTTGACCCGTTGATGGTGGTTAGGTTTGATTCGGCCAGGTCGGCAGATCCACCCCAGAGTTCGGGCATCACGGAGGCGATTGCGTTGATTACCTTGCCAGAGGCTGCACGGGTCGAAACCTCGGTGCCGCCGTCGAACTTAGGCAATACTTCGGCGATTCCAGCTGGAGCCTGACCCGAAACCATGCGGTCGAGAAGTTTCTTGCGGTCGGCGTTTTCGCTAGCCCAAGCATCGAACTGAACTTGCCAGGTTTTGCGAACCGCGTCGGCGTGGGTCTGGTATCCGCGGGTGTGAGCGATTACAGCAGGGTCAACCTCAAAAGTTTTTTCTGGGTCAAAACCTAGAACCGTCTTAAGGCCGGCCAGTTCTTCTGCTCCCAAAGCGGAACCGTGAATTTTTCCGCTGTTCTGCTTCTTTGGTGAAGGCCACCCGATGATGGTTCTAAGTGTGATGAGTGAAGGTTTGTCGGTGACGGCCTTAGCTGCCTGAATCGCTGCGTAAAGCTCAGCGAGGTCTTCGACGTAGTCACCGGTTTTCTTCCAGTCAACGGTCTGAGTGTGCCAACCGTATGACTGGTAACGGGCAGAAAGATCTTCGGTGAAGGCAATGTTTGTGTCGTCTTCAATCGAAATCTGGTTCGAGTCATAAATCACAACTAGGTTGCCTAGCTTCTGGTGGCCCGCAAGCGATGCGGCCTCGGCGGTGACGCCCTCTTGCATGTCACCGTCGCCGGCGATTACATAAACAAAGTGGTCAAACGGGCTGGTGCCCTCGACGGCGGTTGGGTCAAACATGCCGCGCTCGTAGCGAGCCGAGTATGCAAACCCGGTTGCTGAGGCGAGGCCCTGCCCGAGTGGACCGGTGGTGATTTCAACGCCCTTGGTGTGGCCGTACTCTGGGTGACCCGGTGTGGCTGAACCCCATGTGCGCAGCGCCTTGAGGTCGTCTAGCTCGAGGCCGTATCCGTGTAAATAAAGTTGGTTGTAAATGGTCAACGAGCTGTGACCAACCGAGAGGATGAAGCGGTCACGGCCAAGCCAGCGGTCATCGGTTGGGTCGTGGCGCATTACCTTGTTGAAAAGCAGGTAGGCAACCGGCGCAAGGCTGATGGCGGTTCCCGGGTGGCCGTTGCCGACTTTTTCAACAGCATCGGCTGCTAGCACGCGAGCGGTGTCTACGGCCTTTGAGTCAAGCTCTGACCATTGGAATTCTGACAAGGAAAGCTCCTTATTTCTGTGAGGAATCGACCGCAACGCCATGCGAGCGGTCAAGGTGTATTGGCTCCATCGCCCAGGTTGTTATCGCTTCTCAAAGAACCAACCGGTCAGGGCGGCAATCATTCTGCAACAAGTAAAAAGTCTATACCTCTGAGGCATTTAGACTGGTAAAGATGAGTTCTATTACCGTGCCAAAAAACCCCTTCACAGCAAAAGCTAAGGCCTATGTTGCCTTGACCAAACCGCGCGTTATTGAGCTTCTTCTTATAACCACGGTGCCCACCATGATTTTGGCTAACCACGGCATCGGCGAGTTCGGCAAGTTTTGGTGGTTGGTTCTAGGCACGTTGGTGGGTGGAGCCCTGAGCGCTGGGTCGGCTAACGCTTTCAACTGCTACATTGACGCCGACATTGACAAAATCATGGGCCGCACCAAAGGTCGCCCGTTGGTTACCGGCGAACTGTCGAAAACCGAAGCACTCGTTTTTGCTTGGATTCTGGCTGTTGTTTCTACGATTTGGCTTTGGGTCATCGGCGAATGGCTAACCGCAGCTCTCTCGGTTGCTGCAATCGCGTTTTATGTTTTGATTTACACGCTCCTGCTCAAGCGCCGCACTCCGCAAAACATCGTTTGGGGCGGTGCGGCGGGTTGCATGCCGGTTCTAATCGGATGGTCGGCAGTCACGCACACCGTCGAAATCGGCGCTTGGGTGCTGTTTTTGATCATTTTCCTGTGGACACCGCCACACTACTGGCCCCTCGCCATGAAATACAAAGCTGACTATGCAAAAGCGGAGGTCCCGATGCTTCCGGTCGTGGCAGCAACCGGCGTGGTTGGCAAGCAGATAATTCTTTACAGCTGGGCGCTCTATGTTTCAACGCTGATTTTGATACCAGCGGCCGGAATGGGTTTGATCTACAGCGTGATTGCGGTAGGCAGCGGTGCGTGGTTTGTTTGGGAATCTTACGTGCTCTACAAAGACGGAAAAGACGGCGACCCAAAAAACCCAATGCGCCTGTTCCACGGCTCGATTACCTATTTGACAGTGCTGTTCCTAGCGGTTGCGCTTGACCCGCTGCTTCACATTTCGTTTTAGTACGAACCGGGGTTTACCGATGTGCTTTCAGCTTTTCGAGGCGAGCGAGTGATTCCAGACGCTCAACCGCGTGATCAACGACTCGTTGCGCATAACCCGAGGTGTAGCCGCCAGGGGCATCCCAGGGTTCATGGGCAGTCGCACCAGCCAGGTGCCGCAACTCAGGAACATACTTGCGAACGTAATCGCCATTCGGATCAAACTTTAGGCCCTGCATAACCGGGTTGAAGACGCGATAGTACGGCGAAGCGTCGGTTCCCGAACCGGCAGTCCACTGCCATCCGTGTGCATTTGAAGCCGGGTCGAAATCGCTCAGGTTGCGCTCAAACCAGGCTGCGCCGACCTGCCACTCGAGGTGAAGGTCTTTGACCAAAAACGAGGCCACAATCATGCGAACCCGGTTGTGAACCCAGCCCTCGGCCAGCAGTTGCCGCATTCCGGCATCAACCATTGGGTAACCCGTGTTGCCGGTCTTCCAGGCTTCGAGACGGGCGTCGGCGAGCGCGCCGGTGTCGTATCGCATCTTGGCAAAAACCGGCACGTAGTAGTCATCGAGCGACTGAGGGTTGTGCCACAACACGTCGGCATAAAACTCGCGCCAGGCAAGCTCCTTGCGAAACACCTCTTCACCCTGCGAATCACCCAGCTGAGCCAACAAACTGCGCGGATGAACTTCGCCGTGAGCCAGCGCGTGGCTGAGGTGAGACGTGCCGCTCAGGTCGGCGCGGTTGCGGTCTTCGGAATACCCGGCGAGCGCGCGCTGCCTAAAACGGTCAAAAGTGCGAAGGGCAAAAGCTTCACCGGCAACCACCGCGAAAGGCGACGGCTCGGTGCACTCTGGTAAGCCTTGGCTGGGCGCCAACTCGGCAACCCGCGGCGAGCGCCAGTTCTGGCCGACTCGAGGCATAGCTGAGGGGGCGGCAGCTGGACCTGCCGGCAGGTGTGAAACCCAGGCCTTATAAAACGGCGTGTAAACCCGATATGGAGACCCGTCGCTGGCTTTCAGAACGGTTCCCGGGTCAACCGCATAGTTGCTGCCCGATAACTGCAGAAACACGCCGGCTGACTGAAGCGCAAGACCAACGGCATTTTGTTCGACTACCCCCGCGGGATCAAACCGGCGCATAGCGTGAACCTCTTTAGCGCCAGCAGCCGCTGAAACACGAACCACCTCGGCAACCACTCCGCTGAGACCGTTCAAGGCAAGTTGAACGTTGAGCTCGCCGCCCAGCTCGGCCAGACTCTCAGCCAACGCAGCCACTCCGGCGCGAAGCGAATGCTGCCGAATGCCGGCTAATGCGTGAAATTCATCCAGGTTAAAAACAAATAGCGACGTTACTTCGCCATCGCCGTCAGAAACTGCGCCGAGGATGCTGTCTGCCAACGCCTCGTTGTCGTTTAGGCGCAGGTCTCTGCGAAACCAGTGAACGCGGGCCACGGTTACCGCGCTAAATCTTTAGTCTTGCCGTGAACGGTCAACCACGAGAACGTCAACAACGAAACCATCGATGCTGCGCCAAACATGTGGAATCCGACCAGAATTGCCGGAACCGCAGGTTGCACGAGGTAGGTCTGGGTAATGCCTAGCCCGGCTTGCGCGAGAGTCGCTATCAGCAGAACGGCGTAAGCAGTGGTTGCAAGCCGTTTCTCGCGGGGCTTGCGGCGAAGGTCGTGTCGAAATAACACCGCAAACAGCATCAGCTCAAGAATCACCAACACGTAAGCCGGAACACTGTGGTACTTGGCAACAAGCTCAAACGAAAGTCCATTTCGCACCGAGTTGATGTCTCCGGCGTGAGGGCCCGAACCGGTGGTTAGAACTCCAATGAAGACCACTAGGCCGCCCAAGAACGCAATGGGAGTCGCCAATCGATAGGCGAGTTGAGGCATTGTTCGGTGTTGCGGTTGATAAACGCGCCAAACCAAAAGACTCGACAACACGATCATCACCGCGCTCAAAACGAAGTGCACACCGACTAGCCAGGGAATCAACTTAATCCAAACGGTGACTCCACCGACAACCGCCTGCACGGCAATGCCGGCAATCAAAACCAATGCCATTCGACTTGCTGATTTCAGCCCAGCCGAGCGAACCGCAACAAACGTGACGATGGCAATAATCACCAACACCCCAGTGAGGGCACGGTTTCCAAATTCAATAATTCCGTGGATGCCATCGGCAGGAGTGCTCGTGAAGTTGCCCGCGGTGCATTCCGGCCAGTCGGTGCAACCCAATCCCGAGCCGGTGAGGCGCACGACCCCGCCGGTAACGACAATCAGAATCTCACTAACCAGAGAAATCCAGGCCCAAACACGAACTTGGCCGGCTAGACGCCCGCTGACCCAATCGAGTGCCTTGAGCGGAAACTCCAAAAAACGATTCAAAATAAGCCCTTTCAGACCCTAAAAACTTCAAAGTGCTTGCGTTTTGGGCTAGTGCCAAATAGCCGTCTCGGCTAAACTTGAGGTTTGAACCAGCCGGCAAAGAAGCCATTTCGAAAGCAACTCATTCAAGTCTCGCACGAAAATGCTGGAATACTTTGAGCTCAACTTTGGGTTGTTGCACGTGTACCACCTAAGAGAATCAACGAAGGGTCAGCATGTCTGAGAACATCATCGAACGCCCCGAACTAGACAGCCTCGGCGTCTACGAGTTTGGTTGGTCCGACTCCGATAAAGCTGGCCGCGATGCGGTTCGAGGCATCAACGAAGATGTGGTTCGCGACATCTCAGGCAAAAAATCTGAATCCGACTGGATGCTAGAAAACCGCCTCAAGGGTTATGAGTACTTCTTGCGCAAGCCAATGCCTAGCTGGGGTTCTGACCTAAGCGGCATCGACTTCGACAACATCAAATACTTCGTTCGTTCAACCGAGCGTCAGGCAAAGTCGTGGGAGGAACTGCCGGACGACATCAAAAACACTTATGAGCGTCTTGGAATTCCGGAGGCAGAGCGTTCGCGTTTGGTTTCGGGAGTTGCTGCGCAGTACGAGTCCGAGGTGGTCTACCACCAGATTCGCGAAGACCTTGAAGAGCAGGGCGTAATCTTTCTCGACACTGACACCGCGCTCAAAGAGCATCCTGAAATTTTCAAAGAGTACTTCGGCAGCGTAATTCCTGCTGGCGACAACAAGTTTGCCGCTCTAAACACCGCAGTTTGGTCGGGCGGTTCGTTCGTCTACGTTCCAAAGGGCGTTCACGTCGAGATTCCTCTGCAGGCATACTTTCGCATCAACACCGAAAACAT